>Ga0190265_10002366_pt1 | contig 12644 bp, 10 predicted proteins | sample Popmic124T_FD_133135 | JGI IMG/M metagenome (GOLD analysis project Ga0190265, IMG submission 133135) | Populus adjacent soil microbial communities from riparian zone of Indian Creek, Utah, USA - 124 T | ecosystem: Environmental > Terrestrial > Soil > Riparian zone | place: USA: Utah | collected... | reverse complement strand
CCGCGGCCGCGACTTCACCGACATCTGGGACCTCGTCGGCATCCGCATCCTGGTCGACTCGGTACGCGACTGCTACGCGGCGCTGGGCATCATGCACGCGCACTGGCAGCCGCTGCCGGGCCGCTTCAAGGACTTCGTCGCGATGCCGAAGTTCAACATGTACCAGTCGCTGCACACGACGGTGATCGGCCCGCACGGCAAGCCGGTGGAGCTGCAGATCCGCACGCACGACATGCACCGCACCGCGGACTACGGCATCGCCGCGCACTGGAAGTACAAGGAGAGCGCGCGGGCCGGGGGCAGGCCGAGTGCCGGCGAGTTCGGCGCGCCGCCCAAGGTCGGGTCGCCCGACGACATGCTGTGGCTCCGCCAGCTGCTGGACTGGCAGCGCGAGGCGCAGGAGCCCGGCGAGTTCCTGGAGACGCTGCGCTACGACCTCGGTCCGCAGGAGGTCTTCGTCTTCACGCCCAAGGGTGACGTGATCAGCCTGCCGGGGGAGTCCACGCCGGTCGACTTCGCCTACGCGGTGCACACCGAGGTCGGCCACCGCACGATCGGCGCCCGCGTCAACGGCTCGCTGGTGTCCCTCGACAGCAAGCTCTCCAACGGCGACGTCGTCGAGGTGTTCACCTCGCGCTCGCCGACGGCCGGCCCGTCGCAGGACTGGCTGCAGTTCGTCGGCTCGTCGCGGGCCCGCACGAAGATCCGGCAGTGGTTCACCAAGGAGCGCCGCGAGGACGCCGTCGAGGCCGGCAAGGAGGCTCTCACCCGCGCGATGCGCAAGGCGGGCCTGCCGCTGCAGCGGCTGCTGGGCGGCGAGGCGCTGTCGACGCTGGCCAAGGACCTGCGCTACGCCGACGTCACCGCCCTCTACGCGGCGGTGGGGGAGAACCAGATCTCCGCGGCCTCCGTGGTGGAGAAGCTCATCACCGCCCTCGGCGGCAGCGAGGGCGCGGTCGAGGACATCGCCGAGACCGCGATCCCCACCAGCCGGTCGGCGCCCCGCCGCAGCTCCGGCGGGGACCCCGGCGTCGTCGTCCACGGCATGTCCGACGTCTGGGCCAAGCTGGCCAAGTGCTGCACGCCGGTGCCCGGCGACGACATCCTCGGCTTCGTCACCCGCGGCGGCGGCGTGAGCGTGCACCGCACCGACTGCACCAACGCCGCGGACCTGCAGCGCAAGCCTGAGCGGCTGGTCGAGGTGGAGTGGGCCTCGCAGCCCGGCTCGGTCTTCCTCGTCGCCATCCAGGTCGAGGCGCTGGACCGGCACCGCCTGCTCTCCGACGTCACCAAGGCGCTGGCCGACGAGCGGGTCAACATCCTGTCGGCGTCGGTGCAGACCAGCCGCGACCGCGTGGCCGTCAGCCGGTTCACCTTCGAGCTGGCCGACCCGGCGCACCTGGGCGCGGTCCTGCAGACCGTGCGCAACGTGGACGGCGTGTTCGACGTGGAGCGCGTCACGGCCTGACGTCGTAGGGCCGCCACGCCCCCCCGACCGGGCATAGGAACCTTTACCTGCGTTCTGGCCACCAGGACGCAGGTAAAGGTTCCTATGCCTAGGGCCTCAGGCGACGACGGACAGGCTCTGGATCGTCACCGGGATCGCCGGGGCGCCGTCGCCCTCGGGACCGGTGCCCTCGATGCCGCCGGCGGCGACGGTGTCCAGGACGCCGAGGCCCGCCTCGTCGATCGTGCCGACGACGGTGTACTCCGGCGGCAGCGTGGTGTCGGTGAAGCACAGGAAGAACTGGCTGCCGGTCGTCCCCGGCGCCGCCGTCTTGGCCATGGCGATGGTGCCGCGCGGGTAGGTGGTCTCCGGCGTGACCTCCTCCGCGTACTTGTAGCTCGGGCCACCCGAGCCGGTTCCCGTCGGGTCGCCGCACTGCAGGACGCCGAAGCTCGGCTGCACGACCAGCCGGTGGCAGGTGCTGCCGTCGAAGAAGGCCTGCTGCGCGAGGTAGCCGAAGCTGGCGGCGGCGCACGGGGCCTTCGCCTTGTCCAAGGTCAGCGTCAGGTCGCCCTGGTCGGTGCTCATCAGCAGCGTGCTGGTCCCGGTGGCCGGGGTCGCCTCCGGGGTGGGCGGCGTGCCGACGTCGGTCAGGTTCGGGTTGCCCGACGAGTCGGCCGCATAGGTGCAGCTGACCGTGCCGTCGGCGTTGGTCGAGGGCGCCGCCGCGCTGGTCGGCAGGTCGGAGGGCGTGGGGTCGCCCGCGGCCTCGGTGTCGTCGCCCTGGAAGACGCCGGTGATCAGCAGGGCCGCGCCGACCACCACGAGGACGGCGATCGCGCTGGCGACGATGCCCAGGTTCCGGCGGCGCTTCCTGGCCTGCTCGGCACGGCGCTCCAGCTGGCGCTGCAGGTGACGCTGGGCGGCCTGGCGCCGCTGCTTGTTCGTGGACACGGTGCGGTACTCCTCGGACGGGCGGGTCTGCTGGGCGGGCGCGCTCGGCGTGGACTCCTCACCCGCTGCTCGGCGGCGAGTCTAGGTGCCGGAGCTGTGCGTCCCCTGGCGGCGCCCGGGGAGCGATCGTCTCCCGCGTAACCTGCACGGGTGCTCATCCGCTCCTTCCCCGCCGGCGCGTTCGGCACCAACTGCTACGCCGTGGCCCCGGGGCCCGGGCAGGAGTGCGTCGTCGTCGACCCCGGCATGGACGCGGTCGAGCCCCTGGCCCGGATGCTGGCCGACGACGGCCTCAAGCCCGTGGCCGTCGTGCTGACCCACGGCCACCTCGACCACACCTTCTCGGTGCTGCCCGTCTGCGACGGCTACGACATCCCGGCGTACCTGCACCCGGCCGACAACGGGATGCTGTCGGACCCCGCCCGGTGGCACGGGCCGCAGCTGGCCCCGCTGATCACCGGCGTCCGGCTGCCCGACCCCGCCGACGTGCTGGCGCTGGACGACGGCGCCGTCCTCTCGCTGGCCGGGGTGCAGCCGTCCGTCCGCCACGCGCCCGGGCACACCCAGGGGTCGGTGATGTTCTCCCTCGACCTGGGCGAGGCGCCCGGCCTGATCGCCGGCGACGTCCTGTTCGCCGGGTCCGTCGGCCGGGTCGACCTGCCCGGCGGGTCGTGGGACTCGATGCTCCGTTCCCTGCGGGACGTCGTCCTGCCCCTGGACGACGAGACCGTCGTCCTGCCCGGCCACGGCCCCGCGACGACGATCGGGCGGGAGCGGGCCACGAACCCGTTCCTCGCGGAGGCCGCCGCGGGCGCCGGCCCGGCGCCGTCGGGACGTGGGCTGTGAAGACGATGGGCGAGGGAGCATCGCCGCAGGCTGGGGGCCCCTCCCGCTTGCGGGGGACAGCGACCGAGGAGCGGATCGAGTCCGGAGTCGAACGGGGAACGTCGTGACCGACCTGCGGGCACCGAAGGGCACGTTCGACACCCTGCCCCCGGACTCCGCGCGGTTCCTCGCCGTCCGGGACACGCTGACGGCGCCGCTGCGCCGGGCCGGCTACGGGTACGTCGAGACGCCGGTGTTCGAGGAGACCGCCGTCTTCTCGCGCGGCGTGGGCGAGTCCACCGACGTCGTGACGAAGGAGATGTACACCTTCGCCGACCGCGGCGGCCGCTCGCTCACCCTCCGGCCGGAGCTGACCGCCGGGCTGATGCGGGCCTTCATCGAGCACCGGCTGCACGACGGCGCCCTCCCGGTGAAGCTGTGGACGGTGGGCTCGGCGTTCCGGTATGAGCGCCCCCAGGCCGGCCGCTACCGGCACTTCACCCAGGTCGACATGGAGGCGCTCGGCGTGGACGACCCGGCGCTGGACGCCGAGGTGGTCGCGCTGGGCGTGCAGGGCTTCCGCGACCTGGGCCTGCGGAACTTCGAGCTGCTGCTGACCTCGCTCGGGGACGACACCTGCCGGCCGCAGTACCGCGAGCTGCTCGTCGAGTTCCTGGGGAAGCTGGACCTCGACGACGACACCCGTCGCCGGGCGGAGATCAACCCGTTGCGGGTCCTCGACGACAAGCGGCCCGAGGTGCAGGCGCAGCTCGACGACGCCCCGCTGATGGTCGACCACCTGTCGGACTCCACGAAGGCGCACTACGACGCCGTCCGCCAGCACCTCACCGACCTCGGGGTGACCTGGACGGAGGCACCGCGTCTGGTGCGCGGCCTGGACTACTACACGAAGACCACCTTCGAGTTCGTCCACAGCGGGCTGGGTGCGCAGTCGGCGATCGGCGGCGGGGGGCGCTACGACGGGCTGTCGGCGGCGCTCGGCGGCCCGGACGTCTCGGGCATCGGCTACGCCGTCGGCGTCGACCGCACGCTGCTGGCCGTCCAGGCCGAGGGGCTCGACATCGGCGCCACGGCGGGGGTCCAGGCGTTCGTCGTCCCGCTGGGCGTCGAGGCCAAGCGGCTCGCCGTCCGGCTCGTCGGGCAGCTGCGGGAGGTGGGGATCGCCGCGGACACGGTGTACGGCGACCGCGGCCTCAAGGGCTCGATGAAGGCGGCCGACCGCTCCGGTGCCACGCACGTGGTGGTGGTCGGCGACCGGGACCTGGCCGAGGGCGTGGGTCAGCTCAAGGACATGCGCACCGGCGAGCAGCGGCCGGTGCCCGTGGGAGAGCTGTTCGAGACGCTGCGTGCGAGTGTGGGGGAGTGACTTCTTCGATGGAACAGCGCCCGCTCGGACGGACCGGGGCCGACGTCAGCGTGATCGGGCTGGGCACGTGGCAGCTCGGCGGCGACTGGGGTGACGTCGACGACGACGCGGCCGCCGAGGTGCTCGATGCCGCTCTCGACGCCGGGGTCACGCTGCTCGACACGGCCGACGTCTACGGTGACGGGCGCTCCGAGGAGCGCATCCGCCGCTCGCTGGTCACCCGCGAGGCCCGGCCCTTCGTCGCGACCAAGGCCGGCCGGCGCGCGGACCCCTTCGAGGCGGAGCAGTACACGCCGGAGAACCTGCGGGCGTGGATCGACCGGTCCCGCCGCAACCTCGGCGTCGAGACCCTCGACCTCGTCCAGCTGCACTGCCCGCCGCCCGCCGTCTACGGCGACCAGCGGGTGTACGACGCCCTGGACGCACTCGTCGAGGACGGCGCGATCGCCGCGTACGGCGTCTCCGTGGAGACCGTCGCGGAGGGGCTCGCCGCGCTCGAGCACCCGGGCGTCCAGACGATCCAGGTCATCCTCAACGTGTTCCGGCGCAAGCCGCTGGAGGAGCTCCTGCCCGCCGCGGCCAAGGCCGGCGTGGGCATCCTGGCGCGGGTCCCCCTGGCCAGCGGGCTGCTGACCGGCAAGTACGACGAGTCGACGACGTTCCCCGCCGACGACCACCGGAACTTCAACCGGCACGGCGAGGCGTTCGACGTGGGCGAGACCTTCGCCGGCGTGCCCTTCGAGGTCGGCGTCTCCGCGGCCCGCGAGGTCGCCGAGATCGCCGGGGACGCCGTCCCGACCGCCGCCTTCGCCCTCCGCTGGGTCATCGACCAGCCCGGCGTCACCACCGTCATCCCCGGCGCACGCAACGTCACCCAGGTGCGCGGCAACGTGGCCGCCGCGTCGATGGCGCCGCTGTCGGACTCCCAGCTCTCCGACCTCGAGCGGGTGTACGACGAGCGCATCCGCGCCCACGTGCACGACCGCTGGTAACACCCTCCTCTCCGAAAGGCTCGACGTGCTCCGCACCCACGACGCCGGAACGCTGCGCGCGTCCGACGCCGGCACCACCGTCACCCTCGCCGGCTGGGTGGCCCGCCGCCGCGACCACGGCGGCGTCGTCTTCCTCGACCTGCGGGACGCCTCGGGGTACGTCCAGGTCGTCGTCCGCGAGGAGGAGGCCCACCACCTGCGCAACGAGTACTGCGTGCTGGTGACCGGCGAGGTGCGGCGGCGCCCGGAGGGCAACGAGAACGCCGACCTGCCGACCGGCGAGATCGAGGTCGCCACCACCTCGCTGGAGGTCCTGTCGACGGCGGCGCCGCTGCCGTTCCCCATCGAGACCGACCAGGCCGCCTCCGACGACGTCCGCTACAAGTACCGCTACCTCGACCTGCGCCGGCAGGGGCCGGCCCGGGCGATCCGGGTCCGCTCGGAGATCAGCCGCATCGCGCGGGAGGTCATGCACCGGCACGGCTTCGCCGAGGTCGAGACGCCGAACCTCACCCGCTCGACGCCCGAGGGGGCCCGCGACTTCGTCGTCCCCGTCCGGCTCCAGCCGGGCAAGTGGTACGCCCTGCCGCAGTCGCCGCAGCTGTTCAAGCAGCTGCTGATGATCGGCGGGCTCGAGCGGTACTACCAGATCGCCCGCTGCTTCCGTGACGAGGACTTCCGCGCCGACCGGCAGCCGGAGTTCACCCAGCTGGACTTCGAGATGAGCTTCGTCGACCGGGACGACGTGCTCGCCATCGCCGAGGACGTCGTCCGTGCCCTGTGGCGCGACCTCGCCTCGTACGAGGTGCCGGAGATCCCGCGGATGACCTACCGCGAGGCGATGGACCGCTTCGGCTCCGACAAGCCCGACCTGCGCTTCGGCGTCGAGCTGACCGAGCTCACCTCCTACTTCGCCGGGACGCCGTTCCGGGTCTTCCAGGCGCCCTACGTCGGCGCCGTCGTCATGCCCGGCGGTGGGTCCCAGGCCCGGCGGGCGTTCGACGCCTGGCAGGACTGGGCGAAGTCGCGCGGGGCCAAGGGCCTGGCGTACGTGACGATCGCCGAGGACGGCACGCTCGGCGGCCCGGTCGCCAAGAACATCTCCGACGCCGAGCGCGACGGCCTGGTCGCGGCGGTCGGGGCCGCCCCGGGCGACTGCGTCTTCTTCGCCGCCGGTGCGCGGCGCACGTCGCAGGAGCTGCTCGGGGCCACGCGCAACGAGATCGCCAAGCGCCTCGAGCTGATCGAGCCGGGCAGCTGGTCGTTCCTGTTCGTCGTCGACTTCCCGATGTTCGAGGAGACCGAGGACGGCTCCTGGACGTTCATGCACCACCCGTTCACCTCGCCCACGCCGGAGTTCCGGGAGACGTTCGCCGACGACAAGGGCGCCGCGCTGTCCGACGCCTACGACATGGTGATCAACGGCAACGAGGTGATGAGCGGGTCGGTGCGTATCCACGACGCCGGGCTGCAGGAGCGGGTGTTCGAGACCCTCGGCATGTCGCGCGAGGAGGCCCGCGAGCGGTTCGGCTTCTTCCTCGAGGCGTTCGCGTACGGGCCGCCGCCGCACGCCGGCGCCGCGCTCGGCTGGGACCGCCTCTCGGCCCTGCTGTCGGGGGTGGAGTCGATCCGCGAGGTCATCGCCTTCCCGAAGACCGGTGCCGGCTTCGACCCGCTCACGGGGGCGCCGACGCCGATCACCGACGCGCAGCGCACGGAAGCGGGCATCGACGCGAAGCCGGAGGAGCCGGCGCTGCCGGGTCAGCCGGGCGCGCCGGGGCCCACCGACCCTACGAACTAGTAGAAGGACCCCGCTGCCCCCCGCACCTCGCACGCTCGGCGCGGGCCCCTGCAGCGGGGCCGTACCCGCGACTGCTGGTGGCGGGGTCGGCCGAGAGGCCGACGATGTCGCAGTCGGCGACCTCCGGCGGCCAGACCACCCGGAAGCGCTCGAAGACCACCTCCAGGTCGTCGGACCACTCCTCGCCCCGGGCGGCCTGCGTCCGCCGGAAGTAGCGCTCGTGCCCGTCGAGCCAGCTCGCGCGGGTGCGGTCGCCCTCGCCCTCGTCCCAGGCGAACGCGTCGTCGACGCTGAGCAGCGGGCCGAGGCGGAGGTCGACGCTGCGCACGACGCACCGCGGGACGCCGGCGCCGTCGCACACGACCCAGTGCCCACCGATCCGGGGCAGCGGTTCGCCGTCGGCGGCGAAGTCGGCGACCAGCCCGGCCGTCGCGCGCTTGGTGCCGGCCAGCACCAGGCCGAGCAGCTCGTCCGCCAGCGCGGGGCCGTCACCGAACCGCTCCACGGTCGGCTCCTCCAGCGGCGGGGCGGGGAGCGTGGCGACGTAGTCCCGCCACAGGGTGAGCGCCGCGTCGCGATCGAGGTCGCCCGGCTGGTCGGGAGTCACGCCGGTAGTTTGCTGGACATGCCGTTGCGTGCCCGCACCCTGCTCGGACCCGGACCCTCGAACCCCTACGCCGAGGCGCAGATCGCGCTGGCCCGACCGCTGCTGGGCCACCTCGACCCGGTCTTCCTCGGCATCCTCGACGAGACGTCCGAGCGGCTGCGCCAGGTCTTCGGGACGGCGAACCGGCGCACCCTCCCGCTGTCGGCCACCGGCTCGGCGGGCATGGAGGCGGCGTTCGTGAACACCGTGGGACCGGGCGACGTCGTCGTCGTCGCGGTGAACGGCCTGTTCGGGCAGCGCATGGTCGACGTCGCCTCGCGGTGCGGGGCCGAGGTGGTCGCCGTCGAGCACGAGTGGGGGCAGCCGGTCGACGTGGACCGGGTGCTCGCCGCGCACCCCTCGCCGAAGCTGATCGCCGCCGTCCACGCGGAGACCTCGACCGGCGTGCGCTCGGACCTGGAGCCGCTGGCCGCGGGCAAGGGCGATGCGCTGCTGCTCGCCGACTGCGTGACCTCGCTGGGCGGGATCCCGGTGCGGCTGGACGACTGGGGCGTGGACCTCGCCTACTCCGGATCGCAGAAGTGCCTGGGCGTGGCCCCGGGTCTCGCGCCGTTCACCATCAACGACCGGGCGTGGGAGCGGCGGATCGAGAAGCCGCAGAGCTGGTACCTCGACCTCGGCATGCTCGGCGGGTACGCCGGCGAGGCGGCCGGCTCCGGGGGACGGACCTACCACCACACCGCGCCGACGGGCATGGTCGTGTCGCTGCACGCGGGCCTGGGCCGGATCCTCGAGGAGGGGCTGGACGCCGTCCACGCGCGGCACGAGGAGGCCGGGCGGCTGCTGCACGCGGGCCTGCAGGAGCTGGGCCTCGAGCTGTTCGCCGCCGAGGGGTACCGCCTGCCGGAGCTGACGACGGTGCACGTGCCCGAGGGCGTGGACTCGGCGGCGGTGCGCAAGGAGCTGCTCGAGCGCTACGACGTCGAGATCGGCGGGGGAGTGGGCGCCTACGCCGCGTCCGTGTGGCGGATCGGGCTCATGGGCCCGAACGCCGCCCCGGACAAGGTCGCGCTGGTGCTGGCCGCCCTGAAGGAGATCCTCGGCCGCTGACGAACCGGTCCTGCGGTTGGACGGGCCGACTGAGCAGTTGTGGTCGCTTCGACCGGCGTGTCCGCGCGTGTCGGCGACCACAACTGCTCACTCGACCTCACCAGCGGGCGCCCCGACTGCGGAGCGCCCGGCCCACCCGGTCTATCACGACCTCGCGTCGGAGGTGGACGCGCCCGAGTCGGACGACGAGCCATCCGTCAGCCGCCATGAGCGAGTAGCGGTCGATGTCGAGACCGAACTGCCGGACGTCCGCGTGCTGCCGTCCCTCGTACTCGACCAAGACCTTCCACTGGGGATACCCGAGGTCCCCATGAGCGACCTCACGTCCCCATCTGTCGTGGAGGGGCACCTGGGGGAGCGGCGCCGGCAGACCGCCGTCGACGAGCCAGAACCGAGCGAGGCTCTCCGGACGCGAGGCGGCCAGCGGTGTGAGCAGGGGCGCCAGAGCCCGGGCACGGACGACGCCACGGACGCCGTCGGCACGGTCGAGTCGGTCTTCGACGGACCCGGCATCGAGGTGCTTCCGCCGGTACAGCGCGTCGCCGACCGCGACCAGCTCGTCGGACGGGAGCACGGCCGTCAGGTCGAGCCAGGTCTGGGGACCGGCCGTCAGCGGTAGTCCGGCCAGGACGGTCCGATCCGCGGCGCACAGATCGCGGACGTGGATCCGGATGCCACGGCGCCGTGGCCGGTACACCCCCGGCGGGACGACGAACTCCATCGGCGCTTCGAAGTCGATCGGGGCGCCGAGGAGCACGGCCGCCGTCCCGTGCGAGGCGAGCGCGGACTCGGGCAGCACCTCAAGAGCCGCTCTGACCACGTGCGGCGGCGTGGCGGGCAACGCGCACGAGAGGTACGCGCCGCGCGTGATGCGCACCGCGTCGGTGGCTCGTTCGGTGCGCGTCAGCTCGGCCACGTCGGCGGCCGCGCGGGTGTACACGGGAGGGAGTACGTGCCTGGTCATCCGGGGCAGCGTCGGGCCGCCGGGGGTGCGACGGACGGACGCTCACGAACCGGTGGACGACGACGCGAGCTGTGGACGGGCCGACTGAGCAGTTGTGGTCACCCGATCCGGCGTGTCCGCGCGCGTCGGTGACCACAACTGCTCAGCCGCCGTTCCGGGGGCGCGAGGTCAGGGGGCGTTCAGGCGGGTCAGCTGGTCAGGGGTGAGCTCGAGGTCGGCGGCGGCCGCGGAGTCCTGGATCGAGGACGCCTTCGACGCCCCGGGGATCGGGACGACGACGTCGGCCTGCGCGAGGTGCCACGCGAGCGTCACCCGGTAGACCGACACGCCCAGCTCGTCGGCGACCTCGGAGAACGCCGGCGCCGTCGCGTCCAGCGAGCCCGCCGCCGACACCCCGCCGAACGGGCTCCACGGGAGGAAGGCCAGCCCGTGGGCGGCGCAGTGCTCGAGCTCGTCGGCCGAGAACCGCCAGCCCGGTGAGAACTGGTTCTGCACGGCCACGAAGGCGTCGCCGATCACCGAGCGGGCGACGTCGATCTGCGCGATGTCGGCGTTGGAGACCCCGACCATCCGCACCAGCCCGTCGTCGACCAGCGCCCGCAGGGCACCCATCGAGTCCTCCCACGGCGTCGCGGGGTCGGGCCGGTGGTACTGGTACAGCCCGATCGAGTCGCCGCCCAGCCGTCGCAGCGAGTCCTCGGCGGCGCGGCGCAGGTAGGCGGGCGAGCCGTCCAGTCCCCAGTCGGTGCCCTGCCGGGTGTGGCCGCCCTTGGTCGCGACCAGGACGTCGGCGGCACCCGGGCCGTAGGACGCGAGCGCTGCGGCGACCACCGTCTCGTTGTGCCCGAACTCCGACTCGTCGTGGGCGTAGGCGTCCGCGGTGTCGATCAGCGTCACCCCGGCGTCCAGGGCGGCGTGGACGACGCCGATGGCCTCCTCCTGCGTCGGCCGGTCGGACTTGCTCGACAGGGGCATGGCCCCGAGCCCGATGGCGCTGACCGTCACGTCCCCGATGCGTCGTTTCTGCACGGAGGCTGTCGTGCCCCGCGGGTAGCGTCGGGAACCGTGACGTCGCTGTTCGACCAACCCGCCGACGACGGGCCCGCCCCCGTCGACCCGGGGGCGCCGCTCGCCGTCCGCATGCGGCCGCGCTCGCTCGACGAGGTGGTCGGTCAGCAGCACCTGCTCGGCCCCCGCGCCCCGCTGCGCCGGCTGGTCGAGTCCGACGAGCCGATGTCCCTGGTCCTCTACGGCCCGCCCGGCACCGGCAAGACCACGCTCGCGCACGTCATCTCGCTGGCCACCAAGCGGCAGTTCGTCCAGCTGTCGGCGCTGGACTCCGGGGTGAAAGAGGTCCGCGCGGTCATCCAGAGCGCCAAGCGGGAGCTCACCTTCTCCGGTCGCCGCACCGTCCTGTTCATCGACGAGGTCCACCGCTTCTCCAAGACCCAGCAGGACAGCCTGCTGTCCGCGGTCGAGGACCGGATCGTCAGCCTGATCGCGGCGACGACGGAGAACCCGTTCTTCTCCGTCGTCAGCCCGCTGCTGAGCCGCAGCCTCGTCCTGGCCCTGCAGCCGCTGTCCGACGACGACGTCCGCACGCTGCTTCACCGCGCCCTCACCAGCGACCGCGGCCTCGACGGCGCCGTCACCCTCGACGCGGAGGCGGAGGAGCACCTCATCCGCATCGCCGGCGGCGACGGCCGCAAGGCGCTCACCGCGTTGGAGTCGGGAGCCGGGGCCGCGCAGGCCGTCGACGCGACCGAGATCGACCTCGCCACCCTCGAGACGGCGGTCGCGCAGGCGGCGGTCCGGTACGACCGGCAGGGCGACCAGCACTACGACGTCGCCAGCGCCCTGATCAAGAGCATCCGCGGCAGCGACGTCGACGCCGCGATGCACTACCTGGCCCGCATGGTGGAGGCGGGGGAGGACCCGCGCTTCATCGCCCGGCGGCTGGTCATCTCCGCCAGCGAGGACATCGGCATGGCCGACCCGACCGCGCTGCTCACCGCGGTCGCCGCCGCCGACGCCGTGGCCTTCATCGGCATGCCCGAGGGGCACTTCCCGCTCGCCCAGGCCGTCGTCCACCTCGCCACGGCGCCCAAGTCGAGCGCCGTCACCGTGGCCATGGGGGAGTCGGTCGCCGACGTGCGCGCCGGGCTGGCCGGGCCGGTGCCGCCGGGGCTGCGCGACGGGCACTACCCGGGCGCCAAGAAGCTCGGCAACGCCACCACCTACGTGTACCCGCACGCCCACCCCGACGGCGTCGTCCCGCAGCAGTACCCGCCCGACGCGCTGGTCGGGAAGGACTACTACCGGCCCACCGCCCGCGGCGCCGAGGCCCGGCTGGTCGAACGGCTGGCCAAGCTCCGGGCCATCGTGCGCCGCAGCCGCTGAGCGGCTGCCGATACAGCTCCGGGGGACCGGCGACGGCGCGACTACTGTGACCACGCCGGGCCGAACCCTGAACGACGAGCCGGGCCATCCAGAGACCGAGAACGGGAGTGCGCGTGTCCGTAGGAGAGATCGCCGGGCTGATCGCAGCCTGCGCCCT
>Ga0190265_10002365_pt1 | contig 12650 bp, 10 predicted proteins | sample Popmic124T_FD_133135 | JGI IMG/M metagenome (GOLD analysis project Ga0190265, IMG submission 133135) | Populus adjacent soil microbial communities from riparian zone of Indian Creek, Utah, USA - 124 T | ecosystem: Environmental > Terrestrial > Soil > Riparian zone | place: USA: Utah | collected... | reverse complement strand
TCGCGCGCGCAGGAGGTGGCGCGCCCAGCTCCGAGGCGTGTCGGCGTGTCCGAACATGAGCGTGACGTTCGAGCGGAGCCCGGCCCGATGCGCGGCGTCGTGCACCTCGAGCCACTGCGCGGTAGTCACCTTGTCCGGGCAGATCACGCGTCGCACCTCGTCGTCGAGCACCTCGGCGGCGGTTCCGGGCAGCGAGCCGAGGCCGAGCTCGCGGAGCCTCGCGAGATAGTCCTCGAGAGAGAGCCCGAGCGTGGCCGCGCCCTGCCAGATCTCGAGCGCCGAGAACGCGTGCACGTGGAGCCCGGGCACGGCCTGCTCGAGCTCGCGTACGACGTCGGCGTAGTAGTCGCCCGTGAACGCGGGATGGATCCCGCCCTGGAGGCAGACCTCGGTCGCGCCGCGCTCCCAGGCCTCCTGCGACCGCCGCACGATCTCGCGCATCGGCACGAGGTAGGGCGCGCCTCGCAGGTTCGCGGCCAGCTTCCCTTTCGAGAACGCGCAGAAGCCGCAGCGGAAGTAGCAGACGTTCGTGTACTGGATGTTCCGGGTCACGACGTAGGTGACCTCGTCGCCGCAGACGTGGCGACGGAGAGCGTCCGCCGAGGCGAGGACACGCCCCAGCTCCGCTCCGCGCGCCGAGAGAAGCCGCGTGATCTCCTCCTCGCTCAAGTCGTCGCTCGAGAGGCCGAGCGGCAGGGCGTCGCGCCTGGTGACGAGCGGGACCCCGCCCGGCTCGCCCGGGGCCCACGAGTCGTCGCGTGCGAGGCCCGTCGCGTCGGCTGCACGACGGACGCACGGCGCAACCGCCGGATCGACCCAACGGTGGAGTTCCGCGACGTACTCCGGGTACACGGCGAGCCGCGGCGCGAGGTCGAGCCCGCGGCTCCGCGTCGCCTCCTCCAGCCGCGCGATCTCCGGCCACGGCGCCTCCGGGTTGACGTGGTCGATCGTCACGGGCGAGACCCCGCCCCAGTCGTCGATCCCCGCGTCGAGCAGCCGCGGGAAGTCGTCGTACGCGAGGTTCGGCGGCGCCTGCACGTGCGCTCCCGGGCCGAGCAGGATGCGCGCGACCGCGATCGTCCACAGGTGCTCCTCGAGCGACGGCTCGGGATGCCCGGCCATGCGCGTTCCGGGCTTCGCGCGGAAGTTCTGGACGATGACCTCCTGCACGTGGCCGTGCTCGTCGGCGAGGGCGCGCAACGCGGCGAGCGCGCCGATCCGCTCCTCGCGCGTCTCGCCGATCCCGATGAGGATCCCGCTCGTGAACGGGATTTCGAGCTCTCCGGCGAGGCGGATAGTCTCGAGGCGGCGGGCCGGGATCTTGTCCGGCGAGGCCCAGTGCGGTCCGCTGCGCTCGCCCAGCCTTTCGGCGGTCGTCTCCAGCATGAGCCCCATCGAGGCGCTGACCGGGCGGAGCGCGTCGAGCTCGGCGCGCGTCATCACGCCGGGGTTCAGGTGCGGCAGGAGCCCGGTCTCCTCGAGCACGAGCCGCGCGCAGCGGGCGAGGTACTCGAGCGTCGTCTCGCAGCCGAGCGCACGGAGCTCGTCGCGTGCGACGCGGTAGCGCAGCTCGGGTCTGTCGCCGAGCGTGAAGAGCGCCTCGCGGCACCCCGCAGCCGCGCCGGCGCGAGCGATCTCCAGTACCTCCTCCTCGGTCATGAACGCGCGTTCCCCGCGCCGCGGCGGCCGCGCGAACGTGCAGTAGCCGCAGACGTCGCGGCACAGCGTCGTCAGCGGCATGAAGACCTTGGGCGAGTAGGTGACGAGCGGGCCCGGCCGCAGCCGGCGCGCCTGGGCGAGCAGGTCGTCGAGCGGGGCGGCGAGCAGTTCGGCGGCGGCACTCACGTCCGCCGCGAGCATACGTCCGAGGCTATGCGACCGACGCGCGCAAGTACGTGACCACGGCGAGCACGCGGCGGTGCGTGGCGCCGTCCTGCGGCAGGTCGAGCTTTCCCAGGATCGAGCGAACGTGCGTCTCGACCGTCTTCTCGGTGAGCCAGAGCTCCTTCGCGATGCTCGCGTTCGTCCGCCCCTCGGCGACGAGCGCGAGCACCTCTCGCTCACGCGGCGTGAGCTCTCCGAGCGCATCGTCGTCGCGCGATGGCGACAGCAGCTGCTTGACGACCTCGGGGTCGAGCGCCGAGCCGCCCCGGCTGACGCGTTCCGCCGCGTCCAGGAACTCGCCGACGTCGAGCACGCGATCCTTGAGCAGGTAGCCGAAGCCGCCCTCGGAGCCCACGAGCTCGACAGCGAAACGGCCCTCCACGTGCTGGGAGAGGACGAGGACACCCGTTCGCGGATGCAGGCGGCGGATCTCGACCGCGGCGCGCATCCCCTCGTCCTCGTACGTCGGCGGCATGCGCACGTCGACGATCGCGAGCTCTGGCTCGTGCTCGGCGACGACGGCGAGGAGCGACTCCGCGTCGCCGACTCCCGCGAGCACCGTGTGCCCCGCGTCCTCGAGGAGCCCCGCGAGGCCCTCGCGAAGGAGAACCGTGTCCTCCGCGATCACTACTCGCACGGGATCTCCACCTCGACGCGCGTGCCGCCGCCACGAGGGCTGACGATCTCGAACGTCCCGCCGTGGGCGGCGACGCGGTCGCGCAGCCCGGCGAGGCCGGATCCGCGACGAACGACGGCGCCCCCGACGCCGTCGTCGGCCACGCTGACGTACAGCGCACCGTTCTCCCGCACGGCGCGGACGGCGACCTTCGACGGCGACCCGTGCTTGACCGCGTTCGTGAGCGCCTCGCAGGCGATGAAGTACGCGGCCGCTTCGACGCTGGCAGCGACGCGCTCGCGGGGAGCCTCGACCTCGACGGGCAGGGGCGCCGACTGCGCCAGGTCGCGCAGCGCGGCCGCGAGCCCGTCGTCGAGCCGGGCCGGACGCACGCCGGCCGCAATCTGGCGGAGGTCGCCGATCGTCGACGCCACCTCATCCACGGCCTGGTCGATCGCGGGTGAGAGCACCTCCGCCCCACGCGGGAGCGCCAGCTGGAGACGTCGGAGCTGCACGCCGAGCGAGACGAGCCGCTGCTGGGCGCCGTCGTGGAGATCGCGCTCCAGCCGGCGCCGCTCCTCGTACCCGGCCTCGACGATCCGCGTCCTCGACGCCTCGACCTCGGCGAGCTGGAGGCGGACCTCGACGCGGAGACGCGCCATCTCGATGGAGAGGGCCGCGGCGGCGAGGACCCCGTCCAGGAGGTCGCGACGCTCGAGGAGGATGGGGTCGTGCAGGAGGACCGCGGTTCGAGCATCATCGCGGCGGATCTCTCGTCCGGCCCGGTCGTCCCGCGGGAGGTCGGCGACGACGTCTCCGCTCACGTCGGCGAAGGCTTCGGTCTCGGGGAGCCAGAAGTAGAGCTCGGTGAGCGGATCTCCGAGCGCGTCGGCCACAACCGCCCCGACCTCCTCGGGAGCGCGGAGACCGTCGCGCACCTCGTCCTCGAAGTCGCGCACGAGGCGCACGCCCTCGTAACGGGCGCGGTTGTAGCGGCGGTCGACGACGTCCTGGATTCGTGCGCGCAACGGCCGGAAAGCGACGGCGACCGCGAGCGTCGCGAACGCGATAACCCACGGCGAGTCCCCGCCGACGAACACGCCGAGCCCGATCGTGATCCCCGCGTATGCGGCGACGAGGAGAGCGGTCAGCGAGACGTAGACGAGCGTTCGGTTGACGAGCGCTTCGATCGCGAACAGTCCATGGCGCGTCACCGCAATGCCGACGGCAGCCGCGGTGGCGATCCAGAGCCCGAGCAGCATCGGGAACACGACCCAGTCGACGAACGTGACTCCGAGCGCGTATCCGAGGAGCCCGGAGAGGAGGCACAGCACGAGCGCAACCGGAACCAGCGAAGCAGCCCAGGCGAGCCACATCGTCTGCAGGCGCTCAACTCCCGTCGACCGACGAAGCCGTAGCCGTATCGCATAGGCGCCCACGAAGAGGCTGGCGAGCATCCCGAGCCAGAGCACCCAGGACAGGGGCTCCGCATACTGCGCCTCGCCCACGGAGTTGTCCGCAAGCGGATTAGGCACCGCCGCGTCCTCGCCGTAGAACGGCGAGGATTCGAACATCGCGAGTGTCACGGAGCCGACGAAGCTGACCACCGCCAGCCCGACGACCCACCGCCAACGCGAAGAGAGCAGGCGCCCGTTCGGGAAGACGAACGCGATCGCGATCGGCCACGCATAGAGCAGCGGCCAGGTCGCTCGATCCATCTGCAGCCCCCAGCCCTCTCCGAACGCCCAAGCGACCGGGGTCGACAGCGCAACTCCGATTGGGCCTAGGAGCATGATCCAGGCGATCACGTTCCGGGGCTGCCGGTTCGCGATGAGGAGCCCGACGAGCACGGGGGCCATGAACGCCACGACGAACGGGGGCAGCAACCAGAGTGGCAGCCAGTCCAGCGTGTTCACGGACGGCAGCAGCTCCATGGCAAAGCACGCAGGCAGCACGCACGCAGCCCCCCACGCCGCGATCCGGAGCCTGCTCATGCCGGACATCTTTCGCCACTCTCCTCCGAACCGCAATAGGTGCTGGCACTGGGATGCGGTTCGTGGCTGGCGCCGAGCGGGGTTCCGCGCTGGCGTCGATGTGCCGAGCGGCCGGCCGTCCTAGCGTCGTTCTCGATCTCGCCAACTGCGGCCAGGAGCCGCCGAGAAGGAGGAAGAGGCAAATGACGGCCAGGTTCACATTCATCATCGCGGCCCTCGGGGCGGCCCTCGTGGTCGCCGTACCGGCCTGGGGCCAGACCGCCCAGCCGGACGCTTTCGAGCGTGCGGTGGCGTCCGCGTCCCAGGCGGACATGCTCGAGATCCGCGAGCAGGCGCTCCTGACGAACCGCGGGACCGCGGGCGTCACCGGGCTCGAGATTCGCGAGCGCGCCTTCGCGGCGAAGCGCGAGGCTCAGCTGTCGTCGAGTCCGAGCCCCGACTGGTTCGAGCGTGTCGTCGCAGCCCACCAGCCCCGCGAGCCCGTGGTCGACGACCGCTTCCGCATCGACCCGACGAGCTACCCGACTCAGGTCACAGCGACGAGCTCCGAGCGTGAGCTCGACTGGCCTCAGCTGGGAATGGGATTCGGGCTGGGCATCGCCCTGATGCTGGGCATCGGTCTGGTTCTGCGGTACGCGGGCAACCGCCCGCTCGCCCATTCGTAGCGGCCAGGCGTCGCCCGGTCGGCCTCGTCCGGGGCCGACCGGGCCTCATCTAGAAAGGAGTCACCGTGCACGAGCAGAGGCTGTTTCCACTACGCGGACTTGCGTTGGTCGCGATGGCCGCTCTTGCAGCTCTCGTGGGAACCCTGGCCGGATCCGCATCGGCCACACCACCGGGCAAGAACGGCGTCGTCGCCTTCACCAGGTACGCCATCGCCGTGAAGGGCGGCGAAGGACGCTCCGGCGCAATCTTCACGATCGGCGTCGACGGGAAAGGCGAGCGGCAGGTGACGCGCCCTCCGGCCGGCGCTAGCGACGTTACTCCTGACTGGTCGCCCGACGGCTCGCGCATCGTGTTCGGGCGCGAGTTCGACGACAAGCCGTACGAGATCTGGAGCGTCGGGCCCGACGGCTCGAATCTGCGCAGGATCGACCCGGGTTGCCCGCCGGGCATCCCCGCGAGCCAGATCTGCGAGGAGGACTCCCCCGCCTGGTCACCCGACGGCAAGCAGATCGCGTTCGGCAACCCGTACGGCGGGCTGGAGGAGATCGCTGGCGACACCTGGATCGACTTCTTCGCGATCGCCGTCATGGATACGGACGGCTCGAACCGCCGGCAGCTCACGCATCCCGGGCGGCATCAGTACGAGGACTCCGAGCCCGTGTGGTCGCCCGACGGCAAGCGGATCGCGTTCAGACGCTGGAACGGAACCGCACGCCCTCGCAACAAGCAGGCGATCTTCGTGCTCGACGTCGCACGCGGCGACGTGCGACGCGTCACACCGTGGAACCTCGAAGCCGGGGACCATCCCGACTGGTCGCCCGACGGGCAGCGAATTCTCTTCCGCTCGGCGGCCTCCGACCTCTTCGGCGACGTCTACACCGTCCGCCCCGACGGGACCGGCCTCACCCAGCTGACCCGCTTCAGCTCGAGGTTGGAGGTGCTGTCGTCGTCGTTCTCACCCGACGGCAAGTCCATAGTCCTCTCCCGCACCGGGAAGGGCGGGCTGCCGGACCTCTTCGTCATGCGATCGAACGGCACGAAGCTCAGGCAGCTGACGCGGACGGCGAAGTGGGACAGCCATCCCGACTGGGGACCGGCAGGATAGAAGGCCGTCGTTGCGGTTCGATACGGGCGCGCGTCGATGACGCGCGCCCGTATTCGTCTCAGTGCGACAACCACGCGAAGGAGGACGCCGTGAAGTTCCTGCTGCTGCTGCACGGAGACGCCGACGCCGAAGCAGCGCTCCCACACGACGAGCGCATGAAGATCGTCGAGGAGCACGGGGCGTACACCGAGATGCTCACCGAGCTGGGCGCCTATGTCACCGGCGTCGCGCTCGGCGACCCGAAGTCGTCGGTCGTCGTTCGGCCGGGCGAGAAGCCGATCGTCACCGACGGTCCGTTCGCCGAGACGAAGGAGGCCGTCGGCGGCCTCTACGTCGTCGACGTCGCCGACCGGGAGGAGGCGGTCCGCCTGGCGGGCGAGGTTCCCCGGAGCCCGGGGCTCGCCGTCGAGGTTCTCCCGATCATCGACTACTGACCGGCGGGCGAGGCAAGCCTCGCCCCTACAGCCGGTTCGAGCTCCAGAGCCCGCCGAACGGGATCCACTTCCCGCCGCGCCAGCGCTGGAGCTGGCCCTGCTGGATCGGGAAGCCGTCGCGGCGCCCTGTCTTGACCGAGATCCCCGGCAGCAGGAACGGGTTGCCCGCGCTCGTGATCGAGCGCGCTCGCGCCATGAGCCCTGCACGAGTCGGGTTCGCGCCGAGCCTTCGGAAGAGCGAGACCGTCTCGAACGCCACCGCCATGCCGTACACGTGGTAGACGTCGTTGACGTTCGCGCCCTTCGCGTAGCGCGACATGATCGAGCGGTACTGCCGCATCCCCACGTCCCTGCGCCACATCGGGTCGGTGGGATCCTTGAGGAAGTTGAGCGTGAGCGATCCGTTGACCGCCTTGTTCTTCCCGCCCTCGGAGGCGAGCACCATGATGTTCGAGGCGCCGGAGACGGAGTTGTTCACCATGAGCGGCCGCCAGTTGAGCCGGTTCGCGAAGACGTAGGACTGGATGGCGAACTTCGGCGTCGCGAAGATCGCGAGCACGTTCGCGCGGGACGCCTTGAGCTCGCCGATCTGCGACTGTACGTCCGGCGCGGTCACGTCGTAGGACTCCTCGGCGACGATCCTCGCGCTCGACTGCGCGATCCCACGCTTGAGGCCTGCGAGGAGATCCTTGCCGTAGTCGTCGTTCTGGAAGAGGACGGCGATCCTTGCGCCGCGCTTCGTCTGCGCGAGGTACCGCCCGTAGACCAGGCCCTCGGCCTGGTAGCTCGGCTGGAAGCCGATCGTCCACGGGTAGCGGCCGGCATCGCGGCCGAAGGTGGTCGCGCCGGTGGCGACGAATAGGTGCGGCACCTTCGCCTGGTTCAGGTAGTCGCGGATCGCCTGGTTGTGCTCGGTCCCGAGCGAGTTGAAGACCGCGAAGACGTTGTCCGACTCGACCAGCTGGCGCGTCGCCTGGACGGTCTGGGCCGGGTTGTAGGCGTCGTCGACGATCTTGTACTCGAACTTCCGCCTCGCGACCCCGCCCTTCGCGTTGATCGAGTCGAGATAGGCCTTCGCGCCGCGCGCGACGGACGCGTACGCCGCCGCCGGGCCCGTCAGCGGCGAGGTCCCGCCGAGCACGATCGTGTCCGCAGTGATTCCAGGATCGGCCGCGGAGCCTGCCAGGCCGACGGGGAGCGCGATCAGGGCGAGGGCACACGCGATCACGGGTGCCACCAGGGCGGGTCGTCTCATCGAGAGGTCTCCTGCGGGCGAGTAGCTCTCACGCCGTACGAGAGTAGCGCCAGCGTGTCAGGGCCTGCCCCACCCGCCGGAAGAGCCCGCCGACCCCGTTCGGCAGGAAGAACATGAGCAAGATGAGGACGACGCCGTAGATGATCGCCGGCGCGCCCGGCTCCTTCGTGCGGTCGACGATGAAGCCGGGCAGCCGCGAGAAGACCCCTTCACCCTGCGCCCAGAGCGGTAGGAACTGGATGAAGATCGCGCCGAAGACGAGGCCTGCCAGGCCGCCGAGCCCGCCGACGACGACCCCGACGAGCAGGAAGATGGAGAGCGCGATCGGGAACGTGTCCGGGTTGACGAAGGTGGTCGCGATCGCGAAGAGCGAGCCGGCTACGCCCGCGTAGGCGGCGCTGATCCCGAACGCAAGCGTCTTGTACTGCGCGAGGCTCACGCCCGAGGACACCGCGGCGGTCTCGCTGTCCCGCACGGCGCGGAAGGCAAGTCCCGTGCGTCCGCGGAGGATGAGCCACGCGACGCCGAACAGCACGAGCGCGATGCTCCAGCAGAGGTAGTAGAGCCAGTCGTTGAAGACGAGCTCGCGGCCGAAGATCTCGACCGGCGAGATCCCCGCGGTGAGCTCGGGGATCCCGAACAGGTTGATGCCCGAGCCGCCGCCCGTGAACTCCTCGAAGCGCTTCAGCGCCGACGGCAGCGCAACCGCGATCGCGAAGGTCGCGAGGGCCAGGTAGAGACCGGAGAGCCGGAGCGCGGGCAGCCCGAAGAGCAGGCCCGCGATGCCGGCGACGAGGCCGGCGATCGGGATCGTCCAGACGTCCTTCATCCCTCCGCTGACGGCGAGGACGCCCTCCTGCCCATACTGCTCGTTCCCGGCCATGAGGATCGCGGTCGTGTAGCCGCCGATGGCCATGAAGGCTCCGTGGCCGAGCGAGATCTGGCCGGTGTAGCCGGTGAGGATGTTGAGGCCGAGGAGCGCGATCAGGTAGATCCCGACGTACGCGAGCTGCTGCGCGCGGAACGCTCCGATGAAGGCGGGCACCACGAGGACGACGACCGCGAAGATTGCGAACGAGACCAGCCCGACGATCTGCTTCACGCGCGGACTCAAACTCGCTTCACCTCCGGGCGGCCGAAGATCCCCGAGGGCCGGACGAGCAAAACCACGAGGATCACGAGGAGCGCGACCGGGAGCTTCAGCTCGGCGCCGACGAAGTCGACGTAGACGCCGATCACGTTGAGCATGACGCCCAGCGTCAGTCCACCGACGACGGCGCCGAAGGGCGAGTCGATCCCGCCCAGGACGGCGGCGGCGAACGCGTAGATGAGGATCGGCTGCATCATCTGCGGGTCGAGCCCCACGCTCGGCGCGGTCAGCATCCCCGCAACGGCCCCCAGCACCGCGGCGAGGCCCCAGCCGAGCGCGAGCATCCACGTCACGCGTACGCCCACGAGCCGTGCCTCTTCCGGGTTCACCGCCGCAGCGCGCAGCGCCAGCCCGAGCTTCGTGAACTGGAAGAGGAGCCAGAGCAGGACCACGATCCCGAGCGTCACGAGGATCGTGCCGACGTCCTGCCAGGAGATGACGACGCCCCCGATGTCGATCGTGTCCGTCCCGAACGGGCTCTGGAGCGCCTGCGGCTCGCCGCTCCACTGCCATACGACGAAGCCGTTGATTGCGATCAGAAGCCCGATCGTGACGATCACGACGCGCAGCACGTTCCCCCGCTCCACGGGGCGGATCACGACCCGGTGCGTCGCGACGCCGAACACGAACGAGAACCCGAGGGTGGCTACGAACGCGGGCCAGTAGCTCCAGCCGTGGTTCACGGTCAACGTCCATGCGATGTAGGTGCAGAGGGTCGCCATCTCGCCCTGGGAGAAGTTGATGACACCCGTCGAGCGGTGGATGATCACGAGCGCGAGCGCGAGCGCCGCGTAGATCCCGCCCGACGCGAGTCCGGACACGACTTGCTGCATGAAGTCGGCGAAGGTGGCGGCGAGCACTTAGTACCCCAGGTAGCTCCGGCGGACGTTCTCGTCGCCCTGCAGCTCGGCGCTCGACCCCGTCAGCGCGACGCGGCCGACCTCGAGGACGTAGGCGCGGGCGGAGCTGGCGAGCGCGATGCGCGCGTCCTGCTCCACGACGAGCACGGTCAGGCCCTCGTTCTCGTTCAGGTGCCGGACGGTGCGGAAGAACTCGCGGACGATCATCGGCGCGAGCCCGAGGCTCGGCTCGTCGAGGAGCAGAAGGCGCGGGCGGCTCATGAGCGCGCGCGCGAGCGCCAGCATCTGCTGCTCTCCGCCCGAGAGCGTCCCGGCCCGCTGGCCGCCCCGCTCGAGCATCCACGGGAAGTACTCCGAGACGCGCTTGATGTCGTCCTTGATCGTCCGGTCACGGCGCGCGTAGGCGCCGAGCCGGAGGTTCTCGGTCACGGTCAGCTCGACGAAGGTGCCACGCCCCTCCGGGACGTGAGCGACGCCGGCGCGAGCGGCGGCCTCCGGGCCGCCCTTCAGCGCCTTCCCGGAGAGCTCGATCGTCCCGCTCCGGCTCACCGTGCCCGAGATCGCGCGCAGCGTCGTCGTCTTGCCGGCGCCGTTCGCCCCGAGCACGGAGACGACCTCGCCCTCGTCCACAGTGAGCGAGACGCCGCGCAGCGCCTGCACTGGGCCGTAGCGCGCCTCGACCTCGTCGAGCTCGAGCAAGTTGGGCACTACCCGGGTTGCTCCTCGTCGGCCTCATCAGCTGGGGGCTCTTCAGCCGGAGACGCTTCAGCCGGGGTCTCGACGAGCCCGGGCACCTCCTCGCCCGGCTCCCGCTCGACGTCGTCGCTCCCGAGGTAGGCCTCGATCACGGCCGGGTCAGCCTGTATCTGCGCAGGCGTCCCGTCCGCGATCTTGCGCCCGAAGCTCAGGACGTTGACGTGGTCGGAGATGCTCATGACGAGGTTCATGTGATGCTCGACGAGGAGGACGGTGAGCTCGAACTCATCTCGCAGGTGGCGGATGAACGTGCCGAGCTCGCCGACCTCCTCGTGGTTCAGGCCGCCGGCGGGCTCGTCGAGCAGGAGTAGGCGCGGCTTCGCGACGAGGGCGCGGGCGAGCTCGACGCGTTTCTGGATCCCGTACGGGAGCGCCGCGGCAGGGAAGTGCGCCCTCTCCTGGAGCCCGACCACCTCGAGCGCCTTCTTCGCGTCGTTCTCGCCGGCCTTGCGACCGAGCCCGTGTGCACCGACGAGCACGTTCTCGAGCACGGACATCGTCCGGAAGAGCTGGAGATTCTGGAACGTGCGGGCGATGCCCTTGCGGACGATCCGGTGCGGCGCCTGCTTCAGGATCGAGGCGCCGTCCATCTGCACGTCGCCCGAGTCCGGCCGGTACAGCCGTGTGATGACGTTGAACGCGGTGGTCTTCCCCGCGCCGTTCGGCCCGATGAGCCCGGAAATGTCGCCCTGCTCGACGTCGAACGACACTCCGTCGAGCGCGACGATGCCCCCGAAGCGCAGCGTGACGTCGCGAACGGAGAGGAGCGCCATCGGCGGATAACCCTAAACCCGTCGTGGACCGGGCGCTATGCGGCGGGGCGTCGGACCGACGACCTCTGCCGTCGGGGCGAGGGCGGCGAGTGTCTCCTACGGGCGAGCGTCCGGCACGGACTTTCCTCGCAAAGTGCATAAGATCGGTTTCGATGGACCTGCGGGACACCGCCGAGGAAGCGGCGTTCAGGGCCGAGCTACGCGCCTGGCTCGAGGACAACCTTCCCGAGGAGCTGCGCGGGTTCCGCGGCGGCTCCGCCCGCTTCGACGGCGAGGCGGCACGGGACTGGAGTCGCGCGCTCCATGACGCCGGCTACGCCGGCCTGACCTGGCCGAAGGGCTACGGCGGCGGCGGCGCCCCGTACACGCATCAGGCGATCTTCCTCGAGGAGATGGCCCGCGTGGAGGCTCCGCCCCACGTCGGCGTCATCGGGCTCGGCATGGCAGGGCCGACGATCATGGCCCACGGGACCGAGGAGCAGAAGGCGCGCTACCTCGAGCCCATCCTCTCCGCGGAGGAGATCTGGTGTCAGGGCTTCTCGGAGCCGGGCGCAGGCTCCGACCTCGCTGGCGTACGCACGAGCGCGCGCCAGGAGAACGGAACGTTCGTCGTCGACGGGCAGAAGGTGTGGTCGTCATTCGCGCACATCGCCGACTTCTGCATCCTCCTCACGCGCAACGACCCGGAGTCGACGCGCCACGCCGGCCTCACGTACCTGATCGTGGACATGAAGGCCACCGGCGTCGAGGTGCGACCGCTGCGGCAGATCACCGGCGAGGCGGAGTTCAACGAGATCTTCTTCTCGGGCGTCGAGGTACCTGTCGAGAACCTGCTCGGCGAGGTCGGCGGCGGCTGGCAGGTCGCGATGACGACGCTCCTCCACGAGCGGGGCACGCTCGGCTTCGCGCTCCAGGCCGCTCTCGAGGTGCAGATCCGGAAGCTCGCCGCACTCGCCCGCGACCGCGGCGCCGACCCGATCCAGCGCGACAAGATCGCGCGCGAGTGGATCGAGATGCAGGGCGTCCGATTCACGAACTACCGCTCGCTCTCGCAGCTGATGAAGACCGGGATGCCGGGCCCCGAGGGCTCCATCTCGAAGCTCGTCTGGTCTGAGGCGAACCAGCGCATTACGAAGCTCGCGCTCGAGCTGCTCGGC
>Ga0190265_10002364_pt1 | contig 12658 bp, 9 predicted proteins | sample Popmic124T_FD_133135 | JGI IMG/M metagenome (GOLD analysis project Ga0190265, IMG submission 133135) | Populus adjacent soil microbial communities from riparian zone of Indian Creek, Utah, USA - 124 T | ecosystem: Environmental > Terrestrial > Soil > Riparian zone | place: USA: Utah | collected... | reverse complement strand
TGGGCGTGTCGCCGGGATCGCCCAGATCGACTGACGCGCTACCGACAACGGGATTCCGGGGCACATCGCCGGCAGGGCCCCTACACGCCTCGTAGCGGCAGGTGCCCTTCGGTGGCTTAGGCTCGGGAAGCCCTCCGCCGATGCGCGCGTCGTAGATGTCGACCGCCTCGTCGGTATCCCATCCGACCAGCCGCTCTCTGGTGACGAAGAAGACATCGTCGCCATCTGCGCTGGCGTCCATGAACTCCGAGTTGAACGCGCTCTTGCCAGAGGAGATCAGCTCGACGGCATGGTCCTCCACGTCGTACACGTAGACATCGCGCACCGCGCCGTTGCGATCCGCGGCAACCAGCCGCTCACCCGTCGTGAAGAAGACCCGCTGCCCATCGTCCGATAGCGCGCGGTTGAGATGGCCGACCCTTGAAACCGCATCTCCGAGACCCACGTCCACGTCGGCATCAGAAGTCGCCATATCGCCGGTGGGGTTACACGATGCGCATCTGAGGCTGCCAGCACCACCGTTCCCGTCGGCCTCGTAGAGGTAGACCTCGACGAAGCCATCGTCGGCACCCGGGTGGTTGCCATGGTCATACCCGGTGAGATCCGTCCCGTCCGTTGAAGTGAAGAGAAGGTGCTTGCCATCACGCGTCACACGGCCCGACTTGCTGCCTAGGGTGATGATGTCACCGCCAAGGGTGTCGAGAGCCTGACCAGCCGGAACATGCCCGATGTATCGGAGGTCTCCGTCATGCCATAGATAGATGCCACTTCGGTCCGAAGACCCGAGATTCAACGGCGCGCCTGCCACCAACTGCCCACCGGACGCCATGAAGTACACGGATCGACCGTCATCACTGACACCGATCGCACCTGTGGCGGTTGATGCCTGATCTCCGGGCCGACTGTCGACCGACAAGAGGATGAGATTGTCCGGAGCGCTGTCGGGCCGGCTGCCGTCGTACATATAGAGGTCCGAGCCTCCGTCCTCGTCGTTGTCGGTCAGCTGCTCCTCACTCGTAAATAAGACGCGTAGCCCGTCAGGAGTCGCCCCCCAGAACTCGGCGCCGGCGGGGACGGGATCGGGTGAGCTCTTCTCCGAAGCGTTGATCCGCACCGTCGAGGTTCCGGCGATGCGCATGTAGAGCTGGCTCGATGGCAACAACGAGCCAGAGATGCCAGCATTGATCGGTGAGGCGAAGAACGCCCGCTGTCCGTCATCGGACATGGAAGACTCGGTGTAGTTGGGAACAGAGCCGCCTCGACCTGCTGTCGAGCAGACGGGGGCGCCCACGTTGGAGCATCGGGCGGGCTCTCCATCGGGGAGCACTCCAGCGAGTCGCACCCCACCTGGATACGACTCATAGAGCTTGGTCGCCGTCCCGCTGGCCTCCGAAGTGAGGTTGAGTCGCGACTCGAACAGCACATGGCTGAAATCACTTGACACGTCGGCGAGGAACGGCTTGTAGCCGGGCGTGTTGGGCGTGGTTCGATAAGCGGGGATCGGCACCGAGGCATCGGTCAGCAGCCGATAGGACCCAGGTCCCGCTGTTCGCAGGTCGTTACGGACGTACAGGTTCTTCGTATGCGCCACTGCGGGAGCGGAAGTCAGCGGCGACGGCGCCAGGAGGACCCCAGTCGAGAGGTCGGCGGAAAGGCCCTTCAGGTACACCGCGCCTGTCGGAGGGCTCCACCGCTCGTCGACCGCGTCCTGCGGCGGAGAGATGCCGTGGGTGGTCCAGCCGGTCGGGCTTCGGACACCCATGTACTCGGCTAGGACTCCGAGGCTCGCCACGTCCGCGAAGCCGCCGAGCGACGAGTACACGACGGCGCTGCCGTCTGCCGCGGCGTAGGTGTGCTCGTTGAAGGCTGCGACGTCCTGGCCGAGCTTCTCGGGTGGAGAGACGAGCTCGTAGCTGCGGTCGGTGGCGTGTCCGCCGTCGGTCAGCTCGATTGGTGTGACGAAGGTTTGGTCGTCGCCCTGTGTGGTGCCTTGGCTGTTGGTCGCGACAAGGCGGAAGTGGTATTGGGTGGCGGGTTGCAGGCCGCCGATTTGGCGCTCGACCTCTACCGTCGCCGCGCCGGTGCCGGCGGCGGCATCGGTGGCGGGGACGTCGGTGCCGTAGCCAGTGCTAGTCCCGTACTCGAAGTGGTAGGTCGTCGGGAGGTTTTGGGGGTTGACTTGGCCGGTGAGCTTGGCTGTTGCCCCGGCGTTGGCGAGGGTCGCCGATCCCGTGGTGGCGGTCGGCGAGATCTGCTCGGTTGTGAACGACTCTACGGACGACTCAGTGATGGCGGCGGCGTTGGCCGCGACGAGGCGGACGTCGTAGGGCTGGTTTCCAGCGAGGCCGGTCGCGTCGTCTGACACCGCGGTGTCGGAGGTCCCGCCGATGGGCCCGTGGTCAGCGAGCGGAGTCCAGCTGCCGCCACCGTCCGTGGAGTACTCGAAGCGCCACGTCGTGTCGCTGGCGGCGAGCCCACCCTGGGCGTTGACGGTTCCGGAGAAGTGGGCGCTGGTGCCGGTGATCGCGGTCACCGGGTCGATCGTCGCGGTCGGCGGGGCGACGTCCTCGAACGCCTGGCCCGAGACGGTGCCCGAGAACCCGTCGGCGGGATTCATGTCGGTGATCGCGTAGGCGCGACCCGACCCTCCGCCTGGGGCGGCGAGGCCCGCGATGACGCTGAAGACCGCCGCGCCGGGCAGCGCGAAGTCTCCGCTCGGGCTGTTGGAACTGTCGAAAGCGAAGACGCGCAGCTCCTCGGCGAAAAAGTAGGAGCTGAGGAACTTGCCGGCGACGAGCAGCTGGTCGCCGTCGGGGTCAATCGCCAGTGCGCCGGCGCCGCCGTCGATCGGGCCGATGGTTCCGTCGTGGGTCGCACCGTCGGTGCTGAAGCGCTCAACGCGCGAGTTGCCGTCGTTGACGAGGTTCGCGACCGAGCCCGTCGGGGTGTCGATCACAACTATGTCGCCGGTCGAGTCAGCGGCTATATCGAGCAGGCCGCTGAACGCTGCACCAGAGCTCGATCCGTCGAAGCTGCTGTCGAAGGCGCCGTCCGAGCCGTAGCGCGACACGCGGTCGTTGGCGCGGTCGGCCACCAGCAGATCGCTGCTGACGGGATCGACCGCGAGCGAGACGTCGAAGGCTCCGACCTCGCCTGCTGCGGACCCCGCAGCGGGACTAGTGAAGCCAGCGTCAACGCTGAAGCCAGGTACCGGGTTGCCGTCGTTGGCGAACTTGACAATCCGAGCGTTGGCGGCATCGCTTACGTAGACGTCGCCGTTCGCCTGATCGATCGCGATTCCCGCCGGGGCATCCAGGACGCCCGCCCCGAATTGCGTCAGATAGCTCGCGGAGGTAGCGTCCGGGTTGAAAACCTGGACGCGGTCGTTGTCGCCATCGACGACGTACAGCAGCCCGGTCGAGTGCTGCACCGCCGCGCGACCGGGATGCGCCAGCTCCCCATCGCCCCCTCCCGGCCCCGAGAACGAGCCCACGTTCACATACGCGCCGAGCGCCTGCGCGGTGAAGGCCAGGCACACCGCCAGCGCGACGGCGAGAACGGCGGCGCTGCGAGTCGCAGGCGGGCGGCGGCGGCTGGACGACACAAGGCGACTGGACTGGTTCAACGGTCCTCCTTCAGGTGGGGGCCGGCGGCTCCCGGAGATGGATGTCATGGGGTGGTGGTGCAGATGCGCCCTCCGGAAGCGAAAGCCAGGCGCGTTCTGCTGGTCACTGCGAGAAGTCATCGAGTCGTCCCCACGGAGCGAGCAAGCTCGAAGGCACAGCCGAGATAGCCGTCACGGCGCTCGGCGCTCGGAAGCGACAGGGCGTAAACGCGGGCCGCGAGCTGCCCATAGGCCAAACCGCCACGGACAGCTCTCGACGGATCGGCCGCGGTGTCGAGGAAACGCTCCTGGGAGGCGCCGACCCTCGACCGGCGAGCCTCAGCGAGATAGCGATCGCGGACAACCCCCGGACGCCTGCTACGACAAGCGCGCCGACCGGCGGCAAGCGCAGCCCGAGAAGCCGCTCCTCGAGCCGACGGGCTGGGGAGCGTAGCAGCCTGCACCACGGCCTCCGGACGAGAGCTCCCGCCAGCCGACCCCCCACCACAACCAAGCACCGCCCCGCCGGCGAGTGCCGCGACGGCAACCATCGGCAACGCCGATACACCACAGCGCCAATCGATCGTGGCGCTGGGGGAGACCGTGCTCACGACCGCCGCACCCTGGCGCAGAACACCTGGACCAAGTCGCGGCCAGCTCGAGGACGCACGCGTCCGCATGCCCGCAGGCGGGCGCGGGACTGAGCGTCGCGACTGGGCAGGCGTTCTGGGATCGAGTCGTCGCTCGCGATGACCGACGCGCGCTCTTTCGCTGCTGCCCGCACCTGCTCTCCTCTCTAGACCAGTCTCGGTGCTCATCGGATCGGCGGGTGAGTTGCGAACGACGCCCTTCCGCTCTGAATGAAAAACACCGGAATTTGTGTCTCTATCATAAACAGAGGCCTATGATTATTGTCAAGGGCCAACTGTCCGCAGGGGCTGGATGAAGGCAATAAAGCCGGGCGAGCCCTATAAACAAAGAGTAGTTGCCCTAACGCACCTCTGCTTAGACATAGACATTAAGGTTTCCATCTGGCCGGATGGGTATCGGATCCGCAAATGGCTCTAGACCGGGCGTTATCGTTGGTACATGAGCCGGACTCCCTGGGGCGACGCGAGCGAGCTGAGGACGCGGATGCTGCGCCCCGGTCCGGGCAACTCACCGGAGCTGGTGGCACGCAACCAGCGCGAGCGACTGCTGGCGGCGACAGTTGTAGCGGTGGCCGAGCGCGGGTACGAGCGGACCGCTGTCGCGGAGGTCCTGCGGCTGTCCGGGATCTCGCGGACGACCTTCTACCAGCACTTCCCTGGCGGCAAGCAGGAGGCGGTGCTGGCAGCGGTCGACGCCGCGATGGCGGCGGCGCTCGGCGCCGTGGAGCGAGCTTGGGCGAGCGATCTGCCGTGGGACGAGCGCGTGGCCGCCAGCTTCGAGGCGGTCGCGCAGGCAATCGTCGACCAGCCCGCGGCCGCGAAGCTGTGCCTCGTCGAGGTCTACGCCTCCGGCCCTCCGGGCCTCGACCACGCCGATCAGGCGGCCGCCAGCTTCCACTGGCTGCTCGACCAGGCGTTCGGCCAGTCGCCGGAGCGGGCCGGGCTGCCGCCAACGGTCTCGGCCGCGATCGTCGGCGGCGCACGCAAGGTCCTGGAGGCCCGCGTGGCGCGCGATGAGGCCGGCGCGCTGCCCGGCCTGACCGCCGACCTGGCCGCCTGGGCGCTGGCCTATCGCACGCCGCCCGTCGCGCTCCGGCGCCCGCGCTCGCGCCCGCTGCAGGACGGCGTGACGCGCTTCATCGTCCACGACCAGGTGGAGCGGATCTTCGGTGCGGTAGCCGCAGTGGTGGAGGAGAAGGGCTACCCGGCAATGACGCTCGACGACATCACGAAGAACGCCTCCGCCTCGCTGACGACCTTCTACCAGCACTTCGACGGCAAGGAGGAGGCATTCCTGGCGGCCTACGACACCGCGATGGCCCAGGCGGCGGCGGCGGCGACGCCGCCCTATCGCTGGACGCGCGGCTGGCCGCTCGCCGTTCGCGCCGCGCTCGATGCGTTCCTCGGCTTCCTCGCGGGCGAGCCGACATGGGCGCGGATCACGATGGTCGACGTGCTGACGGCGGGGCCCCGGGCGCTCGAGCGCCGCGACCGCGCGATGGGCTTTTTCGCCGAGATCCTGCAGGCCGGCTACGAGCAGACGACAGACGTCCCTCCCCTCGCCGCCGAGGCGATCGGCGGAGCGGTCCATGCGCTGATCTACGACCAGGTCCGTCGCCGCGGCCCCGAGCACCTGTCGCAGATCCTGCCGGTAGCGACGTTCGTCGCGCTGGCGCCGTTCATCGGCACCGTCGAGGCGACCGCGGTCGCCAACAAGGGGGCGCTGCGCTCCCGGCGCCGGGGCGCCGGGGCGGAGCGCATCCGGCCGTCCCATGGGTAAGTGCCAGGGGGTCAGGACACGCGATGTCTATGTTGACTCGCAGCTAAAAATAGCGTAGTGTTTATATATCGCAACGGCTCCGAACACGAGCTCCTCCGTCGCGGCCCCCCGATATCACGGCCGTCCGCGCCAGCGGCAGCTGTCCGGCGGCCCACACGGACTGAGCCGCGAGGAGGTCGTCGCCTCCCAGCGCACGCGGATCCAGCAGGCGATGGTCGAGATCGTCAGCGATCGCGGGTACGCGGAAGCGAACGTGCGGGACGTGATCGATCACGCGGGCGTCTCGCGCAAGACGTTCTACGACCTCTATGCGAGCAAGGAGGACTGCCTGCTCGGTATCTACGACGAAACCGCCCAGTGCCTGAGGGCGATTGTGCAGCATGCCCACGAACGCGGTGTCACGCCGCAGGAACGGATCGACGCGGCGCTCGACATCGTCGTCGAATGGATCGGCACCGAACCGGAGTTGGCGCGCCTCTGCGTGCTTGAGACCCCGACCTCGGGTCATGCCGGGCGCAAGAGGATCACGGCAACACTGACATGGCTGATCGGCGTCATGACTGACGTCCTCGGAGACCTCGACGTGCCGGAGCTGCTGCCCGAGCTCGTCGTGGGCGGCATCCATGCGATGCTCTCGCATCGGCTCGTCAACGATGTGAGGGACTTCGAGGGGCTGAGCGCGGAACTGAGCGAGGTCTGGGTCGCCCTCGAGCGCTGGGGTATGCCGCGTCTGGCGGCCTAAACGCCGCAGTCTTCCCCGCAAGCGTATGGCAGCGAGCCTGCGGGTACGGTCGCGTTTACGTCGGTATCCCACTGTTTATCACTCCGGGCCGCTGCGGCCATAGGGGCAGATCCGCAGGAGCGGGCACTCGTCGCAGCGCGGCCCGCGGGCCTCGCAGATGCGGCGACCATGACGGATCAGCGCCACGTGGGACTCGATCGGATCCTCACGCGCGCTCAGGCGCAGCATCTCGTCGTGGCACTCATCGAGGGACGCGCCCTCACGGAACAGCCCAAGCCGCGTGCCGACGCGGTGGACGTGCGTGTCCACGGGCACGTCGTGACGTCCGTACGAGAAGAGCAGGACGCAGGCCGCCGTTTTGCGGCCGACGCCCGGCAGCCCACAGAGGTAATCGCGCGCCTCTTCCAGCGGTGCGTCGGCGAGCCACGAGAGGTCCATCGATCCCGACTCCGAGATCGCCTGGAGGACCTGCTGGATCCGCGGTGCCTTGGTGACGGCCAGTCCCCCGGGGCGGATCGCCTCCTCGATCTCCTCCACCGGCGCGTCGCGCACCGCCTCCCACGACGCGAAGCGCTCACGCAGGCGCTCGTAGGCGACGTCGCGGTTGCGGTCGTTGGTGTTCTGCGACAGGACCGTCAGCACCAACTCGTCGATCGGCGCGCCGTGGATGCGCGTGGACGGCCGGCTGTACTCCGCGCGTAGGCGTTCGAGGATCGTCCGCAGCCGCCGTGGAGGAGGCGGCTTCCAGTCGTTGCGTCGAGCCACGTCTCCCAGCCTATGACCACGAGCTGGCTCTCCTGATATGAACCCCTGAGCATGGCGGCGGTGAACGAGCGGCACGGAAGCGTCGAGGGGGTCGAGACGCACTGGCTCGAGGCGCCAGCGGAGGGGCCCCACGCACCGGTGCTCTACGTGCATGGGGTTCCCACGGGCGGCTGGGACTGGCGGAGCTTCCTGGAGCGGACCGGCGGTTATGCACCCGACCTGCCGGGCTTCGGCGAATCCGACAAGCTGGCCAGCTTCGACTACTCGATCGGCGGCTACCGCCGCTGGCTGGAGGCGTTCGTCGAGCAGCGCGGACTCGAGCGCTTCTCGCTTGTGGTCCACGACTGGGGTGGTGTCGGCTTGGCGCTTGCGCAGGCGATGAACGAGCGAGTGGAGCGGCTCGCGATCGTCGCCGCCGTGCCGTTCCTGCCCGGCTACCGCTGGCACTTCGTCGCGCGCCAGTGGCGCCGCCCGCTGATCGGCGAGCTGGCGATGGGCTTCACGACCAAGTTCGCGATGCGTAGGGTCCTCAACCGCTCGAACCGCGAGCCGCTGCCGAGCGAGTTCGTCAACTCCGTCTGGAAGAGCTTCGACCACGGAACGCAGCGAGCGATCCTCAAGCTGTACCGCTCCGCGCCCTCGGACGTGCTGGCCGAGGCGGGACGAGATCTCGGCGCGATCGGCGCGCCGGCGCTGGTGCTCTTCGGGCGCCGCGACCCGTACATGCCGGCGAGCTTGGCCCAGCAGTACGCAGAAGCTCTCGGTGGTGACGCGACTGCAAAGGTTCTCGAGGACGCCGGCCACTGGCCGTGGTTGGACGATCCGGCCGTGATCGACGAGATCGCCAGCTTCGTGACGCAGGCCAGTGGAACGGCTTCCGCGGATGCCTGAGTTGCCACACATCGACGAGCACTCGATCGACATCGACTCGGACGCGAAGGTCATCTGGCACGCGCTGCTCGAGGTGGTGGAGCGTTCAATGCGCGGAAATGCTGCTGGTCGTGGCGCCAGACTGCTCGGCTGTGCAGACGTCGCCGCGAGCGGACCGCGCCCACTCGCGGAGGGCTCCACCTTCCCTGGTTTCCACGTGATTACCGCCTCGCCAGGCCGGGAGCTGTACCTGGAGGGGAGCCACCGCTTCTCGCGCTACGCGCTGATCTTTCGTCTCGACGAGCTCGGCGCCGCGCAAACTCGCCTGCGAGCCGAGACACGAGCCGCGTTCCCAGGGGTGAGTGGAAAGGTCTACCGGGCCCTGGTAATCGGAACACGGGGGCATGTCGTCGCTGTGCGACGCATGCTCAGGGCGACCAAGCGCCGCGCCGAGCGCTGACGGAAGCCCTCACTTTCTCCACTACGCTGTTCGCGTGCCGCGCCCGGTCTACTCCGTAGCGGTGCCGCCGCGATCGAAATCACCGGACGCCGCGCCGCCGCCCGCTGCAGCATCGCCCGTCCCGGCAACCGCTCGCCGGGGCTGGTGGGTGCGAATCGACTGGTGGCGGATCGCGCCGACGCTTATCTCGGCCGCGCTCGCGGTCGTCTACGTGGTGCTCAAGCCGCGGACGCCAGACCTCGCGGCACACATCTTTCGCTCCGAGCTGTTCGATCGTGAGGGCTTCACGATCTGGAACGGCCAGTGGTACGGCGGGCACCACACGCCCGCGTACTCAGTGCTTTCGCCACCACTGGGCTGGCTGCTGGGGCCGCAGCTAATGGGCGCGCTGTCGGCAGTCATGGCGACGGCCTGCTTCACCGAGCTGATGCGCAACGCCTACGGCTCGGTCGCGGCGCGGCTGGGAACGATCTGGTTCGGCGTCGGCTCGGCGACGCTGCTGTTCACCAACCGGCTGCCGTTCGCGCTCGGGACCGCCTTCGGCATCGCCGCGGCGCTGGCGCTCCAGCGCAGGCGGCGACTGCTGGCTCCGCTGCTCGGCGTGCTCAGCGCGATCTCGAGCCCGGTCGCCGGCCTCTTCCTCGCGATGGGCGGAGTTGCGCACGCGATCGCCACCAGGCGGCGGGACGGCCTGGTGCTGGCGGCTGCGGCATTCGTGCCGCCGGTGCTGCTGACGGTCGCCTTCCCCGAGGGCGGTTACGCGCCGTTTCCGTTCTCGGCGTACCTGCCGATCCCGCTGTTCGCGCTCGCCTGCCTCCTGCTGCTGCCGCGCTCGCAGGGAACGCTGCGCTGGGCCGTCCTCCTGTACGCCCTCGGCGCCTCCCTCGCGCTCGTCATATCCACCGCGATGGGCGGCAATGCCGTCCGCCTGGGTGCCCTCTTCGGTGGACCGGTCCTCGCCTGCGCACTGTGGCCGCGCCTCGGCCGCCGGCCGATGGTGCCGATGGTCGCGCTGCTCGGAGCGCTCGCCTTCTGGCAGTGGTCGCCGGCGGTGCGCGACATCTACAAGGCGATCGACGACCCGGTCGCGAAGGCCGCCTACTTCGACCCGCTGCGCGAGTACCTGCGTCTCCACGTGCCCGACCAGCGCCGGATCGAGATCCCGTTCACCTTCGGGCACTGGGAGGGCGCGGAGGTCGCCTCCGAGGCACCGCTCGCGCGCGGCTGGCTACGCCAGCTCGACACCGGCCGCCACCCGATCTTCTATGGCAAGGGCCTCAACGAGATCACCTACGCGAGCTGGCTGTCGGAGAACGCCGTCCGCTACGTCGCGCTGCCCGACGCCAAGCCCGACTCGAGCTCCTATCGCGAGCGCGCGCTGATCGAGGGTGGCCTGCCCTACCTGCGGCTGCGCAGGACGTTCGACCACTGGCGGATCTACGAGGTGACGCTGCCAGCGCCGATGGTGATCTCGGACGGAGACGCGGACATCAGGCTGGAGCAGCTCGGCTCCGATCGCGTCCTGCTGAGAGTCGAGCGGCCAGGCGAAGCGCTGGTGCGCGTTCGCTGGACTCCGTACTGGCTTGCCAAGGGCGGCTGTGTCGAGCGCGACGGCGAGTGGACGCGGGTGATCGCCGAGAAGCCCGGCTTCCTCCCGCTCGTCACCCGCTTCGGCCCCGAGCGGATCTTCCAACGCGGGCGCCGCTGCAACAGCGTCTGAGCGGCGGTACGCTGATCGGCGTGCGTCAGGCCTCCGAGGACTTCGCAGCGCAGTTCCGCCGTGCCTGGCAGGTGACCAGCCGCTGGCTGCCCCAGGGCTGGCTCGACGCGATCCGTCAGCTCGCGTTGTTCGCCAGCGCCTACTACCTCTACCGGCTCGTGCGCGGGCTGGTCGACGGTCAGGCGACGCTCGCGTTCGAGAACGCGCGCACGCTCGTCGACGTCGAGCGAACGCTCGGCCTGTTCTTCGAGCCGGGCCTCCAGGCCTGGGCGGCGGGCGAGGAGTGGATCGTGACGGGCGCCAACTGGATGTACGTCAACTCGCACTTCGTGATCACCACGACGTTCCTGATCTGGCTCTACATCTTCCGCAACCAGTCCTACTACTACGTCCGCAACATGTTCCTGATCGCGATGGGGCTGGCGCTCGTCGGCTACATGGCCTTCCCGACCGCGCCGCCGCGCTACATGCCCGAGTGGGGCTTCACCGACACGGTCGCGTCGTTCGTCGGCCCGCAGGCCGAGGCGAGCGCGAACGTCCTCTACAACCCGTTCGCCGCCGTGCCGTCGATGCACGTCGCGTTCGCGCTGATGGTCGGGATACCGGCGATGCGGATCGTCAAGAATCCGGTCTTCAAGGCTCTCTGGGCGTTCTACCCCGCGCTGGTCACGTTTGTCGTCGTCGTGACCGCCAACCACTTCTGGCTCGACGCGGCGCTCGGTGCGCTCGTCGCGGCGATCTCGGCGTGGGGCGCCTCCTACGCGCTCGGCCGAGCAAGGCCGGACGCCTGGGCATGGCGCACCGGTCGCGCCCAAGCCGTCGCGTGATGGAATCCGACAGCGATGGCTGAACCCGCGGCTACCAACCGCACCGCCGAGATGCGCGCACGGACGCGCAACCGGCTGATCGAGTCCCGCCTGACGCCGAACGCGATTTCGATGGCGGGCCTGGTTGGCAACGTCGTCGCGGCGGTCCTCGTGACCCAGCGGTTGTTCTTCCTCGCTGGGGTCGCCTTCATCATCGGTTCGGTGATGGACACGCTCGACGGGCGCTACTCGCGCATGTCGGGCAAGGGCACGCCGTTCGGCGCGTTCCTCGACTCGACGCTCGACCGGGTCGAGGAGGGGATCGTGCTGACCGCGATCGGCGCCTACTTCGCCTCGCGCGGCGACGAGCTTGCCGTAGCGGCCGTCGTAACGGCCGTCCTGTTCTCGCTGATGGTCAGCTATACCCGTGCACGCGCCGAGGCACTCGGCGTCGAGTGCAAGGTCGGCCTCGCGACGCGGGCGGTACGCGTGGTCATCATCTCGGCCGGTCTGCTGTTCGCCAAGGGAGCGGGCCTCGGCGACTTCGAGCTGCTCGAGCCGGCCATCTACGTGCTCGCCGTGCTGACCGTCGTGACGACCTTCCAGCGCATCTTCCACGTCCGTCGCGTGCTCAACGAGGCGGCCGCCTCGCTCGCTTAAGTCGGCCGCAAGCGCTACCTTTGGGCGACCGTCCGTCCCCCTCCAAGGCGACGCCGCGGGTGTAACACGAACCGACGTTCGGGGTTCGTGTCCACCGTGCCGGCCCCAGCAGGGGGCCCTTCCCTTCTTAGATCACGACGGAGGCTCTGTGAGCAACAACGGTTCAACCAACGGCGCCTCGCGCTACCAAAGTGAGAAGGTGCGCGTCGCCATCGTCGGCGTCGGAAACTGCGCTTCCGCATTCGTGCAGGGCGTCGAGTACTACAAGGACGCCGACCCCAACGAGGCCGTTCCGGGCCTGATGCACGTCGACCTCGGCGGTTACCACGTGCGTGACATCGAGTTCACCGCCGCGTTCGACATCGACGCCGACAAGGTCGGCAAGGACCTCTCCGAGGCGATCTGGTCCGGCCAGAACAACACGATCAAGTTCTCCGAGGTGCCGAAGCTCGACGTTCCCGTCCACCGCGGAATGACCCACGACGGGCTCGGCAAGTACCTCAAGGAGAAGATCACCAAGGCGCCCGGCGAGACCGCCGACATCGTCCAGATCCTCAAGGACACCAAGACCGACGTCGTCGTCTCCTACCTGCCGGTCGGC
>Ga0190265_10002363_pt1 | contig 12658 bp, 10 predicted proteins | sample Popmic124T_FD_133135 | JGI IMG/M metagenome (GOLD analysis project Ga0190265, IMG submission 133135) | Populus adjacent soil microbial communities from riparian zone of Indian Creek, Utah, USA - 124 T | ecosystem: Environmental > Terrestrial > Soil > Riparian zone | place: USA: Utah | collected... | reverse complement strand
GCCGCGGTCGAGCTCGCGGTCGACGCAGGGGCTGGAGAGGCGCTTGATAGCTGAGCGCCCAATCGAGCAGTTCGGGACCGAGCTTGATCAGCTCCTGCTCTTGACCAAGGCGCAGACGCGTGTGGACCGTCTTGCGCAAACCTCCGACGACCGCGCGGACCATGACGGCTGGTATGCCCGCTCGTTCAGACGACTCCTCGAGCGCCCGGGCGATCGCCCGTTCGACGGAAGCTGTCGTTTGATCGAGGCGCTCCACCGCCTGCGGGCCAGCGGCGTAAGCCTCGACAAGACACAGGCGCGCCGCGGCGGGCTGGTCGAGCACCAACTCGAGCGACTGCTCGGCGGCGGCCCGTAGCCCCTCCTTCCAGCTCTTCCCGCGCCCGCGCGCGTAGGCGCGGGAAACGCTCTCGGCGGCCATGGCGGTGATCTCGTCCAGCGTCGCGAGGAAGCAGTCGAGCTTGTCCTCGAAGTGTTGGTAGAAGGCACTGCGCGAGACGCCGGACAGCTCGACGAGGTCCGCGACGCGGGTCGCTTCGTAGCCATGCTCTGAGACGGTCGCCACCATCGCGGCGAGCAGGCGCTCGCGCTGATTGCTCGCTACGACCTCCGGCGAGGCGCCTGGGCCTGGTGGGAGCTTGCGTGAGCGCAGTTCGCTGGCGTTGCCCCACGGCGTACGAGTCATAGCGGCGGGACTCTAGTGGTCTGACCGCGAGTAAGAGCGAGTCCGATTCTAGTAAGCCATGATCTCTATCTTTCCTTCTTAAACGCCTCTGGAAAGCGCGATTTCGGCCTCGCCGCGGCGCTTGTGCCGGCCCTCTTGACAGGTCCAATGTCGTGCCTTAAGGTCCCCGCCAACCGGAGACTTGAGTGTCTTCGGTAGCTCTGGATCCCCCACTGGAGGGAAGGGGAAATGCTCATGGTCTACAGCCGACCAGGAAGTCTGTTTCTGGAGGGAGGCGATCCGCACGGAGGGAGCGGGTCACCACTAGCCATGCCGCACAAGTCGCCGGCGGCCATCTGTGCCGTCGTCGACTTCCAGAGTGCCGCGGCAACTCTCGCCTGCGAGTGAGAGTTAACGGTGCGCCGGGGGTCCTGACTTAGGTCGGGACCCCCGACGCTGGCAATCCCGGCGGAAATCCCGCTGGAACCTGATATTCAGAATACCTCCGAACAGTTTTTAAGCAAGCGCTTGCGTCAGCCAGCGGCTCTGCAGGCCAGCTTTTCTGCTTGCATCCATAATGGCGGATATACTCGACGCAGGCTATCCGGGACGCCTATCCCAAGGGGGTCAGCGCCGGAAAGGCCCCAATCGAAGATTCGTCCAGTTCGGCGCAACTACCCCTTGACTTGTGTTCTAGGTCGGGGTAAGGTCGTGTCTCGATCGGACGAGGCCGAACGACTCAGCTTCTGGCTCCCTGAGGAGGGCAGGGAAGGTGTGATTCGGCCCAATCCGGCCATAGCCCGCCCGGCCGGACCGACCTGAGATGGAGGGCTCGGGTCCTGGGTTCGATCACACGGGCCGGCGGTGGGGCCTCGCTCCACCGCCGGCCTCCGGAAGACCTCTCTGGTGCCGAATTGGAGGCGGCACCAGGGGGCGTCTTCTCTTCGCCTACTTGCGCTTGCCGCCACCGCGCTGGTCGGTCTTGCTCTCCACCGCCGTTGCGATTGCTGAGATCGGCAGGTCAAGCGCCTTAGCGAGCGACGAGACCTTCTCCCAGGTCGGGCTGCTGTGGGCTCGCTCGATCCTCGAGAGGTAGGTCGTGTGCATTCCCGCCTTCGAGGCCAGCGCATCGAGCGTTAAACCGCGCGACTCGCGCAGCTCACGGATGGTCTGGCCGAGGTCCTTGCGAATGGTCTGCTTACTGGTCGTCATGGGGTCTCCCTGCCTTGCCTTTCTGCTGTCCGCTACCAACGCGGATATGCTAGCGCGAATTGGACCAAGTAGCGAGTGGTCTGACCTGTCAAATTGACCCTTGACTTCGCCGTGTGGTCGGGGTAAGTTCGTGTCCTCATTTTGGAGACGGCCCATTTTTTCAGAGCTTCGGCTCCCTGAATGGAGGGCAGGGATGGTGTGCAAAACCCAGCTCTAGCCAGTGCCCGCCCGGCTAGAGGTGCCAGCGTTTGGAGGGGCGCCGGTGGAGGGACAGCGCGCACGGGTCGGTGGCGAAGCGCTCGCTTTGCCACCGACTTCCGAAGGTTGTCGGGGCGACGCCATTAGGGGCGTTGGCTCGGCGACGGCCGTACTTTGCCGCTCCTGTCCACCCGCGTGGACCTTTCCGCCCGCATGGAGAGTTGGTCGGCCTATTGCACCACCAACTCTCCAACCGACTGTCCCGCTCGCCGGCCTCATGACCGCTTGGAGAGTTGGTCGGCCTATTGCACCACCAACTCTCCAAGCGACTGTCCCGCTCGCCGGCCTCATGACCGCTTGGAGAGTTGGTCGGCCTATCGCACCACCAACTCTCCAACCGACTGTCCCGCTCGCCGGCCTCATGACCGCATGGAGAGTTGGTCGGCCTATCGCACCACCAACTCTCCAACCGGATCGCCGGGGTCTGCGGGGCCGCCGGAGCAGCCGCGCGCGGGGGCGCTATGCGGCGAGCGCGGGCGAGTGCGTGTCGGGCCAGGGGGCGTCCTTGCCCCCGCCCCGGCCGGAGGCCATCCACATCTCCTCCGCCGCGTGCGGGGCAAACGGCATCGCCAGCTGGGCCAGCAGCGCCAGCGCGTCGGCTACGGCGGCGGCATCGACCGCCGAGAGCTCGCCCCGGTTGGCCTTGGTCGCCTTGGACTCGAAGTCCTTGATGCGGTCGAAGAGCCGCATCACGTTCTTGACGGCGCGTTGCATCTCGACCTGCTCGAGGTCCTCGGTGACCTTCTCGGCGGCGGTCGAGCACCAGTTCTCGAGCTTCGCGCGGCGCTGAATGGCGTCCTCGCGGTCGTCGGCCGCCGCCGCGGCCGCCTCAGCCGCGTCGGGGCCCGGAAGGCGCTCGGCGGCGAAGCTCCAAAGGTCGCGCAGGAACTTGTTGCAGTACTGGACGCCGTTCTCCGTCCAATTGAGCGCACGGCTCGGGCGGGCGCCGTAGAGCACCGCCAGACGCGTGGTGTCGGCGCCGACGCGTCCCATCAGGTCGTCCGGGTCGACGACGTTGCCGAGGTGCTTGCTCATCTTGCGACCGTCCTGGGTGACCATCTCGTGCATCACCGCGCCGCTGAACTGCTCGCCGTCCTCGATGTGGGCGAGCGGGCCGATGTCGCGCAGCGCCTTGGTCGTGATCCGCTGGTCGAAGAAGTAGCCGCCGCCGTCGGCGCCGTGGATCAGCATCGCCCCCGGCAGCCAGCGCTCGCACTCGGGGTGGTCGAACATCCGCTCGTCGCGGTCCTCCTTCGGCACACAGGTCGGCAGCCACATCCAGAGGTCGTCGAAGTGGCAGTCGAGCGTGTCGGTCTCGCGGCGGGCGTCGGCTCCGCACTGGGGGCACGCAGTCTCGACGAAGTCCTTGCGCTCGGCGAGCGGGTTGCCCTCGCCGGTCGGCTTGAGATCTCGCGGCAGGCGGACCGGGAGGTCGTCCTTCGAGACGGGCACGACCCCGCAGGCGTCGCAGTGGACCATCGGGATCGGCGCGCCCCAGGAGCGCTGGCGCGAGATCGCGAAGTCGCCGGCGCGGTAGCGGACCGCCGGTCGTGGGAGCGAGCCGTTGCCGGTCGGCGGCGCATCGCCGGGCTCCGGCGGCACGCCCCCGTCGGTCGTGGCGCCAGAGGCCAGCGAGGCGCCAGCTGTAGTAGCCGCCATCGGCTCCGGCCGCGGCAGGTCCAGCCGCCGCGCGATCACTCCGTCGCTCTCGTCGGCGGCGGGAATCCCCAGCACCGCCGTCGGGCCGTAGCGGCCGTCGACCGCCGGCGAGATCACGATCGGGAGCTGAGCGCCGTTGGGCGCCTTCACGGTCAGCCCGGTGTTGAGCGCGGGGACGCTCTCGGCGGAGCGGTCGCCGCGCTGCCAGCCGCCCTGGCGGATCTCCTCGAGCTCCTCCAGCACCGCAGGGTCCGAGACCCAGGACTCGAGCTCGGGGTGGCGCGGGGACACCATCACGAAGCGCGCCTGTCCGATCGCGTCCGGATGCTCGGTGAACGAGGTCAACGCCCGGCCGTCGCCGTCGTGGAGATCGAGCTCGACCCCGTCGACGCGACCGAGGATCGCCCGTTGGGCGGTCACCGCCGGCTTGTCCCACTTGTCCGCGTGCGCCTCGATGCCGCGCTCGTTCTCCTCGATGTAGGCGCTGATCCGCAGGAACCACTGCTTGCGCCGGATCAGCCGCGCGGGCCCGTTGCAGCGCCAGCAGCAGCCGTCCTCGACCTGGAGCGACGCGAGCGTCGTCTGGCAGGAGTCGCACCAGTCGACGTTCGCCTCCTCCTGGTAGAGCATCCCGGCCTCGAGGAACGCGAGGAACAACCACTGCGACCAGCGGTACTGCTCCTCGTCGGAGCTGACGAACACCCGCTCCCAGTCGAACGAGAAGCCCATCCGCTCGAACTGGTCGAGCATGTACTCGTACGAGCGCTGGACCCAATCGGCCGGCGGCTCCTCGTTGGCGATCGCCGCCAGCTCCGCCGGCAACCCGAAGGCGTCGAAGCCGATCGAGAACAGCACCGCGTCGCCGCTCATGCGACGGAAGCGGGCGTAGGCGTCGCCGATCGTGTAGCTGCGGACGTGGCCGACGTGGATGTGGCCGGACGTAAACGGGCAAACCGATTTGACATAGGCGTCAGGCCGCCCGTCCGTGGGAGGTGGCGTGCGATAGGCGTTGCGGGCGCGCCAGTCGCGTTGGCGCCGGGCCTCGATCGCCGCGGCGTCGTAGGTCTGCTCCATTCGCGGACCGCTCCTTCGTGAGGCGAGGGCTACTCGCCCCAGTCGCTGAGGCTCGCCTCGATCGGCTCGAGCACCAGCCGGTCGCCCTCCTGGCCCTGCACCTGAAGCGTGAGCTGACACTCACGGCAGACGATCGTCTCGCCCGCCTCCATCTCCGGCGTCGTGAAGTCGAACTCGCACTCCGGACAAACACCTTGCATTGGCTACCGCCTTTCTCAGTTAGCTGACAGGACTGACATCGGTAGCGTCGGCGCGTAGCTCGCGCCCGTGGGCCCGCACGAGCTCGTCCAGCGTCTCGAGATCCCAGACGTGCTTCTCGTTCGGTGCGCTCGCCCGGATCCGCTCCGTGACCGCCTCGACGTCGACGCCGTCGAGCGTCTCCGGCGCGAGAAACGCCTCGAGCAGTGAGGGCTTGAGCCGGGAACCGATTCGCACGCCGCGCGTGTTGCCCACTGTCTCGGGCGTAAGCAGTTCAAACGCCTCGGGGTTCCGTATCTGTCCGGGTATCTCGTACTGGTAACTAAGATCGGCGGTTGGGCCGGTCGTCGCGCTACAGCGCAGTCCAGCGCGGCGCGCCGCCTCGCGCGAAAGATCTGTGAGCGGCTGCAGGTTGAAGCGGTCGACGCCGCGCAGGACCTGCAGGACGCAGAGGATCTCGGCGAGCGGCGTGTTGCCGCCGCGCTCGCCGAGGCCGTCGATCGTGCACGAGATCCAGGCGGCACCGGCGTCGACCGCCGCCAGCGCGTTGGCGACAGAGAGCCCCAGCATGTTGTGTGAGTGCATCTCGACCTCGGTGTTGCCGGCGGCGGCTACGAGGCGGGCGATCAGCGCGCTGACGTCGCCCGGCGCGAGCGACGACACCGTCTCGGCGAGGCGGAAGCGGTCGGCGCCCGCCTCGGCGCCCGCGGCGACGTACTCCTCGAGGAACGCCGGATCGGTGCGCGCTCCATCCTCGGCGCTGAAGGTGACCGACAGGCCTGCCGCCACGGCGGTTTCGATGCTGCGGGCCGCCAGCGTGACGATCCGCCGCTGGCTGTCGGTCTGCAGCTTCAGCATCGCGTGCGTCGGCGAGGTCGGGATCGAGAGCATCACGTTGCCAGCGCCCGTTTCGAGCGCGGCATCGAGGTCCTCCTCGACCTGCTTGCGCGAGCGCGCGAGGATCACCGTCTTTGTCCGCTCGGGACCGGCTACCTCGACGACCGCTTGGACGAGTGGTACCTCGCTGCGGTCGGCGTTGGAAACGATGCCGGCCTCAACGATGTCGATACCCACGTCGCAGAGCAGTCCGGCAAGGACTCTTGCATCGTCGGTGTCAAAAGCGACACCCGCCATATGCGCGGTATCGCGCAACGTGGCGTCTGAGATTTTTGGACTGGCGTTAGCCGCGACGCGGCCAGCGACGTTATCCATGACGTTTCCCTCCAGCGCACCGGTGTGCGCACGTATGGACTTCTCGGCACCCCCTCCGGACACCGTGGCGCGATCCTAGCACCTGTCCCGCGGCATGCCTAGTGGGACATATTCGTGGCTCTGGCGAGCTCGTCCATCTGACGAATTCCCCCACCACTTGGAGCCGATGGTGTACGTTGGCGAACGAGATGCTCTTGGGCACTCAGGAGGTTGGAGGGGATGGGGCTCTGTGGGTCGGAGGGTGTTCGACGCTCGATCTGGCCGAGGAGCACGGGACCCCGTGTTACCTATTCGACGAGGCGGAGATCCGCAGGATGTGCCGTGCCTACGTTCGGGAGTTCGAGGCACGCTGGCCGCGGATCGACGTTTCCTACGCGTGCAAGGCCTTCACGTCCCCGGCGATGAACGAGCTGGCGCTCTCGGAGGGGCTCGGCCTCGAGGTCGTCTCCGCCGGCGAGATGAACGTGGCGCTCCACTCGGGCTGCCCGCCTGAGCTGCTGACGCTGCACGGCACGTTCAAGACCGACGCCGACCTCGAGTTCGCGATCGAGGCCGAGTGCGGTGTGATCGTGATCGACAACCTCGCCGAGATCTCCGCGATCGCCCGGATCGCCGATCGGCTCGGCCGTGTCCAGCCGGTGTTGATTCGGATCAACCCGAGCGTCACCGGCCTCGACGACCCGAAGTTCCGCACCGTGGGCGACGAGACGAAGTTCGGCCTCTCGATCGAGCACGGCTTCGCCGAGATGGCGATCGACAAGGCGCTCTCGGAGCCGTCGCTGCGCGTCGACGGGATCCACTTCCACCTCAGCTCCCAGCTCCAGGACTTCGATCCCTACCGCCAGGCGATGGGTCGCGTCGGCGAGGTGCTCGAGCGCGCGCGGGAGCGCCACCCGGAGTTCAGGCCGCGCCGCGTGATCGCCGGCGGCGGGCGGGGCGTGCGCTACACCCAGCAGGACGATCCGCCACCGGTCAGCGAGTGGGCCGACGCGATCGCGGGGACGTTCGCCGACGTCGTCGCCCCGATGTGCGACGAGGACGTGCGGCTCGGGATCGAGCCAGGCCGCTCGGTGGTCGCCGAAAGCGGCGTGATGCTCTATCGCGTCGGCACGATCAAGCCCGGAGGTCCGCCCGGGCGGGAGAGCATCTACTTCGTGATCGTCGACGGGGGGCTGTCCGACAACCCGCGTCAGCTGATGTACGGCGCCCACCACGAGGTCAAGCTGGCGCGCGACCCCATCGGCGAGCCGACGATGCGCGTCACGATCTGCGGCCGCCACTCCGAGCCGGACATCCTCTTCCCCGAGCGGATGCTGCCCGAGCTGCGCCGCGGCGACCTGATCGCGGTCCAGACCACGGGCGCCTACGTGGTCAACATGTCGAGCAACTACATGGGCTTCCTGCGACCGCCGGTGGTCTTCGTCAAGGACGGAGAGAGCCGCGTCGTGGAGCGCCGCCAGCGCCTCGACGACCTTCTGACGACGAGCCTGGTGCCATGAATCTGCATCTCTCACTGGTCCCCGAGCCCAAGCCCGGCGAGGAGCGCTCGCTCGACATCGCGGTCATCGCCGACCGGATCGGCTGGGAGGAGAAGGCGATCCTCGAGGCGGCGCGTCGCCACGGGGCGCGGGCGCAGTGGCTCAACGACGGCGAGCTGTGCTGCGGTAGCCGCGAGGACCTGCCGCAAGCGACTGTGTACCTGATCCGCAGCCGCAGCTTCGTGCGCGGACCGCTGATCGCCGAGTCGATCGCGGGCGAGTTCGACAGCTCGGTGATCAACCCGGCCGGCGTGATCACCACCTGTTCGAACAAGGTCACGACGCTCGCGCGGCTGCGCCAGGTCGGCATCGCGACGGTGCCCTATCGGCTGGTGTTGACCCGCACCGACCTCGCCAAGGCGCTCGACGTCTTCGGCGCGCCGATGGTCTTGAAGCCGGTCTTCGGCGGGCTCGGCCGGCGCGTGATGCTGGTGCGCGAGCTAGAGGTCGCCGACAGCATGTACGACTACGTCGAGCACTACGGCCAGACCTTCGATCGCGCGCTGATCGCCCAGCCGTACCTCGAGGGCGCGACCGACGTGCGCGTCTTCGCGATCGACGGCGAGCCGATCGCCGCGATGGAGCGCGTGCCGACCGGCGACTGGCGAGCGAACATCGAGCTCGGCGCGGAGGGCGAGCCGATCGAGATCGACGACCGCATCAGGACGATCACCGCCGAGGTCGGCGAGCGGATCGGAGCACGGATCTTCGGGCTCGACCTCTTCCGCTGGGACGGCGCGCTGATCGTCAGCGAGGTCAACCACTCGCCGCTCTTCAAGGGCATCGTCGACACGACCGGGATCGACGTCGGCGACCTGATAGCGACGCATGCACTGGGGATCGCGGTCCAGTGAGCGGCACGACCACAGCTACTCCCGGGCCCGCGCCCGCGAGCGAGGACACGACGCCGGTCAAGCGCGCCGGCGTAGTCGGCGCGAGCGGCATCCTCGGCGGCGAGCTGCTGCGCATCCTCGCGCTGCACCCGGGACTGGAGCTCGAGTACGTCAGTGCCCAGTCCCGCGCTGGTCACGCGGCGACAGAGCTCAATCCGCACCTCAAGGACGTCGGCATCGGCGAGTTCGAGGCCTTCGACGCCCGTACCGCCGCCAAGCGCTGCGACGTCGTGTTCGTTGCGACACCCCCGGAGACCGCCGGGAACACCGTGCCCCAGCTGCTCGATGCCGGCGCCGAGCTGGTCGTCGATCTCAGCCCCGCGTACCGGGTGCGCGACCCGGAGCGCCACCGCGAGTGGTACCCCGAGGTCGAGCGCAGTCAGGAGATCGCGGAGGCCGCCGCCTATGGGCTGCCAGAGCTCGACCGCGAGGCGATCCGGCGCGCGAACGTGATCGCGATGCCCGGCTGCTTCGCGACCGCGATCCTGCTCGCGGCGCTGCCGCTGCGCGAGCTCGAGGGCGTGAGCTACGACTCGATCGCGATCGACGGCAAGTCCGGCTCGACTGGCTCGGGCGCCCGCTTGCGCGAGTCCGGGGCTCACACCTGGCGCGCGAACGTCGTCGCGCCGTACGCGCCGCGAGGGCACCGTCACGTGGCCGAGGTCGCGCAGGCGCTGGACGACCACGGCGTCGGCTCCGGCGGCCGTCCGCCGCGGCTCGGCATGTCGACCTACGGCGTCGACCTCGTGCGCGGCCTCTCAGTCGGCCTCTACTCGTTCTTCGAGGGCGAGCTCGACGAGCGCACGCTGCGCCGCGCTTACCACCGCACCTATCGCGACGAGCGCTTCGTACGGGTCCAGGTAGGTCGCGGATCGGCGCTGCCGCTGCCCGATCCAAAGGCGGTGATCGGCTCCAACTACTGCGACGTGGCGCCGTTCGTCGACGAGAGCGTCGGCCGCTTCGTGCTGATCTCGGCGATCGACAACATGGTCAAAGGCGGCGCCGGTCAGGCCGTCCAGGCGTGCAACGTGCGGCTCGGCTTCCCGGAGGAGCAGGGGCTGGAGGCGATCCCGGTGTTCCCGGTCTGATGCCACACAGGCAGCTCCCAGAGCGGCCGGACATGCTCGTCGTCAAGGTCGGCGGCAGCTGTCTCGAGCAACTCGAGCCCGAGTGGTGGGACAAGCTAGCGGCGCTCGGTCCGCGGACGAAGCTCGTGGTGGTCCACGGCTGGTCGCGGATGGTCAGCGCGGAGACGCCGGACGGCCAGCCGGATTTCATCTTCGACAAGCACGGCTTCCGCAGTCGCTACACGACCGAGGCGGTCCTGGCGCAAATCGAGCGCGTCAGCGCTGGGCTGCGCGAGCAGATCGCTCACGCGCTGCGTGAGCGCGGACTAACCGTCGAGGCGATCGACGGCGCCGAGTCCCGACTGCTCCACGCCGAGGTCAAGCAGAACATGTGGTGGGTCGGCGACGACTTGGTGCCGCTGACCAACCTTGTTGGCCCGGTACGCGAGATCGACGAGTCGCGCCTTGACGTTCTGCTCGCGGAGAACGACGCGGTCGTCGTGACTCCGCTCGCCGTGACTCAGGATCACCCGCGCGTCAACACGGACGCCGACCGCGCCGCGGCGGCGATCGCCGGCGGTGGCGCCGCTAACCGGCTCGTGCTGGTGATGGATGCCGACGCGGTACAGGCAGACGGTAAGCCGGTTCGAAATGTCTCACGCGCCGACCTTGAGGAGCTCGCACAGCACGCCAGTGGCGGGATGAGCAAGAAGCTGCGCGCGGTCGAGGAGGCGTTTGCCGGGGGTGTGAAGCAGGTGGCGATCGGACGCGCGTCCGTTCCGGCCCTGCTCGCCGGCGATGCGGGCACGCTGATCACGAACAACGGCGTCGTGGAGGGCGACGCCGCTCACCCGGCGGGGGTCGAGCACCACGCCGGGGATGGCTGAGCCGGCGATCGTCCAACCGCTCGAGCCCGTGCCGCCGGCGATGACCGAGCTGCGGCTGGCGGCACGCGCCGCATGCCCCGATGGGCTGATCGACCTGAGCCGGTCCGAGCCGCTGCCGATTCCGGTGGCGGACGCCTGCGCCGAGCGGGTCCAGGAGGAGTTCATGCGCGCGCGCCTCTACTCGCCGCCCGTAGGGCTGTTGCTCGCGCGGGAGGCGGTAGCGCGCTACGCCAGCGCGGCGACGGGTCTCGACATCGGGGCTGATCGCGTCGCGATCACAGCGGGCGCGATGCAGGGAATCTCGATCTCCCTGCGTGCGCTGGTCAAGCCGGGCGCTGAGGTGCTCGTCCCGGTTCCCTACTTCCACGCCCATCCGAAGCAGGTCGCGATGCTCGGCGCGTCGCCGCGCTTCGTCGACACGCGGCCGCGGCAGGGTGTGCTGACCCCTGACGCCGTCGAGCGAGAGCTGACTTCGCGGACGGGCGCGCTGCTGCTCTGCAATCCGGCCAACCCAGCTGGTGTCGTGCTCGGACGGGAGCAGCTGGAGGCGATCCTCGCGGTGCTGCCCCCCGATGTCGCCGTGATCGGCGACGAGGTCTATGCCGAGTACCTCTACGACGGGCGGTTCACGAGCGTTCTGGAGGTCGCCGAGCGCGAGGGAGGCGTCCGCGAGGTCGTCGCTGTCAACACCGCCTCCAAGACGGCGGGCATGCCCGGGTGGCGGGTGGGCTCCGCCGTCGGAACGCCGGGTCTTGCGGCGCGGCTCGCCCAAGCAGCCGCGACGATGAACGGCGCGCCGAGCACCCCCGGCCAGCTCGCTTACGCCACTTGGCTCGACTCGCCCCCCAAGCTCGACCGGATGGCGCCCTATCGACCACGCGCGCGCGAGACGATCGAGGCGCTCGAGGGTGCCGGCCTGTCGGTCAGGCCGCCCCAAGGCAGCTACTACGTATGGGCGACCGCGGACACGGAGATCGGCTCTCCTGAGCGGGTTTTGGACGCCGCGCGCGCGACCGGCGCGCTCGTCTGGCCAGGTGCCCTTTTCGGAGATGCCCAAAGTGTGCGAATATCCCTGAGCGTGCCCCGCCGCGACTTGCGTGAGGGCGTAACCAAGCTGACGGATTCCTGGAGGGAGGTCCGGCTGCGTGACATACCTGTTTCTCGACCCAGGCGCTGACGCGGCGCGGAGGGACGTCTACCGCCTTGCCCACTCGATGGGCATGGGCGTGACGCTGCTCGCCTGGCAGCCGCCGGACGATCCGACCGGCGTCGACGAGTTCATCCAGGTCAATCCGACGGTCCCGGCCGAGGTGCTCGCCGCGACCGCATTGGTCCAGAACGTCAAGGGAGTGGTCAACTGCTCCGAGTCCTGCCTGCGTACGCAGGCGGCACTCGTCGAGCGCTACCAAGTCCCAGGCATCTCGCCCGACACCGCGGCCGTCTGCCGCGACAAGCAGCTGATGGCACGGCGCTTCGAGGAGGCGGGAGTGCCGATCGGGCGGCGGCGGATCGTTACGAAGGCCGCCGACATCGCCGCCGCGGTGCGTGACGTCGGCTGTCCAGGGGTGCTCAAGCCGACGACCGGGGTCGCCAGCCTGTTCACGGTTCGCTACGACGCCGAGGAGGACCTGCAGGCGTGGTTCGAGCAGTTCGACGCGGCCGCGACCGACCACCGCTCGGCGGCGATCCGCGAGATGAACGGCCGCTGGTTGGTCGAGGAGTACCTCGACGGTCCCGGGTTCAGCGTCGAGTCGCTCACGCTCGGTGGCGAGACCACGCATGTCGCCGTCTGCAAGAAGGGCGAGATGTCGCAACCGTTCTTCGTCGAGACGGGCCACACCTGTCCCGCACCGATCGACGCTGAGCCGCGGCGCGAGATGGAGGACGTCGCCGGCCGCGCGATCCGCGCACTGGGGATCACCGACGGGATCACCCATAGCGAGATGAAGCTGACCTCGCGCGGGATTCGCGTGCTCGAGGTCGGCGCGCGGATGGGCGG
>Ga0190265_10002362_pt1 | contig 12660 bp, 8 predicted proteins | sample Popmic124T_FD_133135 | JGI IMG/M metagenome (GOLD analysis project Ga0190265, IMG submission 133135) | Populus adjacent soil microbial communities from riparian zone of Indian Creek, Utah, USA - 124 T | ecosystem: Environmental > Terrestrial > Soil > Riparian zone | place: USA: Utah | collected... | reverse complement strand
TCACGCTGCCCGCCGCCGGATTCGTCACCGCCACCGTCGGCGCCGTCATGTCGTTTGCAACGGTTATGAGGACGCTGGCCGCCGTCGCCTGATTACCGGCTGCATCGCGCGCCACCGCGGTGAGCGTGTGCTCGCCGTCGGGCGCACTCGCCGCGTCCCATAACAGCTCGTACGGTGTGACCGTATCTTCGGCGCCGATCGGCGCGCCATCGAGTTCGAATTGCACCCCGGCCACGCCGCTGTCGTCCGACGCCGCAGCCAATACCGCGACGAACCCGGCGACGATTGCGCCGGGAACCGGGCTGGTGATGGTGATGGTGGGTGCCGTCGTATCGTTCGCGACCGTCACGACGGTGCTGGCTGTGGTTTCCCTGCCGGCGGCGTCGCGCGCGACCGCGGTGAGGGTGTGCACACCGTTGCCCACCGCGGACGTGGCCCACGTCGCTTCATACGGTGCCGTCGTGTCTTCTGGCCCGAGGTTCGAGCCGTCGATGAGGAACCGTACGCCCGCCACGCCAATGTCGTCGGTCGCGGTCGCCGCGATCGTCACGGTCCCGCTCACGCTGCCGCCCGCCGGACTCGTGATCGCGACCACCGGGACCGTTGCGTCGTTCGCGACGGTCACGAGGACGCTCGCCGTCGTTTCCTGGCCAGCGGCGTCGCGCGCCACCGCCGTCAGGGTATGGGTGCCGTTCGACGTCGTGAGCGTGTTCCACGACACCTCGAAGGGTTCGGCGCCGTCTTCGCTGCCGAGCGGTGCGCCATCCAGCTTGAACTGCACGCCGAAGACTCCGTGGTCATCTGCGGCGGTGGCACTCACCGCGAGGGTCCCGTTCACGGTGGTTCCAGCAGCGGGATTTGTCAGGACCACCGTCGGCGCCGACAGATCATTTGACACGGTGACGCTGATCGCGCTCGTGCTCTGGTTGCCTCCACCATCGCGCGCGACGGCCTTCAACACGTGGCTGCCGTTGGCGCCTGCCGTCGTCGACCACGCCGCCTCGTATGGCGCCGTCGTGTCTTCGGGGCCAAGCGGCTGGTCATCCACGAGGAACATTACGCCCGCGATTCTCACGTTGTCGGAGGCGGAGGCCGCGATGCCGACGGTGCCGAATACCGTGCCGCCGTCGGTCGGAGCCGTCACATTGACGGTCGGGGGCGTCGCGTCAACTGCCGCCCGCACCGTCGAATCGAGATTCAGCCTGCCCTTACCCATGGCCGCGTCGATCCGGTCGGCGTGTCCGAGGAGGATGTCGGCCTTTGCCTGGTCCAGGGTGGGATCCGTCTGCAACAACAACGCTGCGGCACCGGCGGCCATCGGGGCGCTGAACGAGGTTCCCCACACGCCGGCATAATTGCCGCCCGGATAGCTGGTGATGACGCCCTCGCCGGGCGCGCCGAGGCTCACAAGAGACGCGCCGTAATTGCTGAACGAGCTCCGAACCGGCGGAGCGGTCGAGGTCGTTGAGCCGACGCTCAGCACGTTGCGCAACGCGGCCGGGTAGACAAGTACCTCCTGACCCAGGTTGCCCGCAGAGGCGATGCACACGACGCCCATGCTGGTGGCGTAATTGATTGCGTGCGCGATCTCGGGAGAGACGGCCGTCGCGCTGAAGCTCATGTTGATGACACGCGCGCCATGGTCAACGGCGTAATGGATGGCTTGCACGACGTCGAACACCGTCGACGTGCCGTCGGCCCTGAAAGCCTTGAGCGGCATAATCCGCGCGGTCGGCGCCACCAGGTGAACGATGCCCGCCACCATCGTCCCGTGGCCAAACGCTGCCGGAAGCTGGGTGGGATCCAATTCGGCGCCTGTGTCCTGATCGAGGATCCCTACGGTGGAACCGTTCAGGACGACGACCGCTGTTTCATCGAGGATCGACACCAGGGATCCGTCGAGGATCGACACCAGGGATCCGTCGAGGATCGACACCAGAGATCCATCGACGTCGCTCCATTCCGATGCGTTGCCGGCGACATCGTTGATGAAGTCGTAGCCCGGAACGAGGACACCCTGCAGCAGCGGGTGATTCGGATCGACGCCCGTATCGATGATCGCCACGATGCCGGCACCCGTCGTCCCCGCTTCCTGGCTTGCGGAAAGGCCAATCGCGGTCGTCGCCGGCTGGGTGACGTATCCCTTCCACGCCTGCGCGCCGAAGTAATCGACGATGGTGCGATCGGCGAGCAAAGCGGTTATCGCCCCGGTCGTCTGATTCAGGTTGAGGCCCGACGCGAGCTCGGGAGTGACGACGGCTACGTTGGCTTCGAAATGCTGAACGTCACGATCCCCCTGGACGGTCCCGACAAATTGCTGGAGAGCAGGAATGTCGGCGTCCCGGATTCGGTCGAATCGTCTCCCGAAATTCGCCGGCCCCTCGACGAGGAACACGTCCTGGTTGTCGATCTGCCGAATGACCCTGAAACGATGGGACCGTGCGATCGCGGCCACGCGGTTCGCTGGCGCGCGAAGGATGAATTCGTTTCTCTGCTCGAGCGTCGATTCCCGAACCCGGCCGATCGCCTGGACGAACCGCTCCGGGCGAGCGGCGGCGGGCTCTTGCGCGGCAACGTGCTGAAGCTGAACCGACAGGGCAATGAACAGACCGATCGCCGACACACACGTCAAGCGACGCTTCTTCATTGCACGCAGGCGAGGTTGCAGCACACCCATGTTGCGATCGGCGCAAATGTCGGAGATATAGTGGTTGATGCGCCACACGGCCAGACGAGCTGCCGGCGTGTGTGCGAAGAAGTAAGATTACCCCAAGTTCAGCTGTACAACCGGAAAAATTAGGGAAAAAAAACGAGATGCGCCGCCGCGTTAGCGGCCGCGCGACGGACGAAGCGTCCGGGGACGCTCGACGATCTTGGTGGACCGCAGCGGTATGCGGGAGTCGGGGTCAAGGTCGCTCAGAGGCACTTCCAACTGTTTGCCGGCGGTGGGAAGAGGGAGATGCAGACGAAGATAGCGCGAAGGCGCGCACTCCAAGTGAAACTCCCCCAATTGGTTGCAGAGCGTCGTCGCCAGCAGCGTACTTCGCTCCATCAGGCAGACAGGCACATTGGCCGTGCTGATGGCCGGCGCGCCTTGGTTGGCTAATTGACCGATTAGCGTCACGCGGCCGGATGGTTGATATTCCAGTTGTAAGTCGAGGTAGTAGTTCTCCGCTTGGTATACGAGATGCCGGGACAGCCGGTCTTCGGCGCGGATGCCGGCGGGTAGCGGCACCATCGCGCTGTCGTGCACCAGCTGGGCAATAAGCCGGGCCAACCCGGACTTTTCCGGCCGGTACATCGAGTAAATAGCCTGGGCGTAACGGAGGGCCCGTTCGGGCGGCTCGTATCCGCTTTCCTTCAGCGCCAGCTCCGCGACGGCTCGCAGCATTTGCACCATCCGCTGGCAGCTTGGGCAGCCGCCCAGATGCGCGCTCATGGCGGAATGGGTTTCGGGCTCGTCGACACTGCCCACGAAATCGACCCATTCCCAGACGGTGAAGTGTTTCATGCGTTCGGTCCCGCTCCGCGGATTCTGCCGTTCGGTTAATAGAGGGTCCAGGCCCGGGCCGAAAAATATAGGGACCCGCACAAATTCAGAACCTGGACCCCTCTAAGCCACCTGTGCGGAAAGCGGCGGTGCATGCACAAGCGCACAGGGGGCTTCGGCGTCCCCAATCAGGACAAATGGTGCCCAGTAGAACGGATGCGGCCGCGATTCCCGAAGCTCCCGCATCGCGTCCTGCGCAGCCTGGGCTTTCGTCCGGCCCTTGTTGACCTGCTGATAGAACGCCGTCATGAACTCGGCGGTGCTTCCATCGTAGGCGTCCCACAGCGTCAGGAGTACCGCATGGGCGCCCGCGTACAGCAGGCCGCGCACGAGTCCAAGTTGCTCGTCGCCGCCGACCACCACGCTCAAGCCGGTCCCGCACCCGCTGAGCGCCACGAGCTCGGCCGACAGACGGAACTGATACAGGTCGTACACGCTGAGTGGACCGTCGCCAAGCCGAATCGACGAGAACATCGGGTTGTCGCGGCGGAAAAAGCCGTGCGTCGCGACGTGGACGAACCGGCTCGTCTCCCCGCGCTGCTGCAGTTGGTGAGCGGTGGCATCGGCTCCAACGAACACCTGCGATGCTGGCAGGGCCTCCGCCACCGCGCGGACTTCGTCGAGGATGAACGGCGTGCCGGCGTCGGGCACGCCCATGATGACTGCACCGTGGCTTGCACAGGGCGGCTTGGTCCTGCACAGGCGGTACACGCTGGAACTGGGCGCGTAGGACACCGTGAAGTCGTCGATCAGGTGCCGATTCCCGTCGAGCAGGGCATGAAACGGAACGAAGTGCAGCACGTCATGCGGCACCACGACGACGTGCTCGGCGTGCAGCCGCTCGCGAACAGGCGCGATCAGCGCGGCATGCAGCTCGCGAAGATGGGTGTCGGTCGCCGTCTGCAACTGCGCGCCGAACAGATTCAGGTATGCCGGGCCGAGACGGAATTTGGACAGTTGGAACTTCAGCAGTTTTATGAGGTGCCGTAGCTCCGCGATCGGCCCCAGCGAGACGATGTCGAGTTGCTCGCGGCCAAGCACACAGACATAGGTCTGTCCTCTGGCCTGGTAATACTCGAGCACCAGCGTGTCCGGCGCCAGACTCGCCCGGATCTCCTCGAGGTTGAACGACCTGCCGGTCTGGAGGGCGGAAAATTCCTGATCGGTGCGGCGCGCTTCGTCCAGTGACCGGCCCAGCTCTCTCTCCAGGTCGCGGGTCCGCGCCCGGAGGGCGTCCATGCGTTCGACCGACCGTTTCTCAGGCCGGGTTTCCTCCAGTTCGAGCTGCCGGTAATGCCAGGACAGCTCCTGGCGAAGCCTGGGAGCGGCCGTCGTGTTCTCGGTGCCCCGGGGCGCCAATGAAGCGGCGCGAACGGCGATCAGGTCGGCCAGACTGCGCGATTTTCCGCTTTCGATGTAGCCGAATGCCGCGGGCAGCCGCCCTGGCGCGCCTGAGGCGAGGCAGCTCGACACCAGGCTCTCGTACACCGCCTGTTTGTCCTCCAGGAATGCGAGCTTGAGGTCATCGCCCCGGAGCTGGGTGCGCAGGCTCTCGAGCGCGGCGTGCGCCGTTTCGAAGGCTTTCAGGGCGCTGTCGCGGTCGCCGCCCGCCTCCCGGGCGAGCCCGAGCACGAACTGCGCCTGGTACGTCAGGATTGGCGCCTGCGCGTCGACCATCTTCTCGATGACCCCGCGGCACAAATCGTCGGCCGCCTGAATGTTGCCATCCTGCAGCTCGAGGCGAGCCAACAGGAGGTCGCACAACGCGGCCCTGGCCGGTACGGCAGCCTCGCCGAACAGCTCGCGGGCATGTTCCGCGAGCTGTCGCGCCCCGACATGGTGTCCCTCTCGATGCAGCACGAAGGCTTCATACAGGTCGACGAGCGCGAGCCACGCCACGTTTCCCTCGCGACCGAACAACTGGCGCGCGCGTCCGAATAACCGGCCCGCGCGCGTCGAATCGCCCCGCCGGCTCGCCGCGATCGCGAGGTTTGTCACCGCCTTCGCCTGCTCGTAGACCATGTGCAACGCGCCGAACTGCGCGCGCGCCCGTTCGGCGAGTTCGGCGGCTTCCTCGCACAGGTTCAGCTCGAGGTACATCTCGGAGCAATCCAGGCTGCAGAGCGCGCCATGATAAGCGTCGCCGACGCGCTCGCTGTGCTCCCGCGCCGTCTTGTACAAATCCAGCGCCCGCGTGTATTCACCGCGGAGGTAGTGCAGATACGCGATGTTGTAGTCGGCCTGCGAGACGAGCAGCGGCATCTCGTGCCGGTCGCAGTAGTCCCGAGCCGCGTGGTACGTCTCCAGCGCGCTGGTGAAATCACCGAGGTTGATGTAACAGTAGGCCATGTTGCTCAGCACGGCCGCGACGTCGGTCGGCTCGCCGATCGCGGCAAGCTGCTCGTAAGCGCGGCGATAGAGCGGGAGCGCTTCGTCGAACCGGTCCTGCCTGGCCTTGATATTGGCGACGTTGCTGTCGAGGCGCGCGAGGTTGACCGCCGCGCCGTGCCGCTCGAACAGGCTCCGGGCTTCGGCGGCGGAGGCGAGCGCTTCGTCGTACTTGCCGAGGGAGATCAGACTCTGGATCGCGCCGTTCAGCGTGCGCGCTAGATCCACCTCTCGTCCTGCTTGCCGGAACAGCTGTGCCGCGGCGTCGTAGTCCTCGAGTGCGGCCCGGTACTTCCCCCGGAAGAACCGCACGTGCCCCGACGCGCGCAGGCTTTGCGCCCGGCAGCCCGCGTCGTCGAGTTTCTCGGCAATCCATCCCGCCGCGCGCGCCAGACGGTCGGCCTGCTGCAGATCGACTCGCGCCAACCGCACGATGCGCGCGTACAAGTTGTCCACGACGGCTGCGTCCCAGAGCTCGCGGTGCCTGAGGAGAAACGCCGTCCGCAACCGGGCGGTGCTGAGTTCGGCGAGGCGATCGAGGAGCGAGTCCTGCGGTACCTGCCGGCGCGGGATCGACACCTCAGAATCCTGCCTGCTCGAGCGCCCGCAGGAGGCGTGTCAGACAGCGGCCCCGGATGAACCCGATCGAACCGGTCGCCACACCGAGAGTTTTCGCGACGTCGCGGTAGGACATCTGTGGCTGCACGTAGAAGAGTAGTCTGACCAGTTCCTGACACCGGGGTGAAAGGCGCCTGATAGCCTCGCGCAGCACCTGCTCCTGTTCGAGCTGTTCGACCAGGTCGGGTGACGGATCCGTCGCCAGCGTTTCCTCTTCCGAAGAGAGCGCCTCTTCGCCGCGCCGCAGGGTCTTTCGCTTCCAGCGAAAGGCCTGGTGCGCCGTCACCGTGATCAGCCAGCTGCGAAAGGCGCCCGGATCGCGAAGGCGCGGCAACTCGGTGAAGACTTCCATGCACACGGCCTGAAAAATATCCGCAGCATCCTCCTGGCTGGCCCCATATTTCAACGGAATTGAGAAGATCAGATTCTTGTACTTCTGGATGAGGGCCGACCAGGCCCGTTCGTCGCCGCTCAGGCAGGCACGGATGAGACGGTCGTCCTTCCAGGTGGCATCCGGACCGCGAAGCCGCCGCTCGGGACGCGTCTGGCTGGGCTCATCGCCGCGCACCGGCTGGTCCCCCGCGCCAGAACAGCTCGTCAACGTTCCACAGCGCGTGATGATCGAACACCGTCGGCCGGAAATTGCCCAGTCCCCGCGTCGCGCCGACCAGCACGTGGGGGCTCGCCAGCGGAATGATCGGCAGATTCTGTGCGACAAGCTCCTGCACCCGGTCGTACAGGCGCTTGCGAAGACGAACGTCGCGCGCGGCGATTTGCTGCCGCATGAGCGTATCGACCTCGGCCTCCCATACGGTGGCCGGCTGCCGCTGGCCGAGGTGCCACAGGTGCGTGCCGCCGCTCGACAGCCAGACCCCCATCTCGCTGTTGGGATCGCCGTCGCCACCGCCCAGGCCGAGGACGCACGCCTCGTAGTCGTAGGTCGTCGTGAGGCGGTCGAGGAGCGCGCGCAGTTCCAGGGTGACGACGCTCACCCGAATGCCGAGCTGTTTCAGATCGTCCTGAATAATCGTGGCGATCTGGAAGCGCTCTGTATTGCCGGTGTTCGTCACCACGGTGAATTCGACAGGCTGACCGGCGCTATCGACCAGCGCGCCGTCCGTTTTCCACGAGAAGCCGGCCGCGCGAAGCAGCTGCCGCGCACGCTCGACCGACCGGCCAGGCTTTGGCAGCGATCGATTCACCCACAGGACGTTACCCGGCGGCACGTGACCCCACAGCGGGGTCGCCCGTCCCCGGTAGACGAGACGAACAATCCCTTCTCGATCGAGCGCGAGCGACACGGCCTGTCGAAAGGGCAGCTGGCGAAACCAGGCCTGCTTCCGTGCAAGTTCGGGTCGTCCCTTGTCCGTCGGGTCGTTCTGGTTGAAGAAAAGGAAAGTGTAGTCAAGCCCGGGACCCCGGTCGACCAACTCGACGTTGAGCGTGCGCTGCGCTTTCAGGAGGACGTCAAAATTCGTCGCGCTCAACCGTGTCGTAACGTCGGCCTCCGCGGCCTGGAACCGCACCGCCTGGGCGTCCTCGGTCGGGACGAACAGGAATATGAGACGGTCGAGATAGGGCAACGGAGTGCCTGCGCGATCCCTTTTCCAATAGAACGGATTACGCTCGAGGACCACTCGCTGCCCCGGCACATGCTCTCTGAAACGAAACGGCCCCAACCCGGCGAGGTTTTCGGGGGGTGTGCCCAGCGCCCAGGCCTGCGCCAGACGTCCTTCTGTGTACGGTTTCTCCAGAAGGTGACGTGGCAGGATCGCGACGCTGTCGAACAGCCGCTCGGCAGCCGCGTACGGCTCCGCGAGGTCAACATCAATCGTGTACTGATCGACTCTGCGAACGGTGATCGGCTGCCCGCCGACGACTAACTGATCGCGCAGTGGCGCTGCCACCTTCTCGTCCAGATAGACCTGAAACGAGAAGACGACATCGTCGGCGTCGAACGCATCGCCGTCGGAGAAACGAAGGCCTCGGCGGAGCAACAGCCTGAACCGGCGTCCGTCGGGCGAAACCGTCCAGGAACGGGCGAGGGCCGGTTCCGGCTCCTGGGTGTCGCGGTTGACATGAATCAGATCGGCCATCGTCCGCGAGACGACGTCCTTCGACGGACTGTCGATGGCGAACACGGGATTGAGGGTCCTGGGCTCCGTTCGCTGAATAATCACCAGCTGGCCACCGGAACGGCCGACTTCCGCCCGCGAGACCAGCGACTCGACCGCGACGGGTGTCTGCCGGAGCGCCAGGCCGGGCAGAGATGCCCCTGCCAGCAGCGCCAGCGCAATCGTCGCTCCGGTCAATCGGCGGGTCGTCATCTCAGAACGCCGCCGCCCGTTGATGGAAGACATCAGCCAACGAGTAGTACAGCAGGAACACGAGGATCAAGGCGATTCCGGGAACGAACATCCACCAATATGATGAAAGCACATCGTAGCGTTGAAGCGTGGCCAGCATGTTTCCCCAGCTCGGTACCGGTTCGCTCACGCCCAGACCAAAGAAGGACAGCGTCACCTCGGCCAGCGTGTACTGGGGCGCCAGCAGCGCTGCTTGCGTGAGTGCGATTCCCATCACCTGGGGCAGCACGTGACGCCGCAGCAGGTGCGCGTCGGTGGCCCCGAGGCCCCGTGCGGCGACCACATAATCCCGCTGCTTCGCACTCAGCACCACCCCGCGGACCAGAAGCGCCGGTCGAGACCACCCGGCGAGTCCAATCACGGCCAGGACCATCAGAAAGGCCTGCGCCGGCGGCATTTCCAACGGTAACGCCATCCGGACCGCAAACAGGAGGTAGAACCAGGGCACCGCGAGGAAGATTTCCGCCGTGCGCATGATTGCCTGATCGATCCAGGTTCCGTAGAAACCCGCCAGTCCCCCCAGGACCACACCGACCCCCAGCGAAAGCGCCGCTCCGAGCAGCCCCGCGAAGAGCGAAATCTGCCCCCCGTGGAGGAAGCGCGAAAACTGATCCCGGCCGAAGCTGTCGCTTCCCATCAGAAACAGACCGCTCGGGCTGTCGGTTCCGAACAGGTGCAGGTCGCTCGCGAAGAGGCCGATCACGCGGTAGGGCGCGCCTCGAACGAGAAAGCGAACAGGGTATATACGGCTCCGATCTTCGGCGTACTCTCCGAACGTTCCGGCGTCTGGCGTCAGGCGGTACACGAACGGCCGAAGGTAGACGCCTCTCTCGGCGTCCACGAAATGAAGGCGCGTCGGCGGCGCGAACGGAAAGTCCCGGTTCTGTGTCGCCGGATCCACGGGCGCGATAAACCCGGCGACGATGGTCGACAGATATACCAGGCCGAGCAGCCCGAGCAGCACCCGGCCGCGGGGCATGCGTGGCGTGGCGTTCATGCCTGTTGTGGCCGAACGCGCGGATCGGCGAGGTAGAGCAGCGCGTCGGCCAGCAGGTTTCCCGCGATCAGCAGGATGGTCGAGCAGGTGACCGCGGCGACCACCAGGTGAAGATCGCGCGCGCCGACGGCCTCGAGCAGCAGCAGACCGAGCCCGGGCCAGCTCATGACCGCCTCGATCACCAACGACGCACTCAGCAATCCCGCGACGGACAGCCCGAAAAGGGCGATCAGCGGGTTCGCGGCGGCCCGCAGGGCGTGACGAACGAGCAGACGTTGCTCAGAGATGCCCGTGGCTCGCGCGGCCTGGATAAACGGTGCCTGAAGAACCTCGATCAGGCTCGCGCGCACGTGGCGGGCGAGTGTCGGCAGTTCGATCAGCATCAGGCCCGTCACAGGCAGGAAGAGGTGAGCCCCGAGGTCGCCCAGCTTTTCCAGGGTGCCGAGCTCATCAAACCCGACGGAGGCCAGTCCACCGGTGGGGAAATAGCCGGTGCGCACGGCCAGCAGGAGGAGTAGCAGGCCAAGCAGCAGGTCCGGGACGCTCAGGAGGATGGTCGTCCCGGCCGCTGTCAGGCGGTCTGGCCATTGCCCCTTCCGGCTCGCCGCCCATGCGCCCACGACCAGCGCGACCAGCCACGCCAGCGCCGTGGCGGTCACCGTGAGGAGCAAGGTATTCCGGACCCGGGGCCACAGCAACGGGGCCACCGGCCCCTGGTAAATGACCGAATACCCGAAATCCCGTCGCCAAATCGACTGGAGCCAATGTAGGTATTTCTCCGGAAGGGACTCGTCCAGGCCATAGCGGTCCCGCATCGCCGCGATCGTGGCCGGCGAAATCCGCGGGTTCAGCCTGAGTTCGTCGACAATACTCCCCGGGGCCGTTTCTGCGAGGGCGAAGGACAGCGCGGAGACCGCGAACAGGACCAGAAGGCCCTGGCCGAGGCGCCGGCAGAGGTAGCGCACGGCGGCATAGTATCCGATCACACTTTTTTCTTGCCTCCCCTATATCTTTCGCCCTCGGCGCGCCCCCTTATCCCAGGAAGGGGTTTCTTTACGAATCCCGCCACCGAGCCGCCTGCGGTAAGACACGAGGGAGTTGGCATGACATCGAGCGATGGACTGTACCGGGAATCGGTTGTCTCGATCGGGCGAGGGAATGGCAGTTTCGCGCGCCCGGCTTCTCGCGGGATGTCCAGCCGGATCGAACCCCACGATAGCCACATGGCGGCGCCGCCGCCCGGGGTGGCCCGTGAACTTCGGGACGTCCTCATCGTCGATCCGGATCCGTGTACGCTTCTGGCCGCCCAGAAAGCCCTGCGGTCGGTCGCCGAGGTGGAAACCTGTTCAGAGTTTCGTGTCGCGCGCGCGCGGATTGCCACCAGGCCGCCCGACCTGCTCGTGACGAATCTTCGGCTGGAGCGGTACAACGGTCTGCACCTGGTGTACCTGGCAGCAGGAACTCCCATGCGGACTATCGTTTACGCGACCCACTACGACGTAGTCCTGGCGCACGAGGCCCTTGCCGCTGGCGCCTTTTACGAACAGGCGGACCGCCTGCCGCGCGTGCTCGCGTCGTACGTGCAGAACATGCTCCCGCCACGAGATAGACGGAGCCTCTCGGTGTTCGATCGGCGGAGCCTCGCTCGCGGCGGCCGGCGCTGTATCGATGTCTAGGAGCTAAGTCGACTCAACCCATTCGATCCGCACGATATTGAGCCGGTAAAACAGCGAGGCGTCGAAGGTTCCCGCCTCGACCAGCGGGAAAAGCGGTTCGGAACTGATTGAGGCGAGTTGGACACGGCCTGTGCCTTCGTCGATCCATTGAAGCAACTGCGCCTGCTGATCGGCATCCAGGCCTTCAACCCCTAACAGGATCAGGGTCCCTTCAGCCGGCCGCGGCACCGGAACGCCGACCGTGGGGCGGTACTCCTCAATCGGGCTGCGCAGATGCGGTCGCAGTTGCTCGAGGATCTGCCCGGCGACAGCCGGCATCGCTTCCACCAGTACATTGCAGTGTTCACGGGATATGGCATTCCACTCGAGGCGTAGCTCGGTGGGCAGCGTCCCCGGTGTCTGGGACAGAAGGACTTCGTCCCTCGACAATGCTCCCCGTAACGGGAGCCGTGCGGTATGCATACTTGAAATCCGAAGGTGGGACCGTACTTCGCTTCAGAATACGCTGTCAAGTTAGATCTGAAAAGGCTGTGAAAAGCGAAACAAAAATGTCTCCGTCGTTCACTCATTAGAACGAATCGGTATAGATTGTCACGTCACGCGTGGGCTACCGCGCGTCCGGGACGTCGACGAGGAGCGAGGAGCGAATATGTGCGATCAAGATCATTTTGAGCAGGATCGACGGGAATACGAGGCAGGCGGATTGGTGACACGGCGGCAATTCGGCGCCCTCGTGGGAGCGGGCGTGGCGATGATGCTGCCCGAGGTGGCGAACGCGGTCACTGTGACCGAATCGGACGTGACCGTGATGACGCCGGACGGCACCGCCGATGGCTACTTCGTGCACCCGGTGAGCGGCACGGCGCCCGGAATTCTGGTGTGGCCGGACATCTTCGGGCTGCGGCCGGCGTTCCGCATGATGGGTAAACGGCTCGCCGAAACGGGCTATTCGGTGCTCGTGGTGAATCAGTTCTATCGGGTCAAGAAAGCGCCGACCGCGGAAGCCGGCTCCAAAACGCCGATCCCGCAGCTGATGCCGCTCGCGCAGGCTCTGAACGAGACGAC
>Ga0190265_10002361_pt1 | contig 12666 bp, 7 predicted proteins | sample Popmic124T_FD_133135 | JGI IMG/M metagenome (GOLD analysis project Ga0190265, IMG submission 133135) | Populus adjacent soil microbial communities from riparian zone of Indian Creek, Utah, USA - 124 T | ecosystem: Environmental > Terrestrial > Soil > Riparian zone | place: USA: Utah | collected... | reverse complement strand
GATCTGCACGACCGCGGATCCGACCGCGCCCGCCGCGGCGGAGACGAAGACGGTGTCGCCTTCCTTCGCCTCGGCCACCTTGAGCAGTCCGAAATAAGCGGTGCCCCCGGTGAGGCCGAGATTGCCGAGCCACTGATGGTCCGCGACCGCCAGCGCCGGGACCTTGTTGAAGCGCTCGGCCGGGCCCGCGGCGGCCTCGCGCCAGCCGAGCATGTGGAACACCGTCTCGCCTTCGCGGAAATGGGGCGAGCGCGATTCGGCCACCTTGGCGACCGCGCCCCCTTCCATCGGCGCGTCGAGCTGGAACGGCGGCACGTAGCTTTTGACGTCGTTCATCCGGCCGCGCATGTAGGGGTCGACCGACAGCCAGTGATTGTCGACCCGGATCCAGCCGTCCTCGAGCTCGGGTAGAGCGGCCTCCTTCAGCTCGAAATTGTCCGGAGTCGGCAGCCCGGTCGGGCGCGACTTCAGGTGCCAGGCGCGGGTGGTGGCCATGATCTCTCCTCCGTCACCCCGCTTTCGCCGGGATGACGGGGAGAGTCAAAGCCGACCGCGCGCGGTCAGCCTTCGTCGCCGCCGCCGCGGTCGCCCGGCGAGAAGCTGCCCTCGCGCCGGCCGGCGGCGCCGCCGCGCTCGAACAGCGCGCGGTTGCCTTCTTCCTCGCGCCAGCGCGCCATCGCCTCGGCGGCGCTGAGGTTGAGCTTGACCAGACCGGGGCCCCCATCGCGTCGTCCGGGGGACGACGCAGCCCCGGTCTCGTCGACGCCCTCGACCCAGGCGCAGGGGATGCGGTGGTGGACGCCGCCGGCATTGGGATCGCTGCGGGTGAGGATTATGCTGTCGCCGCTGGTGCCGTCGACGGTGCCGACATGGCTGCCGTCGGAGCCGACCACCTCCATATGCTCGCATACCCGGCCGAGCGCCTGGCGCTGGCGGCCGCGCCGCTCGCGCCATTCGCCGAACTCGCGGTCGAAGCGCGCCTGATGCTCGCGGCGATATTCGTCATAGTCGCGGTCGAGCCGGTCGATCTGGCGGCGGCGCCATTCGGCATAATGGGGGTCGTGGCGGCCGGCCTCTCCGCGCTGGCGCAGCAGCGCATAGCGCCGCGCCGACGACGCGCCGAAGCCGCCGGGCCCGGCATTGAAGCCGCCGCGATAGTCGCCGCCGAACGCCGAGGACACCGGATGGACGCCGTGGCTGCCGACGCTGCCGACGTCGGCCCGGTCGAAGCGCGGGCCGCCGAACTCGGCGTCATAGCCCGGCGCGGTGAAGAAGCTGCCGGGGTCGCCGGTCGGGCCGAACTCGTCGCCGAACATCTCGGGCGCGCCGGGGCCGTAGCGCTCGGCGCCATAATCCGGATCGTCGGTCTGCCCGCGCCAGTCGCGGTCGCCGAGCCGGTGCGCGCGCGGCGCCTGGCCGCCCCTGCGGCCGCGCTCGGGCCGATCGTCATGAGCCATGTCGCTCTCCTCTCGATGCTGGATGCGTCGCCGGGAAAACGAAGCGGGCGCGAGGCCCGTTCCGGGCGCGGGACGGAGCGTGGCGCGGCTTCGGCGGGGCGCGGCCGGCGCTTTTCTCGGCGCCGCCGGAAGGGTGGATTGCAACGCGGCATCGCCGTCGCTATCTGAGGCGCCCCACGAGGACGGGGCCGTAGCTCAGCTGGGAGAGCGCTGCAATCGCACTGCAGAGGTCAGGGGTTCGATCCCCCTCGGCTCCACCATCCTACGCCGCTGCGCGGCTTCGGATGGCAGGCCATCCCGAGCCAAGCGAGACAGGGCTGCAGGGCGTCCGCGCGAGACCCGCAAAGGGCCTGCTGCAATTCCGTTCGCGCTAAGTTCAGGATCGAGTCACCAATAGGGCGCATGTTTCCCGACGTGATTCGGGACCGCCCGGCCTGGACCGGGCGCTTGAAATTTCAGCATTTTTCTCCCATCTGCGGATGGCAGCAGCGGGTTGAGGGGCATGGCGACGAAGACGGGCACCGCAGGCGACGACACGATCGCCGGGACGAGCGGAGCCGACACGCTCTACGGCCTGGGCGGCCACGACAGATTGAAGGGCGCGGCGGGCGACGACCGGCTCGAGGGCGGCGACGGCCACGACCGGCTGTACGGCGATTCCGGCGGCGACGTCCTGATCGGCGGCGCCTGCAACGATTTCTATTATGTCAACAGCAGAAACGACCAGGTGATCGAGAGCAGCAGCAACGGCATCGGCCGGGGCTACAGCAAGGTCAGCTTCAACCTTGCCGGAATGTCGATCGAGCAGCTCGCGCTGAGCGGCACCGCCCGGATCAACGCCACCGGCAACAGCGCGATCAACACGCTGATCGGCAACGCCGCGGGAAACATCCTCGACGGCGGCGCCAACGCCGACGTCATGAGAGGGGGCGGCGGTCATGACACCTACCGCGTCGACAATGTCCGCGACCAGGTGATCGAGGTCGCCAGCCAAGGCACCGACACGGTGCTGAGCTCGGTGAGCTACACCCTCGGCGATTTCGTCGAGAAGCTCACCCTCACCGGGTCGGCGGCGATCAGCGCCACCGGCAACGCGCTCGCCAACAGCCTGGTCGGCAACGGCGCCTCCAACATTCTCAACGGCGCCGGCGGCGCCGACCAGATGAGCGGCGGCGCGGGCAACGACACCTATCGGGTCGACAATGCCGGCGACCAGGCGATCGAGGCGAGCGCCAGGGGCACGGACACGGTGCTGAGCTCGGTCAGCTACACGCTCGGCAACCATGTCGAAAAGCTCACCCTCATCGGCTCGGCGGCGATCGACGGCAGCGGCAACGCGCTCGCCAACACGATCCTCGGCAATGGCGGCGCCAACCAGCTGAATGGCGGCGCCGGCATCGACACGCTGACCGGCGGCGCCGGCAATGACCGCTTCGCCTTCACCGCCGCGCTCGGCAGCGCCAATGCCGACAAGGTCACCGACTTCGCCGTCGGCCAGGACCTGATCGTGCTCGGCGGCGCCAGCGGCCAGCCGTTCGCGGCGCTCGCCAGCGGGGCGCTGGGCGCCGCCGCCTTCCGGATCGGCACCGCCGCGGCCGACGCCAGCGACCGCATCATCTACAACAAGGCCACCGGCGTGCTGCTCTACGATGCGGACGGCGCCGGCGGCAATGCGGGGCTGCGCTTCGCCACGCTCGCGACCGGGCTGCCGCTGACCGCCGCCAGCTTCACCGTCAGCGGCCCGGCCAACCACCTGCCGACGATCAGCTCGGGCGCGACGGCGACCGTCCAGGAGAATATCCCGACCTCGACCATCGTCTACCAGACCGCGGCGCAGGACGCGGACGGCGACCGCATCGTCTACAGCCTCGGCGGCGCCGACGCCGCCCATTTCCGGATCGACCAAGCCGGCGCCGTCCGCTTCGTCAGCTCGCCCAATTTCGAGGCCAAGAGCAGCTACGACTTCACCGTCACCGCCGCCGATTCGAGCGGCGGCGGCAGCAGCCGCGCGGTCGAACTGGCCGTCGCCGACGTCGGCGAGGGGCTGCGCATCGTCAAGGAAACGACCGCCGCGAACAACTCGGCCGGCTCGGCCCAGCCGCTTGCGCGCAGCCTGTTCGTCACCGCGCAGGATGCGAAGCTGCCCGACGATTCGCTGCCCTCGCTGCGGATCGAAGGCGGCCTGTCGAGCACGGCCGACGTCGACTTCTTCTCGGTCAGCCTGAAGAAAGGCGAGCTGCTCATCCTCGACGTCGACGGCACGCCGACGCTCGATTCGGTGCTGCGCGTGTTCCGCAACGGCAGCGAGCTGACCTCGAACGACGATTCCAACACGTTCGACCCGGGCTCGACCGCGCATCCCGGCGTTTCGCACAACCAGGATTCGCTGATCCGCTTCCGCGCACCGGCGGACGGAACCTATGCATTTTCGATCTCGGCGTTCGCCGACGAAGGCGGGCCGACCACCTCCGGTCCCTACCAGATCAACGTCAGCATCGGCCCGGTCGCCAACGCGGCGCAGATTCACGCGGAGAATGTCGGGGCGCTGCTGAGCGGCGACAAATGGTCGACGCTGAATCTCAGCTACGGCTTTCCGACCAGCCCGTCGGATTACGGGCCGGGCGAGGCCGAGGCGGAGATAGACGCCGGGATGCAGGCGCTGAACGGCCAGCAGCAGGCCGCCGTGCGGACCATGCTGGGTCAAATCGCCAGGCACACCAATCTCGCCTTCGCCGAGGCCGCCGACGCCCCGGGCACCGCCCAGATGCGCTACGCGCTCACCAACGGCATCGAGACCGCGCACGCTTCCTATCCGGGCGGCGGCGAAGGCGGCGACAGCTGGTATAGCAGCACCGAATATACCACGCCGGTCGTGGGCAATTACGAATGGACGACGTTCCTCCACGAAACCGGCCACGCGCTCGGCCTCAAGCACGCGCACGAATCGCCGGCGCTGAGCCCCGATCGCGACTCGATGGAATATACGGTGATGACCTATCGCAGCTATGTCGGCGCCTCGACCGGCGACGAAGGCGGCTATACCAACGAGACCTGGGGCTTCGCGCAAACCCTGATGATGTACGACATCGCGGCGCTGCAGCGGCTGTACGGCGCCGATTATTCGCTCAATTCCTCGAACACCGTCTACAGCTGGTCGCCGACCACCGGCGCCTTCGTCGTCAACGGCGCCACCCAGTGGACGCCGGGCGCCAACCGCGTGTTCATGACGATCTGGGACGGCGGCGGCAAGGACACCTACAGCCTGTCCAACTTCACCGGCGGCGCGACCATCGACCTGAGGCCGGGGGAATGGAGCACGACCTCGCCGGTCCAGCTCGCCAATCTCGGCGACGGCCATCGCGCCCGCGGCACCGTCGCCAACGCGTTGCTGTTCAACGATGACCCGCGCTCGCTGATCGAGAATGCGATCGGCGGCTCGGGGCACGACCGGATCATCGCCAACGAGGCGGTCAACCGGCTGACCGGAGGCGGCGGCGCCGACAGCTTCATCTGGAATTCGGCCGGGCACTCGCCGCCGGGCAAGGCGGATACGATCGCCGACTTCCAGCGGAACGCCGACCTGATCGACCTGCGGGGGATCGACGCCAATCCCGGTGGCGCGGGCGACCAGCCGTTCACCTATATCGGCACGGCAGCGTTCAGCGGCACCAACGGCCAAGTTCGCCACGAGTCGCGCGCTGACGGCGTGCACGTCTTCGGCGACGTCAACGGCGACGCCATCGCCGATATCGAGATCATCGTCGCCAACCAGACCACACTGGGCGGCATCGATTTCATGCTGTGAGGATGGCGGAGCGATGCACAGGATCGTCGGACTGGCCGTTGCCGCCCTCGCCCTCGCCGGCCCAGGCGGCGCATGGGCGCAAACCATGACTTCCCCGGGAATCGCCCGCGCCCGTGACGGCAACATCGCGATAAGGCAGGAGCTCGAAGCCGCCCGCAAGGCGGGCACCGCGGCGGCCTACGACCTGTTCATCGCGCGCCACCCGGACCACCCGCTGGCCGAGGCCGCCCGCCGCGAGCGCGAGCGCCTCGCCGATCCGCCGCGGCGCTAGGCTCCTCCACAGCTTCACGTTTGTGCCCGGCGGCGCTAAGCTGTTAGTGGAGCCGGATATTCACGACCACCGGCTGCCGCGGGGGAAGAGAGATTGCTGCACAGGCTTGACCCGGAAGGAATAACGGCCAGCCTTTCGAGCGAGGCGGCGCTGGAGGAATCGCGCCGGCGGCTTGAGCTGGCGGTCGAGGGCGCCAAGCTCGGCACCTGGACCTACGACCTGAGGACCGGCGAGACCTGGTATTCGGACCGGTCCAAGCAGATGTACGGCCTGCCCCTCGACGCCGAGATGGATGCGGCGGCGATCAAGGCCTCGGTCCATCCCGACCATTGGGAAGAGGTGTCGGCGCCCTATCTGAACGGCTTCGCCGAGGACAAGGTCGAGGTCGAGTATCGGGTGATCTGCCCGGACGGCTCGATTCGCTGGATCTATTCGCTGGGCGCGGCGATGCGCGACGAGAACGGCATCGCCCACACCGTCAACGGCATCCATCTCGACATCACCGGGCGCAAGCAGGCCGAGGACGAGCTGGCGGAGACGCGCCGTCAGCTCGAGCTGGCGGTCGAGGGCGCCAAGATCGGCAGCTGGACGGTCAACCCGGGGACCGGCGCGACCTGGTATTCGGACCGCTCGCGCGAGATGCACGGGCTGCCCCGCGACCTGCCGCTCGAAGCCAGGACGCTGAAAGCCTACGTCCATCCCGACGACTGGGAGCATGTCATCGAATCCTACCGCAAAGGCTTCCCCAGCGACGCCATCGCGCTCGAGCACCGGGTGATCTGGCCGAGCGGCGAGGAGCGCTGGGTGCAGTCGGTCGGCACCGCGCGGCGCGACGAGCATGGCAACGTTCGGCTGGTCAGCGGCATTCACCTCGACATCACCGACCGCAAGCGCGCCCAGGCGGAGCTGGAGCGGTCGCGCGAGGCGCTCCACCAGTCGGAGAAGCTGGCGGCGCTGGGCGCGCTGCTCGCCGGCGTCAGCCACGAGCTCAACAACCCGCTGGCGGCGATCGTCGGCCAGGCCGAGATGCTCGAAGAGGACAGCCGCGGCTCGCCGTTCGAGAGGCGGGCCAAGAAGATCAGCTCGGCGGCCGAACGCTGCGCGCGGATCGTGCAGACCTTCCTCGCCATGGCCCGGCGCAAGGAGCCCCAGCGCAGCCTGGTCGGCCTCAACGACATCATCGCCTCGGCGCTCGAGCTCACCGAATATGCGCTGCGCACGGCCGGCATCTCGGTCCAGGTCAATTTCGGCAGCGCGCTGCCGCCGGTCGACGGCGACCGCGACCAGCTCCACCAGGTGCTCGTCAACCTGATCATCAACGCCAAGCAGGCGATGGAAGGCGGCGAGGCGTTCGACAAGACGCTCACCATCCGCACTTCGGTCGACCAGGCCGGCCAGGTGCTGGTCGACATCAGCGACACCGGCCCCGGCATCCCGGAGAAGGCGCGCAAGCGGATCTTCGACCCGTTCTTCACCACCAAGAATAGCGGCACCGGCCTTGGCCTCGCTTTCTCGCAGGGCATCGTCGAGGCGCATGGCGGCGTGCTGACCCTCGAGCCGAGCCGGCGCGGCGCGTTCTTCCGCATCGCGCTGCCGGCGGCGCCGCAAAGCGAGCTGGTGGCGGTGCCGGTCGAGGCCGACGCCTGCTGCCCGTCCAGCGGCGGTCGGGCGCTGGTCGTCGACGACGAGCCGGACGTCGCCGAAACGCTGCGCGAGCTGCTCGAGCGCGAGGGCTTCCAGGTGGAGGTGGCGAGCGACGGCGCGGCGGCGCTGCTGGCGCTCGACCGGGAGGATTACGACCTGGTCATCTCCGACCTGAGGATGCCGGGCATCAGCGGGCCCGAGCTGCACGCCCGGCTCGCCGAGAAGCGGCCGGAGCTGCTGGCGCGGATGGGCTTCGTCACCGGCGACACGCTCGGCTCCAACATGGACGAGTTCCTGCGCCGCTGCGGCCGGCCGGTGCTCGAAAAGCCGTTCACCAAGACCGGCGTGCGCTGCCTGATCGCCGCGGTCGCCGCGCCGGGGAGGCCGGCATGAGCGAGGCGGCGCACATCGTCGTCGTCGACGACGATCCGGACGTCCGCGAGACCGTCGCCGAATATCTGCGGCGCAACGGCTTTGCGGTCAGCGAGGCGGACGGCGGCACCGCGCTGCGCGAAGTGATGGCCTCGCGGCCGATCGACCTCGCCTTGCTCGATATCAACATGCCCGGCGAGGACGGGCTGACGCTGGCGCGCGAGATCCGGGGTTCGGGGCCGGCCGGAATCATCATGCTCACCGCCAACAGCGACGATCTCGACAAGATCGTCGGCCTCGAGGTGGGCGCCGACGATTACGTCACCAAGCCCTACAATCCGCGCGAGCTCTTGGCGCGGGTCAAGGCGGTGCTGCGGCGCGCGCGCGGCGGCGGCGAGACCGCGACGCTCGGCCGCGAGGTGCAGATGGGCAAGTGCCGGCTCAACCTCGACACGAGACGGCTCTACGAGGCGGACGGCGGCGAGGTGGCGATCACCGCGATGGAGTTCGACCTCTTGAGGACCTTCGCCGAGCGGCCCAACCGGGTGCTCAGCCGCGACCAGCTGCTCGACCTTGCCCACAGCAAGGAGATGGAGGCGTTCGACCGCTCGATCGACACCAGGATCACCCGCATCCGCCGCAAGATCGAGCCCGATCCGACCAAGCCCGACTGCATCCGCACCGTCCGCGGCGCCGGCTATGTCTACAACCCCGACTGCCGGACGCGCTGAGGCACGGGGCGAGGCAGCATGGCCGCCGTCCGTTCCGTCCGCGCCGCCGCGGCGCTCCTCGTTGTCTGCCTCGCCGTGACCGACGCGGCGGCGCGGCCGCGGGCGCGCGAGGCGGGGATCGAGATCGGCATCCTGGCGCCGGGGCCGTTGAACGCGATCACCGACGTCGCCGGGGTGCGGGTCGGCCATGTCACCCTGATCGAGGGCCGGTCGGTGCGCACCGGGGTGACGGCGGTCCTGCCGCACGGCGGCAACCTCTATCAGGACAAGGTGCCGGCCGGCTTCGCGGTCGGCAACGGCTACGGCAAGTTCATCGGCTCGACCCAGATCGTCGAACTGGGCGAGATCGAGACGCCGATCCTGCTCACCAACACCCTGAACGTGCCCGAGGCGGCGGCCGGCATCGTCGAATGGACGCTGCGCCAGCCGGGGAACGAGCAGGTCCGCTCGGTCAATGCCGTCGTCGGCGAGACCAATGACGGCTTCCTCAACGACATCCGGGCGCGGCGCGCGACGGCGCAGCATGCGCTCGCCGCCATGGAGGCTGCGCGGGAAGGCCCCGTCGCCGAGGGCGCGGTCGGCGCCGGCACCGGCACCATCGCGTTCGGCTGGAAGGGCGGCATCGGCACCAGCTCGCGCCGCCTGCCCGCCGCGCTCGGCGGCTGGACGATCGGCGCGCTCGTCCAGACCAATTATGGCGGCGCCCTCACCGTCGACGGGGTGCGCGTGGGCGAAGCGCTCGGCCGATATTATCTGCGCGACCAGCTCCCGTCCGGATCGGGCGACGGCTCGGTGATCGTCGTCATCGCCACCGACGCGCCGCTGTCCGACCGCAACCTCGAGCGGCTGGCGCGGCGCGCCTTTCTCGGCATCGCCCGCACCGGCTCGCCGATCACCAACGGCTCCGGCGATTATGCGGTCGCTTTCTCGACCCATGAAGCGGTGCGCCGCACGCCCGCGCGGCGGAGCGCGCAGAGCGCGGTCGAAGATCTTCCGAACGAGGCGGTCTCGCCGCTGTTCCAGGCCGTGGTCGAGGCGACCGAGGAAGCGGTGATCAACTCGCTGTTCGCGGCCGAGGCGATGGACGGGCATCAGGGGCGGATCGAAGCGCTGCCGGCCCATGAGGTGCTGCGGCTCCACCGCCGCGGACGCTAGCATCTCCTAAGGCTCCTTTAACCCAGCTGGGTTAGGACGCCGCTCATGGGAGCGGGTTTGAAGGGCGTGCTGGGCCGAATCTTCGACTCGGGCGAGGCGGAGACGGCATTCGGGCGGGCGTTGCTGCGCGAGCGCTACCGCGCGCTGCAGCGGCAAATCCCATTGCTCTACCTGGTCGCGCTCGCCAACTTTGTCGGCCTCGCCCTCACCAACCGCCCGTCGGTGGCGACGCTGACCCATCCGGCCAACCTGCTCGTCGCCCTCATCGTCGTCCGGCTCGTCCACTGGCTGCGGACGCGCCGGCGGCAGCTGCCGCCGGAACGGATCCTGCGCGAGCTGCGCAAGACCCTACTGCTCGCGGCGGCCTTGAGCCTCGCCGCAGGATTCTGGGCGAGCCTGCTGCTGATCGAAGGGGCGCCGCAGCAGCAGGAGTTGGTCATCCTGTTCGCCTCATTGGCGTCGATCGGATGCGCCTACGGCCTCAGCAGCTTTCCCGCCGCGGCGCGGCTGCCGCTGCTGCTGTTCGCCTTGCCCTTCTCGGCCGTGCTCGCAGCCTCGCCAAATCCAGCGCATCTGGGAGTCGGCATCAGCCTCGCCTTGATCACCCTGCTCATCCTGCGGCTGGTCAACCTGCAGAATCACGGTTTCGTCCAGCTGGTGCGGACGCGCTCCGAGATCGAGAGCGAGCGGGAGCGCGCCCAGCGGGCCGAACAGGCGGCGCTGCTCGAGAAGGCGCGGGTCAAGCAGGTCGCCGAAAGCGATTCGCTGACCGGCCTGGCCAACCGCCGCGCCTTCCTGGCCGCGCTCGAGGAGAAGCTGGCCGAGGAGGGCGCGCCGGATTTCACCCTGGCGCTTATCGACCTAGACGGCTTCAAGCCGATCAACGACACGTTCGGCCACGCCGCCGGCGACGCCCTGCTCGTGGAAGTCAGCGCCCGGCTCGGGCGCGAAGCCGACGCGGGCGCGCTGGTCGCCCGGATCGGCGGCGACGAGTTCGCATTGATCCTGCCGCTCGACGACGAGCCCGCCGCGATCGCGATGGGCGGGCATATCTGCAAGCTGATCAGCCAGCCTTACCGGATCGAGGCGCGCGAATTCAAAATTTCCGCCTGTTGTGGGCTGATCGTGCTGACTCCTGGCGCGTGCGACATCGCTACGGCTCTGGTTCGCGGCGACACGGCGCTTTACCATGGCAAGCAGCGGGGCCGCGGCTGCGTCGCCTTGTTCACCCCGGCGCTGGAGCGGGCGTCGCAGCGGCGGAGCGCCATCGAGCGGGCGTTGCGCGATCCCAAAGTGCGCGAGCAGATCGCCGTCGCCTATCAGCCGATCTTCGACCTCGAGACCGGCACGCTGCGCGCCTTCGAGGCGCTCGCCCGCTGGACCCATCCCGAGCTCGGACCGATCGCGCCTTCCGAGTTCATTCCGATTACCGAGCAGATCAACGTGATCGAAACCATCAGCGGAACCTTGCTGCAGCGCGCCGCCGCGGAGGCCGCCGGCTGGGACGAGTCGATCCGGCTCTCCTTCAACCTCAGCGCGGTCGAGCTCTGCTCGGCGAGCTCCGCCGAACATCTCCTCGCGATCGTCACCGGCCAGGATCTGGACCCGGCGCGGCTGCAGATCGAGGTCACCGAAACCGCTTTGCTCGCCGACTTCGAAACGGCGCGACTCAATCTCGAACGGCTGCGCGAAGCCGGGGCCAAGATCATTCTCGACGATTTCGGCGCCGGCTACGCGTCGGTGGCCTATCTGCGGGAATTGTGCTTCGACGCAATCAAGCTGGACGGCAGCCTGATCGCGCGCGCAGCCGAATCGGCGCCCGCGCTGCGCCTGCTGAAGGGCGTACTCGACCTTTGCGCCTCGCTCGGCGTACCCTGCATCGCCGAGCATATCGAGCGCCCCGAACAGCTGATGCTGCTGCGCCGCCTCGGCTGCAACGGCGGCCAGGGCTTCGTCTTGTCGCCGCCGCTCGATGCGGCCGCCGCCGCCGCGCTCGCCGCCGCGAAGCCACTGCCGCTGCCCCTACGGAAGATCCGTCAGAGCGCCCGCCACGCCGCCTGAGCGCGACCGCAAGCCAGTTCATGGCCGGTTCAGCGTCGTTGATGTGATACTATCACATCAACGACAAAGGGAGGTGGACGATGCGCGGGCTTATCCTGGCTTCGATGGCGGCTCTGGTACTGAGCGGCCTTCCCCCCGCCCCGATCGAATCGCTGCCGGCCCAGCCTGCGGCACGCCGGGCGGCCGAGGATCCCGACGCGATCTGCGCGCCCTTCATCCAGGGCTTCACCGGCAATTTCGACCAGCTCGCCCAGGGGCGCGGCCGATCCGGCGGCACCGTGGGCATGGCACCTCCACCGCCTCCGCCTCCGCCGCCGCCGCCCGTCGCGACCCAGGAGCAGGGGGAGGCGGACATCGCCATCACCGGATCGCGCATCGCCCAGCCCAATCTTTCGAGCACGTCGCCGGTGACGGTGATCGGGCCGCCGTCGCGCGAGAACCGGGAGCGCTATGCCGGAGAGGAAGTGGCGCAGGTCCAGGCGGTCGCCGAGGCGCCGGTTTCGACCTTCGGCATCGACGTCGACACCGGCAGCTATGCCAACGTCCGGCGGATGCTGACCCGCGGCGAAATGCCGCCGCAAGCGGCGGTGCGGACCGAGGAGATGCTCAACTATTTCCGATACGATTATCCGCGCCCGCAGGATCGCACGCGGCCGTTCAGCATCACCACCGACATGACGACGACGCCGTGGAACGCGAATACGCGGCTGCTGCGCGTCGGCTTGCGCGGCTACGATCTGCCGCGCGAAGGGCGGCCGCCGGCCAACCTCGTCTTTCTCGTCGACGTTTCGGGCTCGATGGCGAGCGTCGACAAGCTGCCGCTGGTGCAATGCTCGCTGGCCCTGCTCGCGCAGCGGCTCAACCCGCGCGACCGGGTGGCGATCGTCGTCTATGCCGGCGCCGCCGGCCTGGTGCTGCCCTCGACCTCGCGCCGGGACGAGGTCATCGGCGCGTTGAAGCGGCTGCAGGCGGGCGGATCGACCGCCGGCGCGGCCGGCATCCAGCTCGCCTACCAGATTGCCCGCGCCAACATGATCGACGGCGGCATCAACCGGGTCGTGCTCGCCACCGACGGCGACTTCAACGTCGGAGTGACCGACAATGAGACGCTGATCGACATGGTCGAGCGCGAGCGCGAGGCCGGGATCACGCTGACCACGCTGGGTTACG
>Ga0190265_10002360_pt1 | contig 12669 bp, 14 predicted proteins | sample Popmic124T_FD_133135 | JGI IMG/M metagenome (GOLD analysis project Ga0190265, IMG submission 133135) | Populus adjacent soil microbial communities from riparian zone of Indian Creek, Utah, USA - 124 T | ecosystem: Environmental > Terrestrial > Soil > Riparian zone | place: USA: Utah | collected... | reverse complement strand
CCTCCGATCGTGCCGGCGGCGATCAGGCCGTCCACGTGGTCGAGCAGCCCGGGCAGATCGGCGATGTTCTGGCGCACGCGTGCTCCGTCCGCGCGCGAGATCCGCGCGAGCTGCCGGATCACCGGCATGAACAGCACCGCGAGCACCCGCGGGGCCGGCATGTGCATGATCTCGGTGCCCATCCACTCCCGGGCGGTGCTGCTCGTGACGAGCAGGTGGCGGAACAGGCGGCGCGGCACCGGCTGGAACACCTGCTCGCCCCAGCGCTCGGCCTCTTCCACACGCGCGCGCTGTTCCGGATCCGCCGGGAACAGCGGCGGGTCAGGCCGGACCTCGTCGAGGAAGCGCGCGATCCGGCGCGAGCCCTGGAGCTTGCGCCCGTCGAGCTCGAGCGCGGGCACCGTGAAGCCCTCGAAGCCCGCGAAGCGCACCAGCAGCGGATGGAGCCCCGGCATCAGGCGCACCAGCCGGTGCGGGATGCGCTTGTGGGCCAGCATGGCGGCGCCCGCGGCGGCCGGGTTCGAGATCGGGATTACGTAGAGCCGGGTGGGCACTACTCGCAGCGCCGCACGGCACGAGCGGCGGCCTTCGCCCTGGCCCTGTAGCCCTCGGCCGACACGTGCACGCCGTCGGTTGCGAGCCACTCCGGATGCCTGCGCACCATCCGCGCCCAGTTGAGGACGCGCAGGTTCGCGCGCGTGCTCGACTCGTCCGCGAGCGCGCGGTTGTAGCCGCGGTAGCTAACGCCCCGGTACGGCGGCCGGACGATGTTTGCCCAGACCACGCAGCGGCGCCCGCCCGCCACCTGCATCACATCCGCGATCGCCCTGCGAAAGCCGTCCACGTCGCCGGGGTCGTCGTTGGTCCCGAGGCTCACGTGGATCACGCGCGGGAGCCGGCTGCTGTAGCGGCGCATCACGTCATCGCCCTGGTAGGCGTGGCGGCTCACCGCGGTGGACTGCCTCACCCTCCAGCCGGGCAGCTCCGGTGGGATGTACGGCCTCGTGCCCTCCGCGAGCGAATCGCCGTTCACGAGCAGGCTGCGCTCGGTCGCGGAGGCGCCCGCGGGCGCGAGCGCCAGCCCCGCCGCCAGCAGCGCCAGCGCGCGCTTCATCGATCCCGCAGGACGGGAAAGTCCTCTGCCATGGCGTCGAGGATAAGACGTACGGGTGCCACCGCTCCCTCGCGGGTGAAGTGCACCCCATCCGCCTGGCGGGCGAGCACCCGCTTGCCGTCGATGGTGAGCGAGTCGCTGTACCTGCCGCGCCCCAGGGTGGAGTAGATGTCCACGTAGCGCAGGGCCGAGGTCGCCTCGGCGGCACGCTCCGCGGCCCGGTTCTGGGAGGCGTATATGGCGTTGAACTCGGGGTCGCGGGCGGTGGGCGGCGGCACCCAGTAGACCGGCCGCCTGCCGTCCCCGGAGAGCACCGAGCCCACGACCGCGACTCGGCGCGCGAACTCCGTCTCCCAGCCGGGCTCGCCTGGGTCGTAGAGCGAGCCATCGGCCGTCTGGACGTTGAAGCCGTCGTTGTCGCCGATCGCCATCACCACGGCGTCGGGATCGCGGTCCGCCACCTCCTGCTCCGCGTTGATCTCCCAGTTGAAGAACGCGGGATTGGTGAGGCCCGTGCCGTTGCGGGCCACGGTCGTCACCTCGAGGAGGCCCTCGGGCGATTGGTCGATCAGGCGCTGGCCCAGGAACTCGGCCTGGGAATCGCCTGTCACGAGCACGTTCAGTGGATCCGCCGTCGTCGGCTGCCGGAACGCCTGCTCCTGGGTCTTGCGGCGCAGGATGGCCGCCGAGCCCCGCTCGAGCTCCGTCCCAGACGCGGTCTTGTCCTCCTGCCCGAACGCGAGGTCGAGGCCCTCGCGCGGCAGGTGCATGCCGATTGCGCCCGCCACGTCGTCGATCGGCCGGGCCACCGACAGCACGATGTCGCGGGTCGGCCCCGGCTGCATGCCTTCGCCGGCCCGCACCATCGCCTCCGAGTTGAACAGCACCGCGATGGCGAGCGCGATCACGATCACGCCGAGCACGCGGCCGGCGGGCAATGTGAGGTCTCTGTCGCGCGCGGGCTCCATGGCTCAGAACTGGAAGTAGATGAACGGGGCCACGCCCTGCTGCCCGACGGCGGCGTCGCTCGCCACGATCAGCGCGCCGACGGCCAGACCCTGCACCGCCACGGGCCGGGCCACGAACCAGGCCTCCGCCTGGCGCCACCAGTCCGGCGGCAGCAGCTGGATCGCCACCGCGGCCACCACCAGCAGCACCAGCGGAAGGGTCACGAGCGGCGACGGCCCGGAGAGTCCGAGTCCGCCCAGCACGTCGAACGCCGTGGCGAGGTCGGGGGCGCGGAAGAACACCCACGCGATGCATACGACGTGGAAGGTCACGAGCCAGGCCACCCATGCCGGAACGCGCAACCCGCCGTAGCGCTCCCGGATCCAGCGCTCCGCCGAGAGGCCCGCGCCGTGGATGCCGCCCCAGAGGAAGAAGGTCCACGACGCCCCGTGCCAGAGCCCGCCGAGCAGCATGGTGATCATCACGTTGCGGTACGTCTTCAGGCGCCCCTTACGGTTGCCGCCCAGCGGGATGTACAGGTAGTCCCGCAACCAGCGCGACAGGGTCATGTGCCAGCGGCGCCAGAAGTCCTGGAGCGAGAGCGCGAGGTAGGGGCGGTTGAAGTTCTGGGGGAGTTGGTAGCCGAGCAGCAGCGCAAGCCCGATCGCCAGGTCGGTGTATCCGGAGAAGTCGCAGTAGATCTGCGCGGCGAATGCGTAGAACGCAAGCGTGATCTCCGCACCGGAGTGCGCCGCGGGCTCGTTGTAGACCGGGTCCACCACCCGCCGCGCCAGCTCGTCGGCGATCACCGTCTTCTTGAGCAGGCCGCCGACGATCAGGAAGATCGCCGGTCCGGCCAGCACGGTGCGCGGATCGCGCGGCGTGCGCAGCTGCGGGAGGAGCTCGTTCGCCCGCACGATCGGCCCGGCCACGAGGTGCGGGAAGAACGCCTGGAGGATCGCTACCTCCACGAGTGGGGCTGCGCGGGTCTCGCCCCGGTAGACGTCCACCACGTAGGAGATCGCCTGGAAGGTGAAGAACGAGATACCGATCGGAAGCACGATCTGGACCAGCGGGATCGACGAGCCGAGGCCGATCGAGTCGAGCGCGCTGTCCGTCTCCGAGACGAAGAAGCTCAGGTACTTGAAGACCGCGAGCAGGCCAAGGTCGAACGCCACTGCGGCAATCAGCGCGCGCTTGCGGGCGGCCTCGGACGGACTGCGCGCGATCACCTGTCCCGCCACCGTGTTGACGACGCTCGAGGCGATCAGCAGCAGGACCCAGCGCCAGTCGATCCAGCCGTAGAAGAGGTAAGACGCCGCCAGGATGAACGGCCGCCAGGCGCGCGGGTGCGGCATCAGCGCCCAGGACAGGACGAACACGACCACGAAGAAGGCAGCGAACTCGATCGTCGGGAAGCTCATCAGCGGACCTCGTACGGCGCGGGGCTCACGTCGATGATCCCGTTCTGGGCTCCGTCGAAGTCCTCCATGTAGATCGCATAGCCGATGTTCATCGCCATGAACGAGCCCACGGCCAGGGCCGCCAGGCGCGGCCGGTCCCTGAGCGTCCAGGCGGCCGCGACGAGCACCACCGGGGCTGCCAGCAGGATGATCCGCCCCCAGTCGAGCGCGAACGTCATCGAGACGAGGCAGCAGGCGATCAGGACGAGGCCGGCTCGGGCGAATCGAAGGTCGCGCAGCGCGAACGGCGCCGCCAGCCACAGCGGGCCGAAGGCGAGCGCCACCCGCCGCAGCGGGTACTGCGGGTCCTCGGCAGCCGCGCGCAGCACGTCGCGGCGTCCGCCGAGCAGCGAGTCGTAGCCGATCACCTGGTCCCTGGCCACCGTTGGGAGCGACAGCCTCAGCGCGGCGTACGCGGCGATTCCCGGCAGCGACAGGAGCAGCACCCGCCCGGCCACCCTCGGGTCCCACAGCCGCTCGGCCCAGACGGCGTAGGCGAACGGGACGAGGAACAGGGCCGACTCGCGCACGAACACACCCACGAGGACGATCACACCGAGGACGAACGGGCGGCGGTCCACGATGGCGATCGCGCCCGCGAGCATCACGAAGACCGACTCGGGGTCCACGTTCGCACCCTGTCGCAGGGACGCCACGAACAGCGTGGGGCAGAGCGCGAACACCAGCCCGAGTCCCGCCGCGAACGGCTTCGAGATCTCGAAGCGGCGCAGAAGCAGGTACGTGAGGCTGGCGCAGCCGGCGGTGAACAGCCAGGCCAGCAGGCTGAACGAGAACTCTTGACCGAACGGCATCACGTGGACGAGCGTCGGGACGGCCACGCGGTAGGCGAACACGAACGTGTGGGGCTCGAACGGCTCACTGGCCATCCGGTGGTAGATCAGCTCGTCGTTCTGGGGCGTCGGCGAGTCGCGCACGTACGCGTCCATGAGGAGCAGCGCCACCAGCGCCACCGCACCCAACAGGACAGCCTCGAGCTTCTGATTCACACGGTCAGGTCGGGATGGCTGCTGCGCAGGTGCTCGCCGAGCGTCTCACGCACCCAGCGCCGCTCGTCGGAGCTCGCCATCCGGTAGCGCCCGAGCAACTCCTTCTGCTTGTCGAGCGGCAGTCCTGCGATCTCCCAGCGAACCGCCAGCCGCTCGAACAGGAGCTCGGCGCGGCGCTGCCAACGATCCTCGCCAGAGGCCGCCGGCTTCGAGTCGAGCTGCTCGATCTGGCGCAGCGTCGCGGCGCTCAGCTCGTCCCGCAGCGTGAGGACGTTGCCCTCAGGGTCGCGGTAGTCAGTTGTGCTCGCGGGCGCGCCCGGCCCCTGCGCGCGCCTGCGCGAACGACGTCCCATCGGCGCTGGTCAGCCCAGCATTGCGAGGCAGCGCTCCTCGACCACGGCGGTGATGCGATCTGCCACAGCCGGGTTGGTCCTGGCCAGCGAGCGCAGGGCCTGCTCGGTCATGACGATCACGCGCGCTGCCGAGGTGGTGACCACCGTGGCATTTCGAACGGCCTTGCCGACGATGCCCATCTCCCCGAGGAAGTCACCCGGGCCCAGCTCCGCGATCCGCCGGCCGTCGCGCATCACCTCGGCCGTGCCGTCCTCGATGACAAAGAACTCGTAGGCGAACTCGCCCTGGCGCACGAGCTCGGTCCCCTCCGGGACCTCGACTTCGTCGGCATGTGGCGCGATGGCATGACGCTCATCGCTCGACAGCGACTCAAACAGCGGGATGGTTCGCAGCTCACTCTCCTTCATGGCCGCGATTCTCACGCTTCTGCGCCCTCTAACGCAAGCAGGTGCCGCTTGAGCTCAAGTCCGCCCCCGTACCCGGTGAGGGCTCCGGCGGCTCCGATCACGCGGTGGCACGGGACGATCACGGGCAGTGGGTTGCGCCCATTTGCGGCGCCAACGGCCCGGCAGGCGCTCGGCCGGCCGATCCTCGCGGCGAGCTCCGTGTAGGTCGTGGTGCTTCCATAGGGGATCTCGGCGAGCGCGTCCCAGACACTGCGCTGGAAGGCGGTGCCGCGCGGCGCGAGCGGCAGCTCGAACCGCTCCAGCTCGCCCGCGAAGTAGGCGTGGAGTTGCGCCTCGGCCTCGGCGAACGGCGGCGCGCTGCTGCTGCACGTGTTCGCGGCGCCGAACTCGATGCGGCTCAGGCGGCCGTCGTGCGCGCTCAGCAGGAGCGGTCCGATCGGGGTGTCCACGGTGTGCACCTCCTCCACGCTACCGCCGCCCGGCGCTCCACCCATCGGCATGTCCGAAAACCGCCAACTCGGCCTGCGAGGATGGCTCCCGTGATCGAGGACTTCGAACGCTGCTACCGCTTCATGCAGAGTCGCGATCCGCGTTACGACGGCTTCTTCGTCGTGGCCGTGACCTCGACCGGGGTGTACTGCCGGCCGAGCTGCTCGGCCCGGCTGCCGAGCCGGCGCAACGTCCGTCTGTTTCGAAGCTCCGCGGCGGCGCAGGAGGGAGGCTTTCGAGCCTGCAAGCGCTGCGACCCCGACGCCGCGCCCGGCTCGCCCGCCTGGAACCGCCGCGCCGATGTCGCGGGTCGTGCCGTCCGGCTGATCGCGGACGGCGCCGTGGACCGCGAGGGGGTGGGGGGCCTCGCGTCGCGCCTGCACTTCAGCGAGCGCCAGCTCAACCGGATACTCGTGTCCGAGCTCGGAGCGGGTCCGGTGGCGCTTGCCCGCGCGCAGCGCGCCCAGACCGCGCGCACCCTGATCCAGACCACCGACCTCCCGTTCGCGCAGGTGGCGCTCGCCGCCGGCTTCCGGAGCGTGCGCCAGTTCAACGACACCGTGCGCGCCGTCTACGCGCGCACCCCCACCGAGCTGCGCAGGCGCGCGCGGACGCGGCGACCGGCGTCGGGCGCGATCGAGCTGCGGCTCCCGTACCGCGAGCCCTTCGACGGCGATTCCCTCGTCGCCTTCTTGGCGGCCCGCGCGATACCGGGTGTCGAGGAGGTGGAGGGATCGACCTACCGGCGCACGCTCTCCCTCGAACACGGGGCCGGGATCGTGTCGCTCACTCCGGCGGCGCGCTTCGTCCGCTGCGAGCTGCGCCTCGACGACCTGCGCGACCTCACGGCGGCGGTGGCGCGCTCGCGGCGCCTGCTCGACCTCGACGCCGACCCGGTCTCGATCTCCTCACAGCTCGCTGAGAGCGGTCCGCTGGCGCCGCTGGTGCGCGACCGTCCCGGCCTGCGCGTGCCCGGCTGCGTGGACGGGTTCGAGCTCGGCGTGCGGGCGATCGTCGGTCAGCAGGTATCGGTGCCGGCGGCCCGGACCGTGCTCGGCAGGCTGGCCGCCGAGTACGGCGAGCCGCTGGCCGAGCCGGACGGCGCGCTCACCGACCGCTTCCCCACGCCGGATGCGCTCGCAGGGCTCGATCCAGCGGCGTTGCCTTTCCCGCGCACGCGCGCGAAGGCCCTGCGCTCGCTCGCCCGGCTGAGTGCGGACGGCGAGCTGCGCCTCGACGCCGGGAGCGACGCGTCCGAGGCAATCGGCGTGCTGGGCGAAATTCCCGGCATCGGACCCTGGACCACCTCATACGTGAGCATGCGCGCGCTCGGCGATCCGGACGTGTTCCTGCCGGGCGACGTGGGCATCCGCCACGCGCTCGACCGGCTCGGCGCGCCGGCCTCGGACGAGCGCTGGCGCCCCTGGCGCTCCTACGCCGTGATGCACCTCTGGCGCAGCCTCGCCGCCTGAGGTATTTTCACCGGCACGCGAAGAAAGGGCAAACCGCCAGGACGGTTTCTCACGCTCGTCGTGGCGAGCGTTGCGTCCGTCATCGCGGCTGTACTCACTCGCGAGGTGTTCGACGCGGGTGTCGTGGCTTCCGCAGCGATAACGCCCGTGGTCGTCGCGCTCGCGAGCGACGGCATGTACCTGGCGGCTCGTCCCGGCGGGGATCCGCAGCCGCCGGCGGAGCCTGCCACCGGCGCACCGCCGCCCCCACCGCCGCCGCGCCGCCGCCTCCCGATCGTCGGGGCCATCCTCATCGGACTGCTCGCCTTCGTGATCGCCGTCCTCGTCCTGACCGTGCCGGAGGCGGTCACCGGCAAGTCGATAACGGGGAGCGACGAGCAGACCACATTCTTCGGCTCCAACGAGGACATGCCGTGGGACACCGGAGACCAGTTCCGGGGTTGCTTCGACAGCCTTGACGCACTCGGGGACTGCGTGGACGAGATCGTCCGGTAAGACTCCGTCCATGCGCGCCGTCCAGATCGTCGACCTGACGGGGCCCGGCTCGGCTCTGTCGCAGGTGGACATCCCCGAGCCCGAGCCGTCCCACATGCTCACGCCGGGGAGCGGTGTGCTGATCGACGTGCACGCCGCGGGCGTGGCTTTCCCCGAGCTGCTCCAGACGCGGGGCGAGTACCAGATGAAGCCGCCGCTGCCGTTCGTGCCCGGCACCGAGGTGGCCGGCGTGGTGCGCAGCGCGCCGGAGGACTCGGGGCTGAAGGAGGGCGACCGCGTGGCGGGCGCCTGCATGCTCGGCGGCTTCGCCGAGGTGGCCGTGTCGCCCGACTTCCTGACGTTTCCCCTGTCTGACGAGCTCGACTTCGCGCAGGGTGCCGCCCTCGTCATGAACTACCACACCGCCTACTTCTCGCTGAAGATGCGCGGGCGCCTGGCCGATGGCGAGACCGTGCTCGTGCACGGCGCCGCGGGCGGCATCGGGACGGCGACCCTCCAGGTGGCGAAGGGGCAGGGCGCGCGCACGATCGCGGTCGTGTCGAGCGACGAGAAGGAACAGGTGGCGCGCGACGCCGGTGCCGACGAGGTGATCCGCTCCGACGGACCCTGGAAGGACGAGGCCAAGGAGCTGACGGGCAGCGGCGTGGACGTGGTGATCGACCCCGTGGGAGGAGACCGGTTCACCGACAGCCTGCGATCGCTGGCCGAGGGCGGGCGCGTGGTGGTCGTCGGGTTCACCGGCGGTTCGATCCCCGAGGTGCGAGTGAACCGCCTGCTCCTGAACAACACCGAGGTCGTGGGCGCCGGCTGGGGCGCGTACGTGATGGGCAAGGCCGACGTGAACCGCCAGATCGGCGCCGAGGTGAACCGGCTCGTGGACGAGGGCTTTGTCCGGCCGATCGTCGGCGGCCGCTTCCCGCTCGACCAGGCGAGCGAGGCGCTCGAACTGCTCGACGGGCGCGGCGCCACGGGAAAGGTCGTACTCGAGGTCCGCTGACGGTTGTCCCGTTTCGCTCGGGGTGGGCGCGGGAAGGTGACTAGATCATGGGGCGGGGTCTTCTTGTGCTGCTGGTGGTGGTCGCTGCGCTGATGCTGCCCGCGAGCGGCGCCCTTGCGACGACCCTCCCGCCCTCGTTCACGGCCTCCTGCCCGACCGAGAATCCGGACGGCGAGTCCTACGGCGGCGTGCGCATCTGCTCCGGCAGCGTGCCGAGCTTCGACGGGTCGAAGATGGACGTGGACCTCACCCAGCCGATGCAGGACGGCGGCAAGCGCCACCCGCTGATCGTGATGCTGCACGGGTTCGGGAACGACAAGCACGAGTGGGAGTCCACGACCGACGAGGGCGACGGCGCGGACAAGTACCACTGGAACAACCGCTGGCTCGCGAGGCACGGCTACTACGTCCTCACCTACACAGCGCGCGGGTTCAAGGACGACGGGGCGAGCGAGGAGGACAACCAGCCGCCCACGCCGTTCGATCCGGACGGCTCGATGAGCCTCCCGCGCGGGACGCTCCACCTGAAGAGCCGCGACTACGAGATCCGCGACACCCAGTGGCTGGCGGCCCTGGCCGCGGAGACCTATCCGGACGTGGACCCCGACAGGATCGCCGTGACGGGCGGTTCGTACGGCGGAATCGAGAGCTGGCTGCAGGCGAGCCAGGCCACCTGGACGTTCCCGCACTCGCTTGACGATTCCCTGCCGATCATGAGCCTCCAGGTGGCCGTGGCGAAGTACCCGTCCACCGACATCGCCTACGCGCTTGCCCCGAATGGGCACGGCGGCGGCCCCGGGCTGAACGATCTGTACGAGTCGTCGCAGGGTCGCCCCGACAACGACCAGGGCGACGGCAATCCGATTGGCGTCCCAAAGCAGAGCTACGTGACCGGGCTCTTCGCGGTGGGGGAGCAGAAGGGCGTGTTCGAGAAGGGCACTTCCACCGACGCGCCCTACCCGTGCACCTACGGCGACTGCGAGGGGACCATCAACATCGAGGCGTGGAAGGCACGCACCGATGCCGGCGACCCGACCTCGCCCGAGGATCCGATCATCCGCCAGATCCGTCGTGGCATGACCGAGTTCCGTGGCGCGTACTACCAGGACGAGGGCTGGTCCCAGCAGGAGGACGGGCGCAAGGTCGCGGTCTTCTCGATCCAGGGCTGGACCGACGACCTGTTCCCGGCGGTCGAGTCGTTCCGCATGTTCAAGTACCTCAAGCGCCTCGATCCGCGCTGGCCCGTGGAGCTGGCGCTGGCCGACGTGGGCCACTCGCGCGCCCAGAACAAGCCCGACACCTGGCAGCGCCTCAACGCTCAGGCGTTCCAGTGGCTCCAGTCCAACATCGACGGGAGCCACGAGCGGCGCACGACGGTGTCGAGTGAGGCCACCGTCTGCAGCGACGAGGGTGGTCCGGGGCGGGTGGTCGGCACGACTCCAGAGGACCTAGCGAACGGGAGCCTCTCGATCCACTACCCGGGTGGCACGACGGTCTCGCCGCTGGGCGTGGCGGACCCGAACGGCCCGGCCACTGACGCGGTCGCCGGTCCGATCGTGCAACCGGGCGAGCCGTGCAGGCGGTCGGACGGGCCGATCCCGGCGGGCGCCGGCTATACCGCCTACTCGCCGCCGCTCGACAACACGCAGACTTACGTCGGCATCGGAACGGTGACCGTGCCGTACACGTGGGCCGGAGCCGCCAGCGCGCAGCTGGACGCGCGCCTCTTCGACGTCGCGCCGGACGGCACCGAGCTGCTGATCACGAGGGGCGCCTACCGGCTCGAGAATGACCCGCCGACGGGGGTGATCACCCTTCCGCTGTACGGGAACCACTGGCGCCTGCGCCCCGGACACAGAATTCGTCTCGATCTCACCCAGGTCGACAACCCCACCTATCGCGCGAGCAACATCCCGAGTTCGATCTCGTTCGCGCAGGGCGTCACTCTGACGCTGCCGACGCGCCAGGCGCACCCCTAACCCGGCTTCCGCGACACTTCCGGCATGGATGAGGAGGTCCGGCGGCGCCGCCGGCAGGAGGCACGGCGGCGCATCTATCGGCGGCGCCGACTGGTGGCGGGTGGTGTGGCGGGCGTGGTCGTGCTGCTGCTCGTGGCCGGCGGGATGCTGCTCGGAGCTGGGGGTGGCGACGACGAGCCGGAGGCAAATCCGGAGACGCGTCCCGCCGAGCTGCCGCGTGGCGGGCGCACGATCCTGCCCGACAGGCGGGTGGTGGCCTTCTACGGAGCCCCGCAGGACCGCGAGCTGGGCGTGCTCGGGATCGGCTCCCCGGCGCGGGCGGCGCGCAGGCTGGAACGCCAGGCCCGCCCGTACACGCAGCGAGGGCGGCCTGTCCTGCCGGCCTTCGAGCTCATCGCCGCGATCGTGACGAACGAGGCTGGCGACGGCGGTGACCACTCGATCCGGCAGGAGCCCGAGACAATCAGGCGCTACCTGCGAGCCGCACGGAAGCACCGCATGCTGCTGCTGCTCGACATCCAGCCCGGCTACGCGCCGTTCCTCCAGGAGGCGGAGGCGCTGGAGGAGTTCCTCAAGGAGCCGGACGTCTCGCTCGCCCTCGATCCCGAGTGGAGCATGGACCCGCCGCAACTCCCGGGGCAGGAGATCGGCTCCACCGACGCGGCCACGATCAACGAGGTCTCGCGCTACCTGTCGGACATCGTCCGCAGGTACGACCTGCCGCAGAAGCTGCTCGTGGTGCACCGCTTCACCGGCGACATGATCGAGGCGGAGCACGATCTCGAGCGCCACCCCGGAGTCGCGCTCGTGGTGAACATCGACGGCTTCGGCGACCCGCCGAACAAGATCTCGAAGTACAACGAGTTCACGAACGACCTCAGGCGCCGCTTCAACGGCTTCAAGCTCTTCTACGAGGAAGACCTGAACCTGATGAAGCCCAACCAGGTGCTCCGCCTACGCCCCCAGCCAGACCTGGTCGTCTACGAGTAGGGCCCCGCGCCCCACTCCATCCGCCTTTTGCATACATGTCATGCATAAGTGCGCGGAGGTGGCACTGACAGCGCTGCCAGCGTCAGGCACACGGGTGAGTAGACGCGCCGGTCCATGCTGCGGAAGCGCTCGGAGCTGGCGCCGGAGGCCAGCAGGTCTGTGCGGCCGGCCATGCCGAAGGCGCCGCGGGTGGCGAGCACGCCGGTCACGGTGCGGGCGCCGAGGCGGCTGAGCCGTGGCGCTCGGCGTGGACGACCGGCCACAAGGCCAGCCGCCACGCCGAGCAGCCCGGCGACCGCGAAGCAGGCCTTGGGGCTGGCCGGCTCACGGTCGATGCGGGGCCGGGATGCGCCGAGCCCCCACGCCACGTGCAGGCCGCCGATGGCGAGCAGCCCTGCAGAGGCGAGCTTGGTCCTCATAGTGCGAACGAGGCCGCGCTGGCCGTGGGCATTGCCGCTCCTCTCAAAGCGACTGCCACGACCAGCGCAGCGTCCCCTGTGACGGACCGCGGTGGCGTCAGGACACCGCCTCTCATTCCTCGTAAGCGATCTCGAACCAGACGCGGGCACCGGACGCCGTGCACTCGACGCCCCAGCAGTCCGCGATCTGGTCCACGAGGAAGAGCCCCCACCCGCCCGACTCGTTCCTCCGCTCCGCGTTGGGGTGCCACGTGAAGCCGGGGCCCTCGTCGGACACCGTCACAACGAGCCAGCGGGGCCCCCGCAGGAGCTGCACCTGCAGGGGTCGTTCAGGTCCCGCGCCAGCGTGGAGGACCGCATTGCTCACGAGCTCCGAGACGAGCAGAAGCACGTCGTCCCGGACCGTGGCAGGCAGCGCTTCGTTCTCCTCGCGGAGTGCCTGTCGCGCCGCGGCGGCTGCTCCGACTTCCTCCGTGAGCACGAGATTCAACATGCCGGCTCCTAGGTGAACGGTTCATCGACCGAAAGGTCGACT
>Ga0190265_10002359_pt1 | contig 12673 bp, 16 predicted proteins | sample Popmic124T_FD_133135 | JGI IMG/M metagenome (GOLD analysis project Ga0190265, IMG submission 133135) | Populus adjacent soil microbial communities from riparian zone of Indian Creek, Utah, USA - 124 T | ecosystem: Environmental > Terrestrial > Soil > Riparian zone | place: USA: Utah | collected... | reverse complement strand
GCTAGCCCCAGCGCGCTATGATGGATGTGCAACTCAAGGGACCTCCAGGAGATTAGTTGACGACAAGGCAGCCTTGCGGTTTGGAAGTCCCTTGGGGCTGCGGCGTGCGATATATGGACGTTAAGCCCGCCTGTAAAGAACCTTGGTTTTTCTATTTTCTTCCAGAGGCTTGAATGGAGACAAGGCGACCATCCGCCGAAGGCGTTCTCTCTGCGGCGGCCCGCATCGCCGGTCGGGTCGTCGAGACGCCCTTATTGCCGCTCGATTGGCGGGGGCGCCGATACTGGGTCAAGGCGGAATGCCTGCAGCGCGGCGGCAGCTTCAAGTTACGCGGCGCGACCAACCGCCTGATCCAATTGGACGAAGCCGAGCGCGCCCGCGGCGTGGTCGCTTTCTCGTCCGGAAACCATGCCCAGGGCGTGGCGCTGGCGGCGCGGGCGCTCGGCATCCCCGCGACCATCGTCATGCCCGCCGACGCGCCTTCGGTGAAGGTCGAAGGCACCAGGGCGGCCGGGGCCGAGATCCTTTTCTTCGACCGCGCGACCGAGAGTCGCGAGGCGATCGGCGCTCGCCTCGCCGCCGAGAAAGGTGCGATTTTGGTGCCCTCGTTCGACGATGTCGACGTGATCGAGGGGCAGGGCAGTGTCGGCGTGGAGATCGGCGCCCGGCTCGGCGCCGCGCCGCCGATGGTGATCGTTCCCTGCGGCGGCGGCGGGCTGTCGGCCGGGATCGCGCTGGCGCTGCCTGAAAGCCGGATCGTCGCGGTCGAGCCGGCCGGCTGGGACGACATGGCCCGCTCGCTCGACAAAGGCGAGATCGTGCCGGTCGAGGAGCCGGCCCCGGCGACCCTTTGCGACGCGCTGCAGACGAAGCTGGTCTCGCCGTTGACCTTCGGAGCGCTCCGCGACGCGGGCGCCGGAGGCCTCGCCGTCAGCGAGGGCGAGGTCGCGTCGGCCATGGCTTATGCGTTTCGCCATCTGCGCATCGTCGCCGAGCCCGGCGGCGCCGTCGCTCTGGCGGCGTTGATTTCAGGCAAGGTGGAGGCGCCCGACGGCAGCGTGATCATCGTCTCGGGCGGGAATGTCGACCCGGCGGTCTATCGGGAAATATTGGCGCGCTGAGCGACCGCGCCGACTAAAGCGGTCAGCTGCGCCATCTGCAGCGCGGTTTTCCTGAGGCCCGTCGAATAGGCTTCGGCGTCCACGCCCGGCCGCGCCAGCGCCGCGCTTTCCAGCACGGAATCGAGCAGCCGCGAGAGGTTCGGCAGGATCGCCTGGTCGATGCGCATCAGCACGCTTTCGAACTGGCGATGATTGTGGACGCTCATGGCGCCGTTCTAGCGGGCCCCGCTTAAGGCTTTGTGAAAGGCGCGGAGCGTGCGATCACTTGCCCCATGACCGGGCCGGGCGCGACGATCCTCGCCATCTTGATGCTCGCCGGCTTCGCGCTGGCGGGGGGCGGCGCGTGGCTGCTGGTCGGGCGCCGCGACATCAAGAAGGGCGTGCTGATGCTGCTCTGCGCCGCCGTTATGTTCGCCAACGTGCTGGTCTGGACGGTCTAGGCGCTCATCGGATCGGGCAGCTCGGATCGAGCCTGAAGTCGAGATAATCATCCACCGCCTTCATCAGCTGGTCCATTTCGTGGACGAAGAAGTGATTGGCGTGCGGGATCGTCTTGTGCTCGATCGTGATGTGGCGCTGGGTGCGGAGCTTGTCGACCAGCTTCTGAGTGGCGAGCGGAGTCACCACCTCGTCGGCCTCGCCCTGGATGATGATCCCCGAGGCCGGGCAGGGGGCGAGGAAGGAGAAATCGTACATGTTCGCCGGCGGCGCGATCGAGATGAAGCCGCGCGCTTCGGGCCGGCGCATCAACAATTGCATGCCGATCCAGGCGCCGAACGAAAAGCCGGCAATCCAGGTCGTCTCGGCTTCGGGGTGGATCGACTGAACCCAGTCGAGCGCCGAGGCGGCGTCGGAAAGCTCGCCGATGCCGTTGTCGAACACGCTCTGGCTCTTGCCGACGCCGCGGAAGTTGAAGCGCAGCGTGGCGAAGCCGCGCCGCACGAACGTCTTGTAGAGCGCCAGCACGATCGCATTGTTCATCGTCCCGCCGCCCTGCGGGTGAGGGTGGAGGATCAGGGCGACCGGGGCGCGGGGCCGCGGGCCGGGGCTGAAACGTCCTTCAAGACGGCCTTCGGGCCCTGGGAAGATGACTTCGGGCATTGCACCTGCATCTGGAATATTCAAAGGAACGCGCGCGAACCGCGTGCGGGCGCCCTATATAGGGATGCGGCGCGTTTCCGCAATTTGAAAGGACGAATGGTCCGTAATGGCCGAGCGCATCTATCTCGATCACGCCTCGACGACCCCGATCCTTCCGCAAGCGGCGGCGGCGATCGCCGAGGCCTGCGCGGCCTGGGCCAACCCCTCCTCAGCGCACGCCGAGGGGCGAGCCGTCCGCGCGGGAATGGAGGAGGCCCGCCGCCGGATCGCCTCCGCGCTCGGCTGGGAAGGGACCCTGGTCTTCACCTCGGGCGCGACCGAGGCGATCGAGCTGGTCATGCGCCGGGCGAAGGCCGGGCCGCGGATCGCCTCGGCGCTCGAACATCCGGCGGTGCTGCGCTGCGCCCCCGACGCCCGCCGGATCGCGGCGAAAGCGGACGGCACGCTCGACAGCGCAGATCTCGACGCCGCGCTGGCGGAAGCGGATGCTCCTTTGGTCGCCGTGCAGTCGGTCAATAACGAGACCGGCGTCATCCATCCGATCCCGGACATCGCCGAACGGGTGAAGGCGGCGGGCGGGCTGCTGCTGGTCGATTGCGCGCAGAGCGCCGGCAAGCTGCCTCTGCCCGACGCCGATTTCGTCAGCATCGCCGCGCATAAATTAGGCGGTCCACCGGGGATCGGCGCCTTGCTGGTCCGGGATCCAGCGACGCTGGAGGCGGTCGGCGGTCAGGAAGGCGGCTTCCGGCCGGGCACAGCGGCCGTGCCGATGATCATGGGCTTCGCCGCCGCGATCGAGGCGGATCACGACTGGTACCGCGAGGCGGAAAGGCTCCGCGCGATGCTCGACCGGGGCATCGCCGAGGCTGGCGGGGAAGTGATCGCCGCCGAGGCGCCGCGCATCGCCACCATCGCCTGCTACCGGATGCCGGGCGTGCCGGCGGCGGCGCAAATGATGCAGCTCGATCTCGCGGGAATCGCCGTCTCGGCGGGCAGCGCCTGCGCGTCCGGCAGCCTGAAGACCAGCCACGTCCTCACCGCGATGGGCATGGCCGAGGAGGCGGCCCGCGAGGTGATCAGGGTGAGCTTCGGCCGCGACACGCGCGAGAGCGACGTCGCCGCCTTGCTCGGCGAGTGGCGCGCGCTCTACGCCCGCCGCCGCGCCGCGTGACCGGCACGATCTATCTCGACTATCAGGCGACGACTCCGCTTGCCCCGGAGGCCGCCGCAGCGATGCGGCCCTGGCTCGAGGACAAGTTCGCCAACCCGCACAGTCCCCACAAGCTTGGCCGCGAGGCGGCCGCGGCTGTCGAAGTGGCCCGCGACCAAGTCCAGGAGGCGTTGGGGGAAGGCGGCAGGCTCCTCTTCACGTCGGGGGCGACCGAGGCCGCCAATTGGGCCCTGAAAGGCAGTCGTGCACGCCGTATCGTGACCTTGGCGACCGAACATGCCTGCGTGCTCGACACGGTCGAATGGCTGGCCGGGCAGGGCGCCGACGTCGATATCCTGCCGGTCGGGCCAGACGGCGTGGTCGACCTGGATCTCGTCGAGGCCCGCGTCACCCCCGGCACCGGCCTCGTCGCCGCGATGCTGGTCAACAACGAGATCGGCGTGATCCAGCCGGTCGCGGAGATCGCCGCTATCGCCCGGGCGAAGGGCGCGCTTTTCTTCTGCGACGCAGTCCAGGGCTTCGGCCGAGTCTCCCTGCCGCTGGCCGCGTGCGACATGGTCGCCCTATCGTCGCACAAGATCCACGGCCCGAAGGGGATCGGCGCGCTCTGGGTCCGCGACGGCCTGACGCCGGAGTCCCTCCTCCACGGCGGCGGCCAGGAGGGCGGCCTGCGCTCGGGCACGCTCTCGCCCGCTTTGTGTGCGGGGTTTGGCGCGGCCGCGGCTTTGCTCGGATCGGATCACGACCATGTCGAACGCCTGTGGAACGTAGCGCGCGAGGCGATGCGGGGCTGGACCCTCAACGGCTCCGAGAGTGCGCGCTATCGCGGCAATCTCAACCTGCGCCGCGAGGGCGTCGACGCGGCCCGCCTGATCTCCGAGGTTCGCGAGGTTGCCTTCTCGGCGGGCTCGGCCTGCGCCAGCGGTTCGGGCCGCCCCAGCCACGTCCTCGCCGCGCTCGGCCTCGACCGGAAAGCGGCCGCCTCCAGCATCCGCCTGGGCTTCGGCCGCTACACGACGGAAGAAGAGCTCGAAGCGGCGTTGGCTCTGATCAACCAGGCAGCGGAGCGCCAGCTATGACCCTGGTCCGCTTCATCTCCGCCGACGGCGAGACGGTGCAGGAGGTCGAGGCGCCCGCCGGCGAGCGGCTGCTCGACGTCGCCCAGGCCGCCGGCCAGCCGCTCGAAGGAACATGCGAGGGCCAGATGGCCTGCTCGACCTGCCACGTCATCGTCGATGCGAAGGATTTCGAAGGCCTTCCCCGCGCCAGCGAGGAGGAGGAGGACATGCTCGATCTCGCCGCCCACGTCACTCGATTCTCCCGCCTCTCCTGCCAGATCTGGTTGACCGAGGCGATGGAGGCGATAACCGTGCACATCCCGCAGGGCTTCCACAACATGCAGGGACGCTGACTCATGTTCGACCGCCGATCCGTTCTCATCGGCTTCGCCGCCCTTCCCATCGCCGGCGCCGCCGGGGCGCAGGGCCTTAACGTCCGCGCCACTTTCGAGTCGCTGCGCGCCCGGCTGGGGCCGGGCGGCCGGCTCGGCGTCGCCGCCTGGGACCGGGCGGCCCGCGACACCGAGTTCGACGCCGAATCCCGCTACGCGATGTGCTCGGTCTTCAAATTCCCGCTCGCCGCCGCGATGCTGACCGGCGTGGAGCGGCGGCAATGGACGCTCGCCGACGAGTTGCCGATCGCCGAGGCGGACCTCCTCGAACATGCGCCCGCGGTCCGCGCCAACCTCGCCGCCGGCAAGATGACGATCGAGGCGCTCTGCGCGGCGATCATCGAGGTCAGCGACAACAGCGCCGCCAACATCCTGCTGCGCCGGCTCGGCGGGCCCGCGGCGCTCACCACCTTCATCCGCGGCTGCGGCGACAACGTCACCCGCTGCGACCGGCTCGAGCCAGAACTCAACTCCAACCTGCCCGACGACCCGCGCGACACGACCACGCCCAAGGCGATGCTGCGGCTGATGCGCTTCCTGCTGTTCGGCGAGCGGCTGAGCCGCGAATCCCGGGTCAGGCTTGCCTCCTGGATGGCGCGCTCCTCGACCGGCCGGACGCGCCTCAGGGCCGGCGTTCCGCAGGGCTGGAGGTCCGGCGACAAGACCGGCACCGGTGCCAACGGCGCCCACAACGACATCGGCTTCGCGCTGCCGCCCAGCGCTTCGCCGATCCTGCTGGCCTCGTTCATCAGCGGCGGTGACGCCCCCGAAGCGGTCCGCAACGAGATCCACGCCACCGTCGCCCGGCTGATCACCACCGGCATCGTCTGATCCTTGCCAAAAAGCCCCCGCGCCCTCATATGGCGCGCGGGAGTCGGCGGACGGTGCTCTCGCGAACCCGGTCAGATCCGGAAGGAAGCAGCCGTAACGAGTTCACGCGCCGGGTCGTCGGCTCCCACCCCATAGTCTCAGGCGCGTTTCTCCGGCGCGTGCACATAAGCGAGCAGCGCCAGGCAGGCGATCAGCAGCACGCTGTATTCCATGCCGTTGCGCCCGAGCCCGACAACGAACCAGCCCGCCGGCCAGTGGACAAGGACGAGCCCGGTCGCATAGATCGCGCAAAAGCCCAGGCACAGCCAGGTTACCCAGCGACCGAGCGCCAGCAGGGCGGTACCGACGATCTCATAGGCGGTGACTCCTGCGGCGATATAGAACCCCAGCGGGAAGCCAATGCTGCCGAGCCATTCCCCGAACGGCACCACGCCGCCCGCGATCAACCGCGCCCAGCCGTGAGCGGCGAGCAAGCCTGCGATGACCAGTCTCAGGATGAGCAATGCCAGACGCCTGCGTGCTGCCTCTTCATCCATGTCCGATGTCCCCCTCGCAGCGAGGCTATGGCCCTGAACGCTCCGGTCAACCGGCGCGGTGCGGGCTTTCTGCGGAGCGCGGTCTGGCTTCGACGAACGCAGCCCTTCGACATCATCGCCGCCAGCGCCTAGATTGAGGCGATGTCCGATTCCCCCGATTCTCCCGCGATTCCCGACGATGAGCCCGGCCTCGGCCTGGGCGATTCGCCTGGCCGGGCGGCGGCGCCCGCGGGCCAGCCCTACCGCGTCCTCGCCCGCAAATATCGCCCGCAAAGCTTCAAGGCGCTGATTGGGCAGGAGGCGATGGTGAAGACGCTGGCCAATGCGATCCAGAGCGACCGGCTGGCCCATAGCTTCCTGCTGACTGGCGTGCGCGGGGTCGGCAAGACTTCGACCGCGCGGCTGATCGCCAAGGCGCTCAACTGCATTGGATCCGACGGGCAGGGCGGCCCGACCATCGCGCCCTGCGGGGTCTGCGAGCCCTGCGTGGCGATCGCCGAAGGACGGCATATCGACGTAGTCGAGATGGACGCCGCCAGCCATACCGGCGTCGACGACGTGCGCGAGATCATCGACGCGGTCCGCTATTCGGCGGTGTCGGCGCGCTACAAGGTCTACATCATCGATGAAGTCCACATGCTCTCGAAGAACGCATTCAACGCCTTGTTGAAGACGCTCGAGGAGCCGCCGGCGCACGTCAAATTCCTGTTCGCCACGACCGAGGTCAACAAGGTTCCGATCACCGTGCTCTCGCGCTGCCAGCGCTTCGATCTGAGGCGTATCCCGGCCGAATTGCTGGGCCGCCATTTCGGCCATGTCGCGGAGCAGGAGGGCGTCGCGGTCGAGCCGGAAGCGCTGGCGCTGATCGCCCGCGCCGCCGAAGGGTCGGCCCGCGACGGCCTGTCGATCCTCGATCAGGCGATCGCCCATGGCAGCGGCGCGGTGAGCGCGGAGCAGGTCCGCGCCATGCTGGGCCTGTCCGATCGCGGCGCGGTCCGCCGCCTGCTCGGCCTGATCCTGGGAGGCGACGCGCCCGGCGCCCTGGCCGCGGTTCGCGACCAATATGATCTCGGCGTCGAGCCCTCGGCGCTGATACGCGGCCTGCTCGAGGCCGTTCACGGCATCACCCGGGCCAAGGTGGGCAGCGCGCTCGATCCCGCCCAGTCGGCCGAGGAGCGCGAGGCTTATACCGATTGGGCGAGCCGGCTCGGCCACGCCGCGATCCACCGGCTGTGGCAGCTGCTGCTGAAGGGCCTCAATGAGGTGCACAGCGCGCCGATGCCGCTCGAGGCCGCCGAAATGGCGCTGCTGCGGGTCATCCACGCGGCCGACCTGCCCGATCCGGGCGCGGTGCTCGAAAAGCTGGCGAGCGGCGAGGCGGTCTCCGCGCCCGCGTCCGACACGCCCAAGGCCGAGAGCCAGGGCGCGCTTTTGCAGACACCCGCGACCTACGCGGCGCTGGTCGAGGCGCTGGCGGCCGGCGGCAAGGCCCATCTCGCCCAGCAATTGCACGATTATGCCGGGCTGGTCCGCTACGCGCCGCCCGAACTGGTCATCCGCCCGTCGAAGCCTCTGCCGAACGATTTCGTCCGCGATCTCGGCGCGGCGGTGAAGGCGCTGACCGGAACCGCCTGGCAGGTCCGCGCGTCGGACGAGGACGCCCAGCCGAGCCTGCTCGACCAGGAGAAGGAAAGCGCCGAGCGGCTGCGCCAGGACGTGCTCGACGCGCCGATCGTCCAGGCCGCGTTCGAGGCTTTTCCCGAGGCCGAGCTCGCCGGCTTCCGGATCGACGACCAACGGAGTGCATGACCTTGCCCGATCTCAATGAAATCATGAAGATGGCCCAGGAGGCCCAGACCAGATTGATGGAGGCCCAGGAGTCGCTCGACAAGGTCGAGGTCGAGGGTGTCTCGGGCGGCGCCCTGGTCAGGATCCGGGCCACCGCCAAGGGCCGGATCATCAGCGTCGACATCGACGAGAGCCTGCTGAAGGCCTCAGAGAAGCAGATGGTCGAGGATCTGGTCGCCGCGGCGATCAACGACGCCCGCGCCAAGGCCGACGCCGCCGCCGCCGAAGCGATGCGCGACGCCACCGGCGGCCTGCAGCTGCCCCCCGGGATGAAGCTGCCTTTCTAGCGATAGACGCAGGCGTCGAGGCCGCCGCGGCGGACGCTGCCCATCCGGGCGAGGATCATGTTGCCGTAGCGGCGGGTGAAGCCGCGCGGCGCGATCGCGGCGCGGCGCTTGGGCAGCGGGAAGACCGCCGCGATCCGCGCCGCCTCGTGCGGGCTCAGCACCGACGCGTCGTGGCCGAAATAGCGCCGCGCTCCAGCATTGACGCCATAGGTGCCGATCCCGGTCTCGGCGACGTTCAGATAGACCTCCATGATCCGCCGCTTGCTCCACAGATTTTCGATCAGCAGGGTGAACCAGGCCTCGAGCCCTTTCCTGAAATAGCCGCCGCCCTGCCAGAGGAAGGCGTTCTTCGCGGTTTGCTGGCTGATCGTCGAGCCGCCCCGGATCGTCGAGCCCCCGCGCGCATTGCGGCGCATCGCCGCCTCGATCGCCTGCCGGTCGAAGCCGTCATGCTCGCAAAACTTGCTGTCCTCTCCGCCGATCGCCGCGCGGACCATGTCGCGGTCGATCCGGCCGATCGCCATCCACTCCGAGCGGACCCCGTTGCCGCCCAGCGCGTCGCCGAGCTGGGTGAAGGTGAGCGGCGGATTGACGAAGCGGTAGAGCAGGACCCAGAGCACCGAGCCGATCACGAAGATCAGGATCGCCTTGATCATCCAGCCGACGACGCGGCGAGGGGTGAAGCGGCGCGGTCGGCTGGCCATGCGGCCAGACTAGCGGGAAGGCCTGTTCGTCCGCCAGCCCGAATCGCGCGCCTGCCGCTCTCGCGCGGCGTCGAGCGGCTCGCCGGTCATCAGCTCCTGCGCCGCCTGCAGCACCAGCGCGTTGCCGGTCCCGGCCTGGCGGAAACCGCCCTCAGCGCCGCCGCCGGCGCGCGAGGCGGTCATCATCAACTGCCAGCCGGCGCCGTCGCGGCAGGCGAGGCCCGCGGTCGCGCCGCTGTCGAAGGTCCGGCAGAGCCGGCCGTCGCCGCGCTGGAAGGTGACGCCGATCCGGGTCACCGCGCCGGGCGGCTGTGTCGAGGCGAGCTGGGTCTCGAGCGCGTCGGCGAGCTCGGCGCGCGCGACGGCGATGCCGTCCTCGACCGCGATCGGACCCGGGCTGGTGATCGCGCGGCCGATGAAGAGGCCGAGCACCAGCGTCGCGGCGAGCGCGACGAAAGTCTGCCACAGCGGCCGCGAGCGGGCGGCGGGCAAGGCGACGACATTCGTCTCCAGCATCGCGCGAAACCGCTCGGGCACCTCTTCCTCGGCGACCGGGGCGTAGTGGGCGGCGAGCCGGTCGCGGAGGCGGCGCTGGATATCGAGGCGGACCTGGAGCTCCGGGTCCTCGGCGAGAGCGCGCTCGACCCGCGCCCGGGTCACCTCGTCCAGCTCGCCGTCGAGGAACGCCATCAGCAAGTCGTCGTCGATCCGCATCATGCCGCCTCCAGCATCTGGGCCAGCGCCTGGCGGCCGCGAGTGAGCCGCGAGGTCAGGGTGCCCATCGGGATTTCGAGCAGTTCGGCCGCCTCGCGATAAGCGAGCCCCTCGACCAGCACCAGCACGATCGCCTCGCGCTGCTCGGGCGGGAGGCTGTTCATCGCCCGGTCGACGTCGTGCATCTCCGCCCTGAGCTCGATCTCGCGATGGCTGTCGGAGCCGATCGCCTCGCCTTCTTCCTCGGGCACGAAGGTGCGCAGCCGGCGGGTCCGGCTCCGCATCTCGTCGATCCAGCAGTTGCGCACGATCCTCATCATCCACGAATCCAGCCTCGTCCCCGGCGCCCATTGCTCGCGCGCCTTCAGCGCCCGTTCCAGCGCCACCTGCAAGACGTCATCGGCGTCGGCCGCATCGCGGGCAAGCGCGCGCGCGAACCGGCGCAGCCGGGGCAGCAGCGTAAGCAGCTCGCGCTCGAATGCTTGCAACAGGCGACTCCCTGGTCTTGCGGAGGAAACGGACGCCCCCGCACGTTTCATCCACAAGCGAACGAAAATATGTCAAGGACAAGCAAATGCGTAAGGGCTTCCGCCGGCGGCTGATCATGGCCGCGACCGTCGCGTTCGTCGCGGCGACGATGGCGGGCGCGCAATTGCTGCCGCCGGCGCCCGACCTGCCCGACATCGGCGGTACGGTCGGCGAGCTCGGCCAGAGCGCGAACGACACTCTGGGCAATGCCGGCCGCGACCTCGACCGCCTCGGCGCGAGCGCCTCCCATCTGGCCCAGACCCGGGTCGAGCGGCTCGAGGCGCTGGTCCGTGCCAACCGCGACCGGCTGGAGATGACCGACCTGGGCCCGGCCGTGCGCGGCGAGGTGATCGCGATCGATCCCGATCCCGCCACCCTCGCCGCGGTCGAAGGGGCGGGCTTCGTTCGGGCGGGCGAGGAGAGGATCGAGGGGCTCGACATCCGCTCGGTGACGCTGACCGTGCCGCGCGCCTGGTCGGTCGATCGGGCGCTCTCGCGGCTCAGGCGGATCGCGCCCGCGGGCGAATTCGCCGCCAATCATCTTCACGGCCGGAGCGGCGCGACGGCGAGCGCCGGCGCGGCGGCGCTGGCTCAAGGCGGCGCGGCGGGCGCGGGCGCGATCGGGATCATCGACGGCGGCGTCGCCGCCAGCCCGTCGCTGCGCGGCCCGATCCAGCAGCGTGGCTTTGCGGCCGGCGCGCCGAGCCCCAGCGGTCACGGCACCGCGATCGCCTCGCTCGTCGCGGGGCAGGGGCCGGTGCGCGGCTCGGCGCCGGGCGGGGCGCTGCTGATCGCCGACGTCTATGGGCGCGATCCGGCCGGCGGCAACGCGCTCGCTCTCGCCCGCGCGATCGGCTGGCTGGTCGGGCAGCGGGTGCGGGTGATCGCGATCAGCCTGGTCGGGCCCGCCAATCCGCTGGTCGCCCGCGCGGTCGCGCAGGCGCGGGCCAGAGGGGCCTGGATCGTCGCCGCGGTCGGCAATGACGGCCGCGCCGCGCCGCCCGCTTATCCCGCCTCCTATCCAGGCGTGATCGCGGTGACCGGGGTCGACGGGCGCGGCCGGGTCCTGATCGAGGCCGGCCGCGCCAGCCATCTCGATTATGCCGCGCCGGGGGCCGACATGCTCGCCGCCGGCGCGCGGGGCGAGCCGGTGCCGGTGCGCGGCACCTCGTTCGCGGTGCCGCTGGTGGCGGGGCGACTGGCCTTGCACGTCCGCGCCGCCGATCCGATTGCCTTGCTCGACGCCGAGGCGGTGAATCGCAACCGTCGCGAGCTCGGCCGGGGCATCATCTGCGGCACCTGCCGCACGGTTCGTCGCCGCTGACGGATTAATTCGCGCCCTGCGGCCGTTCCCCTTCGCGAGAGCCTGCAAGTCGGGCTCCGAACCGAAGGAGAGTGACATGAAACTCGCATTCACCCTTGCAGCCGGCTGCGTGCTCCTCGCCGCGGCCCCGGCTTCGGCCCAGATCCTCGGCGGCGGCGGTGGGGGCGGTCTCGGCGGCAGCATCGGCGGCGCCGGCGGCCAGCTCGGCGGGGCGCTGGGCGGCAATGCCGACCTCGGGCGCGACCTCGGCCGCGATCTCGGCCGCGACGTCAACGGCGCGGTCGACGGCGCCACCGAGGCGGAGGTCGACCGCCGCTCCGGCCGGGTCGACGCGCGCACCCGCGGCGAAGGCAGCGCAAATACGCGCCGCCGCTCGGCCAGCGGCGACGCCAATGCCAATGTCGGCGTCCAGGCGGTCGGCACCGATCGCGCGCGCGGCGCCGTCCAGGGCGCGGGCAACACCGCCCGCGGCACTGTCGACGGCACTCGCGCCATGGCTCGCGGCACTATCCAGGGCGCCCGCGGCACGGTTCGCGACGCCGCCGAAAACGTCGACGCTTCGGCCGATGTCGACGCCAATGCCAATGGCAAGGCCAATGCCAATACGCGCCGGCAAAGCCAGCAGCCCGCGGCCCGCCAGCGCGCCCGCGGCAACCCGCAGCGGGTCAGCGACTAAAGCGGCCATCCTCCTCCAGGCCGCGAGGGAGGCCCGGAGCCGTTTGGCTCCGGGCCTTTTCTTTGGCATCAGGGACCGGTGAACCCGCTGTTCCAGAGCCTGCCGACCTCGATCTTCGAGCTGATGTCGATGAAGGCGCGCGCCGCCGGGGCGGTCAATCTCGGGCAGGGCTTCCCCGATTTCGGCTGGCCGGACGACGTCGTGGCCAAGGCGGCCGAGGCGCTGACAGGCGGCTCGAACCAATATCCGCCGATGCGGGGCCTGCCGGAGCTCAGGCAGGCGGTGGCCGGCCATTATCGCCGCCACCAGGGCCTGGCGCTCGAACCCGAGCAGGTGATCGTCACGTCGGGTGCGACCGAGGCGCTCGCGGCCAGCTTGATCG
>Ga0190265_10002358_pt1 | contig 12674 bp, 11 predicted proteins | sample Popmic124T_FD_133135 | JGI IMG/M metagenome (GOLD analysis project Ga0190265, IMG submission 133135) | Populus adjacent soil microbial communities from riparian zone of Indian Creek, Utah, USA - 124 T | ecosystem: Environmental > Terrestrial > Soil > Riparian zone | place: USA: Utah | collected... | reverse complement strand
CAGATCCCACCCGTCGAACGGCGACCAGTCGCAGTTCGTCTCCATCATTTCGCAGTCCACCTTCATTGTCTTCGCCGGATGAATTACCACAAGATCGGCGTCGGCGCCAACCTCGATCGCTCCTTTCCGCGGATGGAGGCCCATGATCTTCGCCGGGTTGGTGCTCAGCTTTGCGACAATCTCCTCCAGAGTGAGACGGTTCTTCAAGACGCCGTGTGTGTAGGCAAGCGGCATCAGCGTCTCCAGTCCCGGCATTCCCATCGGGATCTTGGTCCAGTCACCCTGCCACATCGCCTTCTGCTCGCGATTGAAGGTGCACGTATCGGTCGACACCACCGACACCTCGCCCCCGCGCAGTCCTTTCCAGAGCCGATCGACGTCCTTGGGCTTCTTGAGCTGCGGGCAACACGCGAAGAGGTGTCCGTCCTCGCGGTCGAAAACCGAATCATCGAGCACGAGATACTGAACGCACGTCTCGGCCAGCACCGGAACTCCACGCGCCTGAGCGGCGCGCACAATGTCGGCTCCTTCGCCAGTCGACATGTGCACGATGTACAGCTGGCCGCACGTCGCCTCGCACCACTGCACCGCCCGCTGGATCGCCTCGGCCTCGATGAAGTTGGGGCGTGTCATCGGATGCAGGCGCGCACCGTATTTCTTCATCAGCTCGGGCGTGTGCGATCTCGCTATCAGCTCGTCGAGCACGCGCGCCGACTCCGCGTGCACGAGAAGCATCGTCCCGTATTCCTTCATCTTCTCGAGCGTGCCGAACATCGCGCGGTCGTCGGATTGCCAGCCCTCGGATTCATAGATCATGAATTCCTTGAAAGTGGTGAAGCCGCGGTCGACCATGCCCTTGATCTGATCCTTGTGGTCGTTCCAGCGCGTGATGCAGATGTGGAAGGTGTAGTCGATGAGCGACTTGCCTTCCGCCTTTTTCATCCAGTTGTCGGCGGCCTGGCCGAGCGACTCGCCGGCGTAGGGGATGGCGAAGTCGATGAGGTGGTGACGCCACCGCGCGCGGCCGCGCGCGTTCCCGTGCGATAGTCGTCCGCCGACACGGTGCCGCAGAAGGGCAGCTCGAGGTGAACATGCACGTCGAGCGTGCCGGGAATGACGTGATGCCCTTTGGCGTCGATGACCTTCGTCCCCTTCGCGCCCTCGAGCTCGGCGCCGAGCGCGGCAATCTTCTCGCCGACAATACCGACGTCGCCGGTAAACGTGCCCGCCGGAGTCACGACGTTCCCACCCTTTACTATGGCGTCAAGTCTCACTCTGTCTCCAAAGCTGGAAGCGGAACGGGCTGGCAGCAGGAAGCGCGCAGCTTATCCGTTCTCAGTTGCGGATGTCGTTATCCACCGCGTGCAGTGAGGAGCGCGCGATCGAGCACGTCAATGGTGAAGTCTGCGTCGTCAGCCGTGATGCACATCGGCGGCTTGATCCGAAGCACGTTGCCGTCGAGCCCGCCCTTCCCGATCAGCACTCCCATTTCCCGCGCCGCCTCCAGAACCGCCAGCGTTTCCTTCTTCGCGGGCTCCTTCGTCTTGCGGTCGCGCACCAGCTCGACGCCGAGCATGAGTCCCATGCCGCGCACATCGCCGATGAGCTGGTGCCGCTTAGCCAGGCCCTGCAACCCATCCTTGAGCCGCTTGCCGAGCACGCGCGAGTTCTCCTGCAGCCCATCCTCGTCGATGACGTCGAGGACGGCCAGTCCGGCCGCCATGCAGACCGGGTTTCCGCCGAACGTATTGAAGTGGATGCGCTGCGTCAGCTTCTCGGCGATCTCCATGCGTGTGGTCACGGCCGCAAGCGGCACTCCGTTGCCGATTCCCTTGGCCATGGTGACGAAGTCGGGAACGACGTCGAAGTTCTCAAAGCCCCAGTAATGCTCTCCGGTACGGCCGAAACCCGTCTGCACTTCGTCAGCGATGCAGAGCCCGCCGTTCTCTCGCGTGATGCGATACGCTTCGCGCAGATAGTTGGGCGCCCCATGCGTCGCTCCGCCCACTCCCTGAATCGGCTCGGCGATGAACGCCGCGATCTTCCCGGGCGTCGAGTACTTGATGATGCCGAGGATGTCTTCAGCGCTCTTCGCCGCGATCTCCTCGGGAGTCCCGGTGAACGCGCTGCGGTAGGGATCCGGACACACCGCGTGGTGAATCGCCGTTGCGCCGGGCAGCGGATACTTCCACGTGTGCTGCGATGTAAGGCCCATCGCCGATGGCGAGCCGCCGTGATAGCCGTTCCGCAGCGCGACGACATCGGTGTGGCCGGTGTAAAGCCGCGCCATCGATATCGCGAGGTCGTTCGCTTCGCTTCCCGAGTTCAGGAAATAAGTGACGTCGAGCCCCTTCGGCATCTTGGACGCAAGCTTCTTCGCCAGCAGCGGCAGATTCGGGTGCAGATAAATCGTCGTGGCATGCTGAAGCGTCTCCGCCTGCTCCTTAATGGCAGCGACGATCCTGGGGTGGCAGTGACCGCACGACACGGTGACGATGCCCGCGAACATGTCGAGATACCGCCGGCCGGCTTCGTCGAACAGGTACTGCATGTGGCCTTCGACGATGAGGAGCGGATCGCCGTAGAGGGTGAAAACCGCGGGATTGGTGTACTGCCGGCGGAGCGCGAGAACTTCCTTGCGCGATGGCCCCTTGTAGGGCTTGGGCTTGTGAGCGCAGGGGGGCATTCTTGGCGCGGAGGAGACCGTCGGCGCCGAGGCTTCTCTGACGGCGGTCATAGCTCTACTCCGGGACAGGGAAAGCGCGTGTAGCGTTTTCCGTTGTTGCGTTGTCCGTTGTTCCGTTTACTACCCAGCTGACAGCTGAAACGCAAAACGGAAGACGCAAGAACGGAAAACGCTGAACGCGCCCCCTCCCAGCTCGCATCTGCAATCTGGACAACTCGGCCCTAATCAAGCGCGCACCGCAACGTCATCCGCCGATGGTGCAGCGTACCCCTCGACGTTCTCATAACCCGAATGGTATTCTGCCGCCGCGGGCCGCCGAATCTCCGACTGTAGCACGATCCTGTCGCGTCGCGCCCCCCGGAAATCCTCGATTCTCTTCCAGCCGTCGGTAGCCGCGTGAGCCTCGAGGAACTGATCGAGTCCGGCCAGCAGCTTCTTGATGACAGTGGGCCCGACCGCCTGATCGAGCACCGCCGCGGTGCAGACCTGGACGGTCCCGCAGCCGAGCAGAAAATACGAGATCGCCTGCGAGAAATCGGACACACCTCCGATTCCCGAGAAGCTCTTGTCCGGGAACGCCTTCGTGAGCTGCGCCATTTTCGCGAGCGAGAGCGGCAGAATGGCCGGCCCGCCCAGTCCTCCGCTCGAGACGAAGCCGTCGACGTTGATCTCGAACTCGAGCGTCTCGGGATCGATCGGCGGCAGCGATGGAAAGGTGTTCGACGACACGATCGCATCGGCGCCGCCACGGAAGCACGCCGCCGCTTCGACGACGATGTCGGCCGTCGCCGGCGTCAGCTTGCACCACACGGGCACCTTGGCGACTTCCTTCACCGCCTCGGTGACCACCGAGCACAGCCCCTGATCCTTGCCGATGTTCGAGCCCATGTCGCGCCGGTCCATGTGCGGACACGAGAAATTCAGCTCGAGGCCATCGGCTCCCTCACCCTGCGCTACCTCCGCCAGCTCCTGCCAGTGCTTGAGCTCCTTGTCGTTGCCGGAGCCCGCCATGATCGACGCGATCAGGACGCGATCAGGAAAGGCTTCCTTGATGCGCCGGATTCGCGGCGCCCACCACTCGAGTGTCTTGTCGGAGATGAGCTCCCAGTTCCACGATGAGTGAAGAGCCGCTCCCGGTCGCTTCTTCATCGATACGTGGGAGTCGTCCGCGCCGGTGCGCATGAACTTGGCTTTGGCTCCATAGACGTTGACCACCGGATGAAGTCCGATGGTCTTCGTCACCACTCCGCCCCAGCCGCCCTCGAACGCGCGCAGGATGTTCGATTCCGACTCGGTCGGAGGCGCGGATGAAAGGAGAAACGGGTTCTCGAACTTGATTCCTGTGAACGTTACGGAACGATCCACGCTCATACGGCCTCCGAAATTGTGTTGCAGCGCCGCGCCCGGAGCGCGGCGACGCTACTCATGACATCCAGTTGGTTCCCGCTTCCTTGTTCCACTTCGTCGTCATCTTCTTCGACTGCGTCCAGAACTCGATCGATCCGCGTCCGGTGATGTCGCCGACGCCGAACTTGGAGTCGTTCCATCCGCCGAACGAGAACGGCTCGCGCGGAACCGGCACACCGACGTTCACGCCGACCATGCCCGCGCTCGCGTGCTCCATGACGTAGCGCGCGGTTCCGCCGCTCTCGGTGAACACGGAAGCCGCATTGCCGTACGGCGAGGCGTTCTCGACCTCGAGAGCTTCGTCCACGTTCCTGGCGCGGATGATCACGAGCACCGGACCGAACACTTCGTCCTGTGCGATCTTCATGTCGCGCGTCACGTGATCGATGATCGTCGGCCCGATGAAATACCCGTTCTCCTTGCCCGGTACCACCGCGCGCCTCCCATCGACGAGCACCTTCGCGCCTGCCGCTTCCGCCTCGGCGATGTACGTCTCGATGCGCTGGCGAGCGGCAGCGGAAATAACCGGCCCGATATCACGCCCCGGCACGATCCCCTTCGCGTGATCCACCATTCGATCGATGATGTGGTCTGTCTTCGACACCGCGACCATCACCGACGCCGCCATGCAGCGCTGCCCCGCGCAACCGGACATCGAAGCGACGACGTTGCTGGACGTCATCTCCTTGTCGGCATCAGGCATCACGATCAGGTGATTCTTCGCCCCGCCGAGCGCGAGACAACGCTTGAGCGTCGCCGTCGAACGCCGATAGACGACCTTCGCGATCTTGGTCGATCCCACGAAGCTGATCGCCGAAATACCGGGATGGTCGCAAATCGCTTCAACCGCTTCCTTGCCGCCGTGCACCACCTGTAGCACTCCCTCGGGCAGTCCCGCCTCCTTGAGCAGCTCGGCGATTCTGCCGGCGCTCAGCGGCACCAGCTCCGACGGCTTGAGAATGAGACAGTTTCCGAGCGTGATCGCGTTGGGAATCGACCAGTTCGGAACCATGTTCGGAAAATTGAACGGCGTGATCGCAGCTACTACGCCCAGCGGATAACGCTCGATCCGGCACTCCACTCCGCGACTGACCTCGAGCACCTCACCCGGTGTTATCTGGGGCAGCGAGCAGGCAAACTCGCAAAGCTCAGCTGACTTGAGGATCTCGGCCCTCGCCTCGCTGGCGACCTTACCGTTTTCCTCGGTTATCAGCGCGGCAAGCTCGTCAATGTGCTTCTCGAGGAGCGCCTTGTAGCGGTAGAAGACCTGAGCGCGCTCCTTGATCGGAGTGCTTGACCAGCCGGGAAACGCCTTGGTCGCGCTCGCAACTGCCGAGTCGATGTCTTCCTGCGTCGAGAGGGGAACGCGCGAGATGACGCTTCCGTCGCTCGGATTGTAGACCTCGAGGAACGGACGCTCGCTGCCGACGAAAGAACCGTCCAGATAGTTCCGGACTTCGGGGTACTTCATGCGTCCTCGAACAGGGAGTGGCGGGTCGCGATTGGCGGGGCAGCCGCCTCCAGGCGTAGCAATGCCCTATGATGCGAAGATGTGAGTAGGGTGGCCAACCCGCAAGCGCGAACTGCCGGTCCCACCAGCGCTTACGCCCGTCTAGGCCGGCACCGGCGCGTCGGGTTCGGTACGTGCGCCCCGCGCTCGCGGCAGGGGGTCCAATCGCCGCCAGATAGACAGCAACGCCGGTCGCGAATACGGCGTCGGCCAGCGCAGGCAGATCAAACCGTAGATCGCGAGTAGCGCAACCGCGGCGAGACGCATGTTCTTCCTGTTCAACACATTCGATGGACGCATGAGCTGTGTTGCGAGCATCGCGGCACGAACCGTGTATACGTTACAATCCATGGAACTTGCAACACACGCCGACCCCATGACCGACCCTTCGCTCACCCCCGAGCAGCCAACTAGCCTCCCGGCGGTCGATGAGGGGATGTCCATCCCGCTCGCGGTCACGATCACCGTCGTCTCGCTGATCATCGTGGGTGCGTCCAGCTACGCGGTGATCGCCGCGGGGCTCTCTGCCGCAATGACCAGAGTGGCCGCGGTCGCATCGCTCATCGCGCTTGTCGCGCTGGTCTACGGCTTGATCGAGCTGCTACTCGCAGTAATCGCGACGTCAGCGGAGCGCCGCCGCAAAGCGCGAGAAGTAACGGAGCGCCGCCAGGGAGAGCGCGCAAGAAAGCCGAAGCGGTAGACGCGGGTGGCGCGGCGCCCCGAGCAGATCGCTCGAATTCCGCTCCTCTTCCTCGTCGTCGCGCTGATGGCGATGCTCGCCGTCCCGATCCTTGGAGAGCGCAACGCCCGGCCCGTTCGCGACGAGATAATCGGACTGACCGAGCCGGCACGCACCGAGCTCACCCATCTTCAGCTCGCCCTCGCGCTCGAGGGTGCGGCGTACGTCGAGTTTCTGGAAACTCGCGACACGGCAGTGCTGGAACGCCTTGCTCGAGTCCATCTCGAGGAGGAGAGCGCGTACCGCAATCTCGCGCTGCTGGTGGGAAGGCTCGGACCGGAGGTACAGCGGCGGTTCGATGAGCTACTCACGCTCGACCAGCGGCGTCACGACCGGGCCGCGCAGCTCGTGACCTCGACCCGGGCGCGAACGGCTGGTGGCGACCGTGCGCTCCGCACGCTTTACGAGGGAACGATGGTCGCCGCCGCACAGCTCGACGAGACGCTGAACGATGCCACCCATGCGCGGCGCAACCGTGTGATGACGACGGAGCGGGTCGAGCGGCGCCTGACCGTCGGGCTCAGTTTCCTCGCGCTCGTCGCCATCGCGGTGGTCATCTGGATCGGGAAGCGGCTCCAGCTCGCGGCGACCGAGGCCGAGCAACGCCGCCTGGCGTTGGTGGCCGCGCTGGAGGGGAGAGAAAAGTTGATGCGCGGAGTGAGTCACGACCTGAAGAACCCTCTCAACGCGATCGATGGACATGCTCAGCTCATCGAGGACGGAGTCAAGGGTCCCATCACCGACGCCCAGCGGGAAAGCATCGGGCGTATTCGCCGTGCTGTCCAGACACAGCTGTCGCTGATCGTCGATCTCCTGGAGCTGTCGCGCGCCGAGGCGGGTAGCCTGCCGATTCACAGGCAATCAATTGATCTCTGCGCCGTTATCTCGGAAGCCGTGGAAGAGCAGCGCGCGGCGGCGGAAGCGTCGGGGCACAGTCTGACATTTCTCGCCGGGGACGCGCGACCTGCTATCGACACCGACCCGCAACGGGTCAAGCAGGTGCTCGGCAACCTCCTCTCGAACGCCGTCAAGTACACTCCGGCACGCGGCCGCATAGAAGTGAAGATCGAAGCCCGCGATGGCGCTGGACGACTTGCCGGAAGGCAGGCGATCGCCGTTTCTGTGTCCGACACGGGCCACGGCGTCCCCGCGGAAAAGATCGAGGCAATCTTTCAGGAGTTCACGCGCCTCGCGCCGGCGGTGGCCGAGGGAGCGGGCCTGGGCCTCGCGATCGCACGCAGAATCGCCCGACTCCTTGGGGGCGACATCACGGTGACGAGCGCGGAAGGAATCGGTTCGGTGTTCGTACTTTGGATCCCGTTGCGCGACCAACCCGCATAGTCCGCTTCCCCCGCACGCGTCTTGCGGCTGTGTGGATACTCAAACCATGATCTCCCCACACACTCAGCATGATGAGGGATGAAGACATGAATTACGAGGTTCGCGTCCTGGCGGTTTCCGCGTTTGCGTTGGTCTCCGGGTGCGCCCCCGCTGCGGGGCCCGGTTCCACGAACCAGGTGGTGGATCGCGACCGCGCGATGCGGAACGACCCCAATGAGCTCATTAACCTGACCCCGGGGCCAAGCTCAGCGTCTGCCACGATTCATGCCCCGGCCGCGAGGGTGTGGCCGCTGGTGCCGAGCGCCTTCTCGTTGCTCTCGATTCCCGTGACGAGGGTCGATACCGTCAACCGCATCATTCACGGCAACATCACAGCGAGGCGCGAGTTTGCGGGTCGGCCGATGGACGCTCTTGTCGATTGCGGCTCCTCACTCACCGGCCCGAACGCGATGAGCTACACCGTCAACATCCGGCTGGGGACCCAGGTGGGAGGGCCCACTCCTGAGACAGCGACCCTTCGCACCGTCGTCGATGCATCGGGAACCAGCTCGGGAGGATCGACGGTTCGCTGTTCCTCGACCGGCGGCCTCGAGAACGAGATTCTGGCCCGCATCAAGACAGGCCTGGGACAATAGGCGCGGAAAAACGAAAAGCCCGCGCGATCCGTCGGATCGCGCGGGCTTGTTGTTTACGGTGGAGGGCTACCAGCGATAGTGCGCAAACGCCTTGTTCGCTTCAGCCATGCGGTGCGTGTCTTCCTTTTTCTTGACCGCGTTGCCTTCGCCCTTGCTCGCCGCGATCACCTCGGCCGCCAGCTTCTCCGCCATCGACTTCTCGTTGCGTCCGCGTGAGAAGGTGATGAGCCAGCGCATTGCCAGCGCGGTGCGCCGGTCGGGCCGGACCTCAACCGGAACCTGGTACGTCGCGCCGCCGACTCGGCGGCTCTTCACCTCAACGGCAGGCTTCAGGTTGGTGAGCGCCTGCTTGAAGATGGTGACGCCGGGCTGGCTCGTCTTGTTCTCGACGATGTCCATGGCCCCGTAGAAAATGCGCTCGGCCGTGGACTTCTTGCCCTGGTACATGATGGCGTTGATGAACTTCGAGACTGTCTGGCTGTCGTAGCGCGCGTCGGGCAGAATCGGACGCTTCACTGATTTCTTGCGGCGGCTCACTTCTTCTTACCTCCAGCGGCTGCACCGCCGGCCTTTGGTTTCTTGGTGCCGTACTTGGAGCGGCTCTTGTTGCGGCCGTTCACGCCGGAAGCGTCGAGAGACCCGCGGACGATGTGATAGCGCACGCCGGGAAGGTCCTTCACGCGGCCTCCGCGAATGAGCACGATCGAGTGCTCCTGCAGGTTGTGTCCCTCACCGGGGATGTAGGCGGTGACCTCGAACCCGTTGGTCAGCCTTACGCGCGCAACCTTGCGCAGCGCTGAGTTGGGCTTCTTGGGTGTCGTGGTGTAGACACGGGTGCAGACGCCACGCTTCTGGGGGTTGGATTTGAGTGCGGGCGCTTTCTCTTTCTTCTGAACGTCGCGGCGACTCTGACGAACTAGCTGGTTGATTGTCGGCATTAAGCTTTGAACGGTGAATTCACGGTCGCCGATCAGCGGCAGACCAGCCTATAAAGTTAGGCCAGTCACGCACTTGTGTCAACCAATGCGCCTCCCGAGTGGCGGGTCAGTTTGTCATGTTGTTGACGACTTCGGATTGAGGACTTTGCGGCCTCAGGACTAACTGACATGGAGGATCGGCGATTGAGTGAGGATTGCGGAGAGGGGCATTAAAACCACATGTCCGTTCGTGTTCCGCTCATCCTCAGTTCTCACTTATCCTCAGTCCTCACTTAATCGCCGATCCTCAATGGCCTTTAGTCCTGAGGCCGCACGGGGTCCTCAATCCGCAATCGCAGGTGAACGTCACCGTAATTGACCCACTACCGCCTCCCGCGGCTCGTGTGCCGACCGAGGAGATACTAGGGCGATGAGACAACGAACATTCGCGTGACAGCGACGGCGGCTGGTTCGCCATTCCGTGTTCCCGGGACGTAGAGGCAGGTCGCTGCGACGGCAATCGCGGCGGAGATCGACGCATCCGAGACCTGAGTACTTCTCGAGGTCGGCGCAAGCCGCGCCCCGCTGACTCTGCCATCGGTATTGACGGTATATCGCAGAGTCACGCCCCTCCCCCCGTGACCCCTTCCAGGCGGGCGGCTATCCGCGCATGAAATCAGCATCGGCGCCGTTTGGTTCGTTGGTTCTGCCTCGGGGGCTTGGCGCCCCGCACAGCCGATCGTCGACGCGAGTACCACCAGCACTGGCAATCCGATCAATGTTCTCACTTTTGCCCTCGACAAAGCGTACGAGCGGAGTCCGCAAGCGGTATGCCTCCCTCACCGACGAGCCTCGTCATGTGACGCCCCAGGCCGCGATGCTGGGAAGTGCGTCGCGCTTCCTCACGCCCTCCGCAAACGGCCCCAGGAGGTGGGCGACGCTGTTCGCGTAGTAGCTCACGAGCGGCCGGCTGCCGGGCAGGACCGAGTAGCCGTCCCCGACCCTGAGCAGCATCCGGCGCATGCGGAGCATCCGCCAGGCGCGGTCGAACGTCTCTTCGATGCCGCCTTCGTGATGGATTACGCGCGCGTTGAGCTCCGTCAGAACGTCCCGCATCTCGCCAATGCGCTCGAGCAGCCGCCGGTGGGCGATGAAATCCCCGTCGAAGCTCTGGATCGCCGCGCACGCGAGCGACACGGGCGTGACCGGGACGATTGCGGCGATCTTGTCGAGGACGATGTCCGTGAGCGCCTGAACGCGTCCGAGTCGCTCCGCGCGCTCAAGACTGAAGAGCCCGGATCCGCCCCCTTCGCTTTCCTGCGCGTCGATCCACGGCGCCAGCGGAAAGGGCTCTCCGATCACGACCGCCGCGCGCCCGTAACGCTTCCACCTCCGCGCGACGATGCGCGCCAGATTCCACCACACATAGCGAACCACTTCACCGAGCTGGACGTGGCGCGGCGGACGCTTCCTCCCCTCGCGCGCATCCAGCTCTCTCAGCAGAGACCGGTCCTCGAGCACGCGATCATAGTTGATCGCAACGGGAATCACGTACATTCGCTTTCTCACCGCCGGGTCGCGCGCGACGCCGAGCACGTAGTCGAGGAGCCCGACCTTCGCTTTGCCGAGCTTGCCGTCCCTGCTCAGTCCGCCCTCGAGGAAGATCCCCTGCGTCACGCCGTTGCGCGTTATCAGCTGGACGTAGCGCTCGAGCACGGTGTGATAGAGGCGCTCGCGAAATTTTCGGCGCACGAAATACGCACCGAAGCTCTTGAAGATGTACTCGAGCGGAAAGACGCGCGCCCATTCACCGACCGCGTACGAGATCGCGACGCGGCCCGACAGGACGTAGCCAACCAGGACGTAGTCGGCGTTGGACCGGTGATTCATCAGGTAGATAACGATCGAGTCGCGCGGCAGGTCGACTTCGGCCTTGCCCGCGTACTCGGCGGATACCTTGTAGAAAATGTTGAGCAGCGTCCGGCTGACGAAGAGTCCGATCTTGTAGTAGGTGAGGATGTTGAAGAATGGAACGATCTCATCGATGTAACGCTCGACGCGGCGGCGCGTGTCGGAAACCGTGAGGCCGTTCTCCTGGGCGTGGAGACGTATGGCTTTGGCGACCTCGGAATCCGCGAGCAGTGTCTCGCAGATGGCCGCGCGATCGGTGAGCTTGAACCGGTCCAGCCGGCCACGCGAGCGGTGAAAAGCGCGCAGCGCCATTCTGTTGGTATGCAAGCCGACCATCAGCGCTCCCGCGAGCAGCAACACCCCAGTTCCGATCCAGATCACGGTACGAGTTCTCCCGGAGAATCGGGTCCAAAGCTAGATCGGTTGGGGTCGCCCTGCATTGGTTACTATTTATCTCGTTCGAACGACGGTCGCGACGCGACCCGATCCCGCCTTCCCCAAGTATGCGAGGACCAATGGCCACGAGAATGATCCGTCAGCCCGGCCTTTTGCTGATCAGTTCTGTTCTAGTGCTCTCCGGGTGCATCGACCCGATCGAATCGCCACCCTGCACCGCTACGACGCTGACGCAGGCGTCGCTCAGTGGCGACACGATAACTCTCAACACCGGGCTTCGTTACATCGAAGGCGCTCCGGGCGAGGGGAGGGCCGCGGAATTCTGTCGCTCCCTTGCCACCCACTATACGGGGTACCTGTTGGACGGGACCAGACTCGAAAGCTCGCACGATTTCGACCAGCCACTGATCTTCACGCCGGGGCTGGGCGACCTGATCGATGGATTCGAGCAGGGAGTGATCGGGATGCGCACTGCTGGCAGCCGGCGCCTGATTGTCCCGCCACACCTCGCTTACGGAGCACAGGAGCAACGCAACAGCGCCGGCGAGATTGTCGTTCCCGCCAACTCCACTCTGGTGTATGATTTAGAGATAGTTGCTATTTCTCAGTGAGTGGCGTTGGCTTGCTGATGTCCCACTCGACGGTGGTCGGGAGGAACGATGTATCGTTCCGCAGAGCTATTGACGCGCACCGCAGCGGTTGCTCTCCTTGCCGCCGTATTCAGCACCCAGCTGGCTTCACAGTCTCCTGGAATGGTGAGCGGTACGGTCAGCGGCGCTAACAACACAGCGATACCGAATGCACGAGTGCGGCTTCTGGGCAGCCGTCTCACCGCGGTGACCGGAGCGGCCGGTGAGTTCCACGTCGCGGGAGTTCCCACCGGTCAGGACACTCTCGAGGTCTTGGTGCTGGGTTACTCCCCGAAGCGCATGCCGGTCGACATCACCGTTGGAGCGACGTTCCGAGTACGCGTGGTGCTCGTTCCCGTGATTCTCGAAACGGTCAACGTTTCCGCGCATGCCGCATCCTCACGCGGCATGGGTGGGTTCGAGGAGCGCCGAGCGAAGGGTGTGGGACGCTTCTTTACCAGGGAAGAGATCGTAAGAATGCAGGCTCGCCAAGTGACGGATGT
>Ga0190265_10002357_pt1 | contig 12680 bp, 11 predicted proteins | sample Popmic124T_FD_133135 | JGI IMG/M metagenome (GOLD analysis project Ga0190265, IMG submission 133135) | Populus adjacent soil microbial communities from riparian zone of Indian Creek, Utah, USA - 124 T | ecosystem: Environmental > Terrestrial > Soil > Riparian zone | place: USA: Utah | collected... | reverse complement strand
GCTCACCACGACGGGCGCCCGACCCAGTACCGGACTCTCCGGGGTGGCGACATAGCTCGTCACCACGTCGGGCGGCACCTTGTCGTCGGGGCGGTAGTCGGGGGCGACGACCAGCCCGCCGTGACCGGGCGAGCCGTCGGCGTACGCGATCCCGGCGAGCACCTCCGCCACGTCGACCCGAGCGGAGAAGCGGGCGATCGTGACGGCCGCGTCGTCGTCGGTCCGGACGTCCAGGTCCCGCAGCGCCGGCCAGCGCGGCCGGATCCGCAGCGGCAACGGCGCGGTGGCCCCGGTCACCACGACCGCGACCATCCGCGCCCGGCCGAGGTCCGGCAGGTCGCGGACGACGGCGCGCAGCGCCACCAGGTCCGACACCGCGAGCACGACCGACCCGAACGGCGGGGGCGGAGGCGGCGGGCTGGTCTCGGTGAGCACCAGCACCGGGCTCTTGAGTCCGTCGAGCACCCGCTCCAACAGCGGTGGGCTCAGGGTCAGGGAGGTTGGCGGCATCGCGTCAGTAGTTTAGGGACGTGCTCGACCTCACCGCGGCGGCGGCGCGCATCGACGCCAGCCGGCTCTTCGACGAGGAGTGGTACGCCGAGACGGCGGGGGTGTCGTTCGGATCGCGTGCGGAGGCGATCGAGCACTGGCTGAGGCAACCGGACTCCGAGGCCTCGCCGCATCCGCTCTTCGAGCCGCGCTGGCTCTTCCCGGGCGAGCGGTGGCGGGGCAAGGCCCCGGACCCGCTGAGCTTCTACCTCTCCGGTTCGCGCGCCCAGGGACGCGGCCCGCATCCGCGCTTCGACCCGGAGCAGTACGGCGACCCGGAGGCCTGGCTGGCCTCGCACGCGCCGTCCGAGCTGCTGCCGGAGCCGGTCGCCCGGGCGCCGATCGGCGATGTGACCGTGGTGGTCCCGGCCGATCAGGTGCGCGTCGCCGTCGCCTGGGCCCGGCACCTCCACCGGGTCTCGCCCGACGTGACCGGGGTGCTCGCCGGCGCCTCGGTCGCGGCCACCCGGATCCTGCGCGCGGTCGCCGCCGACCTGCCGGGCATCCGGGTGGCCGACGAGGTGACGTCGCCAGTCCGGGTCGACGTGGAGCCGGGCATCCGACCGCCCCGGTGGCCGTGGCTGCCCGAGCTGCTGGCCGCATTGGATCGGCCGGGCGTCGCCGCGGCCGGTCCGCTGCCGCTCGCCGAGGACTTCACCGTCGCGGGGCCGGTGCTCGCAGGTCAACCGATCGCCGACGCCGAGCGGCTCGACGGACGGCCGGTCCCAGGGACCGGCGTGGTCGCGCGGCGGGTGGGCGCCGAGGGCGAGACGGTTCTCGCCGCCAGGTCCCGCGTCATGGTGGCTGAGCCGACCAACGACCCGGGCGACCTGTCGACCTGGAACGCCGCCGGCTTCGAGTCGCCCGGCGTACCGATCCGGATCCGCGAGGGCCGTCCCGCGCTGCGCTGGTCGATCGACATCGCCGCCGGGGCCGGGCCGATCGGCACCCGCTGGGGCGACTTCCACTTCGCCCGCTCGCTCGGCGCCGCCCTCGACCGGCTCGGCCAGTGGGTGGCCATCGACCATCCCGAGACCCGCGCCCGCGCCAGCCGCACCCTCGACGACGTGGTCCTGGTGATCCGCGGCCTGGGCGCCGTCACACCACCCGCGCACAGCACTAACCTGCTCTGGGTGATCAGCCACCCCGACGAGGTCACCCTCGCCGAGGTGGCGGGGTACGACGCCGTGTTCGCCGCGTCCCGCACCTGGGCGGCCGAGCGCACGGCCGAGTGGCGGCTGCCGGTCGAGCCGCTGCTGCAGTGCACCGACACCACGCGCTTCCACCCCGGCCTGGCCGAGCCGGACTCCGGGCCGCGCCGACTCTTCGTCGGCAACGCCCGGCACCAGCTCAGGCCGAGCGTCTCCGCCGCCATCGAGACCGGCACGCCGCTGACCGTGATCGGCACCGGCTGGGAGGAGTGGCTCCCGGCCGCCGAGGTGCGGGTCGAGGCCGACCGCGTGACCAACGAGGAGCTCCCGGCCCTCTACGCGAGCGCCGGCGTGGTGCTCAACGACCACTGGGAGGACATGCGCACCGAGGGGTTCGTCTCCAACCGGATCTTCGACGTGCTCGCCACCGGCGCCCGACTGCTCACCGACGAGGTGGCCGGCCTCGCCGAGGTGCTCGGCGACCAGGTCACCACGTGGAGCCACCTGTCCGAGTTCGCCCACCTCACCGGCGAACCGCTCGAGAAGCACTACCCCGACGCCGACATCCGACGTGCGCTCGCCGAGACGGTGGTCGCCGAGCACTCCTTCGACGCCCGGGCGGCGACCCTGCTCGAGACCGCCCTGTCCCTTCGCACCGAGCGATAGTCCGCCGTATCCAGCACCCCGCAGGAGCCGAAATGGGGTGCCGAGGACGGCGGACTATCCCGACGAGCGAGTCTGGGCGGCGATCAGCTCGGCGTACCAGTCGAACGAGCGCTTCGGGGTGCGCACCTGCGTCTCGAAGTCGACGTGCACCAGACCGAACCGCTGCTTGAACCCCTCGGCCCACTCGAAGTTGTCCATCAGCGACCAGACGTAGTAGCCGCGGACGTCGACGCCGCGCTGCACCGCCTCGGCGACCGCACGCAGGTGGGAGTCGAGATAGTCGATACGCGGCTGGTCGTCGACCACGCCGTTCTCGTCCGGCTCCATGCCGTACGACGCCCCCGACTCGGTCACGATGATCGGCGGCAGTGCCGCGCGGAACCGGGCGCGGAACATGATCAGCCACTCGCGCAGCGCATCGGGGACGACCGGCCAGCCGTAGTCGGTGGTGGGGTAGCCGAGCAGCTCGACCAGGTCGAACGGCAGGTCGGCGTCCTCGGCAGCGGCGGCGATCCGCAGCGGGTTGTAGTAGTTGACGCCGTAGAAGTCGAGCGGCTGCCGAATCGTGGCCATGTCGCCCGGCTGGATGACGTGCTCCAGGACCGGCATCAGGTCGGCGGGGTAGCGGCCGAGCAGCATCGGCTCGAGGAAGAGGCCGTTCCACAAGGCGTCGAAGAGCTTCGTCGCGCCCACGTCCGCGGCGTCCTCGCTCGCGGGCCACATCGGCGCGTGGTTGTTGGCGCAGCCGACGCTGGTCGCCCCGGCGGCCCGCAGGGCGATCGCGGCCCGGCCGTGCGCGAGCAGGGTGTGGTGGGCCACCGGCAGCGACTCGAACAGGAGCTTGCGGCCGGGAGCGTGCACGCCCATGCCGTAGCCCATCAGGGTGACCACGTTGGGCTCGTTGACCGGCACCCAGTGCTCGACCCGGTCGGCGTACCGCTCGCCGACGATCGCTGCGTACTCGGCGAAGCGCTCGATCGTGTCGCGGTTGAGCCAGCCGCCGTCGTCCTCGAGCGCCTGCGGCAGGTCCCAGTGGTAGAGCGTGACCATCGGCTGCACGCCGGCGACGAGCAGGCGGTCGATCAACCGGTCGTAGAAGTCCAGGCCCGGGCCGTTGGCGTCGCCGCGACCCGTCGGCTGGATGCGTGGCCAGGAGATGGAGAACCGATAGCCCCCGACCCCGAGCCGCTGCATCAGCTCGACGTCCTCGTCCATCCGGTGGTAGTGATCGACCGCGACCGCGCCTGTGGAGCCGTCGGCGATCCGGCCGGTTTCGGAGGCGAAGGTGTCCCAGATGCTGGGGCCCTTGCCGTCCTCGTGGGCCGCCCCTTCGATCTGGTAGGCCGAGGTGCTCGTCCCGAACCTGAAGCCGGGAGGCAGCTGGGGAAAGGGCACCGGGACAATCTTGCAGATGAGAGTAGAGATCAGGCGAGGTTCGAAGCGGTTCGTCGAGCGCAAGCCCGGCAGACTGAGTCTGCACTCGTTCTCATTCGGCGCGGACTACGACCCGGAGCGGCTGTCCTTCGGGCCGATGGTCTGCCACGACGACCACCTGCTCGGGCCGGGCCTCGGCTTCGACTCCCACCGGCACAGCGGCCTCGAGATCGTGACGTACGTCGTCACCGGTGCCCTGCGGCACACCGACTCCACGGGCTCGACCACGGTGGTCCCGGCCGGATCGGTCGCGGTGCTCTCGTCGGGCGAGGGAGTCGAGCACTCCGAGATCGCCACCGACGACGGGCCGTGCCGGTTCGTGCAGGTCTGGCTGCGGGCCGAGTCCGCAACGCCTCCGCGCTACGAGGCCCGAGCGGTCGAGGGGTCACCGGGCGAGCTCGTCCGCATCGCCGAGCCGGTGCCGGGTGCCGCACTCCACCTCGCCCGGCTGGGTGCCGGCGTACCGCTGACCCTCCCGTCCGCCCCGCTGCTGCATGCCTACGTCGTCACCGGCGCCCTGCTGCGCTCATCCCTCGCCGAACCCCTGTCGGCGGGAGACGCCTTCGAGATGACCGACGAGCCGACGTACGAGGTGAACGCCGGCGTGCCCACCGACCTGCTGGTGTGGACGTTCGACTAGAGGCGGACCGCGGCGAACAGCCGACGAGCCGCCCGCTCGTCACCCGTGATGCTGAGCCGGCCGTATTCGACGGCCTCGTCGAGCGCCGCTCGGTCGCCCAGCACGCGGGCCATGCAGCACCCCGGCGACATGGCCGCGCAGATCGGGCTGTCGCTGGACAACCTCGAGGAGGTTCTCACCGGCGCGAACATGACCCTGGCCGACGTCGTCCGGCTGAACGTCTACACGACCGACATCGACGCGCTGCTCCCGGAGTTCCGCATCATCGGGGAGCGATTCCAGGGCGAGCGCTTCGCCACGACCGTGTTGGGCGTTTCGCAGCTCGCGGCGCCGGGTCTCATGGTCGCCCTCGAGGCGACCGCGATGGACTGAGCGGGTCAGGCCAGGATCGACAGCGCGCCCGGCAGCACCTCGATGGTGGCCGGCTCCGCGTCCAGGCCCGGCAGCGCGCCGAGCGGCTCACCGTCGCCGCCGACCGGCACCGGAGTGCGTGCGTCGGCGGCGACCTCGACCCGCCGCCCGGTCAGCACGGTGACCTCGGGAAGCGCGATGTGCCGGCCGTCGTACACCTTCGGCAGGGAGCGGATCAGCTCCCAGCGCGAGGCGGCCTCGATGACGACCACGTCGAGCAGGCCGTCGTCGACCGAGGCGGCCGGGGCGATCTTCATGCCCTTGCCGTAGTAGGCGGAGTTGGCGACCACGACGTTGGCGGCGGAGTACTCCGCGGTCTCGCCGTCGACGGTGACCCGGTATCGGCCGGGGCGGTACGTCGCCAGCGATCGGACCGCGGAGTAGGGGTACTGCAGCCGCTTGGGCAGCCAGGGCGCGCGGTCGACGATCTCGGACGCGCGAGCGTCGACGCCTGAGTAGACCGAGCCCGCCACCCGTCGGTCCACCGACCCTGGGAGGGAGAGCGAGAGCAGGTCGACCCGGCGCGGCTCTACCTCGAGCAGCAGCTTCGCCAGGTCGTCTGCCGACTCCGGCAGGCCGAGCATCCGGGCGAAGTCGTTGCCCCGCCCCGCGGGCAGCACCGCGAGCGTGCCGCCGGCCGTCGACACCGCGCCGGCGAGTGACGACAGCATCCCGTCACCACCCACCGACACCACGACGTCGCCGCGGTCGAGCGCCTCGGCGACCAGCCCGGCCATCGCCTTCGGTCCGGGCGAGTAGGTGACGTCGACGGTCGCGCCGGCATCGCGGAGCAGCCGGGCGACCGGCACCACGGCCTCGGGCGCGGCACCGCCACCCGACGAGGGGTTGACCAGGAAGCTGAAGCTGCGGTGGATTTTGGGGAGGGTCACGGGACCAGCACCCCCGGGTTGAGTACGCCGGTCGGATCGAGGTCGGCCTTCACCGCGCGCAGCACTGAGGCGCCGAGCTCGCCGATCTCGGCGGTCAGGTACGGCTTGTGGTCGGTGCCGACCGCGTGGTGGTGGGTGATCGTCGAGCCGGTGGCGACGATCGCCTCGCACGCCGCTGCCTTGGCCTTCAGCCACTGGCCGAGCGGATCGACTCCCGCCTTCGCCGCGACCGTGAAGTAGAGCGAGCAGCCGGTCTCGTAGACGTGTGAGATGTGGCAAAGCACCATCGTCCCGTCGCCGAGCGACTGCTCGAGCGCGGTCTTCACGCCGGCGTACAGCGTCTCCCGGTTGGACCACCAGGTGGCGGTCTCCAGGGTCTCGACCAGGACGCCGACGTCGAGCAGCGAGTCGCGGAGGTACGGCGCGTTGAACCGCCCGTGAGCCCACGACTCGCCCGGCTCGGTGCCCCCGCAGGTGCCGCCGAGCTCGGTGAGCAGGGCGGTGACCGCGGACCGCTTCGCGGCGTTGGCGGCCGGCTCGCCCTCGTAGCCGGTGATCATCAGGCACCCGCCGGCGGCGTCCCCCCCGATCGCGTCGGGCCGAGCCAGGTTGATCGCGGACTCGGCCTCGTCGGAGAGCCGGAGCACGGTCGGCAGCACGCCCGACTGCGCCAGCACGCGCATCGCGTCGGCGCCGGCCGCGAACGACGGCCAGGACCAGCCCTCGTAGATCTTCTCGGCGGGCAGCTTCCGGACCCGGACGGTGACCTCGGTGATCACGCCGAAGGCACCCTCCGATCCCAGGATCAGCTGCCGCAGGTCGGGGCCGGCCGCGTTGGCGGGGGCGCTGCCGAGCCGCATCTCACCGCGAGGGGTGGCGACCCGCAGGCCGACGACCAGCGAGTCGAAGCGGCCGTAGCCCGCGCTCGACTGGCCGCTCGACCGGGTGGCCGCGAAGCCGCCGATGGTCGCGAACTCGAAGGACTGCGGGTAGTGACCGAGGGTCAGCCCCTCAGCGGCCAGCAGCTCCTCGGCCTCGGGGCCGCGCAGGCCCGGCTCGAGCGTCGCGGTCATCGAGGTGTGGTCAAAGGAGAGCAGCCGCTTCATCCGGATCAGGTCGAGGGAGAGCAGGCCGGCGTACCCCTCGCGGCGGGCGACCAGCCCACCGGTCACCGACGTGCCGCCGCCGAACGGCACCACGGCGAGGTGGTGCTCCACGGCATAGGCGAGTACGGCGGCCACCTCATCGTGGGTGCCGGGCCGGACGACGGCGTCCGGGGCGTCGCTCAGGTCGCCCGCGCGCTGCCGGAGGAGGTCGGGGGTCGACTTGCCGCGGGTGCGCACTCGCCGGGTCTCGTCGTCGGTCAGGACGAGCTCGGCACCGAGCAGGTCGCGCAGGCCGTCGAGCAGCCCGGGCTCGATCGCCGGAGCGGGCAGCGTGACCTCGGCCACCGCTGGCCGCTCCTCGATCCCGAAGGCCATCTCGATCAGGCCGCGAGCGGCATCGGGGAGGTCCGTCGCGGCGGCGGGGTCGCCCCAGCGGCTCGGGTGCATCTCGATCGTCATGTGTTACAGTGTGACACATGACGTCACTTCGTCACAACCCCGGGCCTTCAGAGAGCCCGCGCGACGCCTACCTGGATGCGGCACGCGCCTGCATCCTCGACGTCGGCTGGCGACGTACCACCCTCACCGAGGTCGCCCGGCGGGCCGGCGTCTCGCGGATGACGATCTACCGCACCTGGCCCGACATGCCCCAGCTGCTCGGCGACCTGATGACCCGCGAGTGGTCCGGCGTCGTCGAGACCGCCGTGGCCGGACAGGACCTCGAGCACTCGCACGTCGATCGGCTCGTCGGCGGCATCGTCGGCACGGTCCGCGGGCTGCGCGCCAACGAGCTGTTCGTGCGGATCATCGAGCTGGACCCCGAGCTGATCCTCCCCTACCTGCTCTCCCGCCGCGGCCGCTCGCAGGACCTGATCCTGGCGCTCACCGAGCAGGCGATCGCCGAGGGACAGGCCGCCGGTGCGATCCGCAAGGGCGACCCGACGGCGATGTCCCGGGCGCTCCTGCTCGGCGCCCACGGTTTTGTGATCTCGGCACAGACGATGGTCGACGACGACGTCTCCGAGGCCGAGCTCGACGACGAGCTCGCCACCCTGCTCACCCGGATGCTGACGCCATGACCGCCACCCGGATCACGCCCGGCCTCGACGGCGCACCCACCGACGTCGACGTGGTGGTCATCGGGCTGGGCGTCACCGGCGCGGGAGTGGCGCTGGACGCGGTCACCCGCGGCCTGTCGGTCCTGGCCGTCGACGCCCACGACCTCGCGTTCGGCACCTCCCGCTGGTCGTCCAAGCTCGTGCACGGTGGCCTGCGCTACCTCGCCCAGGGACAGGTCGGCATCGCCCACGAGAGCGCGGTCGAGCGCGGCATCCTGATGAACGTCACGGCCCCGCACCTCACCCACGCGATGCCGATCGTGCTGCCGCTGAACTCGTCGGTCAGCATCCCGGGCGGCACGTTCGCCAGGGCCGGCCTGGTCGCCGGCGACGCCCTGCGCCGGGTGGCCGGCACCACGTCGGAGACGCTGCCCCGACCGCGCCGGGTGTCGACCACCGAGGTGCTGCGGATGGCGCCGCCGCTCCGGCCCGCCGGACTCCGCGGTGGGCTGCTGTCGTGGGACGGCCAGCTCGAGGACGACGCCCGCCTGGTCACCACGATCGCCCGTACGGCGGCTGAGTACGGCGCCCACGTGCGCACCCGCGCCCGAGTGCTCGCCGCCACCGGCACCTCCGTCGACCTGCGCGACGAGCTCACCGGTGGCACCACGTCGGTGCGCGCCCGCGTGGTCATCAACGCGTGCGGCGTCTGGGCCGGCCAGCTGGTCGAGGAGGTCAACCTGCGGCCCAGCCGTGGCACCCACATCGTCCTCCGCCAGGACTCGCTGCCCGGGCTGACGGTGTCCGTCTTCGCGCCGATCCCGGGCACGTCCAACCGGTTCGTGCTGGTGCTGCCGCAGCCCGACGGCACCATCTACGTCGGGCTGACCGACGAGCCGATCAGCGGCGCCATCCCCGACGTACCCACCCCGTCCGAGCCGGAGATCGGGTTCCTCCTCGACGTCGTGTCCGCCGCCTTCTCCAGCCCCCTGCACCGCTCCGACGTGGTCGGCGCGTACGCCGGGTTGCGCCCGCTGCTCGACACGGCTGATGGCGAGACCGCCGACCTGTCCCGCAAGCACGCCGTCCTCACCAGCCGGACCGGGGTGATCACGATCGTGGGCGGCAAGCTGACGACGTACCGCCGGATGGCCGAGGACGCCGTCGACGCCGCCGTCCGGCACGCCGGTCTCGTCGCCGCCGACTGCCGCACCCGCACCCTGCCGCTGCTCGGCGCCGCCTCCCGACCGGTGCTCGCCGCGTCCGAAGCGCCGCCCCGGCTCGTACGACGCTTCGGCGCCGACGCCGACCTGGTCCTCGACAACGCCAGGGCCGTGACCGGGCTCGGCGAGGACGAGCTGCTGGCCCCGATCGCGGAGGGCATCCCGGCCACGTTCGCCGAGCTGGTCTTCGGGGTCACCCACGAGGGCGCCGCCGACGTCGACGACCTGCTCGACCGGCGCACCCGGATCGGGCTGGTTCCCGCCGACCGGACCCGCGCCGTTCCCGCCGCTGAGCGGGCGCTTTCCCTCGCGCTGGCGAGGTAGTTCAAGCTCGCCTCTCCGGGACCGATGATTTATGCCATCGACGGCGGTCGGTACTTCGAGGCAGACTGGAACGACCGGCGGGGAGAGAGCACATGACGACGACGAAGACGGCAGAGCTCGACGACTTCGACAGTCTCACGGAGCGTTACCAGCGAGAGCTACTGGCGCACTGCTACCGGATGAGCGGGTCGGTGCACGAGGCCGAAGACCTCGTCCAAGAGACGTTCTTGCGCGCCTGGAAGGCGTCCGCCGACTTCCAGGGCCGCTCCTCGGTGCGTACGTGGCTCTACCGGATCGCCACCAACGTGTGCCTGACCAACCTCGAAGGCCGCCCGCGCCGGCCGCTCCCCGCGGGCCTCGGGACGTCCGACCAGATGGCCGGCGACGCGCTCGAGGAGAACAACGAGATCGCCTGGCTCGAGCCGGTGCCCGACGCCGCCGTCGTGGTCGCCGAGCGCGACTCGATCCGGCTCGCCTTCATCGCCGCCCTCCAGCACCTCCCGGCACGGCAGCGTGCGGTGCTGATCCTGCGCGACGTACTCCGCTGGTCCGCCGCCGAGGTCGCCGACGCCCTCGAGACCACCACCGCCGCGGTCAACTCAGCCCTCCAGCGCGCGCACGCCACGATGCAGGAGCGCGGGCTGACCGAGGACACCGTCGAGCCCGAGCTGTCGTCCGACCAGGAGGCGCTGCTCGAGCGCTATGTCGACGCGTTCTGGCGCAAGGACATCGACATGATCGTGAGCATGCTCAAGACCGACGCGGTCTGGGAGATGCCGCCGTTCGTCGGTTGGTACGTCGGCGACCGCAACATCGGCGAGCTGATCAACAAGCAGTGTCCGGGCGGCTACCACGACATGCCGATGATCGAGACCACGGCCAACGGCCAGCCGGCGTTCGGTCTCTACATGCGCAGCCGGGAGGGCGACTTCGTGCCCTTCCACCTGCAGGTGCTCGAGCTCGAGGGAGACCGGGTCAAGCACGTCGGCGCGTTCTTCGAGAAGTCGTTGTTCGCGAAGTTCGGGCTCCCCGAGCGCCTTCCCGCCGACTACACCCCCGCCACCACGGACTGATCACATGGCTCCGCTCGACCACGCGGTCGAGCTTCTCGACCGCGCACTCTCCTACACCCGGGTCACCCTCGCCGAGGTGACCGACGCCGACCTGTCGCGACCTACGCCGTGCGAGCACTGGGATCTCGGCCAGCTTCTCGCGCACATGGAGGACGCGCTCGACGCGTTCGCCGAGGGAGCTGAGGGCGAGGTCGACCTCGATGACCGCATCCCCGCGCGGGTGCGGGTGGGCAACCTCCAGCGCAAGGCCTGCGCGCTGCTCGCCGCGTGGAGCCGCGAGGCGCCCGAGACCGTGCGCATCGGCGAGTACGACCTCGACACACCCGTCGTCGTGCTCGCCGCAGCACTCGAGATCACCGCGCACGGCTGGGACGTCGGAGCGGCGCTCGGTGTCGACCGGCCGGTCCCCGAACGTCTCGCCCAGGGCCTGCTGCCGGTCGCGCAGGCGCTGGTCACCGACTCCGATCGAGGCCCGCAGTTCGGCGCGCCCCGCCCGATGCCGGCGGACGCGCCCCACGGCGTGCGGCTGCTCGGCTTCCTCGGACGCGATGCCCATCCCCGTATGGGTGTGACTAGATCGGATGGGCAAATAAACTCCAATCGCAGTACAGGTGACGCCGCCGCTTCCTAGCCTTCGTTCATGCATGAGCAGGGCGTCCCGTCTGCCGACCGGGATCACGCAGTAGCCAGGCTGGACGCCGCGTCCGCCCTGGTGCGCGAGGGCGCCATCGGCGAGGCGATCGCAATACTCAACATGCTGAGCGACCCGGCGGCGGCCGGCCTGCTCGGAACGCCCGAACGGGCCCTGCTCTCCGCCGCGCTGCTCGAGTGCCGCCTGGCCCGGGGTGACCTGGCCGGCGCGATGGCCCTGGGACACGCCCTGGCGGGCTTCCTCGAGGACCGTGGGCTGACCGCTGCGATCGCCCACCACGCCAGCGGCGAGCTCGCATCGGCGCTGGGGGATCCCGTGATCGCGCTCGGCCACTTCGAGCGTGTGGCCGAGCACACCGCCGACGATCCGGTCTCACCCGAGCTGCTGCCGTGGCGAGCGGGGGCCGCGCTGGCCCTGCTCCGGCTCGGCCACGGCCGCGAGGCGGCGGAGCTCGCCCAGCAGCACCATGACGAGGCGGTCGCCCACGGCTCGTCGTACGCACTCGCGGTCGCGCTGCGCACACTCGCCGCCACCGTCACCGGCGACCGGAGGATCGAGCTGCTCCGCAAGGCCCGGGCCACCCTCGTCGACGTACGCGCCGAACGACTGGTCGCCCAGATCGACACCGACCTGGCCGGCGCTCTCGTGCTCACCCACGGGAGCGACACCACCGAGGCGCTGTGCCTGCTCCGGGCGGCCGAGGGCTACTCCGGGCGCCAGGAGCTCTGGCCGCTCCAGGGGCGAGTACGCCGACTGCTCGACCACCTGGGCGAGCCGCCGCACCAGATCGACAGCGAGGCGATGGCGTCGCTGACCGCTGCCGAGCGCCGGGTCGCCGCGCTCGCGGCCGAGGGACTCACCAACCGGCAGATCGCCGAGCAGCTCCTGGTGAGCGTGAAGGCGGTCGAGTGGCACCTCTCCAACGTCTACCGCAAGCTGGAGATCCGCTCGCGCAAGGCGCTCGCGCCGTCGCTCGGCGCCTCGGTCTGAGTTTCATACACTCGGCGCCATGGCCGAGCGCATGACGCACTCCTTCCTGCCGATGGGTGGCCGCGACCCCGACGAGGAGCACCGCGCCTCCACTCCGCTCGAGCTGCTCTTCGACCTGACGTTCGTGATCGCCTTCGGCGTCGCGGCCGACGAGCTCGCCCACCTGCTCGCCACCGATCACATCAGCGAGGGGCTGATCGGATTCGGACTGGCCATCTTCGCGGTCTCCTGGGCGTGGATCTTCTGGTCGTGGTTCGCCTCCGCGTTCGACACCGACGACTGGATCTACCGCGTGCTCACGCTGATCCAGATGGTCGGAGTGCTGGTGCTGGCCCTCGGGCTTCCGGCGATGTTCGAGTCGCTGGAGCACGGCGAGCACATCGACAACCGGGTCATGGTCCTCGGCTACGTCGTGATGCGCGTGTCGATGGTTCTCCAGTGGTGGCGGGTCAGCCGGCAGAGCCCGGAGCGGGCCGCGACCGCCAGGACCATGATCGCCTCGATCGTGGTGTC
>Ga0190265_10002356_pt1 | contig 12682 bp, 11 predicted proteins | sample Popmic124T_FD_133135 | JGI IMG/M metagenome (GOLD analysis project Ga0190265, IMG submission 133135) | Populus adjacent soil microbial communities from riparian zone of Indian Creek, Utah, USA - 124 T | ecosystem: Environmental > Terrestrial > Soil > Riparian zone | place: USA: Utah | collected... | reverse complement strand
GTGACGATCTCGATCCAGTCGTGGCGCCGCGCGTACTCGGCGAGGATGCGCGGCGTGTCGTCGCTCGAGCCGTCGTCGACGATCACCCACTTGGCCGGGCGCAGCGACTGGGCGATCACCGTGTCCAGCGTCTCGCGCATGTAGGCCGCTTCGTCGCGGCAGGGTGAAATCAGCAGGTAAGACATGCCAGGCAGTCCTCCTCGAAGAGTGGGGATGCGCGCAGCAGCAACCGGCGCGTGAGGCCCGCACTTGTTTCCAATTGCTGTAACTGGAACCCCAGCGGGCGGTGATAGGCCGCTACGGCGTCGCGCTCGGGCGGGAGCCGGAACGACGCCGGGTGGCCAAAACCCGGCGCCACGCCCTGCAGCTTGAAATCGTAGGCGAGCACGCTGCCGGGCTCGAGCCTGGCGGAAAGCTGACGCAGGAACGCTTCGAACTTCGTCCGCTCGATGTAGGGGCTTACACCCTCCATCATGACCAACGCGCGTCCGCTCGCGTGCTCCCATAAATCGGGGTCAGAGCCCGATTCTTTCTCATTCAGATCCAGCGGTAGGTAGCGGACGTGCGCGCTGGGCCAGCGCCGCGCGGCCATGTCGCGCTTGGCGTGAATCGCCTGTGGCTGGTCGCATTCGAGGACGGTGATGCCTTTCCGCTGCAAGAGCGGCGCGAAGCGGTAGGCGCGCGTGTCGGATCCGCAGCCGATATTGACGATGCAGGAAACACCATCGCGCACCGCGCCGAGGAAGACCTCGTCGTAATGGCGCGTGCGCGCGAGGATGTAGTGGTAGAAGGGGTTCGCGCGCAGCCGCCGCAGGAAAAGCGCGCCGCGCAGGCGGCTGGCGAGGCGCTGGCCGGGCGACAGGAACGCGCCAACCAGCGCGTCCGGGTTGCGAGTGTCGACCGGCTCGCAATGCGCCTGGATGTAGCGCAGCTGGCCGACGTTAACCAAGTAGCTGGAATCCGGCAGGCTCATCTGGGGACGGTTTTTGCAACTTCTAAACTGGGTCCCCGCCTTCGCGGGGACGACTGAATAGCAGCGCTCGTAAACAAGGCGGCGAGCTTGGCGGCCTCGGTATCAATCGAATGGCGCTCGAGCGCGCGTGTGCGCGCGGCCTCGCCCATCGCGCGCAGCTCCGCCGCCGGGCGCGCGAGCACGTCCTCGAGCGCGGCGGCGAGCGCCTCGACGTCGCCCGAAGGCACCAGCCAGCCGTTCTCCCCCGGCCGCACCAGCTCGGGAATCCCCGCGACGTAGGTGGTGAGCACCGGCCGGCGCAGCGCCATCGCCTCCATCAGCACCACCGGCAGACCCTCGGCCAGGGTGGGCAGGACCAGGGCGCGCGCCGCGAGGATCTCCTCGCGCACCTGCGCGCTCGACAACCATCCGGTGATGCGCACGCATCTTCCCAGGTTATTCATTTGGACACGGGCTTCGAGCTCGGCCCGCAACTCGCCGTCGCCGGCGAGGACCACCTCGAGGGCGATGCCCTTCGCCGCGAGGCGCGCCGCCGCTTCGACCAGCAGGCGCTGGCCCTTCTGCTCGCACAGCCGGCCGACGCACACCAGCCGGGGCACGTCCGGCAGCGGCGCCGGCGCGACCTGGTGGAAACCCGGCTCCAGCCCGCAATGCACCACGCTGATCTTGGGCCAGTGCGCCGGCTCGACCCAGCGGTAGAGCTGGCTGCGGCCGAAAGCGCTGATCGCCACCACGAACGCCGAGCGGCGCACTTTCTCGGCGATGCCGAGGCAGCGCGGCGCGTCGAACTCCTCCGGCCCGTGCACCGTGAAGCTGTACGCGGGCGCGCCGAGCGCGTGCGCCAGCATCGCGACCTCGGCCGAGTTGGTGCCGAAATGCGCGTGCAGGTGGAGCGCGCCGGACTCGCGCAGCCACGCCGCCACGCGGCACGCTTCGGCGAGGTAGGCGAGGTGGTATGGCAGCGGCCGCTCGGCGTGGCGCGCCATGCGCAGCGCCAATCCCATCGCCGCCAGGAACTGGATAGGTCTTTTTACAAGAGCAAGAACAACATCAAGCAACAGCGCCAGCATTCCAGCCTGCAGCACGTAGCGCGTGCGCCGCCGCTCCTCGCGATCCTCGGGGTCGGCGAGCGCGTCGTCCCAGCCGCGCAGGGCGATGCGCTGCACCTCGAGGCCGCGGCTCTCCAGGGCGAGGATCTCGCGCCGGATGAAGCTGTGGCTCACCTTCGGGTACTGGTTGACGAGGTAGGCGACGCGGATCATTTGTATTCGATCAGGTGCGGGTGCCGCTCCAGCCTGAACCTGATCTGCCCGGCGAGCTCGGGAAACTTGCCGAGCACGAGAAACAGCGCACGCCACCAGTTTTCGCCGCGCAGCGCAAGCCGCACCACCTGCAGCGGATACGCCGCCAGAAGGAGCAGCGCCCACGCGCCCAACCACGGAATAGTTACAACTACCGTGAGGGGGAGTGCAAACCCCCAGAACCAGGCGCTGCGCGACTCGCGCACGCCGAGCCGCTCGGGCGGCGCGCCGTGCAGCGCGGCGTTCTGCGCGAAGGCGTAACCGGCGCGCAGGGTGCGCCGCCACCACTGGCCGAAGCACGACATCGCCGCATCGTGCGCCGCCATCTCGGCGTCGAGCCGCCAGATGCGCCATCCCGCGGCGCGCAGGCGCGCGCACAGCTCCGGCTCCTCGCCGGCGACCAGGTCGGAACGCCAGCCGCGGACCGCGACCAGCGCGTCGACGCGCATCATCGCGATGCCGCCGCAGGTGCGTGCCGCGCCCTGCGGCGCGTCCCATTCGATATCGCAGAGCAGGTTGTAGACCGTGCGCTCGGGATGCTTCTCGCGCAGGCGGCCGCAGACCACGGCGATGCGAGGATTCTCATTCAAAAACTTCCGAGCTTTATCCAGCCAGCCGGCCGCGAGCTCGCAGTCGCCGTCGAGAAATTGCACGTAGCGCAGCCCTGGATGCTGTCCCGTCAAAAATGCGAACCCGGCGTTGCGCGCCCGCGCCGCGGTAAAGGGCGATGCGGCGTCGAGCTCGACCACCTCGGCGCCCCGGCCGCGCGCGAGCGCCACCGATCCGTCTTTCGAGCCGGAGTCGACGTAGACCAAACTAAACTGGGTCCCCGTCTGAAACTGGGTCCCCGCCTTCGCGGGGATGACGGTGGCGAGGCAGCGCGCGAGGCGTTCACCCTCGTTTCGCCCGATGACCACCACCCCGATCAATGGAACCTCCAGGCGCGCTCGATGCGGCGCCGCGCCCTAAGCGGCAGTAGGCGCCGCACGGCGACAGCGAGCGAGGGCAGCTCGACGCAGCCCTCGCGCAGCGGCGCGGCGCCGGTCATCAGGCTGCGCTTGTAGCGTTCATCGCCCTTGCCGAGATCGATCTTCCCGCTGCCGAGCGCCGCCGCGATGTGCAGGAGAAGAATGATTCCCGGCGAGTAAGCCGCGAAGCGCGAGTCGTAGGCCGGAAACCACCAGTGCAGGACGCTCTTCGAGCGCATGCCGGCGTGCACCGCGACGATCTCGTCCCCGGCGCGCAGCACCGAGCAGGCGCCAGTGAATCCATGCATCAGTTCTTCAAGGAGCGCGCGGGTCCAGCGCACGCCGAACGCGTCGGTCAGCCCGCTCGCGCGGTACTGCGCGCTTTTCCATTCGAACATGCGCCCGAGGCTTGCGGGCTCGTGCAGGCTGAAGGAAAGCTCGCCGACCTCGCGCGCGAGCTTGCGCGCCTTGCGCGCGAAGTCCGGCGGCGGCGCGAAGCTCGCGAGATCGATCTGCGGCGAGGCCGCGGCGCTCGCCGTGAGGTACGGCGCGAACCTGCCGGCCGGGTCGACCAGGTGATCGAAGCTCCAGACCGAGAGCCGTGCTGCGCGCATCAGCCCGACCACGCTCCACTCGGCCCGCGGCGCGGCGATCACGCCGTGGTAGTCGGACAGCGCGCCGCCGACCGGGCTGCCGCGCCCCCAGGCCGCGCGCTGGTGCGGAAAGAAGCCCGCCGGCCGGCCGTCGTTCTCGATCACCACGACCCGCACGTCGTCGCGCACCTTGCCCACCGCCCGGGTGAACTCGGGGCAGAAGTACGGGCTCTCGAAGCGCGCCTCGCGCTCCTGGATCGAGCGCCAGGCGGCGACGAGGCTGGCGTCCAGATCTTGTGTATCAATCAAAAAGTACTTAGTACTCATCGGGCAAGCTCAGAAGCGCCGCCTGCAGCCGGGGCCGCAGGCGCTCGAGACCGCGGCCGCGCAGCGCATCGAGCGCCGATCCGAGGGAAAGGAGAACGAACTCGCCGACCTCGGTCGCGGTCGCCGCCAGCCAGCCGTGATGCTTGGCCATGTAGTAGTAGCGGCTCTGGTAGTAGTGCTTCGCCACCGCGGTGCCGACCCGCGGGCCACCGCCGGAGCTCGCGCCCACGACATGGTGCGCGAGCGCCGTGCCGAGCACCCAGTTCTCGTAGCCCGCCTTTTCGACGCGGCGGCACAGATCGATCTCCTCCCAGTAGAGGAAGAAGCGCGGATCGAAGCCGCCCAGCTGCCGCACCAGACGCGAGCGGATCATGAGCACCGCACCGCATACCCAGCCGGTGCGCATCGGCGGCGCACCCGGCACGATGGTGGTGGCGCTCGAGCGGCGGCGCAGGACCGGCGCCGCGTCGCGCACCACGCTTCGCGGCGTGGGATAGGGGCCGGTCGGCTGGAGCTCGGGGTGGTTCCGGTTGCCGCAGAGCGTCGCCGGGCCGACGATGCCGGCGCCCGGTTGCTGCTGCATGAACTCCAGCATGGTGCGCAACGCCGCCGGCTCGATCACCGCGTCCGGGTTGAGGAACAGCGTGTAGGGGCTGCGCACGTGCGCAAGGCCCAGGTTGCAGCCGCGGCCGAAGCCGTGGTTGGTCGGCTCGAGCAGCACGCGCGCCCAGCCGGCCTCGCGCGCGAGGATCGCCGGCGTCGCGTCGCGGCTCGCGTTGTCGACCACCACCAGGTCGAGCAGACCCGCCTCGTGACAGCGGCGCGCCGCCGCGAGCGCGGCGCCGATCGTGCGCGCCGACTGGTAGGTAACGATGATCGCCGTAACGGGGGTCATACAATTCCCAGCATCGAGAAGATGCCGCGGAAACTGCTGCTGGTCTTGACGGCGAAGCGCGTCATCGAGCGCGGCGCTTCGACCCTGGGCATGGCGTAGCGGTCGGTCGCCGGCCCGACGTGCCCCCTGGCGTCGGCGGCGACCGCGGAGCGCCAGCCGGCGTCGATCACCGCCTGGCGCGTCTCGGCGTCCCAGCGCCCGTAGGGATAGGAGAAGTGCCGCGGCTCTACTGGGACGAGATGCGCGAGCTCGCGGCGCAGGTCCGCTCTGCAGTCCTCGATCTGCGCGCGCGCCTCGCCGCGGTGCCGGGTGAGATCGAGATGGTCGCGCGTGTGGCCACCGATCTCGAAGCGCGGATAGCGCCGCGCGAGCTCGCGCGCGTCGTCCCAGTCGAGCATCAGGCGCGGCGCGTTCTCCACCGGCGGGAGCCCGGCGAGCAGGCGCATGCGCTCGGCATGGCTTGCCTCGAGCAGTTGCGCGTGAAGATCTTTCCGGGACAGCGAATGCAGCGTATCGGACCACTGGTTCTCGCCGCGCTCGACGAGACCGGTGGCGAGAAAGAGCGTTGCCGGCAGCCGGTAGCGCTCGAGGATCGGCGCGCCGACCGTGAGATTGTCGCGGTAGCCGTCGTCGAAGGTGATGCACACCGTGTTCGCGGGCAAGGGGCGGCCGGCGGCGATGGTGTCCACCAGCTCCGAGAGCGCGAGCACGCGCCGCTCGGCGGCGAGGAACGCCATCTGCCGCTCGAAGGTGCGCGGATCGATGCGGTTTCCCGGCTCGATGAAGGCGGCGGCGTCTTCCGCCGCCACGCTGTGATACATCAGGATGATTGCGCCGCGCATGATTCGGTGATGCCGGCGAGCGCGTCCTCAAGCAGCGCGGTGGCGTCGTCCCAGGTGTAGCGCTGCGCGGTGGCGAGCGCGGCGTCCGACATGCGCTGCCATTGGTTTCCCTGAAATATTTCCAGCAACCTCTCCGAGAGCCCGGCGGCATCGCCCACCTCGACCAGAAACCCGTTGACGCCTTGCTCGATGAAGTCCCGCGGGCCGCCCATGCGCGTCGACACCACCGGGCAGCGGCAGGCCATCGCCTCGAGCGCGGGCAGGTGGAAGCCCTCGCGCCGGCTGGCGCACAGCCAGACGTCGCAGCTCGCGTAGATGCGCCGGATCTCCTCCTGCGGCGGGCGGTAGCGGAACTCGACCCAGTCCGGCAGCGGCAGGTGCGCGGCAACCCGCTCGGCCGAAAATGCGATCACGCGCAGCTGCGGCAAGCGCCGGCGCACGGCGCCGAGCGCGGCGAGCGCCAGGTCGGCGCCCTTTGCGGGAATCGTGCTGTAAAGCATCCCGACCGTCGGCCTCGCCTGCCGGCCCCGGGGCGGGGCATTGAACTGCGCCGTGTCCACGCTGTTCGGCACCAGGTGGCTGGTATCGCCGAAGCGCTCGCGTGCCAGGTCGGCGAGCCAGCTCGCCACCACGACTTTGGCGAGCGGCAGCCGCCAGACCGCATCGAGCAGCGGGTCGAAGCGGTCGGGCGCGGTCTCGTAGCCCTGCACGAAGATCGCCTTGGCGCCCTTGCGCGGCGAAAGCGCGGCGACCGGCGCGGCGGTGGTCCAGAACGTGGCGATCACCACGTCGGCGTCCGGCACGTCGGCGTCGCTCACCGGCCGGATCTCCTCGAGCACGCGGTGCGGCACGCCCAGGCCGTCGAACCACGATGGCTCAGCCTCGGCATCCTTCGGCCAGCCGCGGCCGCGCAGCAGCGACTTCACCTTGCGCGCCAGGTCGGGCTGCCACTGCGGCTGCGAGACCACCGCCACGCGGTGGCCGCGCCGCTGCAGCCGCGCGGCGTAGATCGCCAGCACGCGGATGCCGCCGGCCATCCCGGCGTGCGGCAGGACGAAAGTGATGCGGAGTGGCTTCTGAAGCTGTGGTGGCGCCTGAAGCCGCCGTCCGACGAGTGGGTGCTTCTCCCTAGAGGACATGGTTGAGCACCGTGCCCGCCACCATCCCAAGAAGTACTGCTGGAAGCAGCAGCAGCTCCCGGCGCACATCGAACAGGCCGTGCCGCACGACGAAGGCGATCGTGGTCGGCAGCGTGGAGAAGTAGCTGAGCACGATCGCCCAGAGCGCGCCCTCGAGGCCGAAGAAATGGAAGCCGGCGGGGGTCAGCAGGCCGAGCGCGGCGAGGCGGATGACGCAGATCCGCGACATCAGCCTGGGCTCGCCGAGCACCAGGAAGCACTGCGTCGCGACGCGGAACGGGATCGCCACCAGGGCGAGCGCGAGGACTTCGAGCATCCAGCCCGCCTGCGCGTAGCGCGCGTCGTAGAGGGCGGCGATCAGCGGCTCGCCCGAGACCATCAGCACGCCGGCCGCGAGGCAGGCCGGCAGCCCGACCGCGAGGTGGAACTGGTAGTAGGTCGAGCGCAGCTCGGCGGGGCGTGCGCGCGCGACTTCGCTCAGCGCGGGATACGACACTTCGCCGACGATCCGCGCGAGCACCTGCTCGACCACGTTGAAGATCAGGAAAGCGATCACGTAGACGCCGAGGACGGTTGCGCTGGCGAGCGCGCCGAGCACCAGGCGATCGGCGCTGTTCACGAAAAAGCCGAGGATCGAGGCGGCGAAGATCCACTTGCCCAGGCCGATGATTTCCCGCAGGGCCGCGCGCTCCCACTGCCAGCGGTTGGCGCTGCCCGGCAGCCAGCGGTGGCTGAGCAGCGTTCTCGCCAGGGCGGCGCACAGGCCGCCGGCGACCAGCGCCCAGATCGAGCGATCGATCGCCGCCCAGGCGAGCATGCAGAGCATGCCGGCCATCTGGGCTGCCAGATCGACCTGGGTGATGCGGCCGAGCGTCAGGCTGCGGCTCGCTTCGGAAAGCCGGGTCGACTCGAAGCCCGCGATCACGGCGCACAGCGAGAGGATGGCGATGACGTACGGCAGCGTCGGGTCGGCGTAGACGCTCTGTGCAGGGACCAGCCCGTTGAGGAGCGCCAAACCCAGGGCGATGACCAGGGCAGCTCCCCAGATCACGAAGCCGCGCCCGATCTGCACCGCCCAGGCGGTGTTCAGGAAAGCCGCCTCGCCGCCGCGCCTGCTTTGCACGATGCTCTGGCGCAGCCCGAGGTCGGAGAACAGCGCGAGGCCATACATGACCATGGTGGCGATCGCCATCACGCCGAACATCTCGGGCACGAGGAGGCGCGTCATCACCAGGTTGCCGCCGAAGCGGATCGCCTGGCCCAGCGCGAAGCCGGCGAGCGTCCAGCCGCCGGCGCGCAGCACGCGCGCGCGCAGCGCCTCGAGCGGATCCCCCCGCTGGAGACCGCGGGGGCGAGCTCTAGGCAGCGACGAAGAGGCGCTGGTCGGCATAGCGGGGATTGGGCGCGAGCGATGCCTCGCGCGCGTAGGCCTGCGCGAGGCCGGCGATCGACCAGTAGATCACCGGGATCAGGCCGATGCTGCTGGTGGTGCAAAGGATCACCAGGATGCCGAGCAGCGCGCAGAGCAGCGCCTGGCCGAGCGCGTAGGGCTCGCTTGCGCGGTCTCCGGCGCGGCGCATGGCGGCGAGCAGCCCGGCCAGCACGACGAGGAAGAAGCCGCAGAACAGCGCCAGCCCGACAAAGCCGCTCGCCAGCGCGACGCCGAGGAAGGTGTTGACCACGTCGATGATGCCGTCCCCGGTCTTGAGCAATTGCATCACCGGAAGCTGGAGGAAGTCCCACGCGCCGAACCACGGATGGTCGAGCACCACGCCGAGCGAGATCTCGAACAGCCTCTCCCGGTAGGTGACGTTGTGCATCTCGACCGTGCCGACGAACGGCAGGTAGTCGAGCAGCGCCTGCCCGGCGCTCGACAGCATCAGCAATGGCGCCAAGCAGGCCCCCGCTACCCCGAGCTTCGCCAGGCGCGACAGCGCCCGCGGCCCGGTGGCGACGAACACCAGGAGCATGACCGCGGCGCCGATCCAAGGCCCGCGCGACATGGCGGCAACCAGCCCGCCCGCGAGCAGCGCGAGCGCGGCATGGCGCCATGGCGTGGCGGGAAAGAATCGATGCAGGTAAAGCATCACGCCGAGGGCGACCGCGAGGACATAGCCGAGCACGATCGGCTGGCCGGTGCTCCCCTGCGCGCGCAGGATGCCGTCGCCGCGCTCCAGGTAATTCAGCAGGCCCCAGTCGACGCCGAGCGCCGCCTCGAGCGGCGTATAGAGCAGCCAGTGCCGGCCGAACTCGAACACCGCGATCGCGGCGGCCGCCAGGGCGCCGACCGCGAAGGCCATCAGCGCCTCGCGCAGGGCCGCGAGGTCGCGCGCCGCGCGGCTCGCCACGTAGTAGGGCAGGAAAACGTCGATGAAGGCGTAGAACACGCCTTTGCGCAGCGCCTCGGTGAGCGTGACGTGCGGAAACTGCAGGCAAAGCTGCAGCACCAGGTAGGCGGCGAGCAGCTTGTCGGCGCCCGAGCGGCCGAAAGGCTCGGCGTCGGGCTGCATGCGCAGCGCGAGCCAGGCGGGCAGCAGCACCACGAGCGCGAGCAGCCGCACGTGGTCGATGGCGAAGAAGTGCTCCACCAGGCCGAAGCCGGGGATCTCGGCGTCGATTGCGGGCACCGCGAGCAGCACGAAGAAGTACAGCGCGAGCTTGTTGCCTTCCGCCATCGCCGCCAGCAGCAGCAGCGCGGCCGCGAAGGCGATGAAGATCCAGAAGTTGTGGGCCAGGAACGCGACCAGCGTGAGCGCGAACCAGAGGTTGCGCCGGCGGGAGAAGTCCCGCTCGGTCATCGCCACGGCACAGGCGAGCGGGCGCGCGGCGGCGAACACCGCGCCGGCGAGCACCAGGATCACCAGCAGCGCGCGCAGGTGCTCGGGCATGGTCTAGAAATCGTTCAGCACCGCGCCGAGCACCGCGGTGCGCGTGTGCGCGAGGCCCTCCGCGATCGCCTGCACGCGCCAGAGGCGCGAGTGGTTCTTGCGCACCACGAACAGCACCGCGCGCGCGCGCGCGGCCACGCTCTGGAAATCCGCGCTTTCGGCCGCGGGCGGGGTGTCGATCAGGATGAAGTCGACGTGCTCGGCGAGCCGCTCGAGCAGCACGCCGAAGGTCGGGCGGGCAAGGAGCTCCTGGGGGTTGGGCGGCGTCACGCCCGCCGGCAGCACGGTCAGGCTGCCGAGCTGCGGGACGCGCTGCACGGCCTCGGCGCCCGCGCGGCCCGCGAGCACCGCCGAGAGCCCGATGCGGTTCTCCAGGCCGAACAGCGCGTGCTGCGAGGGATGGCGCAGGTCCGCGTCGATCAGCAGCGTCCGGCCGCCGAGCTGCGACAGCACCACCGCGAGGTTCGCCACGATGAAGCTGCGCCCCTCGCCGCGCGCCTCGCTCAGCACGGCGAGCGACTTGTGCGCGACATCGTCGTTGAACCAGTGGAGCATCAGCTCGCTGCGCAGCGCGCGCAGCGCCTCCACCTGCGGGTGCGCCGGCTGGTAGGCGGCGACCACCGCCTCGCTCACCCGGCTCTCGCCGCGCCGCAGGTACGGGTAATCGAACTGGCGCGAAAGCGCGAAGTCGATGTCGCGCTGCTGGAGAAGGCCGAGCTCCCTTCCGGCGTCGCCGAAGCGCCCGCCCTTCTCGCGCTGCAGCTCGAGGATGCGCTCGACGTCCTGCGGCGCGAGCGCGCCCGAGCCGACCAGGATCGCGCCGATGGTGTGCTCGCCGCCCTCGAACTCCGCGCGCTCCGGCGCGGGAGAAATCAGCTCGTTCATGTCCGCGCCTCGCGGGGAAGCGCGAGCGGAGCGTTGCGCCGCTGCAGGGCGAGCGTGCCCGCGCTCGCCTCGCGCTCGATCACCGAGAGCACGCGCATGCGCACCAGCCCGGCCATGTCCTCCACGCAGCGCACGCGCCGGTCGAGCGTCTCGAGCGCATGCGCGGCGCCCACGCCGAGCAGCGCGCCGAACAGGATCGAGGCGAGGATGTAGAGCTTGACCTTGGGGAACGAGGCCTCGAGCGGCTCGATCGCCGGCCGGATCAGGAACACGTTCGACTGCGTCGCCTGGCTCTCGAGGTTGGTCTGCGTGAAGCGCCGCTCGGCGGCATCGTGGGCCTGCTTGGCGGCCTCCACGTCGCGCTCGAGCACCGCAAGCTGGTCGCGCTCGCCGCGCAGCGCCAGCAGCTTGCGCCGCTGCGCCTCGAGCGCCGCCTTGAGCTCCTTCTCCTTGTCGCCGGACAGCGTGCGCGTCGCCGAGACGCTGCGCACCACGTGGCGCGTCTCGGCTTCCAGGCGCGCCTTCAGCTCGCCGAGCTCGGCCTGCATCGCCCGGTATTGCGGATGCTTCGCGCCGAGGTTCGCCCCCGCGTCGCGCAGCTTCGCCTCCAGGCGCAGCACGTCGCCGCGCAGGCTCTGGATCACCGGGTTCTGCATCACCTCCGGCAGCGCGTCGCCGCCGGTGCGCAGCTTGCTGTTCGCGTCGACCCCGGCGCTCTGCACCGCGGTGAGCTGCGCGGCGAGGCTCGCGAGGCGCTCGGTCTCGGCGTGCAGGTTCTCGTCCTTCACGCCGATGCCCTTGTCGCGCTGGAACGCGGAGAGCCGCGCCTGCGCGGCCTCGAGCTCGGCGCGCAGCTTCTTGTTCTGCTCGCCGAACCAGCGCGCGTACTGGCGCCCGGGCTCGACCTTCATCGCGATCGCCGCCTCGGCGTAGTGCTTCGCGAAGGCGTTCGCCACCGCCGCGGCCTCCGCGGGCGAGAAGGAGCGGTACTGGATGGTGATGATGTTGTCGCCGCGCCGGCTGGGCACCACGGTCAGGCGGCGCAGCATCCCTGCCGCCAGCCAGTCCTCGTAGCGCCCGCGCCCGCCGCCCGCCTGCCAGCTGGCGCGCAGATGCGGGTCGGCTTCCCAGCCGAGCGTCTCGATCACCTGCCCGACCACGCGCGCGCTGCGGATGATCTCCTCCTGCGAGGCGAGGTTGGTCGGCATGAGCAGCGTGGTGATCGCGTCGGGCGACTTGATGTCGACGCCGAGCGAGGTCGAGGCGGTGTACTGCTTGGGCAGCATGAGGATCACCGGCACCGCGATCGCCGCGGTGGCGAGCATGATGCCGAGCGCGAGCCGCCAGCGCACGCGGAACATGAAGAAGTATTGGCGCAGGTTCATTTGGGGGTCGTTCCCGCGTCTAAGTAGTCGTTCCCGCGAAGGCGGGAACCCATTTTTGAAAAGAGAAACGGGGCCCCCGCCTTCGCGGGGGCGACGTCATAGGGGTTCATCTAGAAAATGCTTTCGCCGACATGCAGTACATCCTCGGGCTTCACCGGCGCATCGAGCTTCGGGCCGTTCACGACCTGCACCTCGCCATTCGCGCCGCGGCGATGCAGCTTGAGGTTGCGCTCGCTGCCGCGCTGGGTCGGGCCGCCGCCCCGCGCGAGCGCCTGCCGCAGCGTCATGCCGCGCTCGACGCGGTAGGCGCCCGGCCGGTTCACCTCGCCGTACACGTAGACGCTCGGCGCGCGCTCGACGTAGATCACGTCGCCGCCAACCACCGCAATGTCCTCGGCATGGCCTTTTTCATCGAACAGCTTCGCGATATCGATCTCCTTGCGGAACGGCTTGCCCGCGCGCTCGCCGGTGAGGATCGCGAGGTCG
>Ga0190265_10002355_pt1 | contig 12686 bp, 11 predicted proteins | sample Popmic124T_FD_133135 | JGI IMG/M metagenome (GOLD analysis project Ga0190265, IMG submission 133135) | Populus adjacent soil microbial communities from riparian zone of Indian Creek, Utah, USA - 124 T | ecosystem: Environmental > Terrestrial > Soil > Riparian zone | place: USA: Utah | collected... | reverse complement strand
TCATCGGCATGGTCGTCATCAAGCGCGACGCCACCCTCCTCGTCGTCACCGAGCGCGGACTCGGCAAGTGCTCGAACATCGAGGATTACCGGGTCCAGAAACGGGGCGGGAAGGGGATCATCACCGTCAACAGAACCGAGAAAACCGGCGACGTCGTCGCCCTCATGGAAGTCCTCCCGGCCGACGAGATAATGCTCATCACCAAGCACGGAGTCATCATCCGGTCTTCCGTCTCCCAGGTGAGGGTCACCGGCCGTATCGCGCAGGGGGTGAAGCTCGTCAATCTCGATGAAGGAGACCTGGTGACCGCGGTCGCCCGGGTTGTACCGGAAGAGGAAGGCGAAGGAAACGGCGACGAAGACCTTAGCCCGCTGAGCACGGCCCCAACGGCCGAATCAGAGGAAGTGGAGGCTCTGAGCGACGAGTGACGACCCCAACCATTGAGGCGGTTATCGAGACCGAGGAAGTCGAGAAGCTTCGCGCGTCCCTGCGTAAGGCAGAAGCCGAAGTGCAGCGTTTGCTCGACGAAGCCGCCGTCCGTGGGGCACTGGTCGACATTCTCCACGAGGTCATGGGCTCACTGTCCATGGGCGAGCTGTTCCACATGCTCGCCCGCCGCCTCGCCCGCGCCCTCAACCTGAGCCACTCGTCCGTGATCTTCGCCCAGAGCGGAGACCGCGTCGGCACCGTCGCTTCGGCGCACGAAGATCCACAGCTCGAGAACCTCCAGGTCGAGCTCGATCGCTACCCCGAGATCGAAGCCGCGCTGGGCAGCGAAAAGCCGATCCTCATTCCCGACATCTGGCAGTCCGCCCGCTACAAGGTGCTGCGCGAGGCGTGGCAGCGCGACGGCAGCATCATCTCCGTCCGCTCGATCATCGCGCTCCCGTTTCGCCTCGACCGCGACCGCACCGGAGTGTTCCTCCTGCGCCGCACCGGCGACAAGCCGCCCTTGAACGAGAGCGATGCGGAATTCGCCGAGACGGTGATCAAGAGCGCGATGAAGGCGATGCAGCGGGCGCACCTGGTCGAGGTCACCAAGGCCGACAACGAGAGGCTGGAGGCGCTGTCGCGCACCGATCCGCTCACCCAGCTCCTGAACCGCCGCGCGCTGCACAACCAGCTCGCCGCGGAAGTCGAGCGCGTGCGCCGCTACAACGCTCCTTTGAGCGTGCTGATGCTCGACGTCGACGGCTTCAAGGGCGTCAACGACACCTACGGCCACCTTGCCGGTGACCAGGTCCTGATCGAGCTCGCCGTCGTACTCGGCCGCGCCGCCCGCTCGGTGGACACCGTCGCGCGTTACGGCGGCGACGAGTTCGTCATCGCGGTGCCCGAAACCGGAGAAGCCGGCGCGATCGCGTTCGCCGAGCGCCTGCGCGACAAGATCGAGTCGCACGCGTTCGACATCGGGAAGGAAGTGCCGCTATCGCTCACCGTCAGTATTGGGGTGGCTGGGTTTCCCGAGCCCAAGGTGGAGACGGCGGAAGACATTCTCGACTGCGCCGACCGGGCGCTGTACCGGGCCAAAGCAGCCGGCCGGAATCTGGTATCGGTTTAGGGAACTTCAAAAAAGGACCAATGACTACCGGCCCGGGGCCGTCGGCGTAACGGCCGAGGGCTCCGGGCCTTTTTTTTTGTTTACGGTTTCCCTGAGAGGTCGGGAATATTAGTGTTTAGCCCCATGAAGTATTCCCCTTTCCTCCTGCTCGGTGTCATCGCGTGCGTCGCGGACACGACTCCGAAGCAGTCGACGGCCGACACCACCAGCGCACAAAGCTCGATCATCACCGTGACACCGGTGAACCGCGGCACGCACGGGATGCGTGAGCGCGTCCGCTGGCTCTTCTCTCCCGACAGGAAATCGGTCCTCGTCGTCGCCGATCCGGTGAGCTCCGAGGCGGACGCGCTGCCCAACGGGTTCTTTTTCGGAGACGAGACGCGCGGGTTTCAGACACAGGTGGACAGCGTGTGGGACGTCGCCGTTTCGCCCGACTGGAAGTGGATCGGGTTCGGGCGCGCGCACACTGTCGTGGCGGGAGAAGACCCGCCGACGAGCTACATGAGTCAGGTCGCGCGCCGGACATCGATCGACACCGCGACGCTGCGCACTTCGTCGTTCTCGACCAGCGGCATGGCGACCCATCTCTCGGTCGCCCAGCCCGGCGTGATCCGCATCCCCGAAAATCCGCGACAAGCGTCAGCCGTGGATAGCGCGACGCCCAGACTCTTTCCGATCGCCCGCGGCTGGCGAGTCCGCTGGACCACCGACGGCAAGATCCTCGCACTCGGCAACAATCCCGCCGGCGTCGGAGACGACGAGCCGAGCAGGACGTGGTCGGCGCTCGACCCCGTGACGGGGACGATGCACACCTCTCTTCCCGCCCACACCCAGCTCGCGGAGCCGGCGTTCACCAGGGGGCCGGAGCTCGAGCTGTCGGTCCCCATCGACATGAGCTCGCGCCCGCCGATCAAGTTCGAGCGCGCCGGGAAGTCGTACTCGATCGAGAGTCAGCGCGGCGTGATCACGCTCGTCGAGGCGCCGGTGGGAGCAGGCCAGACCGCGGCAACGAAGGTCATCGGCGCGGGAGTCGCGCTCGCGGCGACGGCGGGCGGACGCTACGTGATCGCGCTGGCGCCGCGCTCCGGGTCGGGACCGGGAGAGATGGCGGTCGAGCCGGTGGTTTACACTGTCACCTGGTAGCGATCAGCTACAGCCTTCCACCCACCCGACCTGCGGCAGCTTGCCGCCGCGGTATCGAAGGACGCGTTTGCCGTCGGTCTCGAAAACGAGCCGGTAGTTCGGGTCGTCACCGGTACCAGCCGGCGGTCTAACGGTGAGATAATGTCCGTCCGTGTACTCGTGGGCCGTCGTTGCGACGCGGCCGGCGTAAAGCTCCTTGATGCGCGCCTCCGAGTCTCCGATGCGCGCTCCCTTCGATGTCGCGACAGGTGAGCTGCGGGTCACATCGACGCGCGCGACCAAGCCATCCACGACCATTACCGTGACGCCACTTGGCGCTTCGCGCCACACGGCGTAGGTGCAGCTTGACCCCTCCACACCCGAGGGAGGTGCGGTGAACGATCCGCCGACCATGTTAGCTGCTTCGGGAACGGTCATTCCCGCGCGCAGCGGTCCGATCCCGTATTCGGTGACCGTCCACGGTGCGGGTTTGGGATTTCCCGGCGGATTGTTCGTGCCGGTCGCCGGCGGCGCGGTATCGGCCGGTTGAGTGGTACTCCCGGCAGGGGCAGAGGTCCCCGGCGCGACGATGGCGACGGAATCCGTACGTGCAGCTGGCTCTGAAGTGCAGGCGGCGGTGATCAACGCCAGCACGAGCGCGACGCGAGTCGATGTCATGTTCATTGGGTGAATGTTCGTTGGTACGGCGAGAACGGCCTCCCAACGCAACATTTCTGCCGCAAAATCCGGCGCGTCGTGCGGTACGCGCAAAAAAAAGGCAGTGGACCGAATCGTCCACCGCCTTTCTCATTGGCGCTCTAGTTGTTCGGCCAGTTACCCCAGTTGGAGCAGTGACCGCCGTTGTCGGTACCGGCGAGAACTCTGTACGGCCCGGCGTAAAGCGCGTTCATCACCGCTTTGGGCGACGCTTTCAGTGAGCCGTCGTTCTTGAGCCAGATCTTTCCGAAGTGTGCCTGGCTGAGCCCGTGTCCAGCCTCGTGCACGGCGACACTCTCGACATCGATGCCGGAGGCAGCGTTACCGTTGTCGGCCCAAATCCAGCTCGGATCGTAGAAGATTTCGCGGAAGGCAACGTCGGCTTTTCCGTTGTTGTCGATGTCCGTAGGAACCTGCACCGGTGGCGTCCCGGGAATTACCTGAACGAACACGAAGGTAAAGGTCACGCCGAGAATGCCGGGCGCAAAATTAACCTGGCGGAACCCGGCGTGCTGAACGTCTGCCACGGGTCCGGACAGGCCGACCAGGAACCCGATATTCAGGTTCCCTGTAAAGTTTCGAGTAAGGTTCAGCGCGGAGCACGTCTGGGCCTCCCAGGTGTTCATCGCGCGGGTGATCGCGGCGTCAGTCTGCGCGGCCGTAAGGCCTCCGCCGAGAGGGACGGCATCAAAGCTCTGATCGATTGCATATGTGATGTTGTCGATGCTGCCAGTGGAAACACCGCTCCAGGTGCGACGGGGATCGAACGGAACGAAGTCGTCCGCGAGCTGCTTGTTGCCGACGTCCTTGCCGAGAACCGTCCCGCCCGCTTCGTTGCCAGCGGCTGAGGTCGAGTATTCTGCCTTGAGCACGCGGAAGTCAGCGCCCGAGGCATCGAGTGAAGCGTTGAGCTCGTCGATCATCACGCTAAGCTCTGCCGCAGCGGGGCCAATCGGCGCTTCTACTTCTCCTTTGGCCGCGCTCATGTCAAGCGCTACCTGCTGAGGTCCCATCGAGCGCGTCACGGCTTCATCAGCGCACGCAGCGAGGGCCAATCCTGCCACAACAACCAACGGGGAAACCAATCTTTTCCGGAGCACCATTACCAACCTCTGCCGACAATGTAAGACAACGAAATGCGGGGACTGCCGACGATAACGGTGCCCGCCGAATATCGCAAGCAAATGTTTTCTCATCGGCGATCCTGTTTGCGGTCGTGCCTCAATGCCCGTGATGGGCGTGCACGTGGGCGTGCCCACGGCCGCGCTTGATGAGCCAGAGATTCACCGGAAACGCCGCAATTCCGGCGATCAGAAGCGCGGCCGCGAGGCTCGACCAGAAGTAGAAGGACGACAGCGGAGAGTCCATCGCGCCGGGCAGCACGAGCATCACCCCGTTGTCGACGATCTCCATGATCGTGATCGACACGGTGTCGGCGGCCAACGCGAGTGACAGCGCTTTCTTGAGCGGCAGCCCCGACCCGACGAGCGGGCGCAGCGTCAGCGCGTAACCGAACACGAACGCCAGGACGACCGCCAGGACGATGGTCGCGGCGTTGGTCCACTGGAGCGCGGTTCCGATGACCATGCCGAGTACCTCGCCGATTCCGCATCCGGTCAGGCAGTGCACGGTGGCGCTCACCGCGAGACGCGATTGCGAAGCCGGCGCGGGCGACGGTTTATGCACGTGGCCGGAGTTCATCTCAGGCCCATCCGGTGAAAGGGGTATATTGTATTAACCACACAGCGTCGGAGAAGTAACTTGAGACCACGCGATGAGGTGATCGATCCCGTCTGCGGGATGACGATCACCATTGCCGAGGCTCCCCATCAGAGAGACCTCGGTGGCACGAAGTACTATCTGTGCTCCCTGGCGTGCGCGGGGCGATTCGATTCAGACGGTGAGGCCTACGCGGCCACCGCGAAGCTGGATCTTCCGGGCTGGGGAAAGACTCCTCACCCCGACGGTGTCGTGAGGCATCTCAGGCCGAGCAGTGAGGCGATAACCAGAGAATCGCACGAGAAGAGCTGAAGAACCGCTATTGCGCGGGGTTTTCGGACCGTTGCGGAACATTCAGCGTCCGCCGGAGTGGCGCCATTCCAATGTTGCCCCCACGTTTCAGATTCTCGGCGAGACGATGCACGCGCTGACTCTTCGCTCTGGGGAGGTAGTCGTTGACGATCCGAAGTCCGTCAGCCTCGGCCTTGTCGGCTGCTGCCAGAAGCAGTTTCGTGTGATCATTCGATGATTTCCTCACAAGATCCGCGATGCGATCGCTTTCCTGACTTGTCTGAGGCAGATACGCGTCACCGTACTCGCTGCGAAGAAGCGCCAGCATGCCATCTAGCGCGTGGTCGTGGCTCTCCTCGACCTTCCGGATCGTCGCGTGGAGCGCCGGGTCCCTGTTGGACTCGATGGCCGAGTGGACAATGTGAATCACCCCCTTGTGATGATCGCTCATCCGGCGAAGGAAGTCACGATCGGGGTCGCCGGTCGATTCGGCGGCAACTCTCGCTGAGATGGCCGGCGCCGACGCCCGCGGAACGCTACCACGGGAAAAGCGTTGCCGGTCCTCGGGCGTTGGCTCACCGACCCTGGATTGGGGCTGCTCGGAGCACGCGCTCATGACGGTCAAGCCGACCAGGTAAAGCATGCACGTTGTTCTGAGGGCGTGATTCATGTGCGAACCCGGAGTGTGCGAAGGCGCGGTCGAAGCGGTCACGCTTCTTCCGCGTGCGCGAATGCCAACGCCAGCAGCTTCGAGATGTGTTCGTCGTCCAGCGAGTAGTACGCAATTTTTCCGTCCTTCCTGTACCGGACGAGCCGCATCTGCCGCAGCGCACGCAGGGAATGCGAGACAGTCGATTGGGATGCTCCGACGATGAGCGCAAGGTCGCAGACGCATAGCTCGCTGCGTGAGAGCGCATCCACGATCCGAAGCCGCGTCGGATCGCCGAGGACCTTGAACGTCTCGGCCACGGGGTGCACGCGGTCGGTTGGCCGCGCCGACCGGCGTCCGCGTTCCACTTTGCGCGGGTCCATGCACTGAACCTCGCATACGTCGGTCACTGCCGACACATTCCGCGCGGGCTGACGAGCGGGCATCTGCATCCTGGCCAGGGCTTGTATGAATGTCTACTCATATGTACAATTACCCTCGCAGGTTGGAAGCGCAACGGTTTCCTTTACCTTTCCTTCGTGATTCGACGCAGTATCGCTTTCGCCCTCATACTCAGTTTCAGCTACTTCACGTTCGAAGTTGCTGTGGCGGATGTCCACGATGGCGACGCGTCCGCATCGGAGATAGCCCAGATCGCGGGTGACGCCCCGGGGGCTCCGAGCGCCCCTGCCGCTCCCCCCGCTGGGCAGAGCCACGACGTGCACGTCTGCCATTGTGCCCATCCGCATGGCGGGATGCTCGCGCCTTTCCTGACACTGGCGCGCGCAAATCACGGCACGATGGGCAAGCTCACTCTCGACGCAGCGGCACCCGACGCCGTCGATCTTGACCACCATCTGCGCCCTCCCATCGCGTAGCTCTCCGAAGGTCGGGCAGCACTAGCGCCCGACAGCAGCCGTTTCGGCTGCGCACTGCCAATTCCCAATGAAGCAGCCGTACCACGCTGCGTTGCCTTCCCTCTGGCGCGCGCGTGCGGCTGCGCACACAACCGGAGCTGCGTATGGTCGTCTTTCGACGAGCCATCTTTGCAACAGTATTGTTCACCGGCGTTGCGGCCGCCCAGGCGGCTGATTCAGCGCCAGCCGCGTTGCGCCAGAGCGTGCGAGAGTTCAGTCCACTCCTCGCCGCCCACCGTGCCCGCGTCGATGTCGCTCTCGCTCGCCGGGGCGCGGCCGGGCTGACGCCACCCGCGTCCGCGAGCGTTGAAGTCGAGGAAGTTCCCGGCGGAGCGAACGTCATCGACGCCGGCTCCATGCGACTCGATGTCTCCCGCGAGCTGTGGCCGTCCGCCCGCCGGCGAGCCGAGCGGAGCGTAGCGGACCGCGATATAGAGCGGGCGCGGCTCGAGGCGGAAACGGTCGAGCGCGCGCTGGACGCGCTGGTTACGCAGCTGCTGGTGAAAACCGGCGCGAGCGCGGCAATCGCCGCGCGGCTGTCATCGGAGGACTCGCTGCTCGGGGGGGCAGAAGAAGCGCTTCGCGCCCGGTTCGCCGTCGCCGACGCGCGTTACGTCGACATCCTTCGATTGCGAACGGAACGGCTGCGGGTGGAAACCGAGCTCTCGCTCAGCCGCGCCGATGCACGCATCGGACGGCGCCAGCTGATTCGCCTCGTCTCACCGTCGGACAGCCTTCGGCTGGTGAGCCTCGTCGATGCCGCGGTCACGATCGAGGCGCGCAAGTTCCTGCGTGGAACGTTGCCCGCGCTCCCGAATCTCGACTCACTGCTTTCGGCGTCCGGCGCGATCCGCCTTGCTCAGCTCGGAGTGGAGCGCGCTCAGGCCCTGCGTGCGCTCACGATCGCCGAGCAACGCCCGGTGTTGGCCGCATCACTCGGCGTCCAGAGGTTCGCCGACGAACAGGGAGACGCCAATCTGGGGTTGACCGCCGGCTTTTCGATGCCTCTTTCGTTCATGGCGCGTCGCGGCAACGCCGCGCGGCGGCTCGTCGCCGAGCGCGAAGTTTCGCTGGCGCAGGCCGAGCGGGTGGCAACTGAGACTCGCGTCTCGAGCGCGCTTGCCGTCGCTGCCGATCGCTATGAGACCGCACGGGCGCAGATCGCCGCATTCGATGCAGCGCTTCTTCGCGGCGCACGGGAGGAGCGAGAGACTGCGCTCGCGGCGTACCGCGCGAACACGATGAGTCTCGTCGAGCTCCTTGATTTCGAACGCGCTCTCGCGCAGGCCGAGGTATCGCGCATGCGCAGTCAGGCTGAGGCGGCGGACGCGATGCTGGATCTCCTCAGCTCCGTGCTCGGTGTGATCGACGTGCCGAACGCCGGCGTTCCGGAACGCATCGGGGGTGAACGATGAGCACGACGCCACGGTCGACCCGATCGCAATGGTGGATCGGCACTCGACGCGGGCAGATGATCGCGGCGCTGTTGGGACTTGTTGTCGTCGTCGGGGTGATCTGGGCTGCCGGTCGATTGCGAGGTGACAAGCAAGAGACCGTCGCGCCGGCCGCAGCGGAGCACACCGACGAGCACGACAAGGAGGGCGCCGATACGGTTTCTCTCACTGAGGCGGCGATGGCCACCGCGCAGATTCAGATCGAGGAAGTAAAAACTGGCGCGCCGGCCCTGATCAATGCCGGCCTGGAAGTGCCGGCGCAGGTCGATTTCGATCCGCGCAGCATCGCCCTCGTCTCGCCACGGACTGATGGTCGTGTAGAAAGGCTGAATGTCGTTGAGGGGGATCGCGTCACCGCGGGTCAGGTTGTAGCGCTTCTCTACAGCAAGGATTTTCTCGTCGCGCAGAGCGATCTCCAACAGGCTGCGCGCCGCGCGAGCATGCTGTCGGATGGACCGGATGCCGCCGGAGCAGCCGCCTTGCTCCAGGCGGCGCGTCGCCGCCTGACACTGCTCGGCGTGCCGGCCGGCACGATCCGGCGTATCGAGGGCGGTCGGGAACAGGAGCTGTACCTCGGTCTGGTAGCGCCGCTCACCGGAAGCGTCGTGAAATCTCACGTCCTGTCGGGCCAGGCCGTTCACTCCGGCGATCCGGTGTTTACAGTGGCCGACATGAGGGTCGTTGACGTCGTCGCCGAGATTCCGGAGCGAAGCCTGCCATTGGTGCGCATCGATCAGGCGGCGACCGTAAGCGTCGCGGCCTATCCGGCGACGCCGTTTTCCGGACGCGTTGAACGCTTGCGGAATGAGCTGAACCCGGAAACCCGAACCGTTCGCGCTGTCATCCATGTCAGCAATTCCGCGGGGAGATTGCGCCCGGGAATGTTCGCCACCGTCAGGCTTGCCGTGCCGGGGAGCGCGTTCCAAACGGGAGCTCCCGGCGATAGCGCTAGCAGCGGATTTCTCATCATCCCTGAGAGCGCCGTCGTCACGGATGGAGACAAGCGCTACGTCTTCGTCCTCATCGGCCCGCGGAGCTTCGAGCGGCGCGAAGTCGAAATCGCGCCGATCGCCCCTCCCGGCTCCTCGGTCGTGAATTCCGCGTATGTGTTTGTCCGCGCCGGCCTCAAGCTCGGAGACAGGATCGTCACACGGGGCGCATTCACACTCAAGTCGGAGCTCGCCAAAGCCGGCCTCGGCGACCATGGCCACTAAGAGGTCGCGATGATCGACAGAATAATCGAGTGGTCGATTCGGAATCGGCTCGCCGTCATTTTCGGCGTCGTGCTGATCGCGGCTGGGGGATTCTGGGCGCTTAGCACGCTTCGCGTCGAAGCGTTGCCGGACCTCACGGATGTGCAGGTACAAGTGCTCGTCGAGGCCCCGGGCCTGTCGCCCGTCGAAGTCGAGCGACTCGTGTCGTTTCCGATTGAAGTCGCGATGAATGGGCTCCCGCGCGTCAGGCAGGTTCGGTCAATCAGCAAGTACGGCTTTGCGGCCGTCACGACCGTCTTCGAGGACGGCGTGGACATCTACTTCGCCCGCTCCCTGATCAACGAGAGACTGCAGGGCGTGCGTGAAGGACTGCCTGTGCAGGCGGAGGCATCTCTCGGTCCGCTCGCAGGCGCGATCTCGGAGATATATCTCTACACAGTCGAGGGCGGGAAGGCCGACCTGACCGAGCTACGGACCATACACGACCGAATCGTGCGGCCGCAGCTGCGGACCGTGCCGGGCGTGGTTGAGATCAACGCCTTTGGCGGATTCGTTCGTCAGGTCCAGGTAACGATCTATCCCGAGCGATTGGTGGCGTACGGGCTCACGCTCCACGATGTGGTGGAGGCGATCGAAGCCAACAACGCCGTCGCGGCGGGCGGCTATCTCGAGCACCGTGACGAGCAGTACATCCTGAGGGGATTGGGGCAGGCCCGCAATCCCGACGATCTGGCGCGCACCGTCATCAAGGCGAGCGCCGCCGGCGTGGCCGTCACTGTCGGAGATGTCGCCGGCGTGGATTACGGCCCTGAGCTTCGGCAGGGCGCGGTGACGCGCGACGGGCGCGGCGAAGTGGTAAGCGGGATCGTCATGATGCGGCGCGGTGAGAACAGCCGGGAGGTCGTTCGCCACGTTCGCGAGCGGGTTGCCGAGATCAACCGGTCGTTGCCGGAAGGTGTTCGCGTTGCGCCGTACTACGATCAGACCGATCTCGTCGCCGGCACTCTCGGTACGGTGCGCACCAACCTGCTCGAAGGAGGATTTCTCGTCATTGCGGTGCTGCTCGCTTTCCTCGGGAACATACGCGCGGCGCTGGTCGTCGCCGCCACCATCCCGCTCTCGTTGCTCTTCGCCTTCCTCGGCATGCGGTGGCTTGGGATCTCGGCAAATCTGATGAGCCTCGGGGCCATCGATTTCGGAATGATCGTCGATGGGTCGGTGGTAATGACCGAACATTTCGTGAGGCGGCTTCACGACGATGAGGAGGCGGGACGATTGCCGTCGAGTGAGCAGGGACTTCGGCAGCGCCTGCTGGAAGCGGCGCACGAAGTGGGGCGGCCGATTGCGTTCGGCGTTCTAATCATCCTGCTCGTCTACATTCCGATTCTGTCGCTCACTGGCCTCGAGGGCCGCATGTTCCGGCCGATGGCTATTACCGTCGCTATCGCGCTGTTCGGAAGCCTGCTCCTCGCGCTGATGTTCGTCCCCGCCGCCGCGACCTTCCTGTTCCGCCATGGAGCACGCGAGTCGAAGTACGCCGACCGCCTCGCCAATTGGCTCGAGACACGGTATGTGCCGATCGTCGAGCGTGTGATGCGACGGCCGGGTCGCGCGGTAGTCGTCGCCGCGTTCGCGCTCGGCGCCACCGCGGTGCTGATCCCGCGGCTCGGCACGGAGTTCATACCCGAGCTGGACGAGGGATCGATCACGATTCAGGCGGTTCGAGATCCGAGTGTTTCACTCACCCGCTCCGTCCAGATGCAGAAGGAGCTCGAGCGGACGTTGCTCACGGTTCCCGAAGTCACAACCGTCGTAAGCCGCGTCGGTCGCGCGGAAGTAGGCAGCGATCCGATGGGCGTCAACATGGCGGACATCTTCGTCATGCTCAAGCCCAGGTCCAGGTGGCGAAGCGGTTTGGACAAGAGCGAGCTGGCCGACGAGATGAACCGGCTGCTGGAGGATCGGGTACCGGGGCTCGCGTACACGTTCACCCAGCCGATGGCGATGCGGTTGGACGAGCTGATCAGCGGCGTCCGCGCCGACGTCGCGGTCAAGGTCTTCGGTGATGATGCCGACGTCAACCGCACCACCGCCCAGGAGATCTCCGAGGTCGTCGAGAAGATCGACGGTGCGACCGAAGTGCAGGTCGAGCGCACGCAAGGGCAGGCCTACCTGAACGTCACGCTGGACCGTGGAGCCATGGCGCGCTTCGGCATCCCGATTGCCGAAGTGCAGGAAGCGCTGGAGACCGCGGTCGGTGGTCGGCCAGTCTCGCAGGTGGTCGAGGGAAACTACAACGTCGATGTCGTGGTCCAGTATCCGGCCGCGCTCCGCAGCTCTCCCGAGGCAATCGCAATGATCACTGTGCCGGCCTCGAACGGAGCGCGAATCCCACTCGGCCAGCTGGCCGACATTCGCCTCGAGTCGGGGCCGCTTCAGGTGAGCCGAGAGCGCGCGCAACGGCTCGTAATCGTCCAGGCCAACGTTCAGGGCCGGGATCTGGGCGGATTCGCGGCTGACGTTAGGAGAGCCGTGAACAATCAGGTAAAGCTTCCGCCCGGCGTGTTCGTGACCTATGGAGGCGAGTTCGAGAACCAGCAGCGCGCGATGGCGCGCCTGCGGTTTGTAGTTCCACTTTCAATCGCCTTGATCGCCGTGTTGCTGTTCGCGTCGCTGCGCTCGTGGTCGCTGGCCGGGCTGGTGCTGGTGAATCTTCCGTTCGCAACGGTTGGCGGCGTGTTCGCGTTGTACGTGCGCGGCTTGCATCTCTCGGTGTCGGCGTTGATCGGCTTCATCGCGCTGTTCGGCGTTGCGGTGCTGAACGGGCTCGTCCTTCTGTCAACGGTTCAGCGGCTCAGGAGCGAGGGAGCGACAGCGCACGATGCGGCTGTTGTCGGCGCTCGCGAACGATTGAGGCCGATCCTCATGACGGCGCTCGTGGCGAGCCTCGGGTTCATACCGGCCGCGATCAGTCAGGGTGTCGGAGCGGAGGTACAGCGGCCGCTCGCGACGGTCGTCATCGGCGGGCTCATCACGAGCACT
>Ga0190265_10002354_pt1 | contig 12687 bp, 15 predicted proteins | sample Popmic124T_FD_133135 | JGI IMG/M metagenome (GOLD analysis project Ga0190265, IMG submission 133135) | Populus adjacent soil microbial communities from riparian zone of Indian Creek, Utah, USA - 124 T | ecosystem: Environmental > Terrestrial > Soil > Riparian zone | place: USA: Utah | collected... | reverse complement strand
TCATCAGATCTGCCGACATCAGCGATTTGCAGGTCAAGCCCGACATCCGGTCTTTTCTCCCCCCGTTCCCTTTTCGGGATGCAGAGGTCGTCATTCTGCGGGCCCGCCCGGCGGGCCGGCCCACCCTTCCGTCCCGGGCCGCGATGTCCGTTATGGTCACGGCGTGCGACTCCTGCTGACCTCGGACACCCACCTGCCCAAGCGCGCCCGACAGCTGCCCGAAGCGCTGCTCGGCGAGCTCGCCAAGGCCGACGTGGTGCTCCACGCCGGGGACTGGGTCGACACCGCCACCCTCGATCTCTTCGAGTCACGGGCACGGCGGCTGATCGGCGTGTACGGCAACAACGACGGCCCCGAACTCCGGGCGCGTCTGCCGGAGTCGGCGGATGTGGAACTCGGCGGGCTGCGGTTCGCCGTGGTGCACGAGACGGGCCCGGCCCAGGGCCGTGAGCGTCGCTGCGCCGAGCGTTTCCCCGAACAGGATGTGCTGGTCTTCGGGCACAGCCACATCCCGTGGGACACCACGACGAGCGACGGGCGCCTGCGGCTGCTGAACCCCGGCTCGCCGACGGACCGGCGCCGCCAGCCCCACTGCACGTACATGACCGCGGAGTTGAACGCCGGTGTGCTCTCCCTGGTGCGACTGCACCGGCTGCCGCCCCGCCACTGAACACACCCCCTAGTGACGGCCTTTTCCGTGGGACTGGCCCTCTTCGATCGTCCCGCCGAACTTCGCCTGGACGGGCGCCAGTTTCGTGTCGGCATCGGCCAGGGCGAGCCACCGGGACCCGACGAGGTAGGTGCCGCCGTACGACTTCGAGAAGTCCAGCCAGCCGCGCTTGGCCTCGTTGTCCTTGAAGGTGATCAGCGTGAACAGCGTCTTGTCCTTCTTGCAGGTGCCAAGACGGTAGTCCTCGACCTTCTTGGTGATCTTCACCTTGCACTTCAGGGCGGACGCGAGCTTCTCCACGGTGGGAGGCGATCCGTTCGCACTCACGGCTGCCGTGCCCCCGCCGGAGTCGCTGCATCCGCCGAGCAGCGCGACAACGGAGGCGGCCGCGACTGCCGGGAGGGCGAGCCGGCGCGTCCACCGCCGGGACGGGGCCGCCTGGCGTGGTGCCTCCTCGTCGCGCTGCTGGGCGCGATCGGCCTGAGCAGGCGGCAACTGGTCTCTCATCAGCGCTCCTGTGAAGGGTGAGGCGGCTTCCGACTGTAGGACGGGCATGCGGGAGGGGGCCGTCTTTGTCACCAAGGTGAACACTTCGCGTGGTGGTCGGGGCGCAGGTGCGGAGGGGAGGCCGTCGAGCGCGCGGCAGCCGGTGCGGGCGCCTCAGGCCGTGGAGTTGCCGCCCGGGGTGCGCGAGGTGCGCGAGGTGCCCGCGCCGCCCGGGGTGCCCGACGTGAGGTAGGCGATGACCATGTCGCCCAGCATGGTGCGGTAGTGCTCGTGCCGCTGCGGGTCGGTCAGGTCGCGGCCGAAGATCGTACGGAACGTGTACCGGTTGGCCACGCGGAAGAAGCAGAACGAGCTGATCATCGCGTGCAGATCGAGGGCGTCCACGTCGGCGGTGAAGACACCCTCCGCGCGGCCCGCCTCCAGAATGCGCTCGATGACCGTGATCGCCGGGGAGTTGAGCGAGCCGAGGGTCTCCGAGGCGGCGATGTGCTCTGCCTTGTGGGTGTTCTCGATGCCGACGAGACGGATGAAGTCGGGGTGGGATTCGTGGTGGTCGAAGGTCAGCTCGGCGAGGCGCCGGATCGCGGCGACCGGGTCCAAGTGCTCGACGTCGAGCTCCTGTTCCTGGTGCCGGATGACCGCGTACGCCTCCTCCAGGACGGCGGTGAAGAGCGCCTCCTTGCTGCCGAAGTAGTAGTAGATCATCCGCTTGGTGGTCTGGATCCGCGCGGCGATCTCGTCCACCCGTGCGCCCGCGTAGCCGAGCCGTGCGAACTCGCGCGTCGCGACCTCGAGGATCTCCGCCCGCGTGCGGGCGGCGTCCCTGGTGCGCTTGACGGGCTGTGACGGCTGGGGGACGGCGGCGGCCATGCGGCTCCTCGTCGGGGTCGGTGCGGCGGTTGCCGGTCCTGACAGGCTACGGACAGGCGGTTCCGGCTCGCTCATACGACGCCGAGATGTGCCGTGTGCTGGGCGGCGAGTCTGACTGTCGCGTTCCGGGCGCCGTAGCCGGCGTAGCCGCCGGTGCGCTGCACGACTTCGAAGAAGACCCGGCCGGCCGTGACGGTGTAGAAGTGGAAGAACTCGCCGTTCCCGTCCCGGTCGTAGAGGATCCCCAGCTCCCGCAGCGTTTCGAGGGCGCCGGCGGGCAGGTCGTAGAGGGAGTCGAGGTCGTCGTAGTAGTTCGAGGGGATGGGGAGCAGCGCCGCCCCGCGGCTGCGCAGCCGCCTCGCGGTGGTGACGATGTCGTCCGTGGCGAGCGCGATGTGCTGGCTGCGGGGGGCCGCGCCGTCCGGGCTGGGGGCGACGTTCAGCGCGATGCGAAGACTGCCGTCGTTGTTGGCCACGGCGCGGCTGCGGAACAGGCCGTACGGATCGGCCAGATCCTGGCTCTCCTCGGGCTTCAGGCCCAGCACGCTGCGGTAGAAGAGGGCTGCTTCGTCGAAGTGGTGCCAGGGCTGGGTCAGCGCCACGTGATCGATGCTCGTGATGCCGGTGTCTGTGGAGTTGCCTGTGCCCGCGCCTGCGCCTGTGCCCGCGTCTTCTGCCGTACCGGGCCTCTGGCGGGGTACGGGCGTGAAGTCGTCCGTCCAACTGGGGTGGTCGGGCTGTCCGGTTCGGCAGAAGAACAGCTCTGTGCCGTCGGGTGCCGCGACGGCGTCCAGGGGAGCCTCCCGCACGCCGCGGCGGCGCGGGACGACGGGCGCGAGCAGCGTCTCCGCGCGCCGTACGGCAGCGTCCGCATCGGGGGACTCCAGGCCGATGGCCGCCAGGGAGGGGCCTGAACGGCGGTCGGAATGCGAGGTGTTGAGCAGGATGCGGGCCTCGCCCTGCTCCCACAGCTCCACCGGTTTCGCGGTGTGGCGGCCGGTGCGGGTGAAGCCGAGCGAGCCGAGGAGGCCGAGCAGCGGTTCGGTGTCCGCTGCCGACAGTTTGGCGAAGGCGAAACCGGACGGTACGACGGGTGCGGGGAGCGCCGTGAGCCCCGCGGCCTCCTCCAGCGCGCGCAGCGAACGCAGCGCGTCGACGGCCGTACGGCCCGCGTCGGCCTGACGGAAGACGTCGTTGAACACTTCGAGGGAGAGCGGTCCCCGGTATCCGGCTTTGACGGTGTGTGCCAGCATCCCGGCGACGTCCAGTCCGCCCTGGCCGGGGAAGCAGCGGTAGTGGCGGCTCCACTGGAGGACGTCCATGGCCATCAGCGGGGCGTCGGCGAGCTGGAGGAAGAAGATCTTCTCTCCGGGTATCTCCTCGATGCCCCGGGGGTCGGATGCCCGGGAGAGGATGTGGAAGCTGTCGAGGCACGTGCCGAGCGCGGGGTGGTCCGCCGTTTCGACCACGCGCCACGCGTGGTCGTACGTACTGATGTGACGTCCCCAGGCGAGGGCTTCGAAGGCGATGCGGATGCCGTGCTGCTGGGCTCGTTCGGCGAGCAGGTGCAGCTGCTCGGCGGCCAGTTCGTCGTCGCCGACGGTGTCGGGCGAGACGCTGGAGCAGACGAGCAGGGTGTCCGCGCCGAGACGTTCCATCACGGCGAACTTGCGCTCCGCGCGCCGCAGATTGCGCTCCAGCACCTCGGGCGGTACGGCCTCGAAGTCGCGGAACGGCTGGTAGAGGTCGATGGTCAGACCGAGATCGGAGGCTCGTGACCGTACGTCCTCGGGGCGGAGCGGGGAGGCGATCAGATCGTTCTCGAAGATCTCGACACCCTCGAACCCGGCGGCGGCGACGGCCGTGAGCTTTTCGGAGAGCGAACCGCTCAGCGAGACCGTGGCGATGGATTTGCGCATGACGTGCTCCTCAGGGACGCGGGGGTCCTCGGTGTCCTCGGGGTGCCGGCGGTGCACCGACGAGATCGGCGAGGTCGGCGAGGTCTTCGAGCATCCGGTCGGTGTGGGGCTCCAGGCCTGTGAACAGGCGGAAGGCGTCGGCGGCTTGGAAGGCCGCCATGCCTCCGCCGTCGAGGGTGCGGCAGCCGGCGCGTCGGGCTTCCCGCACGAGCTGCGTCTCCAGCGGCCGGTAGACGACTTCGGCGACCCACAGGCCGGGGCGGAGCAGCTCGGCCGGGAGGGGAAGTCCCGGGTGGGCTGCCATGCCGACGGGGGTGGCGTGCACGAGGCCGTCCGCGCGGGCCAGCTCGGCTTCAACTGCCTTCAGATCGGCGGCGGTTGCCCGTCCCTGCCCGAAGCGGTGGTTCAGATCCGCCGCGAGACGTGCCGCACGGGAGGGATCGGTGTCGGCCAGGGTGAGACGGCCGGCGCCGAGCCGGAGCAGCGCGTGGGAGACGGCGGCGCCGGCGCCGCCCGCTCCGAGCTGGACGATGCGGTGGAGCGGTGCGTCGGGCAGGCCACGGGCGAAGGACTGGGCGAACCCCGTCACGTCCGTGTTGTGCCCGACGGCCAGGCCCGCCCGGAAGACGACGGTGTTGACCGCGCCGAGTTCCGCCGCGTCCGGGGCCAGTTCGTCGAGGTGCTTGATGACGGACTGCTTGCAGGGGTGGGTGATGTTGAGGCCGTCGAAGCCCACCGACTGTGCGGCGCGCAGCAGTTCGGCGGCGGCGTCCTCGGCTCCGGTGCCCGGTGGAGTGCTGAGCGTGTCGAGGTCGATGATGCGGTAGAGCAGGCGCAGCCCGTGCCGGTCGGCCTCACGCTCGTGGAGGCGAGGACTCAGGGACGGGCCGATGCCGGAGCCGATGAGGCCGGTGAGGTACGAGGAGGGAGTGGTCACGGTCACCTTGCGGCTCCGGGCCGCGCGGGGCGGGTCCTCAGGGCGGGATGGTCGTCGACGACGTACGTACTGGGGTCCCGATGGCCGGGCGGCCCGGTCGGATTTTGCATCGTGCACACTCCGGTGGATCTCGGACTTCGAACTGGTGTCGCGGACTTCAGCCGGACAGGGACTTCTCCGACGTACGCGAGCGGGCGGGGCCGCCCTTGCCGTCGGGTGCCTTCAGGCCGAGACCGGCCGTCGGCACGCGGTGCGTCTCGCGGCCGGTCGCCACGGCGATGGCGCTGACGGCGCAGATGGCGGCGGTGAAGGTGGCGACACCGATCCAGCCGTCACCTCCGGGGCCGGCGATCTGTTCGGCGAAGCCCACGGCGAAGCCGGCGATGGCGAAGCCGAGCTGGGTTCCGACGGCCATGCCGGACAGCCGTACCTGCGCGGGGAACATCTCGCCGTAGAGCGAAGGCCAGATGCCGTTGGCGGCGCTGTAGACGACGCCGAAGAAGACGACGCCGGTCAGCATCACGAGCGGGAGGCTCCCCGTCGAGATCGCCCACAGATAGACGAAGATCATGACGCCCGAGCCGACCGCGCCGATCAGGAAGACCGGCTTGCGGCCGATGCGGTCCGAGAGCTTCGCCCACAGCGGGATCGCGATCAGGGCGACGGCGTTGGCGATCACCCCGACCCAGAGCATCGACGAATCCTCCAGACCGCCGGCGTCGCTGGTGGCGAAGGAGAGGGCCCAGACGGTGAAGACGGTGCTGACCGTCGCGATGAGCGCGGCTGCGACGACGCGCAGCACGTCGGCCCAGTGGCCCCGGATCAGCTCCACGAGCGGCAGCTTCGCGACCTCGTTGCTGGCGGCCACCTGCTTGAAGACCGGTGTCTCCTCCAGCTTGCGGCGGATGACGTAGCCGACGACGGCGACGAACGCACTCAGCAGGAACGGGATGCGCCAGCCCCACGTGTAGAGCTGTTCGTCCGGCATGGCGGCGACGGGAATGAAGATCAGCGTGGCCAGGATCTGACCGGCCTGTGTGCCGTTGAGGGTGAAGCTGGCGTAGTAGCCCCGGCGGTGTTCCGGGGCGTGTTCCAGCGTCATGGAGTTGGCGCTGGCCTGCTCTCCCGCGGCCGAGAGGCCCTGCAGCACGCGCATGATCACGAGCAGCACCGGGGCGACGGTGCCTATCTGCGCGTACGTGGGAAGGCAGCCGATGAGGAAGGTGGACAAGCCCATCAGGATCAGCGTGAGCACCATGATCTTCCGGCGGCCGAGCTTGTCGCCGAAGTGTCCGAGGAAGAGCGCGCCGACGGGGCGGGCGGCGTAGGCGACGCCGAAGGTCGCCAGAGAGATCAGCGTCGCACTAGCGGGGTCGTCCGGGTTGAAGAAGACCTTGGGGAAGACCAGGGCGGCGGCACTGCCGTAGATGAAGAAGTCGTAGTACTCCAGCGCGCTGCCGATCCACGCGGCGATCGCGGCCTTGCGCGGCTTGCCTTCTGCGACTGGGGGCGGGGGCGGGGCCGGAGGGTCGGCCGAGTGAGCGGACACGGGACTCCTTGGGGTACGGCCCGGCGTTCCGGCGGGAACGCGGGGAGAGACGGGAACGCGGGAGAGGGGTGCGGGTGTGCGGTGCCGTGTGATGTGTGTGCTGTGGGGGAGGGCGTCACGTCCGCTCACGGAGCCCTTTTGGAGCTTAGGTGCCGGGCGGCTCTCCGGCGTACGAGCGGAACGACTTAACGCACTAGATAGTTAATTAGCGCTGCACGGATGTTGCGCCCGGCCGGTCCCACTGTCAAGACCTCGCGTGCAGCCCGTCGAGCCCTGTCCCCGGCGCCGGAGCCGTCTTTGGTCTTCCCGTGCGCGAGGAGCACCATGGGGAGAGAGGGGTGTTTTCGGCGCTTATGCCCGTAGATCCTGCGGACGGTGCGCGGCCCCGGAAGACGATCACCCGGAGGTGCGGAGCGATGGCCAGATTCATGGACGTCCACCACGGACTGCACGGCATCACGTCGGAGCAGCTGGACGCGGCCCATCAAGCCGACCTGGAGATCGGGAAGGAGGAAGACGTGCACTTCGAGCAAGCCTGGGCCGATCCGGAGTCGGGGACCGTCTTCTGCCTCTCCGAGGGCCCGTCCGCCGCGGCCGTACGGCGCGTGCACGAGCGAGCCGGACATGCCGCCGACGAGATCCACCGTGTGCCGCTCAGCTTGTGAAGCAGACGCTGGAGCGGCCTCGGGGGACCAGCCACTTCGCGGGTGGCGCAGCCGAGTACGTGAACGAAGCGTGCACAGGTACGGCAGGAGGCCATGCCATGACATTCGTGCAGATCATCGAGTACGAGACGTCCCACGCGGACGAGTTGGAGAAAGCCTTCGACGAGTGGCTGACCGCGAGCGAGGGCAAGCGCACGGTCCTGCAGGAACTGCACACGCAGGACCGAGATGACCCCGGTCACTACGTGGACATCGTCGAATTCCCGTCCTACGAGAAGGCGATGCAGAACAACGACCTGCCGGAGACGCAGCACATAGCCGCTCGGCTGCGCGCCCTGTGCGACGGCGAGCCACGGTTCATGAACCTCGAGGTCGCCCGCGAGGAGCCGGCTCGGGGCTGACGTACGTCGGTCACGTCGGTCACGCCCGTCCCGCAGCGGCAGCGGGCTGGTGTGAGAGCAGGGCTTCGGTGATGCCGTGTTCGTTCGGATAGTCCATGGGGACGATGCCGAGGCCGTGCCACGTGGAGTTGTCGGGAGACGTCAGCAGTTCCCTGACGCGGGGGTTGAGCCTGTCCGCGTTGGAGCGGGGCGGCAGGAGAGCGGCTGTGCTGACGAAGTTGACGTACAGCTTGCCCAGTTGGCCGACGGCCTTGCGGAAGTGGTCTTCGATCAGCGGGTACTTGGCCTCCGGCTCGGCCATGTAGTCGTCCTGGATGTCGAAGAGAGCCCCGTCGCCGTAACGCACGCCCGGCAGCCCGTCGGAGTCGCCGAGCAGCACCACCTTGCCGCGTGCCTCGCCCAGTGCGGGCAGGGACGGTTCGAGACGGAAGAGCGAGCGCCAGCCCCTGCCGTCCAGATAGTCGTCGAAGACGATCCGGAAGCGCTCTGCGCTCTCCTCCGAGTACTCCTGCTTCACCCGCATCAGGACCGTCTCCGAGGGACGTACGGCCAGGAAGTCGCGGCAGGTGCCCAGCACGTCGTCGAAGTTGAGGTGCTGGTAGGAGGGGCCGTGGTGGATGGTGAAGGAGCCTTCGAAGAGCCGGCAGCGGATGTCGAGGAAACGGATGCCGGAGGCGAGCTGTTCGGCGATCGGCGTGTTCTGGCACTCCGTCCACGGACCGCCGTGCCGGGCACCGGAGTTGTGAGTCCCGGGGATGGTCAGCTCCCGCAGGAGTGCGCCGTCGGGTAGCTGCGACATCCACGATTCGGGGACGGGCGCTCGGGTGCCGGCTGCCATCGCTGCGCCCGTGGTGACGGTGCTCAGCAGTGTGGTGGCCGAAAGCGCGGTCAGTGACTTGAGGAAGTACCGACGTCTCATCGTCATGCTCAAGACAAGCACGAATCGCCGCGTTGCCACAGGGCGCGTCGGCCGCCACGGGCGTCCCGACGGGTCGTCCCCACGAGCCGCCCCCCACGGGTCATCGCCCGGCGACCGCCTCGCGCAGCCGCGCCCCCATGTCCGCCGCCTCCTGCGGAGTCGGGGCCAGCACGCCGTTCTCCGTCATCAGGGCGTGGTATTGCTGCTGCCCGTACGGGACGCCCTCGGGCAACCCCGCGATGTGCCAGTGCAGATGGGCGTTGCCCTGCCGGCTGCCGAGCGACAGCAGATATGTCCGCTCAGGTGCCAGCACGTCTTCCACCGCCAGGGCGACCCTGCGTACGACCGTCATCAGCCGCAGATAGGCGGCCTCGTCCAGGTCGCGCACGAGGTGCTCGATGTGCTGCTTCGGGGCGACGATGACCTTGCTGGGGAGCGTGGGGCAGCGGTCGAGGAAGGCCACGTGATCCTCGTCCTCGAAGACCGGCTCGTGGACGTACTCCGGGTCTCCCGCGACGAACGCGCAGACGAAGCACGGCCCTTGACGCGTCCGTGCCTCATACGCCTCCAGATCCATCGGCCGTCGGCTGCGCAGCTCATCGAGTTGCGCCGTTCGTACCGTCCGTTGCCATCTCACTTCGCCGTCGTGCCATCGGTCGGTGGGCGTGAGCCCGGCTGAGGTCGCGACAGCGGCCGAGGCGCCGTGCTGTGGGTGGATATGGGCGACGACCTCGGTGACGGGCTGCCGCCGCAGCCAGGTGAGCAGTCCACGTGTCGCTTCCTTGGCGAAACCCCGTCCCTGCCAGGCCGTTCCGACCACCCAGGCGATCTCCGCGACGTACCTGCCGTCGTCCTGACGCGTCAGTGTCGCCTGGACCGTGCCCGTGAGGCGGCTGTCGTCGCGCGATTCGACGACCCAGTTGCACCAGGAGACGGCCGGATCGGGAGAGCCCGCCGCCCATCGTTCGTAGCGGGACCGAAGGGCTTGCGGGGCGGGTGGCTCGCCCCCGGTGAAGGCATACAGCTCCGGGTCTGACAGCACTCCGGCCATCTCCTGCGCGTGCTCCTCGCGCAGCGGTCGCAGGACCAGCCGCTCGGTGGCGATGACCTCGGCCCCGGTCACGGCCGTCACCGAGGGCCTCCGGGACGCACGACGACCTCGCTGCCGACCGGCGTGAAGCCGGCGGCGAGGAAGGCGCGCAGCGAGCGGGAGTTGCCGGGAGAGACGGCTGCGAACACAGGTTCTCCCGCGGGTACGAGGGAGAGCGCGTCCAGCGGCAGGGAACGGCCGAGGCCGTGGACGCCGTTTTGCGGCTCATGGAGCTCGGTGCTCAACTCGCGGCGTCCGCCGAGACCGTCGGCCAGGGTGACCAGGCCGCGTTCGTCGCCGAACGTCCGTACACGAGTGCGCAGTTCACGTGCGTACACGACGCGGGGGTGGCCCTCCAGGTCCGCACGTTCGGACAGCCGCGGTGCGGCGTCGGTGGCGCCGGTGGTGTCCGCGCCGCCGGTACCGCGGGCGGCCAGCGTGACGTCGACGACGCCGATACGGCCCTTCGGCCCTGCGAGCCCACGCAGCAAATCCGGAGCCAGAGAGGCGCCGAAGCCGTCGGGGTTCATGCGGTGGACCTCCGCGGCGGGCAGCGAGGTGGCGATGACGGCGTGCCCGGTGAAGGCCACCGAGCACTCCAGTCCGCCGGGGAGCGGGCCGAGCACAGTCACGCCGCCGTCGACGGGTGGGAAACGCCCGTCGGCGGCGTCCAGGAAAAGACGCAGCAGAGGGTGCGGGGGCATGCGCGTGTGCGGGCGCGTAGCCGGGGGCGCACCCGGGCGGGGACCCGGGTGCGGGTCAGTCACCGCCACCGGCCGCAAGCGTCATGGCTTGCGGCCGATCCCGCAGATGGCGTCCACCTGTGACGACTGGTCGTCGTCCGGATCGGCCATCTCGGGGCGCCAGTTGGACGTGGTGACCACTCCGGGTTCCAGCACCTCCAGGCCGTCGAAGAACTGGGCGATGCGGTCCGGGCTGCGCAGGTGGTACTCGCTGGCGGAGTTGTCGTTGTAGACGGCGATGGCCTGGTTGAGCGCCTCGTTGGTGTCGGTGCCGTCGCTCAGCGCCAGGTAACTGCCGGACGGCAGCGGGTCCATGAGCTTTGCCACGATCGATGGGGGGTTGTCGGAGTCCGGGAGCTGTCCGAGGGTGCCCAGCAGCGTGAGCGCGACCGGCTTGCTGAAGTCGAGGGTCTGCGCCGCGCCTTCGAGGATCATCGCGGGGTCGCGTACGTCGGCGTCGATGTAGTCGCAGGCGCCCTCGCTGCTGCTGGTCAGCAGAGCCTGGGCATGCACCAGTACGAGCGGATCGTTGTCGACGTAGACGATCCTGCTCTCCGGCGCGAGGCGCTGCGCCACCTCGTGTGTGTTGTCGACGGTCGGCAACCCCGTTCCCACGTCAAGGAATTGGCGGACTCCGGCCTCGGCGGCGAGGAAGCGCACGGCGCGGGCGAGGAAGTACCGCTGGAGGCGGGCGATCCGGGCGATGTCGGGGAACGTCTTGAGGATCATGTCGCCGGCCACACGGTCGGCGCGGTAGTTGTCCCTGCCGCCCAGCAGGTAGTTCCAGACGCGTGCCGAATGGGGCCTGTCCGCCTGGATCTTCTCGGCGAGCTGCGGGTCCTCAGGAGTGTCCATGGGAGCAGCTTCACACGAACGGGCAAAAGCCGTAGGGGCTTTCACGGTGGCGGGATGCCGGAATATGCCGGGATGCGCGGCCGGATGTGACCGTCCGCAACGTCCCTCGCCCGGGTGATTGCGAGGCGGGCCTCCGAGCCGATATGCCGTGATGGCGGGGGAGTTCGCGGGTTGCCGGGCGCGGACCCGATTGGCGCGGCGGGTGCGGTGCGCGCCAGGCTGACCCCCATGAGCATCGCCTTCCTCTTCCCCGGCCGCGGCTCGCAGCGGCCCGGCATGCTGCACCGGCTGCCCGACACGACGGCGTCCGCGACCGTGCTGGCCGAGGCGGACTGGGCTCTGCGGCGGCTGGCGTCCCGCTCGGGGGCCGGCGGCGCTGCCGCACCTGCCGGCAAGGAGTACGCGGACGGCCTCGCCGAGCTGGACACGGCCGAGGCGTTGGAGAAGTCGCCGGTGGCCTGTCACGTGGCGCTTCTCGTCGCGGGCGTGGCCGGGGCGCGTGCGCTGACGGAGGACGAGGAGGTGCTGCCCGCTTTCGTCGCGGGCCAGGACGTCGGCGGTTACGCGGCAGCCGTACTGGCGGACGTGCTCACCTTCGAGGAGGCCCTCAGGGCCGTACGGCTGCGGGGCGAACTGCTGGAGCGCGCCGAGGAGCCGGAGGGTGACATCGCGATCCGGCTCGCGCAGCATCTGGCGACCGTCAAGCGGCGTCCGCAGTCGGTGCCGTATGTGAGCGGGGTGTACGGGCGCAGCCTGCGCGGCGACACGAACGCCGTCTTCGACGACCTCGCGTGGTCCGTCGCCCGCCCTGTGCGCTGGGCGGAGGTGGCGGCCACACTGTCGGACGAAGAGACCCTGTGCTGCGTCGAGTTGCCACCCGGACGGGCCCTGACCGGCCGGATGGCGGCCGAACTGCCGGGCATGCGCGCGGTGTCCGTGGAGGAGCACGGCATCGCGGAGGCCGCGGACCTCGCCCGGTCAGCGCTCACCGGCGAAGCCGGGGATCACAGGGGCTTGGCGTAGCAGCGGCTTTCGGGCTCGAAGCGGTAGACGCCGAACTTCCCGGCCGGCTCGTAACCGGAGGAGACGTACAGCGCGATCGCCTCGGGTTGTGCGGTGCCGGTCTCCAGGACCATGCGGGTACGGCCCGCCGCGCGCGCGTCGTCCTCCAGCAGGGCCAGGACCTGCCGGGCCAGACCGCGTCCCCGTGCCTCGGGCACGACGTACATCCGCTTGATCTCGGCGTCCCCGTCCGCGTATCCCTCCTCGTTGCGGTGCTGTGAGCGCCAGCCGCCGGACGCGACGGGGCGGTCCTCGTCGTCGTACGCCAGCAGGTAGAGCCCGTGCGGGGCTTCGAACATCGACGGGTCGAGCGGGGTGACGTCACCCTCGTCCTGGTAGCGCTCGGCGTACTCCTGCTGCACGGCGTCGTTCAGCTTCATCGCATCGGGGTGGTCGTAGTGCGCACGAACGATTCGCATTCCCGCATCGTATGGTGACCCGGATGCTGAAGGTGACGACGGTCAACGTGAACGGGCTGCGCGCGGCGGCGAAGAAGGGCT
>Ga0190265_10002353_pt1 | contig 12688 bp, 10 predicted proteins | sample Popmic124T_FD_133135 | JGI IMG/M metagenome (GOLD analysis project Ga0190265, IMG submission 133135) | Populus adjacent soil microbial communities from riparian zone of Indian Creek, Utah, USA - 124 T | ecosystem: Environmental > Terrestrial > Soil > Riparian zone | place: USA: Utah | collected... | reverse complement strand
GGCATTCGGCGCACGCACGCGGAAAGTGACGGTGCGATCCGAGTTCACTTCGGGAGAAACCGGCTGCGGTGGTCCGAATCGCCGTGGTGGAGGATTGGTGGTATCGGCGGCGTTCATCAAACCGCAAAACGCGATGACGGCGGCCCAGCAGAAAGTAATTCGCATGTTCATTTGGATTGGCTGAAGAGAGTTCTATCGGGTCGCCGAAGAAATTCAATCAAGTCCGCCACGTCTTGATCGCCCAAACCCGCTTCGAGCCCTTCGGGCATCAACGACTGGCCACTGGTCTTAAACTCTTTTAACTCCGCGCGTGGCAATGTGATGTCCGGCTCATTCGCCCGTCGCAACGTCACCGTCGTCGCGGACTCATTCGCGATAAACCCGGTGTACGTGTTGCCCCCCTTTGTCTCCGCATGATAGGCCACGAAGTCAGGCAACACCTGCCGGCTCGGATCGAGAATCTCCACCAGCAACGTCTCGCGCGAATGCGTGCCGATGCCTGACAAGTCGGGTCCCACGCTGGCCCCCAGGCCCTGCATCTGGTGGCACACGAGACAGGCGTGCTCAAAAACTTCCGCGCCATGTTTTCTGTCGCCAGTGAGCTTCAACGCCGGGCGATACTTCGCCACGACCGCCTCGCGGTCGGCGGAAACATGGGCCGTCAGCAGTCCCACTGCGCGTGCTTTGGCCGGACTGTCCTTGAGTTTCAGAATACTCTGGCGCGCAGCCGGATCCACTTCCACGGCAGGAATTCGTTTCGCTTCCAACTCATCGACCAGCAAATTGAACACGTCCGGCGTGCGCAGCGCCGCACTGATGATTTGCTGGCGCGCGGATCTACCGATGTCTCGCCAGCGCGTGAGCGCGAGTGAAACGTCGGCCGGACGTTTGGAATCAGCCAACGCTTTTACGACCAGTGCTTGCAGCGCCTCCGGATGCGCGCGGCTGAGGAGATTTGTCATCGAACTCGCACCCGCATCGCCGCCCAGTAGCACAAACAATCGCACCGCATTCACGCGATCCGCTTCGCGCGAACTTTCTCGAAGCGCAATCTCTTCCGCAAAGCTGGCCACCCTCAGTCCGCCCGCGTATTCCGCCAAAGCGGCACGCTGCGAATCAGGCGTCGCTCGAAGCAACTCAGCGAGGATACCCCAGAGTTGTCCTTGCATCGCTCCATGCAAAAAGCCGATGGAGCGCCGCGCCTGCGCCTCGCTCAGATTCGGCGCGGTGAGACTCGCCAGGCGTTCGAGAAAAGCCACCTGAGCTGAACCAGTGTTCGCCAGCATCGGCAGAAGCGAATCCCACAGTAGCGGCGCATTGGTCCCGATGACGGCCAGCACTGCGGTTCCCTGCCACACATCAAACTCAGGATGGGTAACGACGTTGGTCAAAACCGGCAACAGCGCACCTGATTCCAAAACACGGCCGGCAGTCCAAACGGCCTGAAGTCGCTCCCGCGCATCCGCTGATCGCGTGGAGGCGATCACCGACTGACGAGCGGCGGCGGGCCTGGCTTCCAGCAGACGCCACGCCTGTTCCCGCACGCGTGGATGCGTATCGTTCAATCCCACGGACGCACCATCGTTCTGCCACAGGGCCAGCAAGTTGAGCGCGTGAATGCGCGTCGGAATGCGAGCCGAGGAACGAAGTAAATGCTTCAACTCCGGCATCACCGCTTGCGCATCGCGTTCTGCCAACAGCCGTTGCGCCGTGTCGCGCGTCCAGCCATTGGCGCTTTCGAGTGCGCGAACGAGTTCATTGTTCGAGGCGCGAGAAAGTTTCTCCACCTTCGCGAGCTTCACGTCCTTCGCGCGAATCCTCCAGATGCGCCCATGCTCTTCTCCTTTTCGCCAATCGACTTTGTCGCGAATCTCTGGCGCGACCCAGTGCGGGTGCTCGACGAGGTCGCGATAGAAATCGACGATGTAGAATGCACCGTCCGGGCCTGTCGCCGTGAACACGCCGTGAAACCAACGATCGGTCGAGGCAAGGAACTCACGGGGCGCCTCCGGCTTCCCTCTCCCCTCAACGGGGAGAGGGATTGAGGGTGAGGGGTGATTGGGTGCAAGCGTGTTCGCATTATCGAGAGCGTCACGACGTTCCCACCCCTCACCCCTAGCCCCTCTCCCCGTTGAGGGGAGAGGGGAATCAGAGGCGTCCGCATATTCGGCGATGAACGTTGAACCATTCGGCTTCAGCACCCGGCGTTGCACAACGTTCTGCACCGGCTCGCACACGAAATAATTTCCACGATAACTCTCCGGCAACGCCGTCCCCCGAAAGACACTCGGTCCGCACGCGCTGGTGAAGAATCCAACCGGCTGCGGAATGAGCAACGTCGGCGGCGTAAGGGCGAAGACACGATTGCCGTCCTTCGGTGAGATGGAAGGAACAACATCCGTGCCCGCGAGTGACGGTTGTCTTTCGAGGTAACGATCTTCCATGACCACATGCCGGATGGGCGTGTTGTTGAAGACGGGAAAGCGATTGCCCCAGTCGTCATAGCCCATGCCGAACTGCGAATTGCCCGCGATGACTTCAAACTGTTTTGTATCGGGACGAAAACGGAAGTCGCGACGGCGAATGGATCCAGCCGGCGTTCCATCGGCCCACTTCACCTCGCCATCGCTGCGGCCGTTGCAGCCGTAAATCCAGTTGTCGAGACCCCAGAACAATCCGTTCACGCGCAACTGCTGATTGCCCTCCGTGAAACCGGTCAGCACTTTCTCACGCACGTCGGCGCGGCCATCGCCGTTCGTGTCGGCGAGAAACCAGAGGTCCGGCGCGGCGGTCACGAGCACGCCATTCTTCCACGCCATCACGCCGTTGGGATATGCGAGATTGGTGGCAAAGATGATCGCTGACTCGTAGCGACCATCGCCATCACGATCCTCCAGCATTCGGATTCGGCCGTTCACCGGGCCGCTCGGGTAGTCCGTCATCTCCGCGACGAACATCCGCCCATCCGCATCCCACGCGATGGCGACGGGCGCACGGACGTCCGGTTCGGCGGCGACTAATTCAACGATGAGATTCGTGTCCGCGAGTTGAAACGTGGCGAGTTCCTGTTCCGGCGAGAGCGGACTCGCCGCACCCAATGCATCACACGACATTGCCGCAAAGGCCAAGCTTGCCGTGATGATGCCGAAGTGCTTCATGGATGCGCTCCGTTGTAGGGCGTGCGCTGCTCGTGAAGCCAGCGGGAAGCGCCGCAGATTTGCAACCGGCGTTATCGCGGCGCGATTCCCGCAATACTGAGGCTCAATTCGATCTCGTTTGACACTTTGTCTTCTCCCTTGCCGGCGTTGATACCGTAGTCGGAGCGCTTGATCGCGAAGTTCGAACGCACCACCAGCAGGTCACCGTCTTTGCCCGAGCGCGCTTTCAGTTTGTCCTTGAGATAAGTCAGCTTCACCGGCGTCGTGATTTCCTTGGTCACGCCTCTGGCTGTGAACTTCCCGGTCGCATCGGCCGTCGTGACGCCGGCTTCCGTCTTCACGTTTTTAAGGCTCACCAGTTCGAACGTCAGTTCTGGAAACTGCGTCACGTTCATCCACATCTCGCCGTGCAGGTGCTCTTTCATCGTGGCGTTGCCGACGTGAAGGCTCTTAGCGGCCACGACGATTTTCCCGGTCGTCGCGCCTGGATTTTCCGGGTTGAAACTGAGTGTGCCGGAAACTCCGCTCGCAGTGCCGTTAATCGACTCCAGCGGCGCGTCCGTCTTGAACACGATGTTGTTCACGCCTTTCGGATCCTTGAAGTCGAACGAGATTGGCGCGGCCGAGACAAAAGCCGCGAACGCCAGGGCGCCAAGGAATGGAACGGTAATTCGAGTCATAGTTTTTGAATTAGTTTTTTGGTTTTGGTTTGAAAGCAAAAGAAAGGCCGGCCACTGCGGCTGATATCATCAATCCAGCGCCGAGCGCTTCGACGCCCGGGCTGAAGTCTTTTTCGATCACAGGGTAATCGATTTCCGTAATTGGATCCTTCTTCATTTCCGTGCGCGTCGTTTTGGTCCAGCCACGATTCGCACCGAGAGCCAGCCAGAGTGCGATGCTGGTGAGTCCAAGCAGCAAGGCCACGACACGCAGATTCCGTCTCACGCGCGCTCAGATTTTTTCAGCACGTCTTTGATGCGCGTCCACGCTTCATCGCGAGCTTTCTTGTTCTCGGCCTTCGCATTTGATTCCTCACCGGCTCGCATGAAACGGTGGCCCGCGGCAACCCAGCGCCAATCAATGTTCTCATTTTGCCTCTCCCGGCTGGTTACTTCGCGTCGGCGCGTTCCGTGGGTGCAATGCAATAGAGGTTTTCCCCGCGCAGGAAGAGTTGCTGTCCGACGATGGCAGGCGACGCATCAAACTTGTCGTTCAGTTTATTTGTGGCCAGCACTTCGACCTTCTCGCCGCTCTTGAGCACTACCGCGCCGCCATCGCGCCCCAGGATGTACACCCGGCCTGAAGCCAGCACGGGCGACGCATACATTCCATTCACGCCCGCGAGCCGTTCGGCTTCGACCGACGCCTTACCAGTCTTGGCATTGACGATCGACAATATGCCGTCAGTGCGCTTGGCCAAAAACAACAGTTCGCCATCCAGCAGCGGCGAAGGAACGTAGGGCGTGTCGCGCGTGGTGGACCAGGCGATGGCATCGCTGCCCGTGAGATCGCCCGTGCGCCCGAGTTTGATGGCGAGAAGGTTAGGTTCGCGATGGCCGCTCATGGCAAAGACCAATCCGTGGCCCGTGACCGGGGTAGGAACCACGTTGGAGCCAAGCGGCCCGGCGGACCAGATTTCCTTCCCCGTCGCCAGATCGTAGCTGCGCACCTTGCCGCTGGCACCCACGATCACCTGCGTCACGCCATTGTGCTGAAGAATAAACGGCGTCACCCACGTCGTGCGCTCGTCGCGCGGCTGCTTCCAAAGTTCCTGGCCCGTGGTTTTGTCGAATGCGGCGATAAAGTCCTCGCCTTCGTGGTCCCAATTCACGACGAGCGTGTTTCCATGAAGCGCGGGTGAACTGCCCTCGCCGAATCCGTTCGAGATTCGCATTTTGCCCAGGTCTTTTTGCCATTTCACGTTGCCTTTGAGGTCCAGCGCATAAAGGCCGCGTGAGCCGAAATAAGCGAACAGAGTCTCGCCATCAGTGAGCGGTGAAGCCGACGCAAATGAGGCAGTGCCGTGATGTCCCTCGTGTGGAATCTCCTCACGCAGCACTTTTTGCCAGGCCACTTTGCCGGTCGTGCGGTCCACGGCGATCATCGTGAACTGATGCGGGTCTTTTGGCGCTTCACCACGGCCAAATCCGCCACCACCTCCGCCCCCGCGGCGGCGCCCACCGTCGGGCGGCTGCTGGCCGGCCGGCGGCTGTTGCGGCAATCCAGCGAACTGCGGAGCAATATCAAGGCGCGCCGCGGGCTTTGCCGGAACTGAAACCGCTGTCTGCACAAAAACAAAATTGTCCCAAACGATGGGCGTCGAGCTTCCCTTGCCGGGAATCTTGACCTTCCACTTTACGTTTTTGGTTTCGCTCCACTCGGTCGGCGGGTTGCCGCTGGGAGAAACGCCGTTGCCGAGCGGTCCGCGCCACTGCCCCCAGTTTTGTTCCGCCGGCGCGGCATCGGCGAAGTTCACGGCAGCCAAGCCGCCCACGAGTAGTGCAATGAGTTTTTGTGTGTTCATTTGTTTTGTTTATACATTAAGTGCGGCCCGTGTTCGTTGGACCAATTCGTTGTCCTTGTCCCCGGAACCTTTCAGGTTGAAGACACTGGCGGCGAGATAACGGTTACGCCATGGAGGCGCCATGAAAGCGTAGTCCTCCAGCACGGCCGAACTGAACTTGTAATCGTGCGAGTCACGGCCTTTGAGAAAAATCAATCGCCGCGCCGCATCGGCAATCGGCTTCGGATCAGGATTCTCGTTCAGGTACGCGAGAATCTTTCGTGCCGCGCCCAGTTTATCTTTGCTCACGTCGGCGAAAATCTCTTCCACCGCCCCCGGGCCGGAATTCTTCAGCTCCACCGGCTCCAGTGTGTCGATGTGAAGGCCCTTGTCCTTGCTGCCGCCACGATAGAGCGGAAGGAACGCGGCGTTCTGCAGGAGCAAAAGTTTGCGCGTCTCCTCGTCGCGACAATGTTGAAACGCGTAATGCGCCGCGTTCGTAAATGTGACCGCGTGCAAGGACGCAATGCCCGGCTGCCGCATGAGCAACTCTCCGGCGCCATCGAACAGCGCATCCCACAATGATTGCGGCGCGACCCCTTTGTTCAACAACCCAACCGCCTTCACGCTGGTGTCCAGCGCCGAACCATCACGAATGGCGGCGAGCATCTCGCGCGTCGCATCCGCGTCCGGTGTGCCACCGAGCCAGCCGGCGCGCACCTGTTTTGCGTTTTCCAGATTACGGCGAAATGGTCGATCGGCCGGTAAATCAGCTTGCGCGGGATTCACCGCTTTGTCCCGAACGCGATCGAGCATGGCAAAGGCGAGCGAACGAAGGATTGGTTCGGCGTGCTGCCAGCCAATCGCTTCGAGACAACGGAAACTGTTCGCGGTGTAGATTTGCTTGTGACCGAGTTCGCGAAAGTCTCGTACGCCATAACGCGAGAAGACTTCAAAAACCTCGTGCGCGCCCGCCGTGCGGCAGAATCCGACGATGGCCGCGTCCACCGCCGATTCGTCCCAATTGTCGAGCGCATCGATAAGCGCTCGCTTCGCTTTATGGCTCGGCGGAACAGCCGCCTCATCGACTTCGCCCATGGTCCAGTCACCTTCACGCACGTCCGCAACCTGCGAAGACTTGAACTGATCGATGGCCCAAAAAATCGGCAGCCAGCGGTCCGTGTCCGGCGACGCGAGGCTCGCGAGGTGCGCCGAGTTCACCACCAGCACCGCGTGAAATTTGAAGCCGACCGGGCGCGGCTGGATGTTCCGAACTCCAGCCAACTGAATCGCGGCGAGAATCTCGCGATAGGTGGTTCCGCGTTTAATTTTGGCCGCCACCTCCTCCAGCACGCGCTCGCGCGGCGTGTTTTCGAGGAGGCGCACGAGCGGCTCAATGTCGGGATGAAATTGAACGGACTTCGCGGGGAGCTTCGCTTCCGCGGCAGAAACGCGAGGCAGTTGAGAAAGAAACGCGAGATCGCCGACAACAGTGGTGAGTCCCGCTGCCGTACTTTGACGGATAAAACTTCGTCGATTCATTTCATGCCTTTCACCACCAGGCCGGTTCAGCCGGGTTTCTGCATCCAGGAGCAACAAATATCCGTCGCAACGGTTGGCGACGATTGCGCGAAACATTCAAAAAGGCTTCGCCGACGAGCCGTCTTACACCCGGCCCAAGCCGCGTGACGATGAGACGGTGCGACGTTCTCGCTGGCATAAGCTCAGGCTGCTTTCGCATGGGGTTCGGGCGCAATGGTATTCACGCCCAGCAGCGCAATCAACTTCTGCAACGACTCTTTTCCGCGCTGCAATTCGTCACGGGAAACGACGCGCTTGTTAAACAGCAAGTCGAGGCACGCGGCGCATTCAATAGCCGCTGTCTGCGCGGCTTCGCTACTCTTCTCGTCCCGTGACGCGCGGCCGGCGCTCGCGGCGATTTTCAGGAGGATCGTGGTGCGCGTGTGATCGAGTTGCCCGTGCATCGCGCTCTGCTTCGGCGTGCGTTCGAGGACGGGCTCGCACCATTTGGCGAACTCCAGGGCTTGCTGATAAACCGGCGTGGCTTCGTGCGGGAACATATTCCTGAGGAACCACGTTTTACTTCTCGACCGCCTTGCCGGCCTTTTCCCATCCCTTGAAGCCAGGCGCCAGGTCGTAAAGTTCCTTAAACCCCGCGCTTTGCATCTTCTGGCAAGCATTGGCGCTGCGCACACCCGCGCCGCAATGCACCAGATAGGTCTTGTTCTTGTCGAGCTTGGCCACTTTCTCCTCAAAATCTGGCGCTCGCACATCAAGGTTTATGGCTCCCGGGATGTGGCCCTCCTTGAATTCCTTCGCCGAGCGCACGTCGAGCACCACGTTTTGTTTGTCGGCGCGCAGTTTGTCGAACTCCGCGACATCGACTCGTTTCACAGCCGTCTTTTGATCGGCCGCAAAGCTCGCGGCGAGCGGCAGGACACAAAGGACTAACACCACAAGCAGGTTCTTATTTTTCATTTTTCTTTTTCAAGTTGGGACAATTGGACGGTTCGTTGGTGCCCCGGCACTTGGAGCATTTGCAAAGCGGTTTGGCCTCACTCGTTCCGCTGCTCGTCGAACTGGCCCAGTAGCCGGCGCTCACCGTTACTTTCTTGGCGTTGGACCGGCAGGCCAATTCGACTTTTCCCTGGAACACGTCGAGCTTCGTCGCGCGTTCATCAGCCCGCACAACGAACTCAGTGCCGATCACAGTCGCTTGAGCGTGGGGCGTTGTGATGAGCATGGATTGGCCGGGGGCCTGGGGCGCAACGCGCGCCTGGAGACCGCCGCGGCGGAGTTCGAATCGTTTGCCCGCGGAGACATCGCCGCACAAAACCACGGTGCCGGGAAACAGTTCGAGGCGTGTCGATTCGTTTTCATAGGCAATCACGGCTATTTCGTTTGTGGAAGTCGCGATCAAATCGTCGGGCCGAACTTCGATCATGTCGCCATCCATGAGCGCTCCATCGCGCGTCACCTGCATTCCGTTCCCGCTGACATACACCGTCGGGGCGGTCGGTCGTGAGGGAGAACGGTTCAACGTGAGACCGATGATGGCAAGCCCGAGCAGGCACGCCGCCAGCGCGGCAGCTTGCCACCAGCGGCGGAAGCTTTTTCCACTTGAGGCCAGCGGCACTGCAAGCGGCACCACATTCTGGGCCGGGCTCGCGGATTGAAGTTGTGAACCCACGCGAACCATCAGGTTCACTTCGTGAACATGTTCCACGAAGGCGCGGCCCGCCGCCGCATCGTGCAAAAGCAAATGCTTCAGTTCGGCGCTTTCGTCTTCGTTCAATTCGCCGCGCAAGTGTCTGTCGAAAAGGTCTTCGCGATTCATGGCTTCACCTCCGCCAACGCGAGCCGGTGCCGCATGCAGTCGCGCAGTTTTCCGCGAATACGCGAGAGCGACAGCCGAATCGCATTGACGCTGCGCCGCCGCGCGCCGGCGAGCTGGTCACACGAGAGCCGATCCTTGTAAAAACCCAGCAGCAAATCGAGAGAACCACGCTCCAGCCGCGTCATACAATGCTGCAGCGCTGCTTTCTGTTGTTCCATGCGCGCCAGCGCGTCCGCGTCGAAATGTTCGTCAAATTGCGCATCGACAAGCGCAAAGAGTTGCTCGTCGATCACGCACGATTCCCGGCCGCGGGCGCGGAGGAGATTCAAAGCCTCGAAACGGACCATTTGCCGCGCCCAGGTAAAAACGTTTGCCCCCGGCCGAAATTGCGCGTGTTTCTTTTGGAGGACGATGAAGGTTTCCTGCACGGCATCCTGTGCGAGCGGCCAGTCCTGGAGCAAGGCATACGCGTAACTGGTAAGCGCGTCCTGATATTTGAACGCGGCGCGCAGCAGATCTTCCGCGCTCAAAGCGCGCTGCGATTCAGTCTGGCGATCCAGTTCGACCACAATGTTTGGGAGTTCCGTCCTCCTTATATCAGCAACTTCCGCAAAAACATGTCGAAAAATATGACTTCACAACGTGCCGCCGGTCATACCGTTTCAATGAGCGGACGCGTTGCCCGGCTGACTGCCGAGTCGTTTCCAGATCGGGATGGGCCGATGCCCCTATATCTATCCGCGAGGATTGCCACGACTCGGGAATTTGAAATCTAACGCCGCCAAAATGCAGGATGACAAGCTGGCGGGCCTCGCCTATCGTCGCCGCCTGCTTGTTATGCGCGCGTAGCTCAATTGGATAGAGCGTCGGCCTCCGGAGCCGAAGGTTGTGGGTTCAACTCCCACCGCACGCACCATTCGAATCACTTCGTCTCGGCAGGCTTCAAGTAATCCTGGCTCAATTTGCCGCAAGACCAGAGCAAGCCGCGCGTGACCAGATCGAGATAACGCGCATCGCTCACGGTCGCGCTGTTGTGTCCAATGGTGGTGTTGAAAACGCGGGTCTGGCCGTACTGGTTCAGCCACACGACGACGGACTCCACATCCTTCATCGTCCCGTCACGTTGCTTCACCGTCTGTTTGCCTCGGGCCAGCGCTTTCGCCGTCGGAAGGACCTGCACGTTGTTATAGAGTTCCTCCCTGCCGGTGGTCCAATCAACGATCCCTTTGCTGATCGGGTTCTCTTTGTCCTCAACGCTAATCGCGATTGGCTCCTGCGGGCCGTGGGAGCTGGATTGGATTCCGAGATAGTCAAACCACGCCGAACGCTCCGTGCCATTGGTCGCCTTGGTATTTGCATTGCCGACGCGGTACGAGTGCATGGCGCAGTGGAGATTGACGCCGGGAATCCCCTGCCGATGCGGCGCCAGCACGGCGGCGATCACTTTCGGATCGCTGATGTCCGCGCTGCACTCGTCGTGAATCACCACATCGTAGCCTTTGGCGTAATCAGCGTTACCGTAAATCGCGAGCGGCGGCTTCGTGGACTTGTCGTCTGTATGGATTTGTTCCACAACCACATGCGCCCGCGCTTCGATCCCATTCTTGAGAATGTCCTTTTGCTTCGCGTACTCGTGGCAGCAACCGCCTGTGATCAAAAGAGCGCGCAATGGTTTCGGCGCCTCCGCGGCTGGAGCCGTGATCGCCAGGGCAAATAGTAAGACCGTGAAAAGAGTTCTCCGTTGCATACGGAACACCTTTGCAACACCGCAGGCCTCTGTCGAGGACGACAAAGATGGAACGAAAAGAAAAAGGCCGGGAGGAAACCTCCCGGCCTTGTGCCTTGAAACTGCCGTATCCGTCACTGAACGCGGATCTGATAGAAGCGCATGGGCGGCAACGGGCCTGGATCAATGAACGGTTTCACTGTTCCGTCACCCGCGATTGGGTCTCCCAGTGGTGTCCAGGTCAGTGCATTCAAGTCGTCTTTGTATTCGATAATGTAGGTGGTTCCGCTGACCGTCGGCAACATGGCTTGGAATGTGCCACCGCTGTAACTGGGACTGCCCTCCGCGAAGCTTGGAGACATCACCCGGACGACAATCTGGACCTGGCAAGTTGCGCTCAAGCCACCAGAATCCGTCGCGACCAAACTCACAAGGTTTGTCCCTACGCCGACCATCGTTCCAGCAACGGGACTCTGGGTAATAACCGGAGTGCCGCAAGTGTCCGTAACGAGCACTTCGCCCGTGAGGCTCGGCAGTGCTATCTGATCTCCACTTTCGAGCACGAGGATGCGGTTTGTCGCGCACAGGGCAATGACCGGCGGCTGCGGATTCGTTTCGACCAGGCTGACCGTCACCGGTGCGATGTAAACGCCGCCGGGCACGCCGTCATCCGTGGCGATATAGTAGAAGGTGTCCGTCCCGCAGCCCACCGCCGGAGCAGTATAGGTCACGACATTGTTGCTGAGGACGACTGTCCCGTAGCCGCTCGAATTGAAATCCGACGAGAACGAGCCTGGTCCGCCCGTCGAACTGACGTTGAGGGACAAATCGTCAATCCAATGAGTTTCATTTTCGCCGCCGGTCCGGGCGAAGAAACCGAACCTTCCAATCGTCGGCACGAACGGCGTGGGGACATTGGCCACCACGTTGGTTCCATCCACCACCACGTCGAGCGTTCCATCCGCATCCATATTGATGCTGACCGGGATCCAATTGACGCTATTCCATTTGGGAATCAGCACCAGGCCAAGGAGGGTACCGCCGTATTTCAATTTGAAGGACGGTGAGTCAACGCCTCCGGTCGGATAATTATCCACGCAAAGCGACAGGCCAGTGCCGGCGCCTTCTTCCGCGGGGCCAGGAGACACGCCGTCGGGCAGATCCCCGGCAAAGTTGAAGCTGAAGCCATCGGCGGCATTGCCTGTGCCGTTGCCAATGCGCAGCTTGAAGCTCGCGTTGAAGGAATTGACCGCGGAGCCAGGCGTGAGTTCGTTCAAAACGTAACCGCCGTTCTGACCGTTCGCATTGTCGGTGATGTGAAGGAAGTCCGAACCTATGTAGGCATTGCCATGAAGAGTTCCGCCCAATGGCGGCAACGTCGGCTCACGAGAGGTTTCGACAGTGTTTACGGCCGTTATGGATACGTCGTCAACGTAATGCGCCTCCACCGCGCCGCCCGTCCGTGCATACCAGCCGAAGCGTCCAGTCCTCGGCGTCCAGGGGATGGAAAGAGTTCCGAAGACGTTGGTGCCGTCCACCAGAACCGTCATTTGGCCGCTGGCTGTGACGGTGACTGACACCGGCACAAACCGATTGTAATTCCATGTCGGAATCTGGAGAACGGCGATATTGATTCCGTTGTAGAGAACCTTCAATCCTGACGTGTTGGCGAGAATGGTTCCAGGGCCATTCGCTGATCGAGGGGTTCCGGGCACCGGGGCCGGCATGAATCGATAGTTATCCACGCAGAAGCTGATGCCGGTACCCACACCGTCCTCACCACTGCCCGCCGCCAGCGGCAGGTCAGGAGCGAAATTGAAGCTGAAACCGTCAGCCGGCTGAGTGCTGCCACTGGCCTCAGTGGAAATCTTGAGTTTGAAGTTGGCCGTGAACGCGGAGACTCGCCGGAGAGGCGTCAGTTCATTTAACACGAGTGCTCCTCC
>Ga0190265_10002352_pt1 | contig 12688 bp, 10 predicted proteins | sample Popmic124T_FD_133135 | JGI IMG/M metagenome (GOLD analysis project Ga0190265, IMG submission 133135) | Populus adjacent soil microbial communities from riparian zone of Indian Creek, Utah, USA - 124 T | ecosystem: Environmental > Terrestrial > Soil > Riparian zone | place: USA: Utah | collected... | reverse complement strand
CGACGAACCAGAGCGACTCCAGCCGGTCGAGGTCGAAGGTCTTGTCGTAGTAGGCGATGTCGTAATCCATCGTCGTCTCGTAGCGGATGTTGCGGATGTTTTGGACGTGGACGAGGTTGCCTTCGATCCGTGCGACGGGCAGGAGCTCCTGATCGCGGTTCCAATTCCGTTGATTCGACGGACGGATGGAGAAATAGGCAGCTACGGCCAAGAGGAGGGCCAACGCGAACCAGGTCCGCTTCCGGCGCAGCCAGCCGCTCGCCATCTCAGTGCGCCCTGAGCGACTTTGCGATCAGCCCGATGCCGCCGAAGAGCAGGACCAGCATCATCAGAGTGTTGAACAGGCTGGTGCTCTGGAAGTAGATCTGGAGGTTCATCAGGATGCCGGCGAAGATGATGACCGCGCCGGTGAACAGCAGGAGCCACCCCACTTTGGAGCGGCCGTTGAAGAAGAGCATGGCGATGCCGAAGATGAGGGGGATCAGCGTCAGGCCGAAGGTGTTGTAGCCGCCGTAGGTCCAGAAGCCGCTGGTGACGGTGACGCGCTGGGTGAGCAGATAGCCCCCGGCAGCCGCCATCGCCAGTCCGATGAGGAACTCGCCGAGCCCGCCCGGGGTGCCGCCGGCGCCCCGCAAGTCCGCTTTGCTGTCGTCCATCGCCCTATTGTATGCGCTCTTGGCCCCGGCGCAGGATCAGATGACGGTAGGAGCCGACCGAGGGCTCGTCGAGCTCGACGGCGAAGGGCGCGCCGGAGCGCGCCAGGATCTCCCCCATCCGCCGGTTGGTGCTGGTGAAGACGAAGTCGAGCAGGGCGAGGCAGGTCCGGCGCAGGAGGCCCGGCCGGTCGCCGTCGGAGAGGAACTTGTCGAAGACGGCGAGGCGGCCACCCGGGCGCAGCACCCGCGCCGCCTCGCGCAGGCAGCGCTCGGGATCGGGGATGACCTCCAGCACCATGTGCAGGATGGCGGCGTCGAAGGAGCCGTCCGGCAGGTCCAGCGCCAGGCCGTCCATCACCCGGAGCTCGATACCTGGACGCGCGTGCTCCTCTGCCTGGCGCAGCATGGCCGGGGTGAGGTCGGTCGCCAGCACCTCCACCTCCGGCGGGATGAAGGGGAGGTCCGCGCCGGTGCCGCAGCCGATGATCAGCAGGCGCTCGCCCGGCCTGAGGCCGAGCAGGCCGATCGAGTGCCTGCGCTCGCGGGGGAACTTCGTCACCCGGTCGTAGTGGGGCGCCCAGAGCGTGTAGCGGAAGGTGAGCCAGGCGTTCGGCGGCATCGCAGGCGAGGATACTGCGATAGGATCGGCGGACCAAACGGGAGGCAAGAACATGTTCGTCGGCCACTTCGGAATCGGGCTGGGCTGCAAGAGGGTTGCGCCGCGGGTGTCCTTGGGTACGTGGTTCCTGGCCGTCCAGTTCCTGGACCTGGTCTGGCCGTTCTTCCTCCTGCTGGGCTGGGAGCACGTGCGGATCACCCCGGGATACACCCGCATGAACCCGCTCGACTTCTACGACTACCCGTGGACCCACAGCCTGATCGGCGCCCTGGCCTGGGCAGGCGGCTTTGCCCTGGTCTACCGTCTCTTCCATCGGCAGCCGGGGCCGGACCGCCGCCGGGTGCCGCTGCTTCTCGGGGCGGGAGTCCTCAGCCACTGGGTGCTCGACTTCGTGGTTCACGCCCCCGACCTGCCGGTCCTCCCCAAGACGGGCCCCTACGTCGGCCTGGGGCTGTGGAACTACCCCGTCCTCGAGATCGCGGTCGAGCTGGCCCTTTATGTCGTCGGTGCGGCGCTCTACCTGCGGGCGACGCGGGCGCGGGACGCCGCGGGCCGGTTCGGCCTCTGGGCTCTGCTCCTCGTGCTGGGCGCGATCTGGCTGTCGAGCATCTTCGGCCCGCCGCCGCCGGACGAGAAGACGCTCGCCTGGGTCGCCCTGGCGCAGTGGCTCTTCGTCGCCTGGGGCTATTGGGTAGACAGACACCGGGTGGACCGGCACCGCGAGGCCCGGGGAGTTGGGCCTGCCGAGTTGAAGGGGTAAAAAGGGAGGGTAGGGGCGCCCCGGAGGGATGGGACTCCCCTACCCGAGGGGAGATCTAAAGCTTATGCAGGGTCGGAGCCATGACGCTTCGGCTCAAAACGACGCCTTCAGGTGGTCGAGGTCTTCGCGGCGGCCGACGGACGGCGCGACCGGCTCGCGGGACGACTCTTCAAAGAGCTGGAGCACCTGCGTCGGATCGGTGTGGGCCAGCCGGTGGTAGAACCGGAGGGCCACCTCGGCCTCGATCTTCCACAGCGCACAGCGCTCCTCCGAAGGCTCGCGCAGATCCTCGCCGTCGAACGCGGAGGCCACCAGGGAGCTGTGGCTGCACACGTGCCGAGCCCAGCACCCGCGGCAGGGGAAGGCCTCCGAATCGTCCGAGGCGGCCGGGGCGGCCGCCGGCTCGTGGCGGTCGAACCACAGGCCGGGCATGAAGAGAGGGTCCATGCCGTCCAGCCCCGGACGCGGGTAGAGGTCGGCCATCGGCGAGAGGCCTGCGCGCTCGCCGTAGAGCCGGTCGAGCGGCTCGCTGCGCCGCAGGCGGCCGACGATTCGGGTGAGCGGCTTGTAGTCGATGGGCAGGCGCTGAGCCGCGAGCTCGCCGGCCATCTCGTCGCACACCGCCAGGAGGTCGTTACGGAAGTCGCGCCGCCCTGAAGGCCGCGGCGCGCCGTCGCCGACCGAGGAGTCCTCCAGGCGGACGGCGTCGAGGCGCCGCACGCCGGTCTGCCGGGCCCACTCCCAGAGGTCGTGCAGGCGGGCGCGGTCGAGCACGCAGTGCACGGTCAGCCTGTCGCCCAGGCGGCCCAGGAGCAGACGGATCGCCGGCTCGGCACCCCACTCTCCGGCGCCGTCGCGCGGGAAGAAGCCGCGCCCCGGGCCGTGGTAGCTGCCGCAGAGGAGCCGCACCTGAACCGGCAGGTCGGCGAGGAAGCCGGCGACCGCAGGGGTCACCTGCGCAGCGGCGAGCGACAGCTCGAAGGAGACCTCCTGCCGGGAGAGGGCGGCCAGCCGGCTGCCCTCGACCACGATCCGCTCGAGCAACGCGCGCTCCGGGAAGGCGCCGCCCCAGTCGAGGTGGAGCTTGACCCGGGCGACGCTCAGTCCCTGGCGAAAGATGAGCTCCAGGGCGTTGACGACCGCTTCTCCGGTCGTCTGGTCGATGCGCGCGTGAACCTCGTCGTCCACCCGGCAGATCGAGCCCAGACCCCACCAGCTCATCGCCTCCAACGGGGCGGCCTCCGAATCCTCGCTCCACCCGGCCCAACCCTCGGCAGTCAGGAGGTCCTCGCTCACCAGCCAACCCAGAAGGTCCTCGTCGAGGTCGCCCGTCTCGAGAGCGACGCCGACGTGGAACTGCAGCTCCGCAGGAACCTCCACCACGGCAGCACGCTCCAGGTCGTATACCAGGCTGCACGAGCCGTCCCCTTCGATCAAGGGGTGCAGCGAGCGCAGGCGAAGGGCTCCGGGCATGGACATGGTGGTCGGTTGCATGAATCTTCCTCCTTCGGGGCGGTACAGAGATGGGTCGGCCCTTCTGCGACTGCTGAAACGCCGTACGGCTTTCCACTTGCCCCTAATAGCTTCGTTGCCGCAGCAGGGTTTTTCGAGACAAATTCAGCCAAAAATCTTTTTGCGCGGCCAACTTCAGCTCCTTCTTATTTCGACGAAGACGCTCCCGGAGCGGTCCAGCGTGCCAGCCAGGCCAGCATGGTGTCTTGCCAGAGCACGTTGTTCTGGGGCTTCAGAACCCAGTGGTTCTCGTCGGGGAAGTAGAGGAATTGGCTGGGGATGTTCCGCCGCTTCAGGGCGGTGAAGGTGGCGATCCCCTGGTTGTCGGGAACGCGGTAGTCGAGGCCGCCGTGGACCACCAGCATGGGGGTCTTCCAGCGGTCGACGAACAGGGCCGGATTGCTCTTCTCGTGGGTCTCGGCGCTCTGCCAGTACGGCCCCCCCTGCTCCCACTCGGTGAACCAGAGCTCCTCGGTGCCGTAGTACATCATCCGCTGATCGAAGATGCCGTCGTGGTTGACCAGGCACTTGAAGCCGTCGGGCCACTGGCCGGCGATCCAGTTGATCATGAAGCCGCCGTAGGAGGCGCCGAGGGCGCAGGCGCGGTCGCCGTCGATCCAGGGGTAACGCTCCAGCGCCGCGGCGAGTCCCTTCTGCAGGTCGACCAGCGGCTTGCCTCCCCAGTCCTGGCGGATGGCGTCGGTGAAGGCCTGCCCGTAGCCGGTCGAGCCGTGGAAGTCGATCAGCAGGGCGGCGTAGCCGGCCGCGGCATAGACCTGCGGGTTCCAGCGGTAGTGGAACTCGTTGTTGAACGAGCCCTGGGGGCCGCCGTGGATGAGAAAAGCCAGCGGGTACTTCTTGCCCGGCTCGAAGCCTACCGGCTTGACGACCCAGGCGTGAACCGTCTCGTCGTTCCACCCCTTGAAGCTGATCTGCTCCGGCTCGCCGAAGCGCATCGCCGCCAGCCTCTCCTGGTTGATCCGCGTGATCTGGGAGAGGCCGGTGCCGTCCCGCCGCACCGTGTAGAGCTCGACGGGCGAACGCAGATGGTCGAGGCCGAAGACGAAGCGGTCGCCGGCCAGCGCGGGCGCGCGGACGTGGCCTTCGGAGACCAGCTTGGTCACCTTGCCGGTCGCGACGTCCAGGGCGAAGAGAGGGTTCTGGCCGGTGTCCGTGGCGACGGTGTAGAGGGTGCGGCCGTCCGCCGAGAAGACCAGGGCCCCGGCCGAGCGGTCCCACTCCTCGGCCAGCACCCGCTCGCGGCCGGTCGCGAGGTCACGCAGCCGGATGCGAAAGCGGTCGGCCTCGAAGCCGGGGCGTGCCATGGCCAGGTAGGCGAGGGTCTTGCCGTCCGGCGAGAAGGTGGGCTGCGTGTCCCAGGCCGGGTTGTCCGCCGTCAGGTTGCGCGGCGCCTGCGAGCCGTCGGCAGGCACCTGGTAGAGGTCGAAATTGGTCGACCAGGGCTCCTCCCTGCCGCCGTCGCGCGCCGTGAAGATCACCGTTCGGCCGTCCGGCGAGAAGGTGAACTCCTCGGCGCCGCCGAACGGCTTCGAAGGGGCGTCGGCGTTCATGCCGCGCGACAGGTCGACCGGATCGCCGCCTCCGACCGGCATCACGAACAGGTGGTTGCGCCGGCCGTCCGACCAGGTGTCCCAGTGGCGGAAGAAGCCGGCCTCGCCCTCGTAGAGCTTGCCGCTCGTCTTGCTCTTGCTCTTGGCCTCGAGCCGCTCCGTGGTGCAGGCGAGCGTCGGGCAGTCGGGGAAGACCTCCAGGCTGAAGGCGAGGCGCGAGCCGTCCGGCGAAACCGTGAGGTTCGCCACGTCGAGCGGCAGCTTGGTCACCTGCACCGGGTCGCCGGCCGCCCCGGGACCCACGGGCAGCCGCCAGACCTGGTTGGACCCGGAGCGGGTCGAGAGGAAGTAGAGGTCCTTGCCGTCCACCGACCAGCGCGGATTGGTGTCCGACGCGGGATCGCTGGTCAGGCGGGTGAGGCCGTTGCCGTCGATCCCCACCACCCAGATGTCGTTTCGTCCCCGGTTGGCCTCGAGGTCCGCCGAGCGGACGACGAACGCCACCCGATCCCCCTGCGGCGAGGGCTGAGGATCGGCAATCCGGTCGACGGTGTTCAGGTCGACGGCGTTGAAGGGGTGAGGCTCCACCGCGAGCGTGGGCAGCGCGAAGCCGAGGAGCACCAGAGAGGAAAGCAATCTGCGCATCGGAATCTCCCGATTGTGGATGAATCGATCCGGTTTCAAGGCACGGAGACTGTACCCCAGGATCGCCCGTCCCAACGCGGCCTCAGCGGCAGTGCCCGTCCTCTCGCAGCTCCAGGACGTAGTCTTGGACGCGGTCGGCGTCGTCGGCGTCCGGGGCGAGCTCGACGTAGTACCCGAGCTCGGTGCAGGCTTCGCGGTAGGCCTCCTGGTCGTAGAGGAGCAGGCCGAGCTCGCGGTGCGGGGCGGGACGGTCGGCGTCCATTCGGATGGCCTCGCGGAAGGCATCCGCGGCGTCGAGGCGCAGCCGGCGCTGGTTCTCCGGGTCCTTCTCGACGTCCGCCTCGGCGAGCCGGAGGCGCCCCATCAGGAAGCGGGTCTCCGGGTCCTCGGGCATCCACTCGCTCGCCCGCTCGAGCTCGCTCTCGGCGAGTTGGAAGCGCCCCCTCTCGATGTTCAGGCGGGCGTTGTCGCGCACCACGGGCATGATGCGGCGCTCGAAGGTGTCCGGCCGGGTTGCCTCTTCGGAGCTGGCCTGGACGGGGTCGACGGGGTGTTCGGCGAGGTACTGCTTCGTGTTCGCGACCCGCTCGCTCAGCCGGGGGTGGCTGCCGAAGAAGAACGCCGCAGCTCTCTTCGGCTCGCCGCGGTCGTCGAGGAGCGCCTGGTAGACCTTGGGCGCCTCCGTGAGGTCGTAGCCGGCGTCGCCCATCTTGGCGAAGCCCCCTTCGTCCGCCTCCCATTCGAGTCCCCGGCCGTAGCCTTTGATCGAGGCGAGGAAGGCGAGTTGCAGCCCCAGGCCGATGATGAGGTCCGAGACCACGTCGATGGTCGCGGCCTTGGCCCAATCGCCGTCGCTCAGGGCATCCCATTCGGCGTCCGCCGCGATCACCGAGGCCGCCACGGCCGCCACCATCAAGCCGACCTGCTTGTTGCGGGCGCTGCGCTGGTAGCGCAGCATGTGGCGGTTCTCGACGTGAGTCATCTCGTGGGCGAGCACCGTCGCGAGTTGGTCCTCGTTCTCCATGCGCGCCAGGATGCCCGTGTGGACGTAGAGCGCCCCGTGCGGGTAGGCGAAGGCGTTCAAGGTCGGATCTTCGATCACCCGGACCCGGTAGCGGATCGCCGGGTTGGCGGCCATCCCCGGCGGATTGAGGCGGACGACGACTTCCTCCAGGTAGGATTCGAGGAGCGGATCGTCGTAGAGCGTCACCTTCTCGAGGAGTTGCTCTTCCTCGTCGCGGGCCTGGTCCCAGAGCTCGGCCTCGTCCGGCAGCGGCTCGAAGCCGCCCCCCGAGGCTGAGACGGGTGGCAGCTGCGTCGAGACGCAGGAGGAGGTGACCGCGAGCAGGGTCGCCAGGGCAACGGCGCGAAACATGGGGGTGCGGCGCATGAGACCTCCCGACTCGACCAGCGGGCATCACGGATCGTCGTTCCTGTTTGCTGAGCACCGATTATACCGTGGCGGGGACGCCCCCGTCAGATAGGATGCCCGCCGCTCCTATGGCCGCTCTCCTCCCAGGTCTCTGGCTCCTGCTGCTCGCCGCCCTGCTCGGAGCGGCGCTCGCTCGCTGGTACGACCCGGTGCCTCTCCGTTGCTGGGCCCTCTGGGGCGCGGTGCTCGCCGTGCTCTTTGGCTCGGCGCTCCTCGGCGGGCGAGTGCTGCTGCCGCTGGGCTACCTGGCGCGGGTGCCGCCCTACCTGAGGATCTGGGACGAAGGCCAGCCTCCCGGAAACATGATCCAGGCGGACCTCGTGCAGCAGATCGTTCCCTGGCTGGTGCAGGTGCGCGAGGCGCTCCGAGCCGGCGAGTGGCCGCTGTGGAACCCGCTCGTCGGCGCCGGCGAGCCGCTGCTCGGCAATCCCCAGTCGCAGGCTCTCCAGCCGCTCACCTGGTTGACCCTGCCGCTGACGACCCCCGGCGCGGTGAATGCGACCGACGCGCTGCGGGTGCTGATCCCGCTGGTCTTCTTCTTCCTCTTCCTGCGCCGCCAGGGGCTCTCCGAGGCTCCCGCGCTCTGGGGCAGCCTCGCCTACAGCCTCGCCGGCTTCCTGCAGGGCTGGCTCGGCTGGCCGCTCGCCGGTTCGGCTGCCTTCCTGCCGCTCCTGCTCTACGCCGTGGTTATGGTCGACGAGCGCGGGGAGCGGCGAGACGTCGCTCTCTGTACCCTCGCGGGCGCGGCCGTGCTCCTCGTCGGCCATCCGGAGACGGAGCTCTACGTCTTCGCGATCGCCGCCGCTTTCGCCCTCGCCCGGCTCCGCGCCCGGCCAGCCGGCCGACGCCTGACGCTCGTCCGGTCGTGGGCCTTGGCCGGGGTTGTCGCCCTGGGATTGGCCGCTCCGGCCCTGCTCCCGGCTTTCACCTATCTGCCCCAAACGGTGCGTGCCGCCGCTCTGGTAGCGCGTCGGGAGGCGATCGCGGGCCGCGATCCCTTCGTGGGATTGAAAAGCCCCGAAGCTCGCGCCAGGACCGGGAAGGCGATGGCCGCCCGCCTGGTGCCCCTCGCGGCCCCCAACGCCTACGGCAACAACCGGCTGCAGCGCTACTGGGGGGAGCAGAACGTCCTCAACGACAGTGCCGTCTTCACCGGTTCGGCCGCTCTCCTCGCCTGCCTCGTCGCCTTCGTACCCTTGAGATCGGGCCGCCGCCTTCCTCAGGAGAGGCTGGTCCTGGGGATCGCCCTGCTCTCCTTGATCGTGGTGGCCCAGCCTCCGGGGCTGATCGAGCTCTTCAACGTCCTCCCGCTCCTGCGGGACTCGGCGAGCTTCCACAGCCGGCTCTCGCTGGGGGTCAACTTCTCCCTGGCCTACCTCGCCGCGGCCACCTGGGAGCGTTGGCGCCGCGGCGAGGTGCGGCGCGGAGCCGTGCTCGCCGCCGCCGCCCTGCTCGCCGCTTTCGTGACCTGGGCTTATCTCGCGCATCCGGACCCCCAGGACCCGGCGAGTCTCGCGGACCTGCGGATGGGTTCGCTCGCGGCTCACCTGCTGGTCCTCACCGGCTCCGCTCTGCTGCTGGCGTTGGTGCGTCCGGACCCGTCACGGTCCTGGAGCCGGTCGGCCTCGGGCCTAGGGCTCACGCTGCTCCTCGCCGGCGAACTGCTGTTCGTCTTCGCACCCGGAAACCCGGGTGTACCCGCAAGGCTCTTCTATCCGGAGACTGAGCCCATCGCGTTCCTCAAGGAGCGCTTGCGGCCCGGCGAGCGCATGACCGCGTTGGGCAACGACTTCCGGCCCAACTTCCCGTCCGTCCATGGCCTCGCCGACCCGCGCCGCTCGAACCCGATCCGGCCCGCCGCCTATCAGGAGGTGATCCGGCGGATCAACCGGGCGGCCAGCCCGGCTACGGACGGCTTTCAGAGCCCCGAGGATCCTCTCTACGACCTCCTCGGAGTGCGGTTCGTGCTGACCGCGCCAAGAACCTTCCTGCCCCGCCCTCTCAGGCTCTCCTCACGCCGCGGCGGCGCCTGGGTCTACCGCCGGCAAGGAGCGCTGCCGCTCCTCTTCCTGCCGGCATCCACCGAGGTCTGTGCCACGGGCTCCCCCTGGTCCGCCTGCATCGCCGGGGTGAAGGACTTCGCAGACCGCGCGGTCCTGCGCGAAGGTGATCGCTGGGCCGCCACGGCTCCCGTGGACTTAAAGGTCAACGAAGTCCGGCCGGCTTACGTCCAGGCCAAGGCGACGCTCACCGAAGCCAGGCTCCTCGCGAGCAGCATCTATCAGGATGGCGGCTGGAAGCTGTTGCTGGACGGCAACCATCAACCGACGACCACCGCCAACGGACCTTTCGTCGCCGCTTGGTTGCCAGCGAAGACGTCCAGAGTCGACATGATCTACAGGCCGCCGGGTTTCCTGCTGGGGATGGGCCTCGCCGCGATGGTTCTCGCCACCGCGGCGCTCTGCTGGGTGCCGCGGCCGTCAGGCTCGGCGACGCGCCGGGAAGGCCGGATCGGCACTCGCGGCTGAAGCGGCCTGAAGCTCTTCGCGCAGGACCCGGCGCAGGGTCGCTTCGAGCGGCTCCTTCTGATCCTCAATGTGCTTCCGCAAGGCCCGGTTGATCAGGGTCTGGTAGTTGCCCCCTCCGGCCCGGTGGGTCTGATCCCGGAACCAGTCGAGGACTTCGTCGTCCAGCCGGATTGTGATCCGGGTCTTTCCCTGGGTGATCAGCTCAATCGGACCGCGCTCGCCATGGGTGAAGTCGTACTCTTCTTTCATGTCTTTCATGGTTTTGGGCCTCGTAGGCCTGCCGCTCGCGCGGAATCGCCTCCCGCGCCGAGATAATCCGGATCTTTGCTCCTCGCCAGGTGTACACCACCACGAGGATCTCCCCCGTCGCGCTCGCGCCCAGGGTGACGAACCGCTGCTCACTCCCGCTCGCATCCTCGATCGTGACGGCAAATTCGTCGCCGAAGACCGCGACGGCATCGGAAAAGTCGATGCCGTGCTTGAGACGGTTCGTGGCGGCTTTGATCGAGTCCCACTCATAGCCACTGATTGTATGCACGCGCGTACACCTCGTCAAGAGCGCCGATCCCCAAAGATGGATACGGCCTCTCTTCAATCCGAGAGAGACCGATGCTTTGTTCTCTGAAGCGAGGAGTAGTGTAGGGCGAGTTACATCGAGATGGAACCCTTGCGGAACTCAGTCTTGTCGATCAGGACGTTGACGAGAACCGGAGTTCCAGCGCGGGAGAGCCGCACCGCCTCGGCGAGGACGGCGGGGACGTCCTCACGACGATCGAGGCGCAGCCCGCGGCCGCCGTAGCCCTCGGCCACGGTGTGGTAGTCGGTGCGGGCGAGGACGGTCCCCACGTCGTCCTTCAGGACCTCGATCTGCTCGCGGGCGATCTGGGTCCAGCCTGCGTCGTTGCCCACGACCGCGATCACGGCGACTCCGTGGCGGGCGAAGGTGTCGAACTCGGCGAGGCTGTAGGCGACCGAGCCGTCGCCATAGAAGATCCAAACGTCCGACTCCGGCCAGCACAGCTTCGCGCCGAGAGCGAAGCCGCCGCCCACCCCAAGGGTTCCGAAGACGCCCGGGTCGAGCCAGGAGAGCGGCCGGCGCGGCGAGACGGTGTAGGCCGCGGTGGCTACGAAATCGCCGCCGTCGGCCACGAGCACGCTCGCCGGCACCAAGGCGCGGTCGATCTCGCGGCAGAGGTGGATGGGGTTGACCAGCCCGCCGGCTACGTCCGCCTGGGAGTCGATCTCCCGCTCTCGCTCCTCGTCGCGGGTGCGCAGTGTACCCAGCCAGCCGGCCCAGCGCTCCCCTCCTCCGGAGAGCTCCGCGGCCAGCCCGCGCAGGAAGAGGCCGGGGTCGCCGTGCACGGGCAGGTCCGGCTTGCGGTTCTGCCGCAGGTCGGCCTCGCTGCGGTTGACCGACACGAACACGGCCTTACGCCCGATGTGGCGTCCGTAGTCGAGCCGGAAATCGCAGGGGATGCCGGCCAGAAGCACGAGGTCCGCTTCGCGCAGGGCCTCCTTGCGCTTGTGCCGGAGTTGGAGCCGGTGCCCGGCGCCGAGCAGGCCGCGGGCGCCGCCGGCCAGGTAGACCGGGGCACCGATCGATTCCATGGCCCGCGCGAAGTCGGCCGCCTCCTCCTGAGTCGGGGACGAGAGCAGCGCCTGGCTGCCCAGCACCAGCACCGGGCGCTTGGCCTTGCGCAGCCGGGAGGCCGCTTTGCGAACCTCGGCGCGGTCCGGAGCAGGCGGCAGGATGGCGCGCGGCGGAGCGGCGGCGTGCTTGTCCGCTCCTGCGAAGAGCTTGGCGGCGTGCCGCCGCATGTAGAGGCGGACGCCGACGCCGGCTAGCCCCCCTCCCTGCGAGCCGGCACCGTACCACTCGCGCACCAGCGCCTCGTCGTAGAGCAGATCGACCGGGCACTCCAGGAAGACCGGCCCGGGTACTCCCGAACGCGCCACCTCGAAGGCCCGCGTGAGCATCGGCACCAGGTCGCGCACGGCCTTTGCCGAGCCGGCCCATTTGACGTGCGGCCGGATCAGGGCGAGCTGGTCGATGTCCTGAAGGGCGCCGCGGCCCTTGAGCAGGGTCGCCGCCGCGCCGCCCAAGAGGACGACGGCCGACTGGGCGAGCTGAGCGTTCTTGACCGCCGTGATCGTGTTGGTCACCCCGGGGCCCGCGGTGACCGCCGCCACCCCCGGCACGCCGGTCAGGCGGAAGACCGAGTCGGCGGCGAAGACGGCGTCCACCTCGTGGCGCACGTCCACCACGCGGATGCCACGCTGCTTGGCACCTACCAGAATGGGAGAGATATGCCCGCCGCAGAGGGTGAAGAGGAACCGCACCCCCTGCTCCACCAGCACCGACGCGATCCGATCGCCACCATTCATGTCTCGACCCTCCCAGGGTGCTCGCTCGGAGGGCATTATATGCGTCCTACCTGGGATAGCCTGACGCCCGATGAGCTGGCAAGGCGACGCGACCGCCCTGGAGGACGACCTGCGCCGCTCGGTGCGCGGCGAGGTGCGCTTCGACGCCGCCAGCCGCTCCCTCTACGCGACCGACGCCTCGAACTTCCGCCAAGTGCCGATCGGCGCCGTCGTGCCGCGCGACGAGGACGACCTCGCCGCGGCCGTGGCAGCCTGCCGGCGCCACCGCGCGCCGATCGTGGGGCGGGGCGGCGGCACCAGCCTTGCCGGCCAGTGCTGCAACGTGGCCGTGGTGCTCGACGCCTCCCGCCACCTGACGGGAGTGCTCACCCTCGACCCGGCGCGGCGCTCCGCCCGCGTGCGGCCCGGGACGGTGCTCGACGACCTGCGCCGCGAGGCGGGGCGGCACGGGCTAACCTTCGGCCCCGACCCGGCCACCCACGCCTGGTGCACCCTGGGCGGCATGATCGGCAACAACTCGTGCGGGCCGCATTCGGTCATGGCCGGCAAGACGGTCGAAAACATCGTGCGGCTGGAGGTG
>Ga0190265_10002351_pt1 | contig 12692 bp, 13 predicted proteins | sample Popmic124T_FD_133135 | JGI IMG/M metagenome (GOLD analysis project Ga0190265, IMG submission 133135) | Populus adjacent soil microbial communities from riparian zone of Indian Creek, Utah, USA - 124 T | ecosystem: Environmental > Terrestrial > Soil > Riparian zone | place: USA: Utah | collected... | reverse complement strand
GGGATTGCGGCGGCCAGGGAAGCGCTCCCCAGGCAGAGCCCGGTGAGCAGCGCGAGAGCTGAAGTTTTTGCACGAAACATGCTCCATCCTCCTCTTGTCATGAAAGGCACAACGATTGACACCTGTGCATAACACGAAGCCGCCCGGGGCGTCAATCGTTGGACCCTTCAGGAGGAGCTCTCCGCCTACTTCGCGGCAGGCAACTTGAGGTTTTTCTTCTCCTCCTCTGAGAAGTTGTGCAAGGTCTTGCCGTTCTGATCGTTGCAGTCCTTGGGCTTGAAGTAAATCCTTCCATACTTGGGATGCTCCGCCTCGATCAACTTGTCCTCGAACTTCTGGATCGTCGGGCTGAGCCGGCGGATCGGGCCGGGTGGGACCACCCCGAACCCGTGCCCTTCGGGCCGGCCGTGGTGCCTGCGGACCAGGGTCTGCCCATACGCCGTGGCGTCGAACTCCAGATTGAAAGCGAAAGTCGCCGGGTAGTCCCCTCTCTTGGTCTCGGCCGTGATCGCGCTTCGCGGCTGGGGGCTGTCCGACAGCCGGTAGACCACGAGCGATCCCAGGGCCTTGCTCCACGCCGTGGCCTCCCAGCGGGTGATCACGAAGGGAATCTCGCGGACCCCTGCTGCGGTGCGGTACGGATCGCCCCGTTCGATCATCATCCGGCCGCTGAAGTTGAGGGTCTCGAGGAGTTTGTCCTTCCCACCCTGCGCGCCGCGCTGGAAGAGGTCGACCCGCAGCTCGTGATCGATGCGATCGATGCCGGCGGCAGGAAAGCCGGTCGGCTTGGTAGGCTCCGTTGGAGCGGGACGCTGGGCCTGGGGAGACCAGCCCGCGAGGGACAGGCCGGCCAGGGCTGCGACGACGAGAATGGACGGATGACGCATGACGAGTCCTCCTCTGGTTGACAGCAAAATTTGGTAAGCGCTTAACTAATTTTAGACACGCTACCCCCTGCTGTCAACTTTCGAAGGGGTGGTTCAATCGATTTTCACAATGGCAGTAGCAAGGCCGATATTTATATGTTTCTTTCCATCGGTTCGGCCAAGCCGGTCATCTCGCTTTGAGCTGGGCAACTCTCTCGCAGGACGGCTCGTAGCCCGCCGCGCAGCCCTGGTCGTAGTACTCCGTGGCCAGCGCGACGTCCACCTCGGCGCCGGCGCCGCTCTCATGGGCTGCCGCCGCGTTATGGCAACTCTGGCCGCTTCCGGAGGCGCAGGCGTACCGGTAGAGCTCGACCGACTTGGGCAGGTTCTTTTCGATCCCCTCGGCCTCGCGGTACATGGAGGCGAGGTCGAGGCAGGCATCGGCCCTGCTGCCCACGGTGCAGGCCGGCTCGAAGAGCTGGGCGGCGCGGACCTTGTCCTCGGGGACCCCCTGCCCGCGGCGGTAGAGGACGGCGAGGCTCGCGCAGCTGTCGTAGTCCTTTCTAAAGCAGCCGTCGCCTGAGCAGCCGCGCTCGAAATGAGTCGCGGCACGGGCCAGGTCTGGCGCAACCCCCTCCTGGCCGTGCTGGTAGCTTTTGCCGAGCTCGGTGCAGGCCTGGACGCTCCCCGCCGTGCAGCCCTTGGTGTAGAGCTCGAGGGCGACTTCCGGCGCCGGGTCCACTCCGCGGCCCTGCTGGTACATGAGGCCGGCGCTGTGGCAACCTACCGGGTAGCCGCCATCGCAGGAGCGCACGTAGAGATCGATGGCGCGGGCGTCGTCTCGTTCGACCCCCACGCCGGTGGCATAGAGATGGGCGTAGGAGTAGCAACCCGAAGCGCTGCCCCGCCGGCAGGCTTGCTGGTAGAAGGAGAAGGCGCGCGCTTCGTCCAGGCCTCCCCAGCCCAGGAGGTACCAGTCGCCAAGGGCGCCGCAGCCCTCGGCGAGGCCCGCCTCGCAGGCCTGCTCGAAGAGCTTTCTGGCGCGCGCCTGGTCGGCGGGAGCTGCCATCTTGAACTTGTAGATGTCGCCCAAAAGCAGGCAGCCGAGCATCTCGCCTTGATCGCAAGTCTCCCGGTAGACATCGAACGCTCTTCCAAGCCGGACGACGACGGTCAAGGTCTCGGAGCCGCGCCGCACCGCGAGAGTCACGTCCTCGCCGGGCACCCGCTTGGCGAGAGCGGCCTGATAGGCGCAGAGGCTCTCGACGGGAGCGCCGTCGACGGCCTGGACCCAATCGCCGGTGAGCAGCCCGACGCGGTCGGCGGGGCTCCCGGCGAGCACCTCGTAGACCAGGACTCCCTTGACCGCCGTGGACAGGTCGCGCAGCCGGGCACCCAGGATGGCCTGGTCCTCATCGGCCTTCTCCTTCCCCTCCTCCTCGCGCGCCGGAGGGGTCTCCTCCACGACAGGGGGCGGCAGAGCCTCCCGGGCACAGCCGGCGCAGAGCAGGACAGCGAGGCACCACGCCATACGGGTCATGACGGAGGATTACAGCGCAATCGGCCTGCGTGCACAACCGCTGATATCCTTCCCCCTCGCCGCCCGGCTAGTGGGCGTGCACCCGACCGGAAAGGGAGGCGACGCACAATGATCAAGCTGGTCCTTCTCCGCCATGGAGAGAGCACCTGGAACCTGGAGAACCGCTTCACGGGATGGACCGACGTGGACCTGACGCCGAAAGGGATCGAAGAGGCCCGCGAGGCGGCCCGGCTGCTGGGCGAGGGCGGGTACACGTTCGACGTGGCGTACACGTCTCTGCTCAAGCGGGCCATCCGGACGCTGTGGATCGTAGAGGACGGCCTGGACCTGATGTGGCTCCCGGTCCACCGGAGCTGGCGGCTCAACGAGCGGCACTACGGCACCCTCCAGGGGTTGAACAAGGCCGAGACCGCGGCGCAGTACGGCGACGAGCAGGTGCTGCTCTGGCGGCGCAGCTACGGCGACCCGCCGCCGCCCTTGACCCCCGACGACCCCCGCTTTCCCGGCCACGACCGGCGCTACGCCCATCTCTCGGCCTCCGAGCTGCCGCTCGCCGAGTCGCTGAAGGACACCGTCGCCCGCTTCCTCCCCTACTGGCACGGCACGATCGTGCCCGACCTCGAGGCCGGCAAGCGGGTGGTGATCGCGGCCCACGGCAACAGCCTGCGGGCGCTGGTCAAGCACCTGGACGGCATTTCGGAGGCCGAGATCGTGGGGCTGAACATCCCGACCGGCATCCCCCTCGTCTACGAGCTGGACGAGGAGCTGAAGCCGATCCGCAGCTACTACCTGGGCGATCCCGAGGCGGCGCAGAAGGCGGCCGAGGCGGTGGCGAAGCAGGCCCAGGCCAAGGGGTAGGGCCCGAGTCAATTCAGCTTGCGGTCGCGGCCGGCGCGAGAGAGGCCCGGGAGGCGCCAGGGCAGCACGGCGCAGCCCGGGCGCGGCGTCGCGGCCTCCCTCTCTAGCGCCTCCTCCAGTCCCTCCTCCGCGAGGCGGTCGAGCACGGCGTCATAGGCGCCGGCCGGCACGGGGTCCGGCGCAAAGGCCCTCAAACGGCGCGCGCAGGCGGGGCACCCCTTGACGAGATGGGCGACGATGGCCCGGCTCTCCTCCTTCGAGGCGGTCCCTTTGCTGAAGCGTTCGAGGCTTGCTTCCGAGATCGGGTGTTCCACCAGGGCTTCCTCCCGAGGTCTATTGACACGTTCTCTCCTAGAGAGAGTGACCTCGGAAGGCTTTTCATTTCATAGCCCGGCGCGAATCTTGGCCCGTAGGGCGTGCGCGGCAGGGCGTCCACGCCTGGCAGACACCCGGGATCGCGTCTTCAAGTCCCTACGACCAGGCCGCCGTCCACCGAGAGCACCGTGCCGTGCACGAAGGCGGCGGCGTCCGAGGCCAGCCAGAGGTAGGCCTCGGCGATGTCCTCGGGGCGCCCCATGCGGCCGAGCGGGGTGTGCGCCACCATGCCCTGGAGCACCTTCTCGGGCATGGCGGCGACCATCTCGGTCGCGATGAAGCCGGGAGCCACGGCGTTGACCCGGATGTTGTAGCGGCCGAGCTCGCGCGCCCAGGTCTTCGTCATGGAGATCACCCCGGCCTTGGTGGCAGCGTAGTTGGTCTGGCCGAAGTTGCCGTAGAGGCCGACGACCGAGGAGGCGTTCAGGATCACCCCGCCGCCGCCGGCGATCATCGTGGGGGCCACCGCCCGGGTGCAGAGGAAGACCCCCTTCAGGTTGACCGAGACCACGGCGTCGAAGTCCCGGTCGCTCATCTCCCCCGTCTTCCGGCCGTCCTTCCACTTGACGAGCAGACCGTCGCGCACGATGCCGGCGTTGTTGACCAGCACGTCGATGCGTCCCCAACGGGAGACGACCTCCGCCACCGCCGCCTCGACGGCGGCGGCGTCGGTCACGTCCACGGCCTGGAAGGAGGTCTCCCCTTCCGGCTCCGGGCCGCCCGCTTTGACGTCCCAGACGGCGACCCGGTAGCCCTCGCGGGCGAACCGGCGGGCGGTGGCGAGGCCGATGCCCGCCGCGCCGCCGGTCACGACGGCGACCCGCTCAGCCTGGGTTTTTCGCTTGGGCATGATGCCGGCGGCGCCCGGAGGCTACTTCCTCTCCGCCGGGCTCTTCGGCCGCTCGGCGCGCAGCGCGGCCGGAGGGCCGCCGCCGGAGAGGACCTTCTGCCGCGACTGCGCCGCCGCGACCCTGGCGGCGACGGCGGCTTCGGCCTTCTCCCTCTCGTCCCGGGTCAGGTGGCACTTCTTGTACTTCTTGCCGCTGCCGCACCAGCAGGGCTCGTTGCGCCCGAGCTCCACGGCGGCGGGCCGGGGCGGAGCAGGCGAGAAAAGCTTGCGGAACCAGTCGAAGACGGACAAGGGGATTCCTCCGGTCGTTCGGGTTTGGGGTCAGGGTCAGTTCGTCTCGATCAGGTCGATCACCTTCTTGACGCCGGAGGTGCCTCCGGCCGTCCGCAGGGCGAGGGCCTTGCGCTCGCGGTCCGGCAGGGTGCCGCGCAGGCTCACGATGCCGTCGGTGCTCTCGATCTCCAGGTCGAAGGCGTGGCGGCCGATCTCGCCGAGCAGGTTCTTGGCGACGCGCAGCTCCAGGGCGGCGTCGTTGACCTCCCTCTCCGCGCTGCCCACGGCCTGGCCGACCGGGGTGCCGGTGCTCACGGCCGGGGTCCTCAGGCGGTTGTCCACCCGGTTGACGCCCGGCACCGAGAGGGCGACCTCCTCGGCCAGCTCCTGGGTGGCGCGCTTCTCGACCTCGCCCTCCAGGAGGACCCTGCCGCCGTCCACCTCGACCTTGACGTCCAGGGCGTCCCAGCCGAGCTTGTCGAGGAGGGCCAGGCGGACGTCGGCCTCCGTCCTCGCCTCGGCCACGTCGCTGTCTCCCGCCGCCGGGGCGGAGCGCGTGCCGGGGACGGTGCCGGCGCAGGCGCCGGCCAGCAGCGCGGTGAGCAAGGTCGGAACGACCAGGGCTTTCGGGTCGAGGATCTTCATGGTGGATCTCCTTTACGGCGGTTCATGAGAGGTCGAGCTGCCACTCGGTCCGGACGAAGTACCGTACCATCCCGGCGAACTGGGCGGTGCCCGCCATGTTCTCCCGGATGGTCTCGACGATCCGCTGGCGCAGCTCCGGCGCGATCGTACCCGTTCGCAGGACGTCCCGGAAGGTCAGGAGGTCGCGGTAGACCGGCCAGCGGACCCTGCGGAGCTCCTCGCGGTTCAGGCCGTAGAGCTTGGTCACCGCCTCGTGCACCCGTGCCGCCTCCGGGGAGTCGCCGCGCGGCTCGATCGAAACCTCCTTGTTGACCGGGTCGGCCACCCACTTGAAGAACGGCTCGGGATCGACCAGGTAGGGGTCCGGCAGGTGGGCCTGCTCCGCTTCCAGGGCCTGGAGGAAGTCGGTCCGCGCCAGCCCTTCGGCATCCGCCAGAGGGTCCGGCGTGAAGCGGGCGACCGCGGCGCGCAGCGCCTCGCCGGCGAGCCCCGCGTCCGGCAGCGGCGGCTCGCCCCAGGCGGCTCCTCCCACCGGGAACTCGTCGCCCTTGAACTCCTGGTTGCACCTCTGGCAGGAGAAGAGGTAGTTGTCGTAGCAGTAGGCCAGCCACCAGTACCTGCTCTTCGGCCGGAAGTGCTCGACGTCGCAGTGCGCCACGACCGCGGCCGCGGCCTCGCAATAGGCGCACTTGCCCCCGGTCTCCGCCTTGAGCTGCTTTTTGGCCGCCTTCCAGACGTCGCCGTTGAAGCTCAGGGCGCCGGCACGCCGCCCTTCGACCAGCGCGAGCAGCTTGTCGATCCGGCTCGCACCCCGGAAGGCCTTGGGGATGGCGGACGCCTGGCGGACTCGTTCGAGCTTGATCACGGGCGGAGCGTCCTACTGCGCCTTCAGGGCCTCGGCGATCTCCGCCAGCACCGCGACGCGCTTCTGGTCCAGCTCGGTGTGGGAGCTGATCTCCGGCAGGTCTTCGAGGTCCTCGGCGAGCGCGCGCAGCCGCTGCTCGTCGCGCCGGCTGCGCGCCGGCGCGGCCAGAAGGGCCGCGTGCTCGCGCCGCATCTCCTCGACGCGCTGCGAGTCGACCGTGGCGAGCCCGAAGGCCGGGCTCACCAGCAACTGGTGGAGCATCAGGTTGCGCGGCGCCCCGGGGTAGCCGTGGAGCACCGGGGGCCGCCCCTCGTCGCGGCGCAGGAAGAACAGCTCGCCCTCTCCCGCCTGGTGGACGGTGAGCGGCGAGTGGGTGGTCGCCAGGATCTGGAAGTTGGGCAGCTTGGCGTCGATGAAGCTGCGAAGCCGGCGCTGCCAGACCGGGTGGAGGTGGAGGTCGACCTCGTCGATCAGCAGCAGCCCGCGCGCCGAGAGGGGGTCGTCGTAGTCCTCGAAAGACTGGGTGACCGTGTAGAGGAGGTCGCCGCACCACGCCGCCACGTTCTGGTAGCCGTCGCTCAACTGGCCCAGGGGGATCTCGCCGTCCGCCGTGTTGAAGAGAAGCTGTCCGCGCTCCCGGTCGATGCGCGACAGCTCGACCCCGGGCAGCAGGTCGCGCAGCGTCTCCCCCACCAGCTTCAGCCCCTGGCCCTCGCGCCGGTAGTGGAGGTCGATCGCCCAGGTCTGGAGCGGGTTCAGCTCGGCGTTCGGGGAGCACAGCGCCGCGGCGCTCGCCGCGCGGGGCGTGCGGAACGGGCTCGCCGGGCTCGCGCCGGAAAAGCGCGGGTCTCCCAGGCGGCGCGACACACCGTAGCCCACGGTGAGATAGCTGCGCGCGGTATGGCGAAGCGCGTCGTCCAACCTCTTGAGGCTGGTGCGGTTCCTCTCGAAAAGGTCGAGCAGCCCCTCGCCGCGGAAGAGCTCCAGGCTGACCGTGCGCTCCTCCCCCTTGGCGGTGACCAGATGCGCCTCGATGCGGGCGCGGTCCTGCCCAATGCGGATCCAGTTGTCGGGCTCGACCAGCAGCTCCGACAGCCCCTCGCTGCCGGCGAGGACGAGCGCCGCGGCTTTCAGGAGCGAGCTCTTGCCGCAGCCGTTCTCCCCCAGCAGCAGGGTCCATTTGCGGCTCTCGCCGTCGTCGCACAGGAAGGGGAGATCGAGATGCTCGATCGACCGGACGTTTTCGAGCACGAGGCGTTGCAGGAACATGAAGAGATGGTACTACCGGGCCGGCCCCGCGGGGGAGCCCGGCGCGAGCTGCGGTGCTCCCCCGGCCGCTCGCCTCGCCGCCCTCGCGGTGGGCCGCACCGCCCCCATGGGGGGCCTCACCGCCCCGGCGGGGGCACTCCCGTCGCCAAGAGGGCGGAGGCGCCCCCCGCGGGGGCGGTGACTCCCCCCGTGACGGCAGCGGTCCCCCCACCCTCGGGGTGACGCCCCCCACAGGGGGCGGTGAGGCAAGCCACGGGGGCGATGATTCCCGTGACGAGGGGGTGACGCCCCCCCACGACGGCGGTGAGGTATGCGGCGAGGGCGGCGACGTATGCGGCGAGGGGGGTGTCGTAGGTGACGAGGGCGGTGACGCAGGCCTCGGGGGCGGGCCTTTCAGGGGCGGGGGGCGCGGATCACGCCGGCACCCTCTACGACCGCGGATGGAAGCGGTCGTAGAGGCTCTTCAGGCGCTCTTTGTGGATGTGGGTGTAGATCTCGGTCGTCGAGACGTCCGAATGGCCGAGCATGGTCTGCACCGCGCGCAGGTCGGCGCCGTGCTCCAGGAGGTGGGTGGCGAAGCTGTGGCGCAGCACGTGGGGGGAGGGGGCGGAGCGGATGCCGGCTTTGAGGCCGTAGCCTTTGAGGATCTTCCAGAAGCCCTGGCGGGTCATGGGGGCGCCGGCGGCGTTGGTGAACACGGCCAGGTGGCGCCCCTCGGCGAGATCCGGGCGCACGTCCCGCAAGTAGCGGTGCACCCAGTGCTCGGCCTGCTCCCCCACCGGCACGACGCGCTCCTTGCTCCCCTTGCCGAAGGCGAGGAGGAACCCGACGTCGAGCCGGAGCTGAGGGATCTGGAGCCCGACGAGCTCGCTCACCCGCAGGCCGGTCGCGTAGAGCAGCTCGATCATCGCCCGGTCGCGCAGCCCCAGGGGCTTGTCCGTGTCCGGAGCCGCCAGCAGCGCGTCGACCTCCTCTTCCGTCAACACCTTGGGCAGGGGGCGGTAGAGCTTGGGAGGCAGCAGGTTGACCGCCGGGTTGTCCGCCCGGTCGCCGGTCGTGATCAGCCCTTCGTAGAAGCCGCGGATGGAGGCGAGCGCCCGGGCGATGGAGCGCGGCGAGAGCCCCTGGCGGCGCAGGTCCCGGAAGTGGGCGGAAAGCACCTGGGGATCAGCCGTCAGCAGGTCCGCCCCACCCTTCTTGGCGAGCGCCTCGCCAAGCCGCACGAGATCCCCCTTGTACGCCTCCACCGTATTGCGGGAAAGCCCCCGCTCCACCGTCAATCCCTCCAGATAACGGTCGAGAACCCGCTTCCAGGCAGGGACAGGCAAGCGGGCCGAAGCGTCGGACATAGGTCTTTATCGTCTTGACGTAGGGGCGGGGCTTGTCCCCGCCCTCTTCTCGGATCGGGCATCCCCCACCCCGGGCGGGGACAAGCCCCGCCCCTACGTTTTATGCCGGCAAGCTTTGCCTACGTCGCCACCCGGCGGGAGTTGCAGATCTCCAGGATCTCCACCTCTTCGAGGATCATCGCCGAGGCCTTGGCCTTCCGGAAGATCTCCTGGACCAGCTCGGGCTCGGCCTCGATGCCCCGCTCTTCGAGCCAGTAGACGACGTTCGACTCGCCGCTCATCGGCCCCACCTCGATCACCTGGCGGCAGCCGATCATGCTCGCCGGCACCGAGGAGTAGACCCGGTCGGCCAGCCACTCGTCGCCCCGCCCGCGCGCCTTGATGATGGCCGCCGCATGGACGCCGGTGCCGGTGCGGAAGGCGTCGCGCCCCACGATGGGGTAGTTGTCCGGCAGAGGGACACCGGTCTTCTCCGAAACGAAGCGGCAGTACTCCTGGAGGCGGGTGAGGTCGCGGTCGATCCACCCGAGGAGCTGCATGTTGACCAGCAGCACGTCGATCGGGCAGTTGCCCACCCGCTCGCCGATGCCCACCGCCGTGCCGTGCAGGCGGTCGGCGCCGGCCGCCGCCGCGGTCAACGAGTTGATCACCGAGAGGCCGCGGTCCTTGTGGCCGTGCCAGTCCACCTTGACGTCCTCGCCCGTCGCATCCACCACCTCGCGGACGAAGCGGATCAGGTTCGCCACCCCGGTGGGCGTCGAGTGCCCCACCGTGTCGGCCACGCACACCCGCCGCGCCCCGGCCTCGACCGCCTCGGTGTAGAGCCGCCGCAGGTCTTCGGGGTTGGAGCGGGTCGTGTCCTCGGTGACGAACATCACCGGCAGCCCCTCGCCCGCCGCGAACTCGACCGCCTCGCGGGTGAGCTTCAACATGCGGTCGAGGGTCCAACCCTCGGCGTACTGGCGGATGGGCGAGGAGCCGATGAAGCACGAGGCCTCGATGGCGATCCCCACCTTCTGGGAGATGTCGACGATCGGCTGGATGTCCGCCTTGACCGTGCGCGCCGCGCAGTTGGGGAAGATCGGCAGCTTGTGAGTCACGATCTCGCGGGCCAGAACCTCGACGTCCCGAGCCACGTGAGGCCCCGCCCCGGGCAGACCGATGTCCGCGGACTCGATCCCCAGGTCCGCGATCATGTGGAGGATGCGGACCTTGTCCTCGATCGAAGGCGAGCGCACGGAGGGCGACTGCAGCCCGTCGCGAAGGGTCTCGTCGTCCAGCTCAACCCGGCCCCGGGCGGGCTTCAAGTCGTCGCCGGACGAGCAGTTCCAGTCATAAATGAGATCGGACTCTTTCAGTTCCACGGAAATCTCCCAGGCAGGTCTCTAGACGGGGACATTATACGCCGGGGCCCTCACCACCCCGACCCTCCTCTCCCACCTCCCCCCCATCCGCCGGGAGAGGAGGGAGCCTTGAAAAAGCAAACCTTGCCTCTGCAGTTCTCCCTCTTCTCCCGGAAGGGGGGCGGGAGGCCGGGAGAAGAGGGCCGGGGTGATGAGGGCCCCCCGAGAGGCGAAGCCGCGAGGGAGTTCTGGCTTTCCGCTCTACCCCGCCACCACCGCCCGCCCCGCCGCCCTCGCCAGCAGGTCCCCCACCTGCGAGGTGGTGAGCGTGCCGCCCAGGTCCGGAGTGGTCTGGCCCTCGCGGAAGGAGCGGGCGACGGCGTCGTCGATCGTCTTCGCGGCCTCGCGGTGGCCGAGGTGGTCGAGCATCAGGCAGGCGGAGAGGATGGCGCCTACCGGGTTGGCGCGGCCGGTGCCGGCGTACTTGGGGGCGGAGCCGTGGACGGGCTCGAACATGGAGGTGCGGCCGGGGTGGAGGTTGGCCGAGGCGGCGACGCCCAGCCCGCCCTGGAGGGCGGCGCCGAGGTCGGTGATGATGTCGCCGAACATGTTGTTGGTGACGATCACGTCGAAGCTCTCGGGGTTCATGACCATCTGCATGGTCAGGGCGTCGACGAAGAGGTGGCGCGAGCGGATCTGCGGGTACTCGGCGGAGACCTCGGCGAAGACGCGCTGCCAGAGGTCGTGCCCGTAGCGCATGACGTTCGACTTGTCGCTCATGCACACTTCGCGGCGCCCGTGCTCGACCGCGTACTCGAAGGCGGCGCGGATGATGCGCTCGACGCCCTTCCTGGTGTGGATCTCGTCCTGCACGGCGATCTCGTCCGGCGTGCCGCGCTTGAAGTTGCCGCCGATGTTGACGTAGGCGCCCTCGGTGTTCTCGCGGAAGATCACCATGTCGACGTCCTTCTCCGTCTTATCCTTCAAGGGGCAGAGGCGGGCGTCGTAGAGGCGGACGGGCCGGAGGTTGATGTAGAGGTCGAGGCCGAAGCGGATCCCCAGGAGGATGTCCGCGGCGTGCTTCATGTCGGGCACCCGGGGGTCGCCGTAGGCGCCGATGAAGACGGCGGAGAAGTTGTCCCGGAAGTCTTCCAGCGCACCCGGGGGGAGCGTCTCGCCGGTCGCGAGGTAGCGGTCGGCGTCCCAGTCGAGGTGGACCAGCTCGAGCGGCAGGTCCCAGGCTTCGGCGGCGGCCTCGAGGACCTTGACCGCCTCGGCGGTGACGTCTTTGCCGGTGCCGTCGCCGGGCAGCACGGCGATGCGTTGCGGCCGGCGTTGATGGGGGGGAATGGTGTTCATGCGGCGGATGCTAGCACGCCATCCGCCGTCTTTCAGGAGCCGGGACCTCCGTCGTGTTGCGGGACCGGAACACCGGCGAGATCACCCGGCCGGCCGCGGGCTCGGGGCGGGCGACGGCGACGCCCGGAGCGACCTTGGGCACGATCCCGAAGTCGAAGACGAACGGCATCTCCGGGCAGAGCCAGGCCGAGTGGAGGGCGGGCCAGGGCTCGCCCCCGGCGAAGTTGAACAGGCGCGGCAGGAAACCGTTGCCGGCGACCTCTACGTGCAGGGGCCAGACCGCGGCCTTCGGGTGATGCGCCTCGACCCGGTGGAGAGAGCCGGTCGCCTCCGCGTAGCCGTGCGGCCGCTCCTGGAAATACCGCACCACCTGGTCCCAGCCGCCGAGCCGCGGCCCCTCCCCCACCGCCGGGCTGTCGAGCCGCGCCCGCACCTCCAGCGATCCGCCCCGCTCCACCCGCCACAGCCAGGGCCCGTCGCCGCCCCGGGAAGGGTGGGGGAAGTCGAGCTTCGCCCAAGACACCGGCTGGCTGGTGACCAGCCACACCGGCGCCGTCACCCACGCCGGCATCAGCATCTTGCGGAAGAGAACCGAGGGCGTGCCGTCGTCGTCCAGCACGCACAGGCGCAGGTTGAGCTGGGGATAGCGGAACCGCAGCCCCGGCAGGGCGGTGAAGTGGACCGCCTCCTGGTGGAACAGGAGCGCCGAGGCGAACACGTAGTCCCGCCCCTGCCAGGAGTGGAGTTGGTAGCGCAGAGGCGACGGCGGCTCGGGAAGGGACCCGGCCGGCAAAGCCCAGTTGAGGTACAGGCAATCGCGTACCATCGTCCGCAGCATCACCAGGAAACCATAGCGTGAGGCGCCCCAGCCCGCAAGGGACCCTCATCACCCCGGCCCTCTTCTCCCGGCCTCCCTCCCGCCCGCCGGGAGAAGAGGGAGCTACAGAAGAAGAAGTTTGTTTTGTCTTGTCCTCTTTTTGCCTTCTCCCTCCTCTCCCGGACGGTGGGCGGGAGGCCGGGAGTAGGAGGGCCGGGGAGGTGAGGGCCCCGGGCGAAGCCCGGGGGCGACCTCTGCTAAAGTGGGCAGTCCGAAGTCACTG
>Ga0190265_10002350_pt1 | contig 12701 bp, 5 predicted proteins | sample Popmic124T_FD_133135 | JGI IMG/M metagenome (GOLD analysis project Ga0190265, IMG submission 133135) | Populus adjacent soil microbial communities from riparian zone of Indian Creek, Utah, USA - 124 T | ecosystem: Environmental > Terrestrial > Soil > Riparian zone | place: USA: Utah | collected... | reverse complement strand
TTCTTCCATTCGTCGCGCCACGCGTCGCCGATCAGCTCCGAGAGGCGCGGCGACCACGCCCGATCGAGGCTCGCCGCCGCCGCTTCGGCACGATCGCGAGCACCGAAGCTGGCGACGAGCGTCGCCTTGCCCGCCGTGCCGCCGACGGCGAGGGTCGTCGCATCGCGTTGCTCGACGCCATCAGCGCCGAGCTCGAAGAGCAGCGCCGCGATCTCGTCGGCCTCATCCTCGGCGACGTCGATGGAAAGCTGAGGGTAGCGGGGCGGGTCGTCCTTGGGCTCGCGCGGCGGGTCGTTCATGAAGGCGCGCTCCGCCGTCAGCGCTGGGGCGGAATGTAATAACGATCTTGGGCGGACACTGAAAAAAGCACCTCGCCCCGCTTCTCGGGCGGGGGTACGCGCTGCCCGGGCTCGAGCACCATCGCCGTCAGGCGTTCGCCGTAAACGACGCCGGTGTCGATGCCGGTCGCCCACGGATGGAGCTGGGGTTCGCGCTGGGCGTTGTGACCGAAAACGATGTGAGGAGGCCCGGTGTAGCGCCTGCCCCACAGCACGATGCCCTCTTTCTCGACCATCTCGCCGTGGACGCCGAGCTTCTCGATGGGTTCGTTGTGGGGGCCGAGGTAGCGCATGGAAAGGAGCGCCGACCGCGGCTGCGCTTCCATCGGAAGGCCAGGCACGATGCCGGCATGAACCAGACGAAGCTCGTGATGCGGAAGATCGATCCAGAGCTCGAGGGAGGCGAGCACCGCCCAGTCGGCTGATTCGAGCTGCTCGGCGATCTTTCGCTTGCCTTTTCCGAGGTGGACGTCACCGTTGCCCGCTTGCCGCGCCAGGTGCCATTCGAGAAGATCGTCGTCGTGGTTGCCCCGCACGCCGCGCGCTCCGGTGCGTCGCGCGATGGCGAGAACGCCCAAGGGGTCGGGCCCGCGCGAGAGCAAATCACCCAGGAAAAAAAGAGCGTCGCGGTCGTCGTAGCGCACGAGCTCGAGCAAACGTTCGAGCTCGTCCCGGCATCCGTGGACGTCCCCCACCACGATGGTGCGGCCTTGCTTGATTTGCTCGCTCTTCGACATGTCGGCGACTCGGTAACGTTACCGCGTCAGTTCTTCGCCCCGCGAGAAACTGAACGGGCGGTGAGGGATCAATGATCGGGGTCGCCCAGCTTGGCGCGCTTGGGGATGACCACGATACCCTGCTCGCTCACGTAGAATCGACGGCGGTCCTCTTCGGGATCGTATCCGATCGAGATGCCCTGTGGGATATCGACGTCCTTGTCGATGATGCACCGGCGAATGCGCGCGTAGCGCCCGATATTGACGTTCTCGAAAAGGATGGACTCCTCGACCTCGCTGAAGGAGTTGATGCGAACGCGCGGCGAAAGGACGCTGCGGTGGATTCGCCCGCCGGAGATGATGCTCCCGTCGGAGACGAGGCTGTCGGTGGCGACGCCGACGCGCGCCGCGGCTTCGTCGCGAAAGACGAACTTGGCGGGAGGATCGTGGCTGATGCCGGTGCGCAGCGGCCAGCGTGAATTGTAGAGATTGAACATGGGATGGATCTCGACGAGATCCATGTGCGCGGCCCAATAGGCGTCGACCGTGCCGATGTCGCGCCAATACCCACGTTCGCGCGGACTTTCGCCGGCAACGACGTTGGTCGCGAAGTCGTAGACGAAGACGCGCCGCCCGGCCTTGACGCACGATGGAACGACGTCGCGGCCGAAGTCGTGATTGGACGAGTCGTCGGCGAGATCTTTTTCGAGCTCGGCGACGAGCGCCTCCGTCTTGAAGACGTAGTTGCCCATCGAGGCGAGCGCCAAATGCGGCTGCCCCGGCATGGCCGGCGGGTCGTCGGGCTTCTCGTGGAAGGCGATGATGCGACCCTCGTCGTCGCACTGGATGACGCCGAACGAGCGCGCTTCTTCACGCAGCACGGGTATCGCAGCGACGGTGAGATCGGCCTCTTTGGCCGAGTGGGCGGCCATCATTTGCCGGATGTCCATCTTGAAGACGTGATCGCCGCCGAAGACAGCCACCAGATCGGGGTTCTCGTCGCTGATGACGTGCTGCGTCTGGTAGACCGCGTCGGCCGAACCGCGGAACCAATTTTTGCCCGTGCGCTGCTGGGCAGGCAGCGTCTCGATGAAGTTGTCGAGCATCGGCGACAGACGCCAACCCCGGGCGATGTGCTCTTCGAGCGACGCGCTCTTGTATTGCGTCAGGATCTTGATCCGGAAGAGCCCTGAGTTGACGAAGTTGGAAAGGATGATGTCGATGACCCGGTAACGGCCGGCGAAAGGGACGGCGGGCTTTGCCCGCTCGATGGTGAGCGGTCCCATCCGCTTGCCTTCGCCCCCCGCGAGAATCATCGAGAGCACTTTCGACGTTTCGTAAGGCGCTCCAAGAATCAGGTCTCGAGCCACGGCCCAGGAATCTAGCACTACCGCGAGGCTGGCTACGATCGGCTGGATGGCTCGAGCGGAAAATTCCCGCTCCGCCAAGGGAGAAAGGTCCGGGGTCTGCAAGCAAGGGGCGGCGGAATGGGTGCGCTCGGCCGTCCCTCCCGGTTCGGACCGAGACGGCGCCGCGAGCGCGAACCGGGAAAGGGGGTGGCGAAAGAAGAAACCGACGCTGATCGAGGAGTCGCCGAACAAAAAAGGGGGGATCGCCTCGGTATGGCTGCGGGATGGCCTTGCGATTCGAGCAAGTCGCGTGTTAGCCCTTGACTCACCCTTGAACCGGGGCGGACATGTCCGCTCGCGCCGAGGGTTCCCCCTGCCGGAGAACGTTCATGAGGATCTCTGTCCGCCGCGTCGCCCCCGTGTGCTTCGTCTGCGTGCTCCCTGTCGCGGTCTTCGCGATGACGCCAGGGTGCGGTCCGACGGACGAGCCCTACAAGCCCCAGCCCGCCTTCAGCGGGCGCAAGGCGAATCTACCCGCCGTGCCGTCGCTGCCCAACAAGCCCATCAAGGTCGGTGACGGGTACACCGTCTTCGGCGCCATGCACTACCTGAGAAGCCGCGTTCATAACGCCGACGTCAACGCGAAGGACCTCAACATCACCGGCTACATCGTCAAGACGAACCTCGCCGAAGCGCCCGCTTGCGCCGTGCACAAGACTGGCAAGGGGGACAAAGAGGACTGCAAGTCGCCCATCCCCGCCTTCTGGATCGCCGACGAGAAGGGCGACGAGAAAAACGCCATCAAGGTGATGGGCTGGGCTTCGAACTTCGCGCAGATCTTCGACGCGGTGGAGAAGTACTCCAAGCCGCCGTCGAAAAACCCGAAGGACAACGAACCCGTGATGGACGAGTTCTGGGCCGTCGCCGTCCCCAACCCGATCCCCAACGTGGGGGCCAAGGTCACCGTCTCCGGCAATTTCGCCGTCTCGTTCACCAAGTCGACGAGCGGCGTGGAGACGGACCCCACGCATGGCATCATGACCTTCGCGAAGATGAACTACATCGAACCCCCGCCCGAGCCGGGAACTCTCCCCGGGATGAAACAAGGCGGCGGCAAGAAGAAGTAGTCGCGATCGGTTGCAGCTCGGCTCGCCCCGGGTGAGGAGGGTCCCTAAGATGGCGACCCTGGGGCTCTCGCAGGCGAGGTGGGCCGCCGTTTGGGCGGCGATCACAGGCCTCGCTCTCACGTTCGGGTGCACGCGCATCCCGCCGGGCCGCTATGCGATCGACAGCGTCGAGATCGAGGGGACGAGTAAGGTCGAAGCCGCGGAAGTCGAGGACAAGATCGCGACCGCCGAGAGCCCGCGCTTTCTCGGCATGTTTCGCGGCGTGGTGCTCGACTACGAGCTCTTCGACCCTTACGTCCTCGAGCGCGACTTGGCGCGCATCGAGCGCCTGTACCGCGCGCGCGGGTTCTATGAAGCGCACGCCCGCGCCGGTCGGGTCGAAAAAGTCGCTCCTTCCCACGTCCGCGTCAGCGTCGTGATCGAGGAGGGACCGGCGGTCACGGTCGGCGAAATCAAGGTTCAAGGGATAACCGCCCTCCCCCTCGATGACGCGGCCGCGGTACTCGCCGCCGTGCGCCGGCGCCTTCGCGCCGGGCGCAACTTCGACGAAGAGGGTTACGAAGAGGCGCTCGAGCAGATCCAGCACTCACTCAGCGACCGCGGCTACGCTTTCGCCAAGGTGGAGGGGCGCGTCGAGGTGAATCTCGCTCGCCACGTGGCGGACGTTTCTCTCGACGTGACGCCGGGCAGGGTGGCGCGGATCGGGGCCGTGAGCCTCACCGGTTTGGGCCCGCTCCCCGAGGCGCCCGTGCGGCGTGCGCTCGAGCTCGAGGAAGGGGAGCTCTACTCGACGGCCAAGCTCGAATCCGCCAAGCGCGCCATCCTTGCGCTCGGTGTCTTCTCCGAGGTGGAAGTGGAGCCGGATCTCTCGCGCCCGAACTCGCCGACGGTTCCGGTCAAAGTCGTGGTCACGCCGAGCCAGCTACGCGCCCTGAAAGTCGGAGGCGGCATCGGGCTCGACGTTGTCCGCACCGACGTGCACCTGCTGACCGGCTGGGAAGATCGCAACTTCTTGGGCGGGCTCAGGCGCTTCAACGTCGACGTGCGACCGGGGCTCATCTTTTACCCGACGCGTGTTCCCACGTTCCAGGCGCCCAAAGAGCTCCTCTTGGAAGCGCGAGCGCGCGCCGAGCTGCGCCAGCCAGGGGTGATCGAGGGGCGAACGAACGGCATCGTGCGCGGCGAGGTCAACGTCTATCCGGTCCTCTTCGCCGATCCGAAAAAGACGCCCGAGTTCGTTCCCGGTTACCTCGATCTCAGTACCGGCTACGGCCTCGAGCGCGCGTTCGGCCCTTTTTACGCGAGCTTCTTTTACAATTTTCAGAACAGCTTTCCCTTCGACTACGGGGCCGACACCCAGAACTTTCGCAAGGTCGTCCTCTCCTACCTCAATTTGAAGACGACGCTCGACTTTCGCGACGACGCCATTCGACCGCACGCGGGGCTGGTCGTCAGCAACGACGTGCAATTCGCAGGGCTTCCCGTGTTCGAGGCCTTCCGGGGCGATGACGTGCTCTTTGCCAAGGATCTCCGCCTTCAGCCGGAGGTGCGTGGATACGTACCTTTGAGCCGGCGCTGGACCTTGGCTTTGCGCGCCACGACCGGATTTCTTTATCCGTTTCCGTCGAGTTACGGCGGCAGCCTTCGCCCCGGCGTGGACCCCAGCGCCGAAGACATCCAGCTCGTCTTTTTCCGCGGATTCTTCTCGGGCGGCCCTAATTCCAATCGAGGCTATCCTTATCGAGGCGTGGGACCGAGAGGCGACGTGAGCACATTTTTGCGCACCACAGAGGAAGGTGAGGTGTTTCCCACCGGGGGCCTGAGCCTCTGGGAGGCGTCGATCGAGATCCGTTTTCCGCTGTCGGGCGATCTCGGCGGTGTCACGTTTTGCGACGCCAGCGACGTTTCCCGCTACAGGTTCGACATTCGCCTGCTCTACCCGCACCTCTCCTGCGGCGCCGGCCTTCGCTACGACACGCCCGTCGGGGCGATCGGGCTCGACGTGGGCGTGCCGATCCCCGGCGCGCAAGCCCTCGATCCGAACGCGCCCGCGACGGAAAAGGTTCCCGCCGACAGCTTCGCTGTTTCGATCGGTATCGAGAGCCGTTGATGGACAGCCCGAGCGTCGCCCCGCGAGCGTCGCGCTCCCTCGGCCGGACCTTGATCGGCGCGGTGATCTTGGCGGTCACCTTCGGCGGCGCGGCCGTGGGGGGCGCGTTGCTCCATACGAACGTGCTGCCCGCGCGGCGGCTGGCGGCGCGCCTCCTCTCCAACGTTCTCACGAGCACCTTCAACGGCCGCATCACCATCCAGCAGATCGACCATATCGATGCCGGGGGATTCGAAGGTGCCGACGCTTTCGTCTACGACCCTTCCGGCGCGCGCGTGCTCACCGTCTTCGGTTTGCGCGGCCGGGCGTCGCTCGTCGATATCGCCCAGCGAATTGCGAGTGGCTCGCGCAACATCGAAATTGACATCACCCAAGCTCGCGCCGAGCACGTCGACGTCATCATCGCGCCCGACGAGGAAGGGATTCCCACCCTGGCGCGGGCTTTCGAGCCTCGCCCATCGGTGACGCCCGGCGCGCCCTCGCGCCCCGGCCCTCGGGTTCGCGTATGGCTCCCCGAGGTCGAGCTGCACAAGGCGAACGTGCGCGGCGGCCTCGCCGGGCTCGAGGGCGTCAATGCCGATCTCGCCAATGTTTATGGCTCGGTCCTCGCAGGCACCGACCGCACCTCCATCCGCGTACGACGCTTTTCGCTGCAAGCCGGGGGGCTTGCTTCCAAACCCGTGCGGGGCACGGCCGAGACGCGCATCGAGCTCCCCTCGAGCACGGGCAAAGACGTGTCGGTGTGGGGGGTGTTCGACGGCAACGTAGGCGATGTGCAGGTGAACTTGCGCGGCGGCCTCGACGGCGACGAGCTCTTCTTCACCGGTGACGCGCTGCGCGCTCGGCCCGAAGCCGTGCGCGCGCTCTTGCCTTGGTGGCCGCTCCATGAAGACGCGAAGCTGCACGTTCAAGCTCGCGGCGAGCCGAGCAATCTTTTTACGCGCGGTTTTGTCAAAGTCGGTACGGGGGACGCCGAATTCGCCGGCCAGCTCGGTTTCGAGGGCGGCGTTCGCACGTCGCTGGCCGTCGAGGCACGCGATTTCGATCTGCGATCGTTCGAACCGACCGCGCCGGCAACCGCGCTCTCGACGTCCGCGACGGTGAGCATCGGCATGGACCGCGTCCGCGGTCTGGAAGGGCAGATCGAAGCAACCACCTGGCCTTTTCGCGTCGCGACGATCGACGTCCCCGCCGCGTCGGTCACGGCGACCATCGCCGGCCCGCGCATTTCGGGCAAGGTCGTCCTTCGCGATCGCCTTCTGCCTTCGGAGATCGACGTCGACGTGCACCCTGGACCCGCCAATGGCCCTCTCGTCGTCGATCTCGACTGGACGGCGCGCGCCCCGTCGATGGAAAAGGTCGCGTGGCTCGCCCCGATTGGCACAGGAGAGCTGAGCTGGCGCGCAAGGGGATCCATCGTCGAAGGGCGCATCAGCGCTTCGGTCGAGGGTTCTGCGTCGCATTTCGAGCGTCCCGGCGTGTCGCTCGCGAAGGGGCGGATCACAGGCACGCTGCGCGGCCCTTTCGAGGCGCTCTCCATCGACGCGTCGCTCGAGGGCCAGGGATTCCGAGTGGGGCCGCTCGATTTCCCGGAAGTCCGCGCCAAGGCCGAAGGTCCTCTCTCCCGTCTCTCGGTGGTGGCTGCCGTTGCCGGCCAAGACAACGCCAAGCTGGGCGCCAAAGCCTCCGTCGAAACCTCGTCCAAGGGGACGGTGGTGCAAAACGTCGAGCTGGCCGCCGCGCGCGGCGAAGTCGCCGTTTTCGGCAAGGTGCGGAGCATCGCCGTCACCGACGATCGCGTCGACTTGCAGGGCATTTCCGTGGAAGGCGCCGGACAACCCATCGCCGGATCCCTCAGTATTTCCCCCGCCAGTGTCAAGGTGCGGATGGCCTCCGAAGACATCGATCTCGAGAAGGTGGGCGCCGTTTTTCTGCCCGGCGTTACGGTGGGCGGGCGCCTCGCTTTCGACGTCGACGCAGAGCTGAGCGGTCGAACCGAGCGCGGACACGCTCGCATGCGCCTCGAAGACGGGCGGCTCGGCGAGGTAGCGGGCGTCAGTGCGCAAGGCGAGGCCAACGTGAACGGCGGCCGCTTTTTCGGCGGGGTCGACGTGGTTTGGGGGGCGCTCGGATCGGTCACGGTGACGGCCAACGATGCCGTGCTCGCCGGTTCGGCTTTGCGCGCATCATCCTGGCAAGACGCAAGAGGACGTCTGCAGGTCGACAGCGCCTTCGATCTCGCGCGATTGAGCGAACAATTCGCGGCGGCTCTCGGGTCGGCGGGAGCCGCGGGGGGCGCTGCGCGCGCCAAGCTCGTTCTGTCACGCGTCAACGACGCAAGCGACGCCGTGCCGGCGGGCGCACGGCGCGATCGGTCACCGCCGGACGTCGACCTTCTCATCTGGACCGACGGGCTTCGCGTGGGGTCCAAAGACGCGGCGCGCCGTAAGGCCCTCGGCCAATCCGGCCCGTTCGCGAGCGAAGGGGTCGACGTGCAGCTCACCATGCACGTCGATGGCGACGAGCCCCGAGGGCAACTCACGGCGCGCCTCATCGATACCGAAGGGGTGTTTGCTGGTCTTTCGGCGGCTGCCGAGGTGCAGCTCGCCGACCTCTGGGGGAACTCCGACCACGCCATCGAGCGTCTCGCTCGCCTGCCGATCAGGGCCGAGGTCACGCTGCCGCGCCGTAATCTCTCTGTCTATCCTGCCTTTTTGCGCATGCCGGGATGGCGAGGAGAAATCCAAGGAGCCGGGACGCTCACCGGCTCCTTTCTGTCGCCGATGATCGGCGTGAGCGTGGAAGGGCACGCTGTCGAAGCGACCAACGCGGGGTTCGGCTTGCCGGTGGATGTCGACGCGCATGCCCGTTACGACGGTGTGCGAGCGCTCGCGCGGCTTCGCGCCAGCCGCCCCGAGGGAGTCGTGTTCGATGCGATGACGCAGATCGATGCGCGCCTCGAAAAGCTGATGGCGGCTATCTCCTCCAAAGAGCCTGAAACATCGGACAGCGGCGATGCTGCGGTCGCCGAAGACGGCGAACGGCGGCGGTCCGTCGATCCGTGGTGGGAGGCGACGGGTCGAGCGCGGCTCTACCGGTTTCCTCTGGCCAGCGTGCCGGCCCTCTCGGAGAACGTGGTCGGAGGTTTTGCGAGCGGCATGCTCACGTTCCGCGGTTTGAACCGCGACCCTCAGGTCGAAGCCGAAGTCGATGCGACCAACCTGACACTCGACGCCGCGACCTTTCCCACCGCGACGGCGCACCTGCGCGTCGCCAAGGGCCGCGTCGTCGCCAGCGCCAAGCTCGACCAGACGGCGGGCGGCGCCTCGGCGACGGCCGCCGGCAGCGTGCTTTGGGCGTCGCCGATCTTGCCCGCGCTCGACAAGAAAGAGTCGCTCGACCTGTTCGTCGAGGCGCGAGATCTGCGGGCAGCCGCCCTCTACCCGCTTTTTTTGCGCGGGCTCTTCAGCCATTTCGACGGCCGGCTCAACGGGACCATGCACGTGCGACACGGGGGTGAAGGACGCGAAGCTGTCGACAGCATCGCCGGCGCGTTCGAATTCCAGGACGGCCGCTTGCTCATTCCGGAGATCGGGCAGGAGTTTCGCAAAGCGACCGCCCACCTCGCCATCACGAAGCGCGGACAAGTCGACATCACCAACGTCTCGGCGAACGGCGTGAGCGGCAAGCTGACGGCATCGGGCAAGATGTGGCTCAAGGGGTTTGCCTTCGAGAAAGCCGAGGGCGAGGTGCGCATTGCCCAGAAAGAAGCCGTCCCCCTCACGCTGGAGGGCGTCTCGGTGGGAGACGCTTGGGGGACGCTCATGCTGCACGCCAAGATGGCCAATAGCCGCACCGTCAAGCTCGACATCGACGTTCCCGTATTCCACGCCGATCTGCCGGAGTCGTCTTCGCGCGACCTACAAGGCTTGTCCGACAACCCCGAAATCCAGGTGGGGGTCCGACGCCCAGGCGGTGAGCTGGTACCCGTGCTGCTGGCGCCCCCTGAAGAGAAGCGCGACGACGATGCCCTAGCTTGGCAAGTCACGTTTTACCTCGGACAAGATGTGATCTTGAAGCGCGGTTCGATGATGAAGTTGACGCTCGGCGGCGAGCCTGCCGTCCATTTGACGGACAAGGCCCATGTCACCGGCACCGTCGAATTCCGCAGCGGCACCGTGGAAGTGTTCGGCAAGCGATTCGAGATCGAGCACGGCCAGGCCGAGTTCGAAGGGGACGATCCGGGCAATCCCAACGTGGCGGTGACGGCGAGGTGGGACGCCCCTGAAGGCACGCGTATCTTCGCCGATTTCGTGGGCCCCTTACGCACCGGCCAGCTGAGCCTGCGATCGGAACCGGCGCGTTCGCGGAACGAGGTCGTTGCCCTCTTGCTCTACGGTGGGACCGACGAGTCCTCGATCCGACCAGGGCAAGCCTATCGGCAGAGGGCCCACGCCGAAACGGCCGGCACCGTGCTCGCCGGCGGAGCCGTCAGCACCAGCGTGAATCGCGTGCTCGCCAGCGTGACCCCGCTCGACATCACCACGCGGGTCACGAGCGACACCCGGAGCCCCATGCCGGAAGTGGCCGTCCGCCTTTCGCCGCGGGTCACTGCCCAGGTCAGCTACCGGACGCGGCCCCCTTTGGCCACCGAGAGAACAGACCGCGTGCTCGTCACGCTCGACTGGCGTTTTCTCCGTAACTGGTCGATTGCGACGACCATGGGCGACAAACGCGCGATGGTGCTCGATTTGATTTGGAAGTATCGGTACTGACCATGCGCGGTCGAGCACAGCGGTCGCGCACTCGCTGACACCGCCCGAGACGCAAAGCGTCCGATCAGAACCGTCCGACGTCCGGCGAAGCGCGGGCGCTCCGGTCGCGTTGCTGCGGTGGAGTTCCGCCCAAAGCACGACAGGCTTTGGTTACCTGCCGGACACGTCCCTTCGATCTCCTCACATCATCGAACACGACGGTTCTTATTCTTCGAGGACGGAGCGGTGATCGAAGGATCGAGCGCTGTGGACCCTCCAAGAGATCGATGTCAAGGGGAGAGTGCCACTTCATCCTTGGGGGTTCCGTGATGCTGAACCGGGATATCGGACGCTGCGTCCGACTCTTTCTTTGTTGTGTGGCGCTGATGGTCTCCGGTTGCGTCAAGATCCTCGGCGACTTCGAATCCCTCACGCCGCCCCTGCTGGATGCTTCGCTGGACACATCCAGCAATGACGGCGGCACCGTCGACGTGCGCGATGCCGGGGCGAGGGAGTCCGAGGGCGGCTTCACCTGCAGCGCCGGAGAGAAGGCGTGCGTCGGACAGGAACTTCGTGTTTGCAACGCCGCCGGCGCTTGGCAGCTCGAAGCGATGTGCCCCTACCGCTGCACGAGCGGGGCCTGTACCGGAATCTGCAAACCAGGTGAAGAGCGCTGTCAGGCGGGTATGACCTCGACCTGCTCGCCTCTGGGAACGTGGGATACACCCGTTCGTTGCGAGAAGCTCTGCACCGAGGACGGCTGCAGAGGGGAGTGCGCGCCGGGAGCTACGCGCTGCAGCGCGACGAACCTCCAAACATGCAACGCACAGGGCGCTTGGCAGGACATCGCGGCTTGCGCATTCGTCTGCCAGGAGAGCATGTGCTCGGGCATTTGCGCGCCGGGCGCCAAACAGTGCAAAGCGAATCAACCGCAGACCTGCAACGCCAAGGGCGCATGGGTCGACGATGGAGAGGTCTGCGCGAACGTTTGCGACCGCGGAACGTGTACCGGAGCATGCAAGGACGGATCTGCGCAATGCTCGTTCAATACGGCGCAGATTTGCGTCGGCGGTCAGTGGAAAGATCAACAGGCGTGTCCCAACGTCTGCGACACGAAGACGGGGAAATGCAGCGGCGTTTGCGTCCCCGGCGCGTCCGAGTGCGTGGGCAACGCGCTGCGCACCTGCGCATCGGACGGGCAATGGGCCAGTCTCCCCTGTCCCTTCTTGTGCAACGCGACCACCAAGACCTGCACCGGCATGTGCGCGCCGGGGACGACACGATGCAACGGCACCACACAGCAGGTCTGCAACCAGGAGGCGAACTGGGTCGACACCCAAGTCTGTCCCTTTGTTTGTGCGACAGGACAATGCGCCGGCACCTGCGTCCCTGGCTCGACCCACTGCATGGGGACGACGCCGCAGACGTGTGGCCCGACCGGCAATCCGACCCGTGGCACCGCCTGTCCTTTCATCTGTTACGCGGGCAGCTGCGCCGGCGTGTGCACACCAGGGGAGAGGCGGTGTGACCTCAAGGTGCCGCAAACCTGTGCCGCCAATGGACAGTGGGAGTCGGGCCTCGCTTGCCCGAGCGCATGTTTCGGCAGCGGTCAATGCGGCGACTGCGTACCCGAAACGATGACTTGTTCCGGCAATCAGCCGCAGAAGTGCGATCGCAACGGGCATTGGGTGATCGAGGGCGCGGCATGTCCCTTCGTTTGTGCGAGCGGTGCCTGTACGGGAAGGTGCCAGCCGGGGGCCCGGCAGTGCAACGGCGACATGCCCCAGACCTGCGGACCGGATGGCCTCTTTCATGACGACGCCGCTTGCCCCGTTGTCTGCGTGGGGGCCGGTGTCTGCGGAGTCTGCAGAGAGGGCGCCTCGCAATGCAACGGCAACGTGCCCCAGTCGTGCGACCGAAATGGGCAATGGGTGAGCGCGGCGTCGTGCCCCTACGTTTGCAGCAGCGGAAGTTGTCGGGGAGTGTGCACGCCGGGAAGCGCGCGCTGCAACGGCAACGTGAGCGAAACGTGCGATGCCAGCGGCAACTGGCAAACGCTGGCCGCTTGCACCGATGCGTGCGTGAACAACGCTTGTGCGGATTGCGTGCCCGAGACGCGGCGCTGCAGCGTGGATCAGCCGCAGATCTGCAACGCGAGCGGCCGCTGGACGGCTGCCGGGAGCGCGTGTCCTTACGTTTGTTCGGGCGGCCGGTGCACCGGCTCGTGCCGGCCGGGCGCCCGACGGTGCAACGGCACCATGTCGCAGATCTGCAGCAGCAGCGGGAACTGGCAGGACTCGGTGCAAT
>Ga0190265_10002349_pt1 | contig 12705 bp, 9 predicted proteins | sample Popmic124T_FD_133135 | JGI IMG/M metagenome (GOLD analysis project Ga0190265, IMG submission 133135) | Populus adjacent soil microbial communities from riparian zone of Indian Creek, Utah, USA - 124 T | ecosystem: Environmental > Terrestrial > Soil > Riparian zone | place: USA: Utah | collected... | reverse complement strand
TCGGGCGCCGGTGCCGAGCCGGGGGAGGACGAGGACACCGAGATCGTGCACCCGGACACCGCCAGGACGACGCCGAGCAGCAGGGCGACCACGCTGCGACCCCGGGTCGGTGCGGGACCGGAGCCGTGCCAGCGCGGGACCATTCGGGCAGCGTCCCACGGGGCACCGGCCTCCGCACGGCGTTCGGGCGCGGCCGCCGTCCTGGCCGGTGCTCAGCCCGGCGTGGTGATCTCGACTCCGCAGCGGAAGTCGCGGCGCGCCCCCGGTTCCAGGGTGATCGCCTGCCGGCAGTCCGGCCGGTTGAACGCATCGGTCATCAGCTCGACGGGTTCCAGCGCGATCGACGTCCGCGGTTCGCGGTCGAGGGTGTCGCCGGTGAACACGTGCATCAACCCGGTGTGCTGGGAGACGACCAGCGTGCGCCCGGTCCGCGGGTCGCGCAGCCGGGTCCTGATGATCCCGTCCGGCTCGGCGACCAGGTTGGCGAACGCGACGTCGAGCACCGCGTCACCGATGGCTGCGGCACCGGCGAAACCGGCATGTTCTGTGTCGGCGAGCGGCACGAACGCCTGCGTGTCCGCGAGCGGGATCAGGTCGGGGTCGGTGCGGATCATGGTCCGCGCCGGCACCTGCAGCTCCAGCAGGTCCACGTCGCGGGTGCCGAGCCGGAAGTAGGGGTGCCAGCCGCAACCGTAGGGTGCCACCCGGTCTCCGACGTTGTGGCCGCTGATGTCCAGGGTCAATCCGGTCGCGGTGAGCGTGTAGCCCACCTCCAGGTCGATCGCGAACGGGTAGCCGGCGAACGCGCCGGGCCGGACCGCGTCGGTGGCCAGCCGCAGCCGAGCCTCGGACTCTCCGGTCCCGACGTCGACGACCGTGCAGTCGATCTCCCGGAGGAAGCCGTGGTAGGCCGTCCGCTGCGGTTCGGGAACGCCGGGCAGCAGGTCGTGCGTCTCGCCGTCGAACGGGTAACGGCCATCGCGGATCCGGTTGGAGAAGGGCGCCATCACGCCGCTGCGCACCCCGGCCTGCTCGACCAGCTCGGCCTCGTCGAGGTAGCCGTCCACGTGATCGCTCGGCCGGCCGTCGCCGGGGGCCGGGATCCAGCTCAGCAGCGTTGCCCCGCGGCGGGCGATGACGGCGCTCGCGCCGCTGCCCGGGTCGGTCAGCCGGATGGTGTCCAGGCTGCCGAAGCGGCCCTCGTCGACCGTGAAGCGTGCCATGTTCTGCAGAGGCTAGTAGGGCACCAGTGCCCACGGCCGCCCTCAGTCCCGCAGCGTGTCCAGGATGCGGGCCAGCTCGGTGCGGTCGGCGTCGGTGAGGCGGGCGAAGAAGCCGGCGGCCTCGGCGGCCCGGGTGCTGCGCAGGGACCGGGCGAGGTCGGCCCCGTGCTCGGTCAGCCGGACCAGCGTGGCCCGCCGATCGTGCGGGTCCGGGAGCCGCTCGACGAGCCCACGGTCCTGCAGCGCGTCCACCACCTCGGTGGCCGACCGGGGAGCGATGCGCAAGCGCTCGGACAGATCCGACAGCCGCATCGTGCCGTCCCGCACGAGGGTGCCGAGGGCGCGGAACTGGGACGGGGTGATCTCCCATGGCGCCAGCGCCTCGCGGTTGACCTGGCGCAGCCGGCGGGCCACCGCCCAGAACGCCTCGGTCAGGCTCTCGTCCGGCTCGGCTTCCGCCATCGGAATAGCCTAGCAACGGATGGTGTTGCTACCTCATGTTGAGGTTACCTCAGCATATTGTCCGACCGAGGGGAGTACTTCTTGGACCCCGAGATCCAGCATCGACTCAGCGACCGGCCGAGCCGGTCGGACCGCCGCAGGACGGTCTCCGCCGCCGAGAAGGCGCAGGCCCGTGAGGTCTCGCTGCGCCGCATCGGCCTGCTGTTCCTGCCCTACCGCTGGCCGCTGGCCGCCGTCGTCGCGATCATCGTCGCGTCCTCGGCGGTCGCCATGGCCAGCCCGTTCCTGCTCCGCGCGGTGATCGATGTCGCGCTGCCGGAGCGCGACGTCGCGCTGCTGGCCTGGCTGACCGCCGGCATGGTCGCGGTGGCCGCGCTGACCTCGGCGTTCGGCGTGATCCAGACCTGGATCAGCACCACCGTGGGTCAGCGGGTGATGCACCGGCTGCGCACCGACGTGTTCGCGCACCTGCAGCGCCAGTCCGTCGCCTTCTTCACCCGCACCCGCACCGGCGAGGTGCAGTCCCGGATCACCAACGACATCGGCGGCATGCAGGCCGTGGTCACCTCGACCGCGACGTCGGTCGCGTCCAACCTGACCACCGCGGTGGCCACCGCCATCGCCATGCTCGCGCTGTCCTGGCAGCTCACCCTGATCTCGCTGGTCGTGATGCCGCCGGCCTTCTACCTGACCCGCCGGGTGGCACGGATGCGCCGCGCGATCACCGCGGCGCAGCAGCGCGAGCTGGCCGACCTCAACGTCACCGTGGAGGAGGGCCTGTCCATCAGCGGCATCCAGCTGAGCAAGACCATGGGTGCCGGGCCGGCGGTGATCGCCCGGTTCACCGAGTCCTCGTCGCGCCTGATCGACCTGGAGCTGCGCTCGCAGCTGGCCGGCCGCTGGCGGATGGCCACCCTGAGCGTGATCTTCGCCGCGATCCCGGCGGTCATCTACCTGTCCGCGGGGCTGCCGGTGACCGCCGGCACGATGACCATCGGCACCCTGATCGCCTTCACCACGCTGCAGGCCGGCCTGTTCCGCCCGGTCACCGGGCTGCTCAACGTGGGCGTGTCGCTGGTCAGCTCGCTGGCCCTGTTCGCGCGCATCTTCGAGTACCTGGACCTGCCGGTCGAGGTGGACGAGCCGGCGCACCCGGTCCCGGTCGACCCGACCGCGGTGGCCGGGCACGTGCGGTTCGAGGACGTCACCTTCGCCTACCCGGGCAGCGATACCGCCGCCGTCGCCGGCGTCACCCTGGACGTGCCGGCCGGCAGCACGCTGGCGCTGGTCGGTGAGACCGGTTCCGGCAAGAGCACCCTGGCCGCGCTCACCGCCCGGCTGCACGACCCGGCAGCCGGCCGGATCACCATCGACGGCATCGATCTGCGGGACCTGGCGCTGGCCGACCTGGCCGCGGTGGTCGGTGTGGTCAGCCAGGAGACCTACCTGCTGCACACCACGGTGCGGGAGAACCTGCGCTACGCCAAGCCCGACGCCACCGACGCCGAGATCGAGGCGGCCGCCCAGGCTGCCCGGATCCACGACGTGATCGCCGCGCTGCCCGACGGCTACGACACCGTGGTCGGCTCCCGCGGGCACCGGTTCTCCGGCGGGGAGAAGCAGCGCATCGCGATCGCCCGCACCCTGCTGCGCGACCCGCGGGTGCTGGTCCTCGACGAGGCGACCAGCGCGCTGGACAACGAGACCGAGCGGGCCGTGCAGCGCGCCTTCGACGAGGTGGCCCGAGGCCGGACGACGATCACCATCGCGCACCGGCTCTCCACCGTCCGCGGCGCCGACCAGATCGCGGTGCTCGACCACGGCCGGATCGTCGAGTCCGGCAGCCACGCCGGACTGGTCGCCACCGGTGGCCGCTACGCCGCACTCGCCGCCTGATCCCGACGGGGTTGCCGGGATCAGGCGGCGAGGGCGCCCTCGAGCATCCGGGCCATGGTCTCGGTGAGCACGTCGACGCCGGTGCAGAGGTCCTCGTCGCGGGTGAACTCCGCCTCGGCGTGCGAGATGCCGTCCACGCTGGGGATGAACAGCATGACGGTGGGCACCAGGTCCTTCATGTTCGTCGAGTCGTGGCCGGCCCTGGTCTTCACCAGCATCGAGCCGACGCCGAGGTCCGCGGTCACCTGCTCGGCCAGCCGGACGCCTTCGGGCTGGTAGACGTGCCCGGACCAGGTGTGCGCGAACCGGCGCTCGATCGCCACGTCGGCCTTCACCTCGATCTCGGCGAGCTGCCGGCGCAGCACCGCGTCGGCCTCGGCGAGCAGCTCGTCGGACTCCGAGCGCAGGTCCAGGTGCAGGTGCACCTCGCGGGCGACCACCACCGGCGAGTTCGGGTAGACGGTCAGCTGCCCGCAGGAGGTGTGCAGCCGCTCGCCGAACCGGTCGGCCAGCTCGCGGGTCGCGACCACGACCAGCGCCGCGCCGTACAGCGCGTCCCGGCGGTCGGCCATCGCGGTGGCGCCGGTGTGCGCCTGCGCGCCGATCACCGAGAGCTGGTACTTGTTCGCCGCCCAGGTCGCGTCGACCAGGCCCAGTGGCAGCCCGGCCTTGTCCAGCTCGCGGCCCTGCTCGATGTGGATCTCCGCGTAGCTGCCGACCTGCCGGGAGGCGTCGAACACGTCGGCGTCGCCGAGGCCGCCGATCGCGGCCAGGGCCTCGCCCGCGGTCACCCCGGCCGTGTCGGCGGTGTCCAGCGCCTGCTGCATCGGCATCGCCCCGGTGAACACCGCGCTGCCCATCATCGACGGCGGGAACCGGGAGCCCTCCTCGTTGAACCAGTTGACGACGCCGAGGTTGAACCGCGGGGACGCGCCCGAGTCGCGGTAGTACGCGCACAGCCGGTCCGCGGCGTGCGCGGCGGCCAACACCCCGTAGGCGCCGTCGAAGCGGCCACCGCGCGGCTGGCTGTCCAGGTGCGAACCGGCCAGCACGTACGGCGCACCCGGCACGAACTCGTGCAGGCCGAACATGTTGCCGATCCGATCGCAGCTCACGCCGAAGCCGCGCGCGGTCAACCAGCCGGCGAGCCACTCCCGGGCCCGGCCGTCCGCGGCGGTCGCGGCCTGGCGCTCCACGCCGCCGGCCGGGGTGGCGCCGATGGCCGAGAGCTCGGCGAAGTCGGCGAGCAGCCGGGCGTCGGCGGCCGGGTCCGGGGGCACGTGCACGGTCATGGACGCAGGCTACGGCGTGCGCGGCGTCGGTTGGGCGGCTCGGCCGACGGCGACGGGCGGCGGATCCGCCCGCGCGCCACCAGCTCCACCGTGACCAGCGCCGCGACGGTCTCGGCGGCCAGCAACCCGGCCAGCACCAGCAGTTGCGCCGCCCCGGCCTGGACCGGGTCACCGCTGCCCAGCAGCACCCCGACGAAGGCGCCGGGCAACGTCACCAGCCCGACCGTGCGGGTCTGGTCCAGCGCGGGACCAGCGCGTCGTGTCCGGCGGACCGGATCACCTCGACCGCGGCGTCCCGCTCGACCAGCCCGAGGGACAACGCGGCCTCGTACTCGCCGCGCCGCTCGGTCAGCCGGTCCAGCGCCCGGCGTCCGGCCAGCGCGGTCGCCGTCATCGCGCCGCCGATCACGATTCCGGCCACCGGAACCACCGCGATGCCGGTCAGTGGCACCGCCCCGGTACCGAGCACCACCGCCACCACCGGCACCGTGCCGGCCAGAAGAGCCAGCCCGGCACCCAGCCCCGAGCGGTCCCGGGTCATCCGGCGGCCCGCGGTCCACGCCGCCACGATCAGCATGACCAGCACGAACGCCACCGTGGCCGGCCACGAGCGGAGCACCGCCACGATCACCAGCGAGACGACCGCCAGCTGCAGCACGGCCCGCCCGACCGCCACCGCGGCTGCCCGACCGGTGCCCAGGCCGCCGGTGGCCCCGACCACCGCGGCGGTCACGGTCAGCAGCAGCACCGCCGCGCCCAGGCCCCAGCCCGGCTCGATGACGTCGTTCATGTGGCCCCCGTTCCTGCGTGACCCAGGTTCTGCTGAGTGAGAGCCGTGGGCGCCCGGGTGGCGAGCGCCCGGCGGCCCGGCAATCATTCGGGTCTGGCGGTGAGGGGGGTTCGAGCGAGTGGACGTGTCGAGCTGGTTGCGGTCGTGGCCGGTCTACCGGCAGCTGACCGGGCCGGACAAGCTCGGGCGCGGAGCGGCCACCCAGTCCGCGCGGTCGAAGGCCCTGGCTCCGCGCACCGCGAGCGCCGACCGGGTGGCCAAGTCGGTATGCCCGTACTGCGCCGTCGGCTGCGCGCAGCGCGTGTTCGTGCGCGACGAGCAGGTCATCCAGATCGAGGGCGACCCGGCCTCGCCCATCTCCCGTGGTCGGTTGTGTCCCAAGGGATCCGCGAGCACCCAGCTGGTCACCGGCCCGCAGCGGGAGCAGAAGGTCCGCTACCGCGCGCCCGGCGCGACCGAGTGGACCGACCTCGACCTGCACACGGCGATGGAGATGGTGGCCGACCGGGTGCTCGCCGCCCGCGCGAAGGCCTGGCAGGACACCGACGCCGAGGGTCGCATCCTGCGCCGCACCACCGGCTTCGCCGCCCTCGGCGGCGCGACGCTCGACAACGAAGAGAACTACCTGATCAAGAAGCTGTTCACCGCGCTGGGCGCGATCCAGATCGAGAACCAGGCCCGTATTTGACACTCCGCCACCGTTCCCGGTCTGGGAACCTCATTCGGGCGCGGCGGCGCCACCGACGGACCACACGGGCTGGTCCACTCGGACAACATCGTGATCATGGGCTCGAACATGGCCGAGGCGCACCCGGTCGCGTTCCAGTGGGTGGTCGAGGCCAAGGCGCGCGGCGCCAAGGTGCAGCACATCGACCCGCACTTCACCCGGACCAGCGCGCTGGCCGACGCCTACGTGCCGATCCGGGCCGGAAGTGACATCGCCTTCCTCGGCGGCGTGATCAACCACATCCTCACCGAGGAGAAGTACTTCCGCGAGTACGTCGTGGCCTACACCAATGCCTCGTTCCTGGTCGACGAGCGCTACCAGGACACCGAGGACCTGGAGGGCCTGTTCTCCGGCTTCGATCCGGAGACCGCGAGCTACGACCAGAGCAGCTGGCAGTACGAGTCCGCCGGCTCACCGCCGGAGCAGGAGGACCGGGAGGAGCTGTCCGACGAGGCGCAGGCGCACGCGTCCGGGGCCGGCGGCGCCCCGCTGGCCGGGGTGACCAACGGCATCGCCCAGGACCCCACGCTGGAGCACCCGCGCTGCGTGTTCCAGGTCCTGAAGCGGCACTTCGCCCGCTACACCCCGGAGTTCGTCGAGGACGTCTGCGGCACGCCCCGGGAGCAGTTCCTGGCCGTCTGCGCGGCCTGGACCGGCGCGTCCGGCCGGGACCGCACCGGCGCGCTCGTCTACAGCGTGGGCTGGACCCAGCACAGCGTGGGCGCCCAGTACATCCGTGCCGGCGCGATCATCCAGCTGCTGCTGGGCAACATCGGCCGCCCGGGCGGCGGCATCCTGGCCCTGCGCGGGCACGCCAGCATCCAGGGCTGCACCGACATCCCGACGCTGTTCAACCTGCTGCCCGGCTACCTGCCGATGCCGTCGCCCGCCACTCCCGACCTGGCCGCGTACGTGGCGTCCATCCGGAGCAAGAAGCAGAAGGGATTCTGGTACAACGCGGACGCGTACATGGTGTCGCTGCTGAAGGAGTACTGGGGCGAGAAGGCCCAGCCGGACAACGACTTCTGCTTCGACTACCTGCCGCGCATCGACGGCGACCACGGCGTGTACCGGACCCTCATGGACATGGTCGACGGGAAGATCCCGGGCTACTTCCTGTTCGGGCAGAACCCCGCGGTCGGCATGTCCAACGGCAGGCTGGCCCGGCTCGCGCTGGCCCAGCTGGACTGGCTGGTCGTGCGCGACCTGGTGATGGTCGAGTCCGCCACGTTCTGGCAGAACGCCCCGGAGATCGAGACCGGGGAGATCGACCCAGCCGCCTGCCGCACCGAGGTGTTCTTCTTCCCGGCCGCCTCGCACGTGGAGAAGGAGGGCACCTTCACCCAGACCGAGCGCATGCTGCAGTGGCGGGAGAAGGCCGTCGAGCCGTCCGGGGATCAATCCTCCGAGCTGTGGTTCGCCTACCACCTGGGCCGGATCCTCCGGGAGCGGCTGGCCGCCTCCACGGACGACCGCGACCGGCCACTGATCGACCTGTCCTGGGACTACGCGAAGGAACACGGCCACGAGGAAGAGCTGTGGGGTGAGCCGAGCGCCGAGGACGTGCTGCGCCGGATCAACGGCTACCACCTGGACACCGGTGAACCGGTCGGCGACTACCGGGAGCTGCGGGCCGACGGCAGCACCTCGGCCGGCTGCTGGATCTACTCCGGGGTGTTCCGGGGCGGGGTGAACCTGTCGGCCCGCCGCGGCGACGGCCCGGACGGCAAGTGGGGCTGGGTCTGGCCACTGGACCGGCGGATCCTCTACAACCGGGCCTCGGCCGACCCCGAGGGGCGCCCGTGGAGCGAGGGCAAGAAGCTGGTCTGGTGGGACGAGGCGGTCGGCCGCTGGGTGGGCGACGACATCGCGGACTTCCCCGACGACCTGCCTCCCGGGCACGTGCCGGAGGCGGAGGCGGTCGGGCCGGCCGCGCTGCGCGGCGACGACGCGTTCGTGTTGCAGGCCGACGGCAAGGCCTGGTTGTTCGCCCCGAACGGGGTGCTCGACGGCCCGCTGCCGACCCACTACGAGCCCGACGAGTCCCCGGTGCCCAATCGGCTGCACGGCCCCCGCGGCAGCCCGATGCGCAGGCACTACAGCCGTCCGGCCAACCCAGCGAACCCGGCGGGGGACACCGAGGTGTTCCCGTTCGTGCTCACCGCGTCCAGGCTCACCGAGCACCTCACCGCGGGCGGGATGAGCCGCTGGCTGCCGTTCCTGGCCGAGCTGCAGCCGGAGCTGTTCGTGGAGGTGTCGCCGGAGCTGGCGGCCGCGCGCGGGCTGGAACACAACGGCTGGTGTCACGTGATCACCAGCCGGACCGCGGTGCAGGCGAAGGTCGTGGTCACCGCGCGGATCCGACCGCTCCGGGTGCAGCAGCAGGTGGTGCACCAGGTGTGGATGCCCTACCACTTCGGACCCGGCGGGCTGGCCACCGGCGACGTGATGAACGACCTGCTCGGCATCGTCGCCGACCCCAACGTGCAGATCCAGGAGGGCAAGGTGGCCACCTGCGACGTGCGGCCGGGCCCGCGTCCGACCGGGCCGGCGCTGTTGGCCTACGTCGAGGACTACCGTCGGCGGGCCGGGATCAGCGCAGGGGGTGAGAGCTCATGAGCAACAGCCTGTTCGGCCCGCTCGACGACGTCGCGGGCGACGCCGGCCACGTCGACCACCCGCCGCGCATGGGGTTCTTCACCGACACCTCGGTCTGCATCGGGTGCAAGGCGTGCGAGGTGGCCTGCAAGCAGTGGAACGGGGTGCCGGCCGGCGCCGAGCTGGACCTGCTCGGGATGTCGCACGACAACACCGGCGAACTGGGGGCCAACTCCTGGCGGCACGTGGCCTTCATCGAGCAGGCTCCGACTTCACCTGTCGACCCCCCGGCCGACCTGGGCATGCCCGGCATGCAGCCGCCGGGCGCCGCGACCGGCGCCGAGACCCGCACCGACTTCCGCTGGTTGATGGCGTCGGACGTCTGCAAGCACTGCACGCACGCCGGCTGCCTGGACGTCTGCCCGACGGGGGCGCTGTTCCGCACCGAGTTCGGCTCGGTGGTGGTGCAGCAGGACATCTGCAACGGCTGCGGTTACTGCGTCTCCGGCTGCCCGTACGGCGTGATCGAGCGCCGGCCCGACGACGGCCGGGCGCAGAAGTGCACGCTGTGCTACGACCGGCTGCACGACGGGCTGGAGCCGGCCTGCGCCAAGGCCTGCCCGACCGATTCCATCCAGTTCGGCGAGCTCGACGAGCTGCGCGAACGGGCTGCGGCGCGGGTGGCGACCCTGCACGAGCGGGGGGAGACCAGTGCCCGGCTGTACGGGCACGACCCGGACGACGGCGTCGGCGGCAACGGTGCGTTCTTCCTGCTGCTGGACGAGCCCGAGGTGTACGGCCTGCCGCCGGACCCGGTCGTGCCCACCCGGGACATGGCGCGGATGTGGGGCTTCGTCTGCGCCGCCGCGGTGGGGTTCCTCACCGCCGCGGTCGGCTCCTTCGTCGGCCGGGGGATCCGATGAGCAAGCACGGGAAGCGCGAGAAGTTCACCCCACGCGCCGACCCGAACTCCTACTACGGCCGCCCCATCCTCAAACCGCCGGCCTGGGACTGGCGGATCCCGGCCTACCTGTTCGCCGGTGGCCTCTCGGCCGGCTCCACGCTGCTCTCCACCGGGGCCGACCTGTCCGGTCGGCCGCTGCTGTGTCGTCGCGGTCGGATCGCGGCGCTGGCCGGGCTGGGCGCCAGCACCTACTTCCTGGTCTCCGACCTGGGCCGCCCGGAACGGTTCCACCACATGCTGCGGGTGGCCAAGCCGACCTCGCCGATGAGCGTCGGGACGTGGATCATCGCCGGCTACAGCCCCGGGATCGGCCTGGCCGCGGTCAGCGAGCTGCTGCCGGCCCGCTGGCGTTCCCGGCTGCTCGGCCGGGTGCTGTGCCGGCTGGCCCGCCCGGCCGCGCTGTCCAGCGCGGCGCTGGCCCCGGCCCTGGCCTCCTACACCGCGGTGCTGCTGTCGCAGACCTCGGTGCCCGCCTGGAACAGCGCGCACCCCTACCTGCCGTTCGTCTTCACCGGCTCGGCCGCGGCCAGCTCCGGTGGGCTGGGGATGCTGCTGGCCCCGGTGGCCGAAGCCGGCCCGGCCCGCACGTTCGCCGCCACCGGGGCGGCGGCCGAGCTGCTGGCCTCACGGGTGATGGACAGCCGGCTCGGGCTGGTCGGCGAGGCCTACGAGCAGGGCTCCGCGCACCGGCTGCGGAAGGCGTCGGAGTACCTCACCGCGGCCGGGCTCGTGGGCACCCTGCTCGGCCGCCACAACCGGACCGCGGCCGCCGCCGCCGGGCTGGCCCTGATGGCCGGCAGCGTCCTGCAGCGGTTCGGCGTGTTCGCCGCGGGCGTCGCCTCCACGCGTGACCCGCGCTTCGTGGTGGCTCCGCAGCGCGAGCGGCTGGCCGCCCGCTCCGGCGAAGACCCTCAGCCCAGCGGGTCGTCCAGCAGCTCCATCACCGCGTCCCAGGCCACCGCGCGCGAGTAGAGCCAGCCCTGGGCGGTGTCGCAGCCGCCGATGCGCAGCCGCTCGGCCTGGTCCTGCGTCTCCACGCCCTCCGCGGTCACCGCGAGGCCGAGTGCGTGGGCCAGCGAGATGAGGCTGGCCACGATCGACTCCGAACCGGTGATGTGCTGGCGCAGCCCGTCGATGAGCACCCCGGCGAGCTTCATGGTGTGCAGCGGCAGCCGCGGCAGGTAGCCCAGGTTGGAGTAGCCGGTGCCGAAGTCGTCGACCGCGATCCGGATGCCCATGGCGGCCAGCGCCGTGATCGCCTCGACCGGCCGCCCGGCCGGCCCGAGCAGCGCGCTCTCGGTCAGCTCCAGCTGGAGCAGCCGGGGCGGCAGCTCGGTCTTGTGCAGGATGTGGGCCACATCGGCGACCAGGTCCGGGTCCTGGGCCTGCCGGACCGCGAGGTTGACGCTGACGAACAGCTCCCGTTCCGGGTGCTCGAGGTTGTACTCGGCGGCCCGCTCGCAGGCCTCGATCAGTACCCGCCGGCCCAGCGGCACGATGGCACCGGTCTCCTCGGCCAGGCTGATGAACTGGTCGGGCCCGAGCAGGCCGAAGCTCGGGTGCGCCCAGCGCACCAGCGCCTCCACACCGCGCATCTTCCGGTCGTCCAGCCCGATGATCGGCTGGTAGAGCACCCGGAACTCCTCGCGTTCCAGGCCGAGGAGCAAGCCTGCGGAGAGCGTGTAGCGGGTCATGTCGCGGGCGTTGCGCTCCGGGTCGAACCAGGCCCACCGGTTGCGGCCGTCGGACTTGGCCCAGTACAGCGTGACGTCGGCGGCCTTGAGGGCCTCGGTCGCGGTCATGTCGTCGACGCCGCACTCCACGACGCCGATGCTCGCCGACACCGCGAGCCGGTGCTCGTCGATCTGCACCGGCTCGGTCAGCGCGGCCAGCACGCTGTCGGCCAGCACGGCCAGCTCGCCGGGGGGCGGATTCTCGACGAGGATCACGAACTCGTCGCCGCCCATCCGGGCGACGAGATGCCCGCGACCGCTGACGCTCTCGTCGAGCCGCTTGGCCACCGCGACCAGCAGGGTGTCCCCGATGTGGTGGCCGAGCCGGTCGTTGACCGCCTTGAAGCGGTCCAGGTCGAGGTAACAGATCCCGACCCGGCTCCCGGGCCGGGCGAAGGCGGCGGTCAGCCGCTCGGTGAACAGGGTGCGGTTGGCCAGCAGGGTCAGCGGATCGTGCAGGGCCTGCCGGCGCAGCCGCTCCTCCAGCTCGTGCCGGGAGGTGATGTCCTCGATCATGGCGACCGTGTAGAGCGGCGCCCCGGTGGCGCTGCGGATCAGGGACAGGGTCAGGCCGGTCCAGACGTTGTGCCCCTCGCGGTGCCGGCAGCGCTTCTCCACCCGGGCGTCCACCCGGCTGCCCGTCACGATGTCCCGGTACAGCCGCCGGACACCGGGCGCGTCCTGCGGATGCACCAGGTCGGAGACCCGGAATCGACGCAGCTCCTCCGCCGAGTAGCCGAGAATGGTCGCGAACGCCGCATTCGCCTCGATGATGCGGCCGCTGGTGTCGGCGATGCCGATCCCGATGGCCGCGCTGGCGAAGATCGTGCTGAACCGGGCCTCGCTGGAGCGCAGCGCGCCGGCCATCTCGCGCCGCACGTGCACCTCGGCCTGCCGCATCATCTCCTGCTCGTCGAGGATCCGGGCCCGCATCCGGGTCAGGTAGCCGTGCACCAGGGCGGCCTGCACGGCCGCGGCCGCCTGCTCGGGCTGGCCGGCCCCGGCGGACCGGGCGAGCTC
>Ga0190265_10002348_pt1 | contig 12706 bp, 15 predicted proteins | sample Popmic124T_FD_133135 | JGI IMG/M metagenome (GOLD analysis project Ga0190265, IMG submission 133135) | Populus adjacent soil microbial communities from riparian zone of Indian Creek, Utah, USA - 124 T | ecosystem: Environmental > Terrestrial > Soil > Riparian zone | place: USA: Utah | collected... | reverse complement strand
GCGTACAGGGCCGGGATCGGCGCGCCCGTGGCGTCGAGCACTCGTGCACGGGCGTCGATGCAGATGCCGCCGGTCGTGTGCGTCACGGCCGCGTAGACCCGGACCGCCAGGAACGGCGGCTCCACGAGCTTCGGCGACGAGGAGATCTCGAACGGCAGCTCCGCGGCCGGGCGCACGTCGCCTCCGGCCGCTCGGGCGGCCTCGACGAGGTCGACCACGGTCCGCTCTCGCACCGGCTGCCGCAGTGCTCGCGCGTCGACGAGGTACCAGGCCCTTCCATTCGGGAACCGCTGGACGATGTCGCTCTCGTGCCAGGCGGCGTCACCGAGGTCCCGCCCCTCGTCGTCGAGCACCAGTGCATGCCCCGCGTAGAGCTGCGACGCGCGCACGAAATCGTCCTCGCCCACGGGAGCGGGCAGCGCGCGCCCGTAGAACTCGTCCATGCCCGTCGTCCGGGCAGCACCATGCTCGAGCGCGAACACGAGCCCGTCTCCCTCACTCCACGGCGCCGCCCGCAGCAGCAGCGCACGCTCCCGCGCCAGCCGCACTCCGAAGCCGCCGGTCGCGAGCACGTCCGCCTCGCGAAACGGCTGCTGGAGCCGCACGTCGCCCGCCGCACGAACGAGCACGTCCGTGAGCGCCCGCGGCTCATAACGGCGACCGACCGTGAGCGGATTGCCCGTCTCCCGCCGTACCGGCTCGATCCCGAGCAGTTCGAGCCAGTCGAGCGCGTCGTCGAGCTCCTCGACGATCCTGGCCTGCAGCGCAGGATCGCCTTGCGGGCACGCGGAGCGGAAGTCGGCGAGCGTCCGGTGGCGCCAGATGACGCCGCTCGAGAGCAGCATCGACCCGCCGGCGCGGTCGCCCTTCTCGAAGACGACGGGAGCCGCGCCCAGCTCGCGCGCTCGCGCGGCCGCGGCGAGGCCGGCCATGCCGGCGCCGGCGACCGTGAACGCGCTCAGCTGAGCGAGAACGACGGCTTGTGCTCGATGTACTCGAGCTTCACCCGGTCCGGCCCCCAGACGAAGAGCGCGAGCGTGTTCGGCGCATCGACTACGTCGTCGATCTCGACGCCGAGGTCCTCCGCCCCGAGCCGATGCTCCTCGACCGAGTCGACGAGGACGCCGAGGTGGTTGAGCAGCGGCCGCTCCGGGTCGCCCGGGTCGCCCGTCGTCAACTCGAGGTAGGCGCCGCCGACCTCGAGCCGCCCGTCGCCCGTCGGCGTGAAGCCGAGCTGCTCCCAGCCGCGCGCCGCCTCATCCGGATCCTTGGCTCGCAGCGAGATGTGGTCGAGGTCGAGCTCCGAGTCCGTCTCCGCCTCGACGAGCACGATCTCGAGCCCTTCACCCAGGTCGACCGTTGACTCGCGACCGTCGAGCGAGGACACGCGGAGCCCGATCCGGCCGAGCGCGCCCTTGTCGCGCGGCCCTTCGGCATCGAAAAGCGTCAGCTTGCCCCGCCTCGCGTCGGCGCCGAGCAGCGTGAACCGGTCGGTCTGCTCGATCACGCGCAGCCCGAGCCGCGCGACCGCAGTGGCGGACATCCGCTCGCGGTCGGCGACCCAGAGGGCGACGTGATCGAGCGTCAGCGGCTTCACCATCCGAGGATAGCCGCAGGAGCCAGGGCTACTTCCGTCGGTCGACCGCCCGCTGCAGCTGCTCCTTCGTCATCTTCGAGCGGCCCTCGATGCCCATGCCCTTCGCCTCTTCGTAGAGCTGATCGCGCGTCCGCCCCTTCGGGCGGCGCGTGCCGGAACGAAGCCCGCCGCGACGGCTGGACGAGATGTCCGTGCGCGAGAGCCGCGACGATGTCTTCGCCTCGCCCGCGCGGGCTCGCTCCTTGTTCACCGTCCGCGCCGCGATCTCCTCGGCCTTGTCCTCCGTTGTGCCCCGATCCTCGAGGCTGTCCTTGATGTGCTCGTACTGGCGCTCGCGCTTCGCGTTCCAGGCCTTTGGCGGCATGACCTCTCCTTGTCGTGGAGACAAGCTCTTTCCCACTTTCGAGCGAGGTTATTCCGCGTCGAGCGGGAGGTTCTTGACGTCGTGCTCGGTGGCGTACGTGTCGACGAGCGGATTCAACGCCGCGGGCCCCTCGGAGTAGGCGTAGTTGATCTTGACGAACGGCTCCCACTTGTCCGGAAGCGCATCCTCCGGGAAGATCGCCTCGACGGGGCACTCCGGTTCACAGGCCCCGCAGTCGATGCACTCCTCGGGATCGATGATCAGCATCCGGTCGAACTCGTGGATGCAATCCACCGGGCAGACGTCGACGCAGGAGAGATCTTTGATGTCGATGCAGGGCTCGGCGATGATGTACGTCACGGCGGCGAGTCTAGCGGCAGGGATCAGGCCAAAGGCGCGGTCAGCTCGGCCACGATCTCCGGCACCCGCTCCGCCAGCGCCGACTTGACGATCACCTGGTCGAACCCCGCCGTGTGGGCGCGCTGCAGCCCCGACTTGTCCGTGTGGTTGGTGAAGCCGACGATCGGGATGTCGGGCCAGGAGTCGACGACCTCCTCAGGCTCGACGCGCGCGATGTCGACGATGACGAGGTCGGGCGGATCGACGCTGTCGGTCGTGACGAGGTGATGGCCGTGCAAGAGGGCCTCGAGCTTCCCTCTGAAGAAAAGATCGACCCCTGCGAGCAGGATGGTCGCCACAACTCGAATCTATCAGCGTCCGTGCGGGTTTCCTACCCGGAGATCCCGAGCGCCTCGAAGAGCCGGTTGAGGTAGACGCGCAGGCGCCAGAACTCACCCGCGAAGAGCAGGGCGCCGAGCGCGACCATGATCAGCCCGCTGACGAACTGAATCGCGACATAGTGGTCACGCACGCGGCGGAAGAGGCCCATCGCAGGGGCGAACAGCGCCGCCGCGATCAGGAACGGAACCGCGAGCCCGAGTGCGTAGATCGCGAGCAGGAGCGAGCCCTCCCAGATCGTGTCCGAGTCGCCGGCGAGGACGAGGATCGAGCCGAGCACGGGCCCGATGCACGGTGCGGCGCAGATGGCGAAGGCGCCCCCGAGCAGGAAGCCGGAGCCGCGCCGGCGCGCGTCCTGGACGAGGCCGGCGCCGAGCAGCCGTTGCGGCCACGGCAGCAGCCCCATGAACGCGAAGCCGAAGACGATCAGGACGAAGCCGGCGATCTGCTCCATCAGGAACTGGTCCTGCGTGAAGGAGAGGCCGATTGCCGCCGCACCGGCGCCGAGGAGGACGAACACCGTCACCAGGCCCGCCACGAACGGGAGGCTCGAGCGGACGACGCGACGCGACGAGCCCGGCTCGCCCAGTCGCTCCGCCTCGACGGACGACACGGCGGAGAGGTAGCCCGGCACGAGCGGCAGGACGCACGGAGCGAGAAACGAGAGGAACCCAGCGCCGAATGCGACGACGACGGCGGTGACGCTCACGGGCCGACTGGCCCGTGAGCTTTAGGGGGTGTGGGGGGACTTGGAAGTTCCCCCACAGAGCGGAAGAAGGGGGCTCGTGGGGGAAACATGGTTTCCCCCACGGGAGCGAGCCGAAGGCGAGCGACGGTCACGGCTCGAAGCGGGCGAGCTCGTCGTCGAGCCGGCGCTCGAGGGCGGGATCGAGCGGCTCTCCGCGGTCGTCGGGCGGCTCGTCGTCGCCGCGACGCGTGTGGCTCCACCGCCACGCGAGCAGGCCGACCACGACCAGGCCAACCGCCAGCCCGGCGAGCGGCAGCACCCACGCGATCAGCTCGAACCCTTTCTTGGGTGGCACCGCCAGCACCGAAGGGCCGAACTGGTCGACGAGCGCCGCCTTGATCTCGCTCTTCGTGTCGCCGGCGGCGATCCGCTCGCGGATGAACGCCTTCATCCGCAGCGCGACCGGCGCGTTCGAGGTGTCGAGCGTCGTCTCACAGACCGGGCAGACGAGCTCGGACTCGAGCTCGGCCGCGGTCGGGCGCTGTTCGCCCGCTCCCGCCGACGCGGCGAGTGCAAGCGCGATCAGCGCGAGGGCCGCAGCCCTCACGCCGGGGCGAGCGCGCGCTTGATCCCGGCGTCGAGCTCGGCGGCGTCCTCGACCGGGCCTGCGATCCGGTAGCGCACCTTGCCGGAGGCGTCGACGAAGTAGGTCTCCGGGAAGCCGGTGACGCCGTAGCGTCCGACCGTCGATCCCTTGCCGTCGTAGACGTTCGCGTAGGTGACGCCGTAGCGGGCGAGAAAGTCCTTCGCGTCGCCACGAAAGTCCTTCACGTCGATGCCGACGAAGACGACGTCCTTCCCTTGCCAGCGCTTCCAGCCTTCCTGCAGGAGCGGCGTCTCGTCCTTGCACGGCCCGCACCACGAGGCCCAGAAGTTGAGCACGACCGTCTTGCCGCGCAGGGATGCAAGCGCGAGCTCGCCCTTGCCGTCGAGGCGCTCCAGTGTGAACGCCGGCGCGGCAGGTGAGCCGCCCTGGTCGAGCTCCGAGGTGACGGCGCTCTCGTCCTGCATCAGCTTCCAGCCGAGGAGCCCGAGCAGCGCCGCCACGACCAACACGGCCGCGACCTGCCCTGCGAGGCGGAGACGCTGCGTCACCTGACGATGTAGACGGGCGTCCCGACGTCGACCTGGTTGAACAGCCACTCGACCTCGGGGATCAGCATGCGGATGCAGCCGTGTGAGACGGAGTAGCCGATCGAGGCGGGATCGGGAGTGCCGTGGATTCCGACCGCGGGGGACGAGATCCCCATCCAGCGCGTGCCGAGCGGGTTGCCGGGGCCCGGCGGGATCGGCTTGGCGTCCTTGGCCCAGTCGGACTGCGGCGGATACCACCACGGGTTGCGCCACTTGACGACGATCTGGAACTTGCCAAGCGGCGTCGGGTAGCGGGACTCACCCGTCGCGACGCCGAACGTCCGCCGCAGCTTCATCCCCGCGTAGAGGTTGAGCTTGTTGGAGCCACGACGGATCACGATCACGTCGCCGAACGTCGCGCGCGTTGCCTGTGGCGTGAGCACATCGGTACGGAGCGCGATCGGCTCGCGGGCGTGGGTCTTGAGGCTGCGGAAGACGGCGCGCACGGCCGTCGCCTGGCGAATCCGGCGACCGAGCCGCTCCTTGGTCACGAAGGGCTTCCCGTTCCGAAGCGACAGCTCCGAGTCGGCCGGCGCACGGTCGAAGCGGCGCGCGAGCGCGGCCACGTAGCGCTCGATCCGCGGCAGCGGAGCCGCCACCTTCAACGGCACGTTCGCTCCCGGCCTGACGATCCGGGCGCGCTTGATCGCGTCGCCGACGTAGGCGGCGGCGCCCAGCTGCTTCGGCGTCGCGCGGAGCGAGACCTTCCCGAGCCTGAGCGTGACGGGGCGGGCGAAGAAGGACTTGACCACAGACGTCGCGTCGGCCGGGGAGAGGCCGCCGACGAGCAGGTCGCCGCCGACCGTGACGCCGGCGGCGATCGTGGTCGGGCGAGGCGTCGTCGGGGTCGGGGTCGTGGTCGTCGTGGTCGTCGTGGTCGTCGTCGGCGGGGGCGGCGGAGCGGTGGTCGTCCCGGTCGTCGTCCCCTCCTGCGCGTCGGCGGACGGCGTCCCGACGAGCAATCCGGCTGCAAGCACGCCCGCGACGAGACACGCCGCGAGCAGGGCAAATGAGAGTGAGCGCCTCACGGCGGCAGTGTAGCCACGCCCGAAAAGATCCTGCTTTTGCCGCGCAGCGGCACTTCAGGGGTCTTCGCGCGGGATCGGATCCGCGGTAGCGGATCCGATCCCCTGCGCAAACAGACGAGGATCGTTTGTGATCACTGCGTCGACCCCCGCCGCCTCGAGCCGGGCGAGCTCGACGGCGTCGTCCACCGTCCAGGCCCAGACGGCGGCGCCGGCGGCGTGGGCCCGGGCGACGGCGGCCGGCGAGACGACGGCGTGCTGCAGCATCAGCGCCTTTGCGTCGGCGCGCGCGATCATCGCCGAGATCCTCGCGACGACGGCGCGCCGGAGCGCCAGGGTGCCGAGCCGGATCGCCGGCTTCAGCCCGCGGCGCTTCGAGACCCCGTACCTGTCCTCGGGATACGTGAAGCCGATCGGGATGTGCGGCGCATGCGCCGCGACCGCGTGCAGGCTCGGCAGGTGGAACGAGCTGACCACGGCCCGCCCGGCGACACCGTGCCGGTCGAGCGCGACAGCGACCTCGTCCAGCCGCGTCGTCAGCTTCAGGTCGACGTGGACGGCGACGTCCCGTCCGGCGAGAAAGTCCAGCGCCTCGTCGAGCGTGGCTGGGTCGGGGCCGAGCTCGGCGAGCGAATGACCGAGCACGAGCGGGCCCGGTCCGGCATCGAGGACGTCGAACTCGATCGCGTCGACGCCGTGGCCGAGTGCCGCCTCGAACGAGCGCAGAGTGTTCTCGGGGGCGAGCCGTGCGGCGCCGCGGTGCCCGACCCGGATCAGGGGCCCGTTCTCCCGGAGCAACCTCACGGCCGCTCGCGCTCCTGGTCGGCGTCGCCTCCCGGCCGGCGAAGCCGGCCTCCGGCGCCGCCTCGCGACCCAGACACGCGAGTGATGCGATCGATATTCAAGGTCTGGTTGGCAGGAAATCCTCGTCGAGCTCGCCGCCGCGCGCGGCGTACTCGACGATCATCCGGTCGGTCACCCACTCGACGGGGGCGCGGTCGTCCGTCCAGGGCCGCTTCGCCTTCTCCGACACCGGGGTGAGATCGGTGACGAGCAACTGCACGAGCGGCCGCAGCTCCGGCGCGACGTCCGCCCGGATCTGCGTCGTCGCTCCCGCCTCGTCGAACGCGAGCAGGAGCTTGTTGAACCGGAGCGCCGGCCAAACGGCGACCGACTCGAACTCGTGCGTGAGCGTGCCGGAGATCCCGTCCAGCAGGCTGTCGTCGCCGGGCACGGAGGCGACGTTCAGCGCCACGATTCCGCCGGGCGCGAGGCGCTCCCGCGCGAGCCGGAAGAACTCGCGCGTCGCCAGGTAGAACGGCACGTAGGGCTGGTGGTAGGCGTCGACGATGATCAGGTCGTAGCGATCGTCGGTGCGGCGCAGAAACGGCCGCGCGTCGGCGTCGTGCACGGTCAGGCGCGGGTTGTCCTCCATCCCGAAGTACTCACGGCCGACCCGGCTGACCGCCGGATCGAGCTCGACCCCGTCGACGCGTGCATCGGGGTAGAAGACTCCGAGCGCGCGCGCGGTCGTGCCGGCCGCGTTGCCGAGGATCGCGACCGACCGCAGCGGCCGGTCGAGCAGCGCCGGCAGGACGAGAAACGCGTCCCAGACGCCGCCGGTGAGGACCGTGTCCCTGCGCCAGACGGAGTGGACGGCGACGCCTTCGTTCAGCCGCAGCAGCCGCCGGCCGTCATCGCGCTCGACCACCTGGATGAACTGGTAGAGCGAGTCCTCCTCATGCAGCAGGCCCGCCTCGGCCTTCACGACGCCCGGCGGGACCGCGCCCAGCGCGGCGATCGCCGCAGCCAGTACGACGAACTTCCGGCCGAGCAGGAACGAGGCCGAGACCGCCAGCAGCGCGGCGGTGCCGAGCAGCGTCCGCTGGGTCCCCACGAGCGGGATCGCGATCAGCGCGGGCACGAACGTCCCGAGCAGCGAGCCGAAGGTCGAGAGCGCGTAAAACCGGCCGGCGACCGCGCCCGCGCTCTCGACGTCGGTGATTGCAAGCCGGATCGCGAACGGCGAGACCATCCCGAGCAGGACGACGGCGGGCGCGAAGAGGAGCAGCACGGCGAAGAACGAGCCGATCACGGCGCCGGCCGACGCGTCGTCGAGGTTGCCGACGGCGGCGTCGAGGAACGGCCGCGCGATGAACGGCGTCATCGCCACCCAGAGGGCCGCCGCGAGCACGATCAGCCCGAGCAGCCGGCGTTCGGGCCGCCGGTCGGCGAGCCGGCCGCCGAGCCAGTACCCGAGCGCGAGGCCCGCGAGGACGATTCCGATCAGGTTCGCCCAGACGATCGTCGAGGAGCCGAAGTACGGAGCCAGCATCCGCGAGGCGGCGATCTCGGTCGCAAGCGAGCCGGTGCCGGCGCCGAAGACCAGCGCGGCGAGAGCTGCCTGGCCTCGGTTCATGCTCCCGCTGCCCGCTTGACGACGACGACGGCGAAGTCGTCGGTGAGCTCGCCCTCCGTCCAGTCACGGCAGGCCGCCAGCGCAGCGGCCGCGATCTCTTGCGGCGGCAGCGCGCGCCGCTCTGCCAGCAGCGCGTCCAGCCGCTCGACGCCGAACTGCTCGCCGCCGCGCCTCGCCTCGATCACGCCGTCGGTGTAGGCGACCACGATCGCCCCCGGCGGGAACGGCTCCGTGACCGTGTCGTACTCCTGCGGGGCTTCGATGCCGAGCGCGAGCCCGCGCGCCGAGATCGACTCGACGGTCCCGTCGGGACGCACGAGCCGCGGCGGCGGATGGCCGCCGCTCGCGCACGCCACCTCGCCGCCGGCCACGTCGAAGACGAGCTCGACCATCGTGATGAAGCGGCCTGGCGCGATCTCGGACGAGACGACCTCGTTGGCGGCGGCGAGGAACGTGCCCGGATCGGGGTGCTCGCGGGCGAGCGAGCGGAAGACGTACTTCGCCATCGCCATGTCGGCGGTCGCGTCGACACCGTGGCCGGTGACGTCGCCGAGGACGACCGCGAGCCGGCCGTCGTCGAGGGTGAGGTAGTCGTAGACGTCGCCGCCGACCTCGACGCGAGCCGCCGACTCGTAGACGTCGCCGAGCTCGAGCCCCGGTAGCTCGGGAGCCGCCCGCGGGAGCAGCGAGCGCTGCATCGTGTCCGCGAAGGCTTTCTGCTGCCCGTAGAGGCGGGCGTTGTCGATTGCGAGCGCGGCCTGGCCGGCGATCGAGAGCGCGGTCTCGGCGATCTCGCCGGCAACGGGGCGGCCGGGATGGAGCGAGATGATCGTCAGCGTCGCGAGCAGCTCCGCCGGCGTGGCGATCGGGATCAGCGCGGCGCTCGAGCCCTTGCGCAGGAACGGCGCCAGCAGCGCCAGCGCGCCCCCGAAAGACTCCGCCAGCTCGGCATCGAGAATGATCGGCTCGCCGCGCCGGAGCAGGCCGAGCAGCTCGCGCCGCGGCAGCTGCTGCGGCCGGGCGAGGAGCGCCCGCGCCGCCGGGTCGACCCGTTCGTCGTTGACGTGCACGGAGCGCGCGGCCAGCTCGATCCCCCGCTCGTCGGGCATCCGGATCACGGCCGCGTCGACGCCGAGCAGCTCGACGATCGACGACGCGAGCACGTCCAGCGTCGTCTCCAGCGACAGGCTCTGGGCAAACGTCCGCGAGATCTCGTGCTGTGCGTGCAGCCGCTTCGACTTCTCCTGCTCCGAGGCGAGTGCCTGCTTCAGGTCGTCGTAGAGCTTCGTTACCCGCTCGTGAAGACGCGCGTTCTGGACCACAACCGCCAGCTGGGCCGCGAGCGCCGTCAGGAGCGCCCGCTCGTTCTCGCTCAGCGCCCGCCGCTGGCGCGGATAGACCGCGAGGACGCCGATCGGCTCGTCACCGACGACGAGACCGAGTGCCAGCACCGACCCGATCCCCGACTCCTCGACGTGCGCTCGGACCTGCTCGAGCCGCTCATCCGTCGCCGCATCGATCTCGACGATGACGCCGGCCTGGCGCGACTGCACCGCCGCGGCGAGGAGCGCGTGCGCGACTGCCTGGTGCGGGCCCTCGATCCCGCGGCTCGCGGCGACGGCAATCTCGTCCCCCTCGGTCAGGTAGACCGCGACCCGGTCGGCGCCGAGGAGGTGCGCGACGCGTTCGATCGCCGTCTCCAGGGTGTGCGCGAGCGAGAGCTGCGAGATCGCCTCGCCGACGACCGAGAGCAGCGCGCGGCTGCGCTCGAGCTCGAGCCCGGCGTCGTGGGCTCGCTCCGACGACCGGAGCGCGTGCGCGGCGCGAACGGCGAAGCTGGCGAGTTGCTCGAGATCGTGCTCGTCCGGCGCCCGACCGGATGCGAACCGGACCTGGAGCGCGCCCAGGACGGGCTGGCCGAGCTGAAGCGTCACGACGTGTGCCGCAGCCCCTCTGTCGACGGAGACCATGCCGACCTCCGCGACGATTGCGTGAGCGGCCCGGGCGAGCTCCTCGTCCGCCACGATTGGACCGTAGGCGCCGGCGACTTCGAGCGCGTCGTCACGGAGCCGCCACACGACCGCGGCATCGCCGCCGGACGCGACCGCGGCGAGCCGCGCGACGCGGGTCGGCGCCCCGTCGTCGGAGGCGACCGCAGCGAGCGCGTCGCCGGCGACGTCGAGGGTGGCGTTGCCGCCCGCGCGCGCGTTGACGCCGCCCTCGAGCCGCGTCGCAAGCCCCGTGAGCTCGGCCGCAAGCGTCGCGAGCCGGAGCTCGTCCCGCTCGAACGGCGCTCCGCGTCGCACGAGCTCGAGGGCCGCATCACCCGCGGCCGCGTCGAACGGGACGGTCAGCGCGTCGGCGCCCGCGTCGAGCCGTGCCCGAACGATGGCGGCGGCCCGTTCGATCGACTCGGCGCGCAGCCCCTCGATCTCCGCGGCCAGCCCGGCCGAGGACGACGAGACGGAGCGGGCGACGAGGGCACCGTCACGCTCGGGCAGCCAGATCACCGCCACCTCGGCGCCCGTTCCCTTCGCCGCCGCCTCCGCGAGCTCCCCGAGCGTCTGCTCGATCGGAGCACCGCCGGCGAGAGAGCGCACCGAGCGCGCCAGCACCGCGAGCGCTTCGGCGATGTCGGAGCTCGCCCGGCTGCCGATCAAAGTCCGAAGAGCCGCTCGACCTCACGCCAGATCGTCAGCGTCAGCAGCACACTGACCGCGATCAGGCCGAGGAGGACGAGCCAGAAGCGCAGCGCGGCGCGGCGCTTCGCCCGAGACCGCTCGATGCGGGCGCGGCGCCGGGCCCGTTCCTGAAGGTAGGCGCGGTCGACGGCGACCGGATCGAACGGCGGCGCGTCGTCGCCTGCCCGAGAGTCCGTCGCAGGCTCAGCCATGTGCCAAGTGTAGTGCGCGTCGCCGGGCTTCAGACCGACGAGCGTCCGAACGGGCTCGTGGCAGGCCCCTCCCATGAGCGCCCGCGACACATCGGACAAACGGGCAGCATCAGTCTGACGATGACGCCGTAGCCGCAGTCGGCGCAGTGGTACTCGCCGGTCGCGTCGGTGCCTGCCCCGAGAAACACCGGAATGCCGTCCTTGTCGACCGCAGCGCCGTCTACGCCCCTCGGTTCGATCTGCACTGCCGTCCGACCCCCTGTCCTGCAACCCCGTACCTGCGTGACTTTCGCTGCGGATATGCCCATACTCTCGTCCGTGGAAACGCCGGAGACACTGCCCGAGCCGGGTTGGGAGCCTGAGGGCGAGCCCCCGCCGGCCGCCCGTCGCGGCGGTCCGTCGTTCTGGGGGCTCGGCGAGCAAGCAACCTGGATCACCGGTCTCGTGCTCGCCCTTTCGGCCCTGACCGGCTGGTACTCGGGCGAGGGCCAGGGCGTGACGGTGAGCGTGATCGGCTGGCATACGGGCGTGCTCGGGAAGCTCGTGCTCGCGATCGGGCTGCTGGCGATCCTCGTCGTCGCGCTTCGTCAAAGGGGTATCGACCTCCCCGCCGCGGTGCCCGAAAGCCTCGTCGTGATCGCGCTCGGGGCTCTCGCCACCATCTTCGTGCTCGTGCGGGCGATCTCGATCCCGGACGAGTTCTTCTTCGCCGGCCGCGGGATCGGGCTCTGGATCAGCCTGCTTGCATCGGTGGCGCTGATCGGCGCAGGACTGCTGCAAGCATCCGAAGAGCTATAGCGATCGCGACGCCGAGCACCGCGCCCGCGAGCACGTCGAGCGGGTAGTGGACGCCGACGTAGACGCGCGAGAACGAGATCAGCGCCGCCAGCGCGTACAGCGGCCAGCGCAGGCGGGGCACGGCGAGCGCGAGCACCGTCGCGCAGGCGAAGGAGACGGTGGCGTGGCCGGACGGGAACGAAAACGTCGCCGGAAGCCCGACGAGCGTCTCGGGGTCCGGGTCCGCGACCGCCGGCCGGTCGCGCTCGATCCACTCCTTCAGCGCGCCCGTGATGCTCTCGGAGATCAGGATCGCCGCACCCACGCGTGTCCAGAGCCAGGGGCGGCTCCAGGAGAAGCCCGAGATCGCGATGGCGATCGCGAGCCAGATGAAGCCGAACGAGCCGGCATACGAGAGCGCCTCGAACAACGGGTCGAGCACGCCGATCCGGTTGTCGACGACCCAGTCCCGGAGCTCGCGGTCGAAGCCGCTCACGGACGACTACGTAACCGGCAGCTGCTGCTTGGTCGACTCGATCAGCGCGCGGGGGTCGAACGGCTTGCCGATGAAGCTCTGGACGCCGCGCGAGGCTGCCTCGGACGCGGACGCCTCGTCGACCTTGCCGGAGAACATGATCACCGGGATCGCGCCGACGCCGGTGTGCTCCTGGATCCGGCGCAGCGTCTCCCAGCCGTCGACCTGCGGCATCATCACGTCCAGGAGGATTAGATCGGGCGAGCGCTCGCCGAGCGCCTCGAGCCCTTCCTCGGCGCTGCCCGCCTCGCGCACCTCGTAGCCCTCGGCCTCGAGATTGACGCGGACGAACTCACGCAGGCCCTCGTCGTCGTCGACGATCAGGACGAGCGGCCCAGAGCTGGAGGCGGGAGGCGCGCCGCCGGGACCCGACCGGTCGAGGAACTGATCGAGGTCGGCGCGACGATAGCGGCGATGGCCGCCGGGAGTGTAGAACGCGGACACGCGGCCGAGATCCGACCACTTCCGCATCGTGC
>Ga0190265_10002347_pt1 | contig 12708 bp, 9 predicted proteins | sample Popmic124T_FD_133135 | JGI IMG/M metagenome (GOLD analysis project Ga0190265, IMG submission 133135) | Populus adjacent soil microbial communities from riparian zone of Indian Creek, Utah, USA - 124 T | ecosystem: Environmental > Terrestrial > Soil > Riparian zone | place: USA: Utah | collected... | reverse complement strand
CGTTGGTCGATCACTACCTTGGCCGCCCCGCACCCGGCGGAATCACCGCGCTCCAGATCGATCCCACAACGTTCTTCCTCACGGTTGGCACCGGGTTGTTGACGATCGCGATCGTCTCGATCGTGCCGATCTGGGTGACGCGGCGCACGCCGGTCTCGGCGGCGACCATGGGCGGCCAGAAGGGCGCCACCGACGGGCCCGCGCAACGCAACGCGCGCACGCTGCTGATCGCGATCGAAGTGGCCGCGTGCCTGACGTTACTCGTCGGCGCCGGCCTCACCATTCAGAGTGCGGTTGGGATGTTGCGCGTTGACATGGGGCTCGACGCCGACGATGTGATCGTCGGCCGTTTCAATTTGCGCCAGCGCGGCTATCCTGACGCGGCCGCGCGGAGCGCTTTCTATCAACGCGTGCTCGCGCGCAGTGGAGAAATCTCCGGAGCGCAGGCCATCGCCTTTACAAATTCCTGGCCGCTGCAGGAGGGTCTGACCCGCGATGTCGGGCCGGGCGAATCCACCGCGTTCCCGACCAGGTCCGGCATCGTTGGAGTCACGCCCGATTACTTCAACACGTTGCGCATTTCTCTCCAGGAAGGGCGGCTGTTCGCGGCGACGGATCGCGTGGGCACCGAGCCGGTGGTGATCGTCAGTCGCGCGCTGGCCGCCCGGCTGTGGGGCACGACCGGTGCGGTGGGGCGGCAGCTTCGCATCGCGCCCGCGCCGAACGCGCCGCCGACGGCACGGACGCTGACGCTCACCGTGGTCGGCGTCGTCGGCGACATCCGTCACGCGCACACCGACAACGATCTCGCCGATGCGTATATGCCGTTGCTGCAGTCTCCGTCGGCCGGCGTGTTCGCCTACATGCGCGTGTCCGACGCGGTGTCGGCCGAGCGCGATCTCAAGCGCTTGCTGAGTTCGATCGACGGAGAAGTCGCCTTCAGCGCGCCCAGGCGGTTGGCCGAAATCCTCGACGTGCAGCGCGCCGGCGCGCGCTTCCTCGCGTATCTGCTGGTGGTGTTCGCGGTGTTCGCAGCCAGCCTCGCCCTCGTCGGCATCTACGGCGTGGTGGCCTACACCGTGAAACAGCGTGAGCGTGAGATTGCGGTGCGGCTGGCGATGGGCGCCGACGGCAAACGAATCACGCGCATGTTCCTCGGCCAGGGCGCGCTCGTGCTGACCGCCGGCCTGGTGCTGGGAGTGGGCGGCGCGCTGGCGCTCGGACGCATCCTGCGGGCGCAACTGTTCGGCGTGCAACCAACCGATCCAGCGGTGCTCGTCGGCATGACGCTGGCGTTTGCGTTGTGCGGGCTCGCGGCCATTGCCTGGCCGGCGAGGGCGGCGGCGTCGGTTGATTCCGCCACCGCGCTCAAAGAATGAAGCTGAAGAAGTGAGGGAGCTGAGATGACTGCACGCCGGCTTGCCTGAAGCAATCGCGGCCGGTCATGTGTCGGCGGGAAGCTCAAGGCGGGTCTTTAGACCCGCCTGCGCTACAGTGACATTTGACCGTGCGCAGTTCACCCGATCGCTATCGGTTCGGCGAATTCATCCTGTCAGTACGTCAGCGTCAGCTGTTTCGGGGCGGTCGCCCGCTGCCGTTGATTCCCCGTTACTTCGATCTCCTGGTCCTGTTGATCGAGCGCCGCCCCACGGCGGTGAGCCGCACCGAGATCTTCGATCGGGTGTGGGCCGACGTCGTTGTCTCCGACGGCGCGCTGTCGCAGGCCATCCGCACGTTGCGGCGCGCGCTCGGCGACGATTCGCGCGAGCCCGTCTTCATCCGCACCGTCTCGCGCCACGGCTACAGCTTTCTGTTCACGGCTGTCGTCGAGGAATCGGATGAGGCACCGCTGCACGAGTCTCTGCCGGCGCCTCCCGCACCAGTGCCTGAGGCGAACCTCGATGAGATCGATGTGCTCGTCGATCGCCTGCTGAGCGACGCGGACACCGATGAAGACCGGCGCGACGCCGCGGAGCAGCTCCATGCGCTCGGCACCGCCACGGCGGTGGCGCGCGTGATCGCGAGGCCGCGGCCCGCTCGCGGTCTTGCCCTCCTGCGCGATACCAGGTGGGACGTCGAGGGTGCGCACGAGGTGCCGTTGCTCGGCCAGCCGGATGGACTCGCAGCCGCCTGGCAGTTGATCCGGCTCCGCGTTCGCGACGCCTTCATCCTCGCCGAACGCCGCGCGATCGCCGCCGCGCTTGGCGCCGCATTCGCGGGCGCGCTCGCCGGGCTCGTCGGCGGGTTGGTGCTGATGCGCTCGCCAGGCTCAGAGGCGCCATTCACGATCGCGCCGGTGCTCGGATTGCTCGGTGCCATCAGCGGCGCTGTTGGCGCCGCGGGCATCGCTGCCGGCGTCGGTGCGGCCGAGGCCATCGCGCGATCGCGTCGCAGCGCGGCGATCATCGGCGGGGCAACTCTCGGCGGGCTTGTGATCGGCGCCGTTGCCCAGGTTGCGGTGCGGTGGACGCTGCGCGGGTTGTTCGGCCTCGAGCTCGGGCAGATCGGCGGACCAATCGAAGGCCTGATTCTGGGTGCCGCTGCCGGCGTGGGCTATGCGGCGACCACCAGGCGGCCGGGCGGCGGCGGGATGGCCGCTCCCGCAGGCTCGGCGCGCGCGCGAACCGTGATCGTCGTGGGCGTGTCCACCGCCATCGCCGGCTTGATTCTGTCGCTCACCGGCCACCCGATGGTCGGCGGTCTCATCAACGAGATTGCGCAAGCGTCGAGCGGCTCGCAAATGACCCTCACGCCCCTCGACAATCTGTACGACGAACCGTCGTTTGGCGGCGGAACGCAGTTGCTGCTGGCAATGTTCGAGAGCGGACTGTTCGGTGCCGGCTTCGCCGGCGGTTTCACGCGCCGTCCGCGGCATTGATCGGTCCCGGCTGTCCAAAACTGCGAAAACACTCCTGATCTCACCGCCTGCTCAGACTTCGCTCACTTCCTGCTGAGGACTTCGGCCCGTGCCAGCCGACATCCTGAAGCATGATCAGTCGCCGAGGATTCATGCATACCCTGGGAGCGTGTGCCGGCATCGGCGCCGGGGTGGGCTACTACACGTTTCAGATCGAGCCGGGCTGGCTGGAGATCGTTCGGCGGCCGTTGCCGATTCAGCATCTGCCGCCGGCGCTCGCCGGCCGGACGCTGGCGCATCTCAGCGACATTCACGTCGGCGCGTTGGTGAGCGACGACTATCTGATCGAGTCCTTCCGCCGCGTTGCGGACCTGCGGACCGACATCGTCGTTATCACGGGTGATCTCATGAGTTGCCACCCGGGCTGGCGCGATCACGTCGCCGCGATCTATCAACATGTCCCTCGCGGGCGAATCGCGACGGTCGCGACGCTGGGCAACCACGACTATAGCGAGTCGTGGGGGGATGCTCGAATCGCCGGCACGCTCGTTGATGTCTTGCGCTCCTGCGGCGTGACCGTGCTGCGCAATGAGGTGCTTGATGCCGGTGGTTTGCAGATCGTCGGTCTCGACGAGCTGTGGGCGGAGCGCTTCCTGCCGCAGCACGCCTTTCGCGGCGTCGACGTGACGCGCGCGTCGATCGCGCTCAGTCACAATCCCGATACGGTCGATCTGCCGGGATGGGGCAGCTATCAGGGCTGGATTCTTGCCGGGCACACGCACGGCGGCCAATGCAAGCCGCCCTTTCTTCCACCGCCGCTGTTGCCGGTGAAAAATCGGCGCTACACCGCCGGCGAATTTCAACTGGCAGGGAACCGGCGGCTCTACATCAGCCGCGGTGTCGGGCATGGGTTACCGGTTCGCTTCAACGTCCGCCCGGAGGTGACCCTCTTCGAACTCTCCGGCTGATGCAGCCGGGCCGGCGCACGCCTCCGCCCCAGTTACTTTCGGCCGGCGCCCACCCAGGCGACACCGACGTCGGCCCCGTTCCGCACGCGATCGCAGAGCTGTGCGGTGTGATGCTGAATGTGGCGGATGTTGACCAACTGGTGTTCGAGCTTGCCCATCTTGTACCACCAGAATCCGCAGTCGCTCGCGCTGAGATCGGCCGCGTCGATCGCCTCGTCCACCATGCGATCGCAGACGTCCAGATACTCGAGGACTTGCGCCTTCGTGTAAGGATTCGGGAATCGCGGTAACGCGCTGTCCGTTTTCGGCCCGCCCGTCAGCCCGCTCGGAAACTGCACATCGGCCTGGTGCTGCGCCCACGGCGTGAACGATTTCTCGTCGCGATGCAGATAGAGATGTGTGTAGAACAGCACGTGATAGGCGATCTGCCAGCAGGCGTTAGTGCGATCGGCCGCCACCCACACATCGTCGGGACATTTCTCGATCGCACTGCGCAACATCGCGAGCGAGGCGTGATATTGGCTCTTGAGGATGGGCCGCAACGTGTCGTTGGACATGTCGTGATTATAAATTCCGTCGCGGACTAAACTCTATCGATGAGGCGATTGGCCGGTTGGGCGTTCACTGTCGCCGTTGCTCTGACATGTCCCTGCGTTGCCGCTGCGCAAACGGACGCGCCCTATGCCGAGTCGCCTGATACCCGCTATTTTGATTTCTGGCCTGGCACCTGGGCGAGCGTCGTGGACGGCAAACCCGACCCGAATGCCACGACCTTCACCGTGAGGCGTTCGGTTCACGCCGCTGCGTTCGAGGAGGAATGGCGGCTCGTTGATGAGCGAGGCGTCGTTGCCGTTTCGCGAGGCTTACGCGCATGGGATCAGATCGCCGGCCGCTGGATGTTTGCGTGGGTGAGCGCCAATGGCCTGTTCCAGGTGTGGCAGGGCGAACGGGTCGGCGGCCATTGGTACATCCAGCGCGAGTTCGAAGTCGACGGCAAGAAATTTCTCTCCCGCCAGGCCTGGCTCCCCGACGGGCCCGACCGCCTCACCCGCGTGATGGAACGATCCTTCGATGGCGGCCGCACCTGGCAACCACGGTCGCGAACGTCGTTCGCGCGGATCCGCTAACCCCACGGCCCGAGTGAGGATGCGCGCCCTCGTTGCGGCTTGCCTGATCATCACCGGCGTCGAGCCATCGGCCCAGCAGCCCGTCCAGCCATCAACCAGCGACGCGCGCCCGCCAGTGGCCGTTTCGGTTGATCCCCACCTCACGATCGATTCTGGCGCCGACCTGATGTTTTCGCTGGTGGTCGGCATTTCCGATCTGGAGGAATTCGCCTTCTCACCTCTTGAACGATCCGCGCGAACGAACATTCCACTCGGCATCGCCAAGGCGGTGTTGCTCGATCATCCGCTTGCGGTGTTCGTGCTCGTGATGCAGCACGAGGCGTTTGGTCACGGCGGCCGCGCGCGCGAGTTTGGCGCCGACGCGACATTTCGCATGGGATCGCCGTGGACGCGCAATGCACTGTTCTACGGCGGCACGCGCTTCGGCGGCGGCGCCAGCTGGGGCGGCAGGGAAACGACCTTTGAGGAGCGGGGCCGCATCTATGCCGGCGGCACCGAAGCCAACACCCGCAGCGCGACCCTGCTTGAACGAGAGCTCGTCGCCGGAACGACGTTCAGGACCGCCGAATGGCTCTACTACCTGCGCAGCCGCTGGTATCCCAGTCAATACGTGCTGCGCACGCCGAATCCGGTCACCGATCCGGTCGGCTTCTTTGGCGAGTCGAACGGCGGCGACGTTGCCGTTTACCTGGGCGAGCTGAATCGCAAGTATTACGGCGAGACGGGCATCTCGATCGATGGCGTCTCGCCGACGGTGCTGAACGAGTACCGCCGGCTGCGGCGCCACGCGTTGATCAACCTCGCCACGCCTGGTGCGTGGCTGGCCCTGTGGTCGGCGGGACGTGATGTCGGCATCGGCAGCGAAGCGAAACCGCTGCCGGCACTCCGCATCGGCGATCGCCGCTTCCTGCCGCTCGTGAATGCCGACTGGATGGTCGATGGCGGCGCGGTGTCCATCGAGGCCATCTTCAGCCGGCCCGCCAACACCACCTCGGGATCGCGGTGGTTTTCCGTGCTCACGCGGCAGGGCAACGGGCCCGGTGGGCGCTTCTGGAACGCGGGTGCGGCCACCGAACAAATCGCGCAATGGAAATCGCTGTCGCTCGGCGGCGAGATCGAAATGTGGCGGCAACCGTCATTCGGTACCGGCGCCGGCGTCAACGCGCACATCAGCATGCGCGGCGGCTGGATGAAGGGACTGCAGATCTACGGCGGCATGAAGAGCGACGGCGACTGGCCCGGCCGCCCGGCCAACGGCGGCGGCTTTTTTCGCGTCGGTTACAGCCACACCCCGCGCCGCTGATTGACCGGGCGCCGAGTTCGCGTAGACTGCGAGCGTGCGTCACATCATCTTCGCGTCGACTCTCTGTGTGTTTTTGTTGTCCGCGGCACTCTCGCTGACCGCCGCCACCACCGAATGGACACGGTTTCGTGGGCCGAACGGCTCAGGCTTGTCGACGGCGACGAAAATTCCCGCCGAATTCGGGCCCGACAAGAATTTGATCTGGCGTCTGTCCCTGCCACAGGGGCATTCGTCCCCGATCCTCTACGACAACCGCATCTATCTCACCGCGATGCGCGGCGACGAGTTGATCACCATGGCGATCGACCGACAGGCGGGCCGCATCCTGTGGGAGCGCTCGGCGCCCCCGGTGAAGACGAGGGTCATCGACAAACGCAACAACGCCGCCTCGCCGAGTCCGGCCGTGGAAGCCGACGGCGTCTACGTGTTCTTCCCCGACTACGGCCTGGTTGCCTACGACGCCTCGGGCAAGGAACTGTGGAAGATGCCGCTCGGCCCGTTCAACAACATCTACGGGATGGGCGCGTCTCCGGTGATTGTCGGCAACCTGCTGGTGCTGGCGTGCGATCAGAGTCTCGGCTCCTACGTGATGGCGCTCGACAAGCGCACCGGCAAGCAGGTCTGGAAGGTCGAGCGGCCCGAGGCCAAGAGCGGCCATTCGACGCCGATCCTGTGGCGCGGCAAGGACGGTCGCGACCAGATCCTGCTGCCGGGATCGTTCCTGCTGACCTCGTACGATGCGGCGACGGGGAAGAAGTTGTGGTGGGTGGGCGGCCTGTCGTTCGAGATGAAGTCCACGCCGGTGATCGGCGGCGACACGATCTATGTCAACGGCTACGGCGCGCCGGTCAACGATCCGGGCAACAAGGTGTCGATTCCGGCGGCCGACGAGGTGTGGAAGACCGCGGACGCGAATGGCGACGGCGTAATCGCGAAAACGGAATTCCCGAAGTTCACGCAGGCGTTCTGGTTCGACGTGGCCGATCTCGACGTCAACGGCACGCTCACCAAGGACGAATGGGCCTACTACCGGGCCGCGCTCGATTCCGAGAACGGCATGCTCGCGATTCGCCTGGGCGGGTCGGGCGACATGAGCGACACGGCGATCCGCTGGAAGTATCAGCGCAGCGTGCCGCAATTGCCGTCGCCGTTGTTGTATCAGGGCGTGCTCTACATGGTGAACGACAACGGCATCGTCACCACGCTCAATCCCGAGACGGGCGCGTTGCTCAAGCAGGGGAGGCTCACTGGCGCGCCCGGCGCGGTCTTCGCCTCACCAATCGCCGCCGACGGCCACATCTTTTTCACCACCGAAGCCGGCGCCGTGGTTGCGGTGTTGCCTGGTGGCGACCTCACCGTGAAAAGTGTCAACGCGTTGAACGAAGAGGCCTACGCGACGCCCGCGGTTGCCGACGGACGCATCTATGTGCGCACCACGCAGGCGCTCTACGCGTTCGGGAGTAACTGACGTGTTTTCCAGGTTGCGCTTCGCCGTCCGTCAACTGATCAAGTCGCCCGGCTTCACGTTCATCGCCGTGCTCGGTCTCGCCCTCGGGATCGGCGCCAACGTGGCGCTGTTCAGCGTGGTGAATTCGGTGTTCTTGCGGCCCCTTGCGTATCCACAGCCGGAGCGCCTGGTCCGATTGAGCTCGACCAACCTCGAGCGGAATTTCAATCGCGCCGGGTTTTCGCATCCGCGCTTCCTCGAAGTGCAAGAGCGGCAGCAGGTGTTCAGCCATCTTGCGCTCTCCGCGTTCAACGCGTTTACGCTGACCGGCCGCGGCGATCCCGAGCAGGTCGTCGGGCTGTACGCGTCGGCGACGCTGCTGCCGACGCTGGGTGTCGAGCCGCTGGTCGGCCGCAACTTTGCCGTGAGTGAAGATCAGCCCGGCGGCGAGCCGGTCGTGCTGATCAGTCATCGCTTCTGGCAGCGGCAATTCAGCCGTGAGGCCGGGATCCTCGGGCAGGCGATCACACTCGACGGCCGGCCGTACACGATCGTCGGCGTGCTCCCCGAGGCCGCGGGGTCGTTCCCGCTGAACAATTTCGACGTGTGGGTGCCGCGGCCCGCTGAAGTGCCGTACCTGGTGCCTTCACAATTGAACAACGGCGGCCTCTTCTTCCAGGCTATTGCGCGACTGCGGCCGGAGGCCTCGCTCGAGCAGGCGCGCGATGCCATGAAGGTGATCGAGAACGGCTATCGCGACGCCCATCCCAGCAACGTCGATGCGTCGACGCAGATCGAAGTCGTGCCGCTGCTCGAGGATGCGGTGGGACAGCAGCGGCAAAGCTACCTGATGCTGTTCGGCGCCGTCGGCTGCGTGCTGCTGATCGCGTGCGCGAACATCGCCAACCTGCTGCTGGCGCGGTTTGCGTCGCGCCGCAAGGAAATTGCCGCGCGGTTCGCGCTGGGCGCCAGCCGCGGCGACGTGGTCAGCCAGCTGGTGACGGAGAGCATGCTGATTGCGGTGCTCGGTGGCGCGTTCGGCTTGTTGCTGGCCTTGTGGGCGATTAGTGCCGTGGTCACGTTTGGCGCCGACTCGATTCCGCGTGCGCTCGATATCTCGCTCGATCCGGTGGCGCTCGGCTTCACCGTGCTCGTCACCCTGCTGACCGGTCTTGCCATCGGACTGCTGCCGGCGCTCCAGGCGTCGGGCGTCAACGTCGTCGAGACGCTCAAGGAAGCGAGCCGCGGGTCCACGGGCACGGGGCAGCGTCTGCGCTCCGGGTTGCTGATCGCCGAAGTCTCGCTCTCGCTGGTGTTGTTGATTGGCGCCGGACTGCTGTTGACGAGTTTCGCCCGGCTGCAGCGCGTGGAGCCGGGGTTCCAGCCGGACGGCATCTTCACCGCGCAACTGGTGCTGCCGCCACAGCGCTACCCGCGCGAGAAGCTGGTGGCGTTCTACGAGCAGTTGTATCAACGGCTGTCGGCCATGCCCGGGGTGACCGCGGCGGCGCTGACGGATCGGGTGCCGCTCACCGGCGGGAACTCGCCCGCGCCGGTGGCGGTGATGGGGAATTCGCTGCCGCCGATGAGCGAGCGGCCGCTCGCCAACCGTCATCTCGTGTCGCCGCGATATTTCCAGACGCTCGGCATCCCGATTCGCGCCGGCCGTGATTTCGACGAGCGCGACAGCGCGCGCGTGCCGCACGTGGTGATTGTCAACGAGACGTTTGTGCGCCGTCACTTCGACGGCGAGGATCCGATCGGTCGCACCTTGGTCACCGGCATGGGCCAGATGCCGTCGCAGATCATTGGTGTGGTCGCCGACGTGCGCGGCACCAGCCTCAATACGCCGCCGGAGCCCGACTACTTCCTGCCGGCGCTGCAGCGGCCGGAGACGTTCACCAATGTTCTCGTGCGCAGCAATGCCGGTCCCATGGGGATGATGCCGCTCGTGCGCGAGGCGTTGCGCACGGTGGATCCGGATCTGCCGTTACTGCAGCCGCAAACACTCGAGACGCGCATTGCGCAAACGGTGGCCGACCGCCGGCTCGCGCTGATGCTGCTCGGAGCGTTTGCCGCACTCGCCTTGCTCCTCGCCAGCCTGGGTGTGTATAGCGTGATGGCGCACCTGGTGGCGTTCCGCACCAGCGAGATTGGCATTCGCATGGCGCTCGGCGCGACTCCCGGCGCGGTGATGCGGATGGTGCTCGGCCACAGCCGCCGGCTCACGCTGGTGGGCATTGGCCTTGGCGTGGCGGGCGGCTACGCGATGTCGCGGCTGATGGAGCAGGTGCTGTTTGACGTCGATCCCGCGGACCCGCTGATCTACATCGCCGTGTCGGCGATGCTGCTCCTCGTCGCCGAGTTCGCGTCGTGGTTCCCGGCTCGCCGGGCGACGCGCATCGATCCCGTGGTCGCGTTACGAATGGAGTGATGCTCACTTCACCGCGAACACATGCTGCTGTCCGCGGACGATCAGGATGCCGTCTGAGATCGCAGGCGTCGCCATCAATGCCTCGCCCATCCGGTTGGTCGCGACTAACGCATAGGCGCGACCGGCCTTCACCACGAACATCTCACCGTCTTCGCTCGAGAAGTAGAGGTGCCCGCGTCCGGCCACCGGTGACGCACTGAAGGTGCTGTTGGTGGTGCCGATGCGGTGCGTGTAGACCTGCGCGCCAGTCGCGGCGTCATACACCGTCAGCACGCCGTTGTCGTTGCACACGTAGAGGAGGCCGTCATACACGATCGGCGTCGGCGTATACGGACTGCCGCGCGTCTTCCGCCATGCCACATGTGCGCCGCGCTCGGCGGTGGCGCCGATCGAGATGTCGCCGGTCGCGGTGGGACGCACGGCATAGAAATCACGGCCGCGGGGATTGCCACCGCTCAGGAAGAACAAATCGTTGGCGACGATCGGTGATGGCACCTTCACCTGCGTGTCGTCGCGCAGCCGCCACAACTCCTTGCCGGTGAGCGGATCGTAGCCGCGGTAATACTTCGAGCCGCTCGTGATCAGCTCGGTGCGGGTCTTGCCCTGGTAAATCACCGGCGTGCTCCACGCCGGAATCTCGTCGCGGCTCACTCGCCAGGCCTGCGTGCCGTCTGTCAGGTTGAAGGCGACGATGAACGAGTTCTCCTGCTTGTCGCATTGCAGGATAACGAGGTCGCCGTGGATGATCGGCGACGTCGCGAAACCCCACTGCAAGTCCGGCTGGCCCGCGTAGCCGGGATCGAGGATGCCGAGGTCCTGCTTCCACAGCAGCTTGCCGTGCATGTCGTAGGTGTAGAGGCCTTCGGAGCCGAACGACACCACCACGAAGCGGCCGTCGGTGGCCGGCGATGCGTTGGCCTGCGTGGCCTTGACGTGACGTTTCACTTTCGGCACGCCGCGATGCGCGGTCTGCGACCACACCATCCGCCCGGTGTTCTTGTCGAGCGCCATCACGCGCCATTCGTGAACGGCGACGTCCTTGGACGGATCGATGCCGCCGTCTTTCGGGTTGTAGTGTCCCGTCGCGGCGGTCGTGATCGCGGTCGTGACGAACACGCGGTCGCCCGACACTACCGGGCTCGAGTGACCAACGCCTGGGACGGGCGCTTTCCACTGGATGCCGCGGCCGCTCGCCGCGTCCCACTCGATTCGCAGCGGCTGGCTCTCGGCCACGCCCGAGCCGGCCGGCCCCCTGAAGCGCGGCCACTGCTGCGCGACCGATGCCGGCGCGGTGCCAAGGACGATGATGAGAGTGAGCCCAATCCTGACGAGCGATGCGTGCATGCGATTCCTCTGCACCATCAGACTCGACCCGCGTCCCGATGGCCCCCGACGGTTAGCCGAGGTTTCCCCGAGGAATGCCCCACTGGCGTTCTAGACCTACGCTGGATGTCTTAGCGGGCGTTCGACACTGAAACCGTCGCTGTGATCCTTGCCACCTTCTTGTCTTCTGTGAGTACGTCCAGCGAAGTTGAGTTCGAGCGTGGGGCGGCTCAGTCCCACCACAGGCGAATCGATGGCTGTCCGCAATCGATCAGCGGCTCGGGATCGGGGCCGTCTTCATCAGGCTTGCCGACGTGCTCACTCAGCTCGAATACAGCGCGACGGCGCTCTCCGTCTTCGGGCAGATCGACGATCAGCGTGTCTGCATAGGGCGCCCAGTTGTGGTTCGGAAGCATCAGGATGCCGTCGATCGACACGAATGTCGCTCCGGCTGCATAGAGCTGCTCGACGAACTCCAGCGCCTCTTCGCGCGTTCCAAACCGGTTCGTGGCAAATGGAGTCGGATGATGGTTCGCGCGCAGCCAATCCAGCGCTTCCGGCTCGCCCTCGTATTTCGGCCCGGGCAACAGCTGATCGCGCTGGTACGGCGGATCCTCGTGCGCGGGCAGTGGCTCGTCAGGATAATCCACCAGGTGCTGCTTGCGAAACTCCTCATCCGCGAAATACTTCAGATACAACGCCGTCCCGGCGTCATCGCCAATTGAGCACAGATCGACGTGCGTGTTGAAACCGATTTCGTCGATCGCCGGCGTGTCCCAGCGCAACGTGTCGTTCCACAGCTTCGCGTACATCTCCTTGTTGCTCAGATGATCGGTGTGATCCAGGTGAACGCGCAGCTGCGCGAGGCCGCTGATGACCTCCCACAACTTCGTTGCTACCTCCGAGTCGGCCAGGGCTTCTGGCGCGGGCAGTTCGATCCCTTGATCCAGAAGCTGCTGGAAGTTCGTCGTGGTAGGCCCGTTCTCAACTAACTGCATCTTCCGCGCGAATTCCTCGTAGCTGTCGGATTGTCGTGTGGGTCGTACTGGGTTGTCGGACATTGGGACTCCTTGATAGTGGAAGCCCTCTAAGGTGCACGCGACGTGCCGCGCGGAAACCGGCCTGAATTCGATCGCCGAGGTTGTCCAGTACGCAAAGGCAGCGATGCAAGAGCGCGATGCATATGGCAGAAAATGCCAGCAGCCCTCAACGCTGGATGTCTTACAGAAGAAGAGAAGGTTGTAAGGAT
>Ga0190265_10002346_pt1 | contig 12710 bp, 9 predicted proteins | sample Popmic124T_FD_133135 | JGI IMG/M metagenome (GOLD analysis project Ga0190265, IMG submission 133135) | Populus adjacent soil microbial communities from riparian zone of Indian Creek, Utah, USA - 124 T | ecosystem: Environmental > Terrestrial > Soil > Riparian zone | place: USA: Utah | collected... | reverse complement strand
CGCACGACGACGACCAGCACCGGACCCAGCACCAGGGCCATGCGCTCCGGGCCGGCCAGGGCGATGTTCTTGGGCACCATCTCCCCCAGCACCACGTGCAGGAACGTCACCAGGGCGTAGGCGATGATGTAGGCGATCGTGTCGATCGCGGCTTCTGGAACGCCCAGTGCCCCGAAGGGTTCCTGCAGGGCGTAGACCACCATCGGCTTGGTGACGTAGCCCAGGGCCAGGGAGCACACGGTGATGCCCAGTTGGGCCCCGGCCATCATCAGTGAGACGTTCTCGATGGCCCATAGGGTCATCCGCGCAGCGCGACCGCCCTCCTGGGCACGGGGTTCGATGATGGACCGCCGGGCGGCGATCAGCGAGAACTCGGCGCCCACGAAGAAGAAGTTGGCTGCGAGCAGCACGATGGTCAGGATGATTCCGACGGTATCCACTAGCGGGCGTCCTCTTCTGTCTCGAGCGGGGTGGCAGTGGCGTGGATGAGCGCGATGCGCGCCCCGTCCATCGCCTCCACGCTCAGGGTGATCCGTGCGGCCGGGTACCCCTGGGAGGCCTCGGTGGTGAACTCGACCTGGTCGCCCACGCTGGCGATGGCCCCCAGTTCCAGGGTGAACAGCCCGGCGAGGGTGTCGTACTCGGGGCTCTCCGGGACCTGGTGACCCAGCAGTGCGGTCACCTCGTCCGGGCGCAGGGCACCGTCCAGGCGCCAGGCACCGTACGGCAGGCGCTGGCTGGTGCCCTCGTCCGGGTCGTGCTCGTCCACCACCTCGCCGACGAGCTCTTCGACAAGGTCCTCCAGGGTGATCAGCCCGGCCACGCCACCGGTCTCATCGACCAGCACCGCCATCTGCAGGCCGCCGGCCCGCAGGGTGTCCATCAGCTCATCCAGCTCGAGCGTGTCCGGAATCAAGGTCGGCTTGTCCATGACGGTGGCCACGGGCGTGTGCCCGCGCTCGGGGAAGGGGACGGCCAGGGCGCGGCGGACGTGGGCGACGCCCTGCACCTCGGCGGACCCTGGCTCCATGATGGGGAACCGGGAGTGGCCGGTGTCTGCCGCCGTGGCGAGCATGTCCTGCACGCTTTGGCCCGGGGCGAGGCTGACCATTCGGGTGGCCGGGGTCATCGCGTCATGGCCGCGGCGGGTGCCGAAAGCGAACGAGCGCTGGACCAGCTCGGCGGTCTGCACCGGTAGCACGCCCTGCCGGGCCGAATGTCCTACCAGCACCGTGAGTTCCTCCGGGGAGCGGGCCGAGGCCAGTTCCTCCTGCGGCTCGATGCCCACCATCCGCACGATCCGGTTGGCCGTGCCGTTGAAGAACGTCAGCAGCGGGCCCGTGACCGTGCTGAAGGCGCGCTGGAAACCGGTCACCGCCCGGGCGGTGCCCAGCGGCCTGGCGATCGCCAGGTTCTTGGGCACCAGTTCGCCGAACACCATGGTCAGCAGGGTGGCCAGCACCAGGGCCAAGGCAATGGAGACGGACCGCGCCAGCGGCTCGGCCAACCCGAGATCCCTCAGTGGGCCGACCACGAGGGCCGCGATGGCCGGCTCGGCCAGGAAGCCGATGCCCAGGTTCGTCAGGGTGATGCCCAACTGGGCGCCCGAGAGCTGTGTCGACAGGGTGTTCATCGCCTTCAGCACGCCGGCGGACTTCTTGTCCCCGGCCGCGGCGGCGTCCCGCACGACATTCTTGTTCACCGTGATCAAGGAGAACTCCGCGGCCACGAAGAGACCGCAGGCACCGATCAACACCAGGCCGACCAGGATCGAGACTACTTCCACCTTCTACACCCCCCACCACACGTCGTGCGCGCAAGCGCGCGTGTCAGCGGGGGGCACAAACAGTGCCCCGGACTGTCACCGGGAGTAGACATCGGTTTCCTCTCACGAGTCAGGAAGAACCGCGGCCGGCGGCCACGGATCATCTCATTCTGTCAGCCGCCAAAACCGCAGCGCAAACGAGCAACCATCCGGCAGGCGCAGACGCAGAAGGCGGATGCACTCTACGGGGAGCGGGGTTGCCTCCGAGATCCGTCAAGGGAAATGGTGGGTTAGGACACGCCGGGTTCCGGGGCGCGGGTTGTACCCACGTCGCGGCGAGCGGCCGTGAGGTGCCTGTATCCGGCGTCGAAGGTGGGGAACTGCAGGGTGCCGATCGCCTCGAGGAGTCGCGCGCCGCTGAGGACGGTGCCGCTGGCCACCTCGGGCTCGATCCTCGGGGGCGCGGGAAGTCCTAGCTGTCCCGCGATGTAGGTGACGACCTGCCCCAGGGAGGCGGGTGCCTGGTCGACGGCGTGCAGCATCCGTGGCGGGTCCTCGGTGAGCAGCACTGCTTCAAGGGCGCGGACCAGGTCGGTTTCATGGATGCGATTGGTGCGCTTGGCGTACTGGACAGGGGCGCCCTCGATGACTTTCCTGATCAGCATCTCCCGCCCGGGTCCGTAGATTCCTGCCGGGCGGATGACATGTGCGCCGAAGAGCTCGCGGGCAAGGATTTCCCCGTCGCGCAGGGTTCGGCCACGGGGTGTCACCGGGGCGGGTTCATCGTCTTCGGTGAGCGCCCGGGCCTCGGTCCGGCCTTCGAAGACCCGGGTGGAGGAGACGAAAACCACCCGTCTCGGCACGGCCGGCAGCGCCGCTGCGAGGTTCCTGATCGAGGTGAGATAGTCGTCCTCCTGGCCGGGCTCCGCCGGAGTGCCGGGAGGCAGGGTGATCACCATTGCGTCCGCCTCCGGCAGTTCGCCCTGGACCGGCCTTCGGAGGTCACCCGCCAGGGCGGTGAACGCGGTAGGCAGTCCGGCCGTGTTGCGGCGAAGCGCGAGAACCTCCCGGCCGGTCTCCGTCAGGCGCTCCCCCAGTCGCGTCCCCACCCTCCCACAGCCAGCCAGGAGGATCCGGGTGGGCGCGTCCTGCGAGGCGCTCAGTGCGTTGGACATGTCCCCCAGTCTCCCCTGTCCTCTGGCTCCTGGGCGCATCGCCCTGCGCGTCGTGTACGCCGGAGGGAATCGATCGCGAGCGCCTGCCCATGGTGTTCGAGCCCTTCTGGCGCGGTGGCGCCGCGAGCGACGGGCGGCCCTTGCCAGATACCCCAGGGGGGTATATACCTGGAAATACATACCCCTAGGGGGTATAGAGGCGGGGTCACTCCGGACGTCGCCCGTTCATTCGACCCTTCGGCCCCGTGCCGGGGCCTGCACGGAAGGACCAGCATGAGCACCCCCCACCCCCACGGTGGTCACGCCGAGCACACCGCTCGGACACGGCACGCCGACCCCGGGGACCACAGCACCCATGGTCAGGCGATGCCGCAGGGGCACGCCCACTCCGCGGTGGATGAGGAGCATCAGGTCCACTCCCATGGCGAGCATGCCGGGCACTCGGTGGCCATGTTCAAGCGCCGGTTCTGGGTCTCGCTGGTGCTCTCGGTACCGGTGGTGGTCTTCAGCCCGATGGTCGCCCACCTGCTGGGCTATCACCTGCCCGAGTTCCCGGGGTCGGACTGGATCGCCCCGGTGCTGGGCACGGTGATCTTCGCCTACGGCGGCACCCCGTTCCTCAAGGGCGGGGCGCGTGAGGTGAAGTCGCGTCAGCCAGGGATGATGCTGCTGATCTCGCTGGCCATCACCGTGGCCTTCGTGGCCTCCTGGGTCACCACCCTGGGTATGGGCGGGTTCGAGTTGGACTTCTGGTGGGAGCTGGCCCTGCTGGTGACCATCATGCTGCTGGGGCACTGGATGGAGATGCGCGCCCTCGGGGCGGCCTCCTCGGCCCTGGACGCCCTGGCCGCACTGTTGCCGGACGAGGCCGAGAAGATCCCGGACCAGGGCGGGGTCCCTGTGACGGTGCCGATCGCCGAGCTGGCCGTGGGGGACACCGTGCTGGTCCGCCCCGGGGCCCGGGTCCCGGCCGACGGGCAGGTCATCGACGGGACCGCGGAGTTCGACGAGGCGATGATCACCGGCGAGTCCAGCACCGTGGCCCGCGGGGCCGGGGACACCGTGGTGGCCGGGACGGTGGCCACGGACAACACCGTCCGGGTCCGCGTCACCGCGGTCGGGGCGGACACGGCCCTGGCCGGGATCCAGCGGATGGTCGCCGACGCCCAGGAATCCTCCTCCCGGGCCCAGGCCCTGGCCGACCGGGCGGCGGCCCTGCTGTTCTGGTTCGCGCTGGCCGCCGGCATCCTCACCGCGATCGTCTGGACCGTGCTGGGCAGCCCGGACGAGGCGGTGACCCGCACCGTGACCGTGCTGGTCATCGCCTGCCCGCACGCCCTGGGCCTGGCGATCCCGCTGGTCATCGCGATCTCCACCGAGAAGGCGGCGATCTCGGGGGTGCTGATCAAGGACCGGCTGGCCCTGGAGCGGATGCGCACCATTGACGTGGTCCTGTTCGACAAGACCGGCACCCTGACCGAGGGCGCCCACGCCGTCACCGGCACCGCACCGGTTCCCGGGGTGTCCGAGGCCCGGTTGCTGGGCCTGGCCGCCGCGGCGGAGGCCGACAGCGAGCACCCGGTAGCCCGGGCCATCGTCACCGCCGCGCAGCAGCACCCCGAGGCCGCTGCCCAGCGGCTGCGCGGCACCGGGTTCACCGCGGCCAGCGGGCGCGGGGTCCGCGCCACCGTGGACGGCGCCGAGGTGCTCGTCGGCGGGCCGAACATGCTGCGCGAGCTGGGCCTGTCCACGCCCGCACCGCTGCAGGCCGACGTCGAGGGCTGGGTGCAGCGCGGCGCCGGAGTGCTGCACGTGCTGCGCGACGGGCAGGTCATCGGCGCCCTGGCCCTGGAGGACACGGTCCGCCCAGAGTCCCGGGCCGCGGTGAGGGCCCTGCAGGACCGGGGGATCAAGGTCGCGATGATCACCGGCGACGCCACCCAGGTCGCCCGGGCCGTCGGGGCGGACCTGGGCATCGACGAGGTCTTCGCCGAAGTCCTGCCCCAGGACAAGGACACCCAGGTCACCGAACTGCAGTCCCGCGGGCTGAGCGTGGCCATGGTCGGCGACGGTGTCAACGACGCCCCCGCCCTGGCCCGCGCCGAGGTCGGGATCGCCATCGGCGCCGGCACCGACGTCGCCATGGAATCGGCCGGCGTGGTGCTGGCCGGCAACGACCCCAGGGCCGTGCTGTCCATGATCGACCTGTCCCACGCCAGCTACGCCAAGATGATCCAGAACCTCATCTGGGCCGCCGGCTACAACGTCATCTCCGTCCCGCTGGCCGCCGGCGTGCTCGCCCCGATCGGGTTCGTGCTCTCCCCGGCGGTCGGCGCGATCCTCATGTCCGCCTCCACCATCGTGGTCGCCCTCAACGCGCAGTTGCTGCGCCGGATCAACCTGGACCCGGCCCACCTCGCCGCGATCAGCGACGACGACCGGCGCGCCACCGGGGTCCCCGCGGTCACCACCGGCGGGTGGTTCAGATGAGCGGGATGTTGTTGGTCAGAAAGGACGCCCCCGCCGGGGTGCGGACTTCACCCAGGAGTCGCAGATCACGCACATGGAACAGATGCTCAGGGAGCCGTGAGGGGTCCGCTCGTTCCGCTGCGACCGGACGGGCGGGAGACTGGTACCAGCATCGCGATCACGCCGGTTGAGGAGGACATCATGAGGAGGACATCATGATGTGGGGCGATGGCATGGGCTGGGGCATGGGCTGGGCCTGGTTGTTCGGGCTCTTGCTGCTCGTGGGCGTGATCATCCTGATCACGCTCCTGGTCCTGGTACTCGTCCGGGGCGGGGCCTCCGGCCGGCAGCCCGGTGCCGGTGCGCCGCCGACGGGCACCGGGCCTGGGCGGGCCCGGGAGATCCTCCAGGAGCGCTTCGCCCGGGGGGAGATCGGCGCCGAGGAGTTCCGCGAACGACTGACCGTCCTGAAGGAGAACGACCGGTGAGCCCACTGAGCCGCCAGCAGTTGCTGGGTTGGGGCCTGACCGGGGGTGCCCTGGCCGTGGCCGGCGCCGCCGGACTGTGGTGGGGCGCTCGGCCACAGGGCCCCGCGCCGCGGGCGAGCCCCGCCCCCGGTCCTGCGGCGGTCGGCGGCGGCCTGAGGGAACCGGACACCCTGTCCAGTGCGGACGGGCTCCTCGAACTCGAGCTGCGGGCCGCCCCGGCCGAAGTCCGCATCGGGGACCGCCGGGCTCAGGTGCACGCCTTCAACGCCTCCCTGCCCGGCCCCACCCTGCGCATCCGGGCCGGGGACACCCTGCGGGTACGGATGGTCAACGGGTTGGACGCCCCGACCAACCTGCACGTCCACGGGCTGCACGTCTCCCCGCAGGGCAACGGGGACAATCCCTTCGTGGCGATCGGGCCCGGGGAGGCCTTCGACTACGAGTTCGCGGTGCCCGCCGACCACCCGCCGGGCACCTACTGGTACCACCCGCACCACCACGGCCACGTCGCCGACCAAGTCGGCGCCGGGCTCTACGGGGCCATCGTCGTCGAGGACCCCGAGCCGCTGCCCGTCACCCGGGAGCGGCTCCTGATGGTCTCGGACCTCTCCCTCAACACCTCCGGGCGCCTGGCCGGGGTCTCCCCCATGGAGCAGATGACGGGCCGCGAAGGTGAGCTGGTGCTCGTCAACGGACACGTGCGCCCGGAACTTTCGGCCGCACCGGGGGAACGGGAACGCTGGCGGATCATCAATGCCTGTCCCTCCCGCTTCCTCCGCCTACACCTGCAGGGCCAGTCGCTGCGATTGCTGTCCCGGGACCGGGGCCGGTTCCACACGCCCGTGGACGTCGATGCCGTCGAACTGGTTCCGGGCGGCCGGGTGGAGCTGTTGGTCGAGACCTCGGAGGGCACCTCCACCCTGGTGGCCTCATCCGTGGACCGCGGCACCATGCCGGACATGATGGGGGGTGCCCGCCCTGGTGGCACCGGACCCGTGGACCTGCTGGAGATGACCGTGAGCGGAAACCCAGTCCCAGCGCTGCCGGTGGTCCCGGCCGGACCGGTGCTGCCGGACCTGCGCGGGGAGACGGTGTCGAGCCGGCGGACCCTGGACTTCGCCATGAGCGGGCCGATGATGGGAGGACCCATGATGGGCGGGCGCGGGGGGCCGGGCGGGAACGGCCGGCCGGGCCCGGGGGGCATGATGTCCTTCACCGTCAACGGCCGCGCGTTCGGCCCGGACCGCACCGACGCCCGGGTTCAGGCCGGGACGGTCGAGGAATGGGTGCTGACGAACTCCAGCCCCATGGACCACCCGATCCACCTGCACGTCTGGCCCATGCAGGTCATCCAGGACGGGGCAGACGGCCAGGCCGGGGCAGACGGCCAGGACGAGCCCGGAGAGCCCCGGTGGGCCGACGTCGTCAACGTCCCAGCGTTCGGGGAGGTCACGGTGCGTGTGGCGTTCGAGGACTTCACCGGCCGCACCGTGTTCCACTGCCACATCCTCGACCATGAGGACCTGGGCATGATGGGCACCGTCGAGGTGGGCTGAGGCCCCGTTTGCTTCGCCTACCCGTCGATTGGTCGCCCTGGTCAGGGCGGTCACACCGTCCTCGCGGAGGTTCGGGATCAGCCCAGGGTGGCGAGCAGTTCGGCGCAAGCCTTCTCGCAGCGCCGGCAGGCCTCAGCGCAGACCTTGCAGTGTTCGTGCATGTCTGCGTGGGAGGCGCACTCGTCACCGCAGGCCTTGCACGCGGTCCGGCAGGCCTCCAGCAGGGCCCGGGTGGTCTCGGCGTTCGTACCGGTCTGCCGGGACAGTACCGCCCCGGTGGTGCCGCAGATATCGGCGCAGTCCAGGTCGGTGCGGATGCACGCCCGCAGGTCTGCGACCATGTCTTCGGCCAGGCAGGCATCGGCACAGGCCGTGCAGGTCTGGGCACACTCGAAACAGGCCTCGATGCACTCGGCCAGCTTCTGCCGGTCAATGCCGCCAAGGTCGTTCGGGTAGGCCTCCAGCATCGAGCTGACGTGATGGGTCATGGCGTGCTCCTTCGTCGAGTCGATCCGTTCCGGCGGGCCCGCCGGAACGTGTCCTCCATGGATCCGACCGTAGGCGCAGGGCCCTTGTCGGTTGAAGGTCTCATGCGTGAAGGTCCGGTGACGATCCCGCCCACCCGTGACGGTGAACCGCTTAGGGTGAGGAAACATGCAGACCGGGAAGGGGTGAGTCCATGATGACGACCCCGAACTCGCCAGGCGCACCGGAGGAGACCAGAATGCGGATGCTGATCGGATACGCCAGCATGCATGGATCTACGGCCGAGATCGGGGAGCGCATCGCCGAGGCGCTCCAGCGTCAGGAGCTGGTGGTGGAGGTGCTGCCGGTGCAGCAGGCGCCGAGCCCAGAAGGGTATGACGCCGTGGTGCTCGGCAGCGCCATCCACAACCAGGCATGGTTACCGGCGGCCGCTGAGTACGTCACCCGCCATGCCGAATCGCTGCGAAACCGACCAGTGTGGTTGTTCAGCGTGGGCATGTCCGCGGCGTTGCCCCGCTGGATCCGCGGCAGCGCCCGTGCCAGCCAGGATCGGCACCTGGCCCAGGCCATGAGGGACGTGGTGTGGCCACGCGGGCACCTTCTGTTGTCGGGGGTGGCCACCCCCGAGCAGTTCCCGCGCTGGGTCAAGACCCTGTTCCGCATGCTCGGCGCCCGTTTCGGCGACTTCCGGGACTGGGCCCGGATCGAGACGTGGGCGCAGGACATCGCCGCAGAACTGACGGCGACTCCCCCGGCCATTCCCGACGGACGCTGACCTTGACCGGACGCTGACTTTGACCGGGCGTGGCGGCGACCTCGTGGTGGATTCCGGTCAGCGTGGTCGCGATCTTCTGCCGGGTCTCAGTGGGGATGACCCCGCGTTCGGCCCATGCGGGGCATGCCGGCATCACCTGGGCGCCTGGATCCAGAGCCGCCCCGGCAGTCTCCATCGGCAGTTCAGCCCTCCGGATCGGAACCGGGCCAAACCGCCAGGGACCGAAGTGGGGCTGCCCTTCGTCCTAGCGAGTGGTTCTCTCCGTCGGCGTTCTTTGAGGGCCAGTACCGAGCCCGACCAGATCCGGACGAATGGACCGGCAGCGCGTGATCCAGTGGTCCGTCGGACGTGATGAGCGAAGCCTGCCGGAGGCAGGAACGCCCACGGCGGTCACCATCTTCACGGTGGTCGATGCACCCGGAAGCATGCCGCCATGTGATCTTGATGGTCTTGTCCAAGAATAGATCCAGACGGGTTCCGACCTGGTGCGGGTGATATGACTGGGGCATGTCGATGCAGACGGGCAACGGCGCAACCCTGGAGACACACAACCTGGGCGGCATCGGCCGTGGCCGGGTGGCCGCGGGGTTGACGGTGGCCGTGGTGGTCCCGGCGGTCATACAGGGGTTGTGCCAGGTGGTGTGGGGCGCCGATCTGACCGCGGCCTCGCTGTTGCAACTCACGGGGGCCGTGGGCGCAGCCCTGATCGGGGGGATCGTCCCCGGGTTGTTGGCGGCGTTGTGGGCCACCTTGCTGTTGAACTACTTCATGGTCGAGCCCACCGGGTCGCTGTTCATCCACGATGTCACCACGGTGGTGTCCCTGGGGTGCTTCACGGGGGTCTCTGCTGCGGTGGCGGTGGTGGTGCATGTGTCCGAGCGGCGGTTGACGCAGGCGCGGCGGGCCAGGGCCGAAGCGGCGGTGCTCAATCGCCTGGCCTTGGTGGTCGTGGCCGCTGAGGACCCGGTGTCCAGTCTGCTGGCCCAGGCCCAGGAGGTGCTCGACCTGGACGGTATCGGGCTGTTCGTCCGCCCCACCGCCTGGAACGGTCCGACGGGCCAGGTCCGGCAGTGGGAACGGCAGGCGGGAGTCGGAAGCATGCCGGAGTCTCCGGATCAAGCCGACGGGACCGAGTCGGTGGACGAGTACACCCTGCTGGCGTTCCGGGGGCCGGTGTTGTCCTCAGCGCAGTTGGGGTTGTTGCGGGCGTTTGCCGCGCAACTGCTCGCGGTGCGCGACCGCCAGCGGTTGACGCGGACCATGGAACAGAACCGGGTGCTGGTGCAGGACAACCAGATGCGCACCTCGATCCTCCAGGCGGTCAGTCATGACCTGCGCACCCCGCTGGCGGGTATCAAGTTAGCGGTGAGCAGCCTGCTCCAACCCGGCATCCGGTTCAATCCCGGACAGCGCCTAGAGCTGCTGGAGACCATCGAGACCTACGCCGACCAGCTGGCGGTGATGGTCGAGAACCTGCTGGATCTGTCCCGGATCACGGGCGGCGCGGTGGGCGCGGTGTCGAAACCGGTGCGGTGGCGTGAGGTGCTGCCCGGGGCCCTGCGTTCGGTGCCGGCCGACTCGGTCGAGCTGGCTGACATGGAGTTTGGAGCACCGGTGCTCGCCGATGCGGGCCTGGTGGAAAGGGTCATCGCGAACCTGACCGAGAACGCCGCGCGCCACGCCGCGGGCTCCCCTATCACCCTGACGGCCCGGAATGTGGTGGAGGCGGACGGGACGCGGTGCGGGGAATTGCAGGTCATCGACACCGGTTCAAGGTCCTCGGTGGCCCTGCCGAAGGACCTGGAGGAGTTGTTCGTCCCGTTCCAGCGCTTCGGTGACACCGGCGGGGCCGGCACGGGCCTGGGTCTGGCGGTGGCCCGCGGCCTGGCCGAGGCCATGGGCGGCACCCTGCACGCCGAGCGGACTCCGGGCGGCGGGCTGACGATGATACTCCGCCTGCCGCAGGCCGGCCCAGGGCCGGACGTCATGGGGCCGAGCGACGGGGACGAGGAGGGCCGACGGTGACGACGGTGCTGGTGGTCGAGGACGAACGCCCCCTGTTGCGGGCCCTGCAGCTGGCCTTGCAGGCCAACGGGTACACCGTGGTGACCGCCCCGACCGCCAGCAGCGCCCTGGCCTCGCTGGCCGTAGAACCGATAGACGCGATCGTGCTGGACCTGGGATTGCCGGACCTGGACGGCCAGAACCTCATCCCCCGGGTGCGCACCATGACGAGTATCCCGATCCTGGTGCTCTCGGCCCGGCACGCCTCCGCCCAGAAGGTCGCGGCCCTGGACGCCGGAGCGGATGACTACGTCACCAAGCCCTTCGGACTGGATGAGCTGCTGGCCCGCCTGCGGGCCGCATTGCGCCGAGGAGCGGCCACTCCGGCCACGGAGCGGGTGGACACGGCCAGCTTCGCCTTGGACTTCGGTGCCCGCCGAGCGGTGCGGGACGGGTCCGAAGTGCGGCTGACGCCGACCGAGTGGAAGATCCTGGAGGTGCTCACCGCCACCCCGGGCCGGCTCGTGCCCCACCAGGACATGCTCGAACGGGTCTGGGGGCCTGCCTATGTCAAGGAGACCCAGTACCTCAGGGTCTACCTGGGCCAGTTGCGGCGCAAGCTCGAGGCCGATCCGGCCGCCCCCGTGCACCTGGTCACCGAGGCCGGCCTCGGATACCGTTTCGACCCCTGACCACCTCAGTGACCGCGCCCCTAGCCGACATGGACCCAGGGCCGACGGGGCACGTCTGGTTCGGCTCGGCGCAGGATCTCGCGGGTGACCGGAGCGATCTCCCCGGCGCCGAAGACCAGGAAGCGCAGCAGGTTCACCAGTGGGTCGCCCTGGGTCCAGCGGAAATAGATGTGGGGCATCAGCCCGGTGACGTCGCGGATGTGCAGCAGCACCGCGGCGATCGCGTTCGGCACCGCCGGACCGTGCACCTGCAGGACCTGGTATCCGTGGCGGGTGATCCCGTGCACGGTCAGCTCGGTCTCGAACTCGGAGGAGTCCCCCACCACGACCTCCAGGAACAGGACGTTCTGTTCGGCGGACAGGTGGTAGACCGCCCTGGCAGCAGTGAGCTTCTTGTCGTAGGCCGCCTCGTCCAGACGCAGGGGTTCGTGGGCGATGAGATGGATCTGGTCACCGTCTTCGGCGGCCAGGAACTCCACCGCCGCCGCATCCAGGTGCACCCGGGGGGCGTGCAACTCGAAGGACCGGGACGCCCGGGACGCGAACGAGACGATCAGGATGCCGAGAATGAAGATCGTGGCGATGCGTAGACCCTCGGGCCGCTCCACGATATTGACCGTGATGGTGTAGATGAACACCAGGGAGATGACCCCGAAACCGGCCATCGCCCGCCGCTGCTGGCGGGCCCGGGCCGAGAGCGTGACCGCGATGGCCGCAGACGTGATCAACGCCAGCACCCCGGTGGCGTAGGCCCCGCCCTGGGCGTCCACATCGGCATCGAAGGCTATCGTGACGGCGAAGGCCACCGCGGTCAGCACCAACACCAACGGCCTCGAGGCCCGCGCCCACGCCGGGGCCATCCCGTACCGGGGCAGGTAGCGGGGCACCAGGTTCAACAACCCGGCCATGGCCGAGGCGCCGGCGAACCAGAGGATCACGATGGTGCTGAAGTCGTAGACGGTGCCGAACCCCTCGCCGAGGTGCTCATGGGCCAGGTAGGCCAGAGCGCGACCGTTGGCCTCACCCCCTGGTTGGAACTCCTGGGCGGGGATCAGCACCACGGTGGTGAAGCTGGAGGTCAGCAGGAACCCGCTCATGATCACCGCCGCGGTGGTCAGCAGCTTCCGGGTGCCGCCGATCCGGCCCGAAGGGTGGGCTTCGGTATCGAAGGCCCCGCCGCGGACCTGCGGCATCACCGCCACCCCGGTCTCGAACCCGGACAGCCCCAGCGCCAGCTTCGGGAACAATAGCAGGCTCACCGCGATCATCGTCCCGAACCCGCCGACCGCCCCGAGCGGGT
>Ga0190265_10002345_pt1 | contig 12710 bp, 11 predicted proteins | sample Popmic124T_FD_133135 | JGI IMG/M metagenome (GOLD analysis project Ga0190265, IMG submission 133135) | Populus adjacent soil microbial communities from riparian zone of Indian Creek, Utah, USA - 124 T | ecosystem: Environmental > Terrestrial > Soil > Riparian zone | place: USA: Utah | collected... | reverse complement strand
TCTGTCCCGTGCCCGGCAGAAAGTTAAGATCGCAGGCCTCGTCCGCAACCTGAAGGTTGACGGTCGGCGGCAGCCATTCGCGCTCGATGGCGAGCGCGCAGATCGCCGTTTCGATCGCGCCCGACGCGCCGAGCGCGTGGCCGTAGTATCCCTTGGTGCCGCTCATGGGGACGCGATACGCACGCTCTCCCAACACCGTCTTTATCGCCGCCGTCTCGGTGGAATCGTTGAGCGGCGTGGAGCTGCCGTGCGTATTGACGTAACCGATCTCGGCAGCCGACACGTTCGCGTCGTCGAGCGCCAGCCGCATCGATCTCGCCGCCTGCGACCCGTCCGGACGTGGAGCCGTCATGTGGTGCGCGTCGTTCGTCGTGCCGTATCCCGCGACCTCGGCGTATATCTTCGCGCCTCGCGCCTGCGCCCGGCCGTACTCTTCCAGAATCAGGACCGCCGCGCCTTCGCCCATCACGAACCCGTCACGGTCCTTGTCGAACGGACGCGACGCCGCTTCGGGGTCCTCGTTTCTGGTGGACATGGCGCGAATGAGAGAAAAGGCCCCGAAGCAGAGCGGGGCGAGAGGCGCTTCGGCACCGCCGGCGATCATCACATCGGCGTAGCCGTCGCGCACCTGACGGAACGCGTCGCCGATCGCGATGGTGCCCGACGCGCAGCTCATCGCGTTGGTGGAGTTGGGCCCCATCACTCCCAGCTCGATCGCGATGTTGCAGCTCGAAGCACCGCCGAAGACGGACAGCGCGAGCCGCGCGTCGACCTGCCTCAACCCGTGCTGAAGAAAGACGCCGAGCTGGCTCTCCGCGTACGCGACTCCGCCCAGCGCCGTTCCCATGTTCGCGCCAATCCGCTCGCGGTCCTCACTGCCGAGATCGAGATCCGCATCCACGAGCGCCATCTCCGCCCCCACGACGGAGAATTGCGCGAACCTGTCGAGGCGCTTCGCCCGTTTCGTGTTCAGGTGGTCGGTGGGGACGAAATCATTGACTTCGGCGGCGTTGTGACTGCGGAACGGAGACGGATCGAATCTGGTGAGCGACTTGACGGCCGAGCGGCTGCGCTGAAGGCCCGACCACAGGCCTTCCTGTGTCGTCCCGATGGGCGTGATCACTCCCATTCCCGTTATCACCACTCTGCGCTCTTTCAGTCTCATCCGCTGTCTCTTCCTGTCACGACGTTCTTCGCGATTCCCTTTCAGCGACCTTCGCCAGCCCGGCGAGAGTGCGTGACGCGATCCCGTGGACGAACACCGGTCCGATGACGGTGCTCGCGGCGAGCACTCCGATCAGAGGCCAGCGCGGTCCGTCCCACGAGTGCACGATTCGTACGTGAGTGCCCTCGGGGCGCCGATCAAACGACCACTCGACTTCCATTCCCTTCGTGATACCCCCGACGTGCCGGAATCGGATCGACAAGGCGCCGGCGTCCACCGACATCATCGACAGCCACCAGGTGGGCCAGTTGATGCGCGCGAACCCGCCGAGTCCAAGGTCGAATGGCCTGGACGCGGACATCTCGACCAGGCCGCCGCCATCCGGCCTGTGCTCGCGGTACCTGACATACCGGTAGTGCGCGAGATGAGCCGGCCACTGCTCGACCTTGCTCACGATGTCGAAAATCGTCTCCGCCGGAGCACGGACCAGCTGTTCGTCCACCGTTTCCATCGGAGCACCGAGCGGCATCGCGCCGAGCTCGAAGCTGCTACTCGCGCTTTTCGTCATCGATGCCGCGGTGCCCAGCTTGCCGTTACCCGGAAAACGCGGCGGCGCCGCACGATGGCCGGCCGCGCCACCGCTTCTCTCACTGTATCCGTCAGCTCGTCGGGAGTGAACCCCCGCATCACCGAAACAACACCATCGTGGCGGCTAACGGCATGAAATCGGAGGGGAAAAGACGCGAGCCACAAACCCATCGCGGCGATCCAGCTTCGCCGCAGGTCGCTCACGATCACCCGGACTCGCGCCACGCGATCCATCTCGCGAAGCAGCGCGATCGCGTCGTCATGGCTGAAGTGATGGAGCACCTGCGAGCACATCACGACATCGACGCTTCGGTCGGCGAACGGAAGCTGGAGAGCATCTCCGCAAACCACGCAGTCGACGGCGCTCCTGCTGGCGCGGGCGAGCTCCTCGGCGGAATCGAGCCCGAACGCCCGCAGCTCGATGCCGCTCTCATCCGCGACCTGGCGCGCCTGCCGGGGGATGTCTCCAAGGCCCGTGCCCACATCGAGCAGCGATGCGCAGCGCGGCAGCTCGCTCAGCGCTTCCCTGAACTCCTCGATTGCCGAGCTGAGCCCGCCGAAGAGCGCGTTCGACCGGGCCACGTCGGCGAGCGACCGCGTCACCACGCGCGGATCCACGTCCGGCGCGTCCAGAATCTCTTTTTCGAGTGAGCGTGGGGGCGTGAGCAGGGAGCGCATGCGCTAGCGCTCCAGCTGGGCGTAGCCGCCGCGGTAATAGAGCAGCGGCCTTCTGTTCTTGGCCTGTCCTGATTCGACCTCGCCAAGAATGATCGTGTGATCGCCGCCCTCGTAGACCCTGGTACGGCGACACTCGATTGCTCCGACTACGTCGTCGAGAACCGGGATTCCACTCTGTGCGCGGCTGTATCCGACACCTTCGAATCTGTCGATCTCCTCAATGGAGAAGCGCCGCGCCAGCTGCTCCTGCTCCGAAGACAGGATGTTGACGATGAATTCGTGAGTCGTGGTCAGTGCAGCGTGGGCGGACGCGCTCTTCTCGATGCAGATGAGAACGAGCGGCGGCGCGAGGCTTACGGAAGAGAACGCACTGACCGTCATGCCGTAGTCCCTTCCCTCCGAGCGCGCAGTCACGACGGTGACTCCCGACGCGAATCGTCCAAGAATATTCCGGAACTCGTCGGCACTGACGCTCAATTGCGGATTGCCGGGGAAAAAAAGAGATCGAAGAGGAACCGTGGAGTGAGCACCGCCTCGGCCGGGACGAAATCGCCCGCGACGCCGACGAGAAGATCGGCCATTTCCTTCCGGCTGGAGAGGGCGCGGGCTGCGTGGTTCATGAGTGGCGGAAATGCGAGAGCGAAGCCGAGGATCCGCTCGAGCTTCCATTTCCCTCCGAATTCCCGGCGTCGTGCGGCTTCGTACGCTGCGAGTGCCGTGAGGCCGCCGTCGCCGTTTGCCCGCAACGCCTCCGCAATGTATGGAGCCAGTATCTCTCCGCCGCGGAGCGCCGCGTACACTCCCTCTCCGGTAAACGGATCGAAGAAGTCGGCCGCATCTCCCACCAGCGCCGCGCCGGGAGCGTAGGCGCGGCCGGCGACTGATGCGAAGGGCCCCGTCGCGCGCACGGGCGACACCCGCTCCGCCCCCCTGAACCTGTCCGCGAGGTGCGGACGTGACGCAATCCACTCTTCGATGAAGGCGTTGCGGTCGCCCGCGATCCTTTCGGCCACCGACACCGGAATGACCAATCCGACGTTGGTGAGCCCGTGTCCGACGTCATTGAGGCCGAAATACCCGTTGGCGTCCGCGTGCATCTCGCCCATCCCCTTCATTCCCCTGATGCCTCGATAGTGCGACACCAGGCCGATACGCTTCGGCCACCTCCTTGCCCGCACCAGTCCGAGGCGGCGGCCGACGATGGATCTCAGGCCGTCGGCACCGACCACCATCCGGCTCCGCAGGTGCCGCGTCTTTCCGCCGGCGCCGAGGGAGGCAATGCCGTTCACGCGCCCGTCTGAATCACGCGTGACATCGGTGACGCGGGAGCCCTCCTCCACGCGTGCCCCCACAAGTTTCGCGCGCCGCAGCAGGATCTCATCCAGGACAGTCCGGCGCAGAGCCAGCCCACGGTTGCGGAACGCCTCGAACCCTTTCACTCCGGCGAACTCCGCGCTGACTGTCCGGCCGCTCGGAGCGCGGAGAATCATCCCCGCCAGATGGGCAGCTCCCGTTGACTCGATCTCGTCGAGCACTCCCATGTCGAAAAAAATCCGCGACGCCTGCGGGCTCAGATACTCGGCGCATACCTTGTCGCGCGGAAAGAAGGCACGGTCCACAACGAGGACATCGATGCCGGCCTTGGCGAGAGACCACGCCGTTGCGGCGCCCGCAGGCCCGCCGCCCACCACGATCACGTCCGCGTCGAGACCTCCGCGCGGTGTCAACCGATAGCCCGCGATACGCGCTGGAAGAGTCCCATGTAGCGCCAGTGCGGGCGCGGGAGGTTCAACACCGATGCCGCTCGCGTGAGATACGGCAGCACGGCGGATCGCGAATCGGCCGAGAACATGAAGCGTGGGTGCGCTGCCGCGAAGGTCTTGAGTCGGAGGACAGTCGTCTCGAAGGAGAGAGCCCTCGAGAAATAGAACGCGGGGTCGAGCAGCGAGCTGTCGGCGGGAACGAATCCCTCGGCGATGGCGGTGCGGTGAAGCGTGGTGCCGGGATAGATGCGAAGGCCGACGGTCACGTAGACGGCGTCGCCGCGCCCCAGCCGCCAGCGCGCGAACTGGAGCGTTTCTTCGACGGTCTGCCGTGTCTCGCCGGGACCTCCGACCAGAAAGATCCAGAGTGTCCTGAGGCCGTGTTTCTCGACGCGCTCCGCCACCTCGCGCACTTTGGCCGCGCTGAATCCCTTCTCGAGCTTCGCCAGCACCGAGTCGCTCGCGCTCTCGGCGGTGATGCCCAGGGAGCGGAACCCAGCGGTCTTCATCGCGCTGAGGAGCTCGTCGGGCGCCGCGGCCGGGGTGAAATTCGTGGTGTCGAGCTGAACGCCGAGCCGGCGGCGCGTTATGGCTTCGCACACCTGAAGCGCGTGCCCGGGCGGAGAGTTGAAGGTCGAGTCCACAAAATCGAAATGCCTGATCCCGGCCTTTCGTTTGAGCTCCTCGATCTCGTCCGCCACGAGCTCGGGATCGCGTGTGCGATATCCCCAGCCCTCGACGTTCCGGTAGGTGCAGTACACGCACTTGTACACGCACCCGCGCTTGGTCTGGATCGGGATGGTCGCGCCATGGCGCTGGTAGCGCGCGAGGTCGATCCAGCGGTGCAACGCCGGGCGCGGGAGCGAGTCGAGATCCGCATCTTCACCGGGTGGAGTGAAGGCGACGACGCCGTCCTGCTCGCGGACGAGGCCGGGCAGAGAGTCGATTGACGCGGAAGACGCGAGCGCGTTGACGAGCGCGACGCTCGCCCGCTCACCGTCGCCCGCGACGGCGTAGTCGACGCCCAGGTCCCGAAAGAGCGCCTCGGGCGCAACGCCGAACGCGGCGCCGCCGGCGATGATCCTGGCGCGGGGAGCCGTAAGCCGCAGCGCGTGGAGTATGTCGCGCGCTTCCGGCGTGTAGTGCCGCAGCGCGATCGAGTCGCTGTTGTCTATGTTCCGGACTGAGACTCCGATTACGTCCGGATCGAACCTGCGCGCGACGGCGGCCGCCTTCACGGTCGGGTTCCGCTCGAAGCAGAGATCGAGAAATCGAACCTGATGTCCCGCCGCGTCGAGCGCGGATGCAACGCACGCCAGGCCATTGGGCACGACCGGATATGGTTGCCGCTCGCGATTGGTGCTGACCAGCAGTATTCGTGCGCCGCTCATGCTCTTTCCAAACCCCCGCAATTTCCTGCGTTCCATCTCAGGACAGAACTAAAGCTACCAGCGCCCCAATGCACGAGCAGGCCAGGTTCACCGCGTCGTTGTCGAATCCGGCGATGCCGGCGCTGACGCGGGTGACCGTCCCGCAATCGTGCACCGGCCGCTCGGTAGACGACTCGCAGAGATCGCACCACCGCCGCTCCTGAAGCCCTGCTCCAATCAGTGAATCGGCCAATGCGCCAGCCACTCCGCCGGCGATGACGGCATGGATCGGGACGGCGAACCCGACTACCCATGCGGCGAGCGACATGAAAGCTGCCCCGGCGAGGGCCGCCGCCGTGCCCGCCGGTGTTATTCCTCCGGATGTGCCCACCGGAACCGGCCGGCCCGACACGATCGACCTCGGTTGACCTCCAATGAGAGTGCCAACTTCCGTTGCCCACGTGTCCGCGGCCGAAGCGGCCAGCGCGCCGATGCCCACCGCCATCCATATCGGAGATGGTGAGACGAGATGCATGGCGGCCGCGGCGGCGAATATCCCGCCGTTCGCCACCACCTGTCGCGCGTCGCGGCTTCCGCTCTTCGCGACGATGCGCTCCGTGCTCGCCGACTTCTGCTCCGCGCCCAGTCGCGACAGCGCGGAGGCGGGGACGAAGAATGCGAGCAGCAGAAATCCCCAGCTCCAGCCGGCAGCGACCGCAATCGCGCCGACGATCGTGCCGGCGATTGCCCCGCTCGACGACAGCACACGGGCGCGTGTCGCGGGAAGCGCGACGGCGGCTCCCAGCAGCGCGCCGAGCATTGCACGGTAGAGCGATTCTGACAGTAGGGGTGACCTGAGTTAAATTAGCTTGCCCTCTACGTCAACCTCATAAATGGCTGGATCAATCAACGCACTAGTTCCGCTCAGTCTGCTGGAAGCAGTACGCAGCATCGACATTCCCGAAGGCGGGGGAGAGGACGATGTCGAATATGTGCAGGAGCACCGGAACAAGCGACTCGGACTGAGCGACACGGTCATCGCCCAGATCCGGCGCTACAAGGACGCGATGAAGCGAAACCAGTCCATCGCGATCCACGAGGCGACGGGGATCGCCCGCCTTATCGGGCGTCGCGGCGATGCGGAAGAGATCTTCGTGCGCGCCGGCACCCTGGTCGCGACGCGCATGTACGAGATGATCTCCGGGACGACGAGGCAGACGATCCGCTTCATGCCGGGATTCCTGGCCAGGCCGCTGACCTTTAGGCAGCTGCGCAAGGCGGGTGGAAGATATTTCGGCGCCAGCGTCCGCCGCGTCGGGTCATCGATCGTCGTCGGCGTGACTGAGTCAGTCACCGCCGGCACGGCCCCGAAGGGCGCGGGCTGCAAGTACTACGAGTCGGCCATTCGGGAGATGCTGCGTCTGCTGGTGAATGGCGGCGGGATGATCGACCACGTGCACTGCCGCGACCGGGGGGAAGAGCTCTGCGAGTGGCGCGCCGAATGGCGCGCGGTCAAAGTAACGAAGTAGACGGGCACTATGTTGAGCCGCGACTCGCTGCCTGCCATTCAGTCCGCGCTCGCCACCGCCAAGCTGGACGGCTGGCTTCTCTACGATTTTCAGGGCTTGAACCCCATCGCCCGGGGCATGCTGGACCTGGGGGGCGGCATGACCAGCCGGCGCTTTTTCGTGTACATCCCGCGGTCCGGCTCTCCAGTCGCGATAACGCACGCCATCGAGCAGGGCCCGTGGGCGACCTGGCCTTCCGAATGGCGCAAGGAGAAATACAGCGGGTGGCGAATACTGGAATCGCTGCTGTCGCAGATAGTGAAGGGCAAGCGTATCGCGATGGAATATTCTCCGGGCGACGCCGTCCCGTACGCCGATCGCGTTCCGGCCGGCGTCATCGAGATGGTGCGCAGCGCGGGTGCGACGGTCCAGTCGTCGGCGGACCTCACATCGACATTTTACGCGGTGTGGAGCGACGAGCACCGAGCCGCGCACGAGCGAGCCGCGGTTGCCATCGCGCTGATTGGCCAGGAAGCGATGAGACTCGCCGGCAGTCGCGCCAAGGCCGGTAACCCGCTGACCGAATTCGCGCTCCAGACGTGGATACGGGAGCGATTCGAGAGCGAGGGCCTCGTCACCGATCACGGACCGATCGTGGCCATCGGACCGAACGCGGCCAACCCGCACTACGAGCCGACGGCGAAAGGCTCGGCGACCATCAACCGCGGCGACGTGCTGCTCATCGATCTATGGGCGAGGGAAAAGCAGGGCATCTTTGCCGACCAGACGTGGATGGGCTCTCTCGGCGCGCCGAGTGAGCGCGACACGAAGGTGTGGCTGGCAGTGCGTGACGCGAGGGATGCGGCGATCGCGTTGCTGCGCGAGCGCATCGGCGCCGCCACGCCAGTTCGCGGTGGGGAAGTCGACGACGCGGCACGGGCAGTCATCACCGAACGCGGATTCGGCGAGTTTTTCATTCACCGCACCGGCCACTCGATCGATTCGCGTGACCTTCACGGCGCGGGCCCGCACATCGACAACCTCGAGACCCGCGAGGAGCGGTCATTGATTCCGGGAGTCGGCTTCTCGATCGAGCCCGGGATTTATCTCGAGGGTGACGTCGGAATGAGGAGCGAGGTCAACGGTTTTGTCGGCAAGGACGGCCTCCTGATCACTCCGGCCGACTATCAGCGGGAGATGTTGATAGTCTGAGGGTTCGTCCTACCTCCCGATCGCGTCCCAAACCGCGGGATCCTCGAGCCCCAGCCTCCACAACGCAAACGTCGTCACGCCGAGCCGGCGCGCATCGCGCACCAGCGTCTCGATCAGCACGCGGTCGCTCACCCAAACCTCCCACCCCTCCGGCGAGCTCGCATTCAGCGTCGCCGATCCGAGGTCACGGGTGAGCGGAGTGTTGGTCATCGCCGAAAGCCGGCGCGCGTCCTCGAAGCTGATGACTTCCGTCTCCGCCGCGCGGCGCCAGCGGTAGCCATATAGCGGCAGCGCGGCGACGATTCGCTCGGCGCCCACTTCGGCCACTCTCATTCCCAGCTGTCGCCGCACCCATTCCGGTGACGCGATTGGGCCCGGCGCCGAGGCGCTCCAGTGCTGATCGTAGAGGAGCGGCATGATGATGTCCGTCGACTCGAGCAGGAGTGCGCCCGGATACGCCGTAGTATCCGCCGCAGGTACGGCAATGGCCACCGTAGTGACTCCGCGCGCGCGGACGGAATCGGCCACGGCTTTCGTCACGAGACGCAGCGCATCGAGATCGCGGCCGGTCATTCCCTCGAAGTCGATCACGACCCCGCGATACCCGCCGGAATCCACGAGTGCGGCAATGGCTCCCGCCGTCACCGCCGCGGCCTCGGCACTGGTGCCGAGGCCGCGGATGATCTCGGGGTGAAACCGGTTGCCCTCGTAGGTCGTGATGAGCGCCATCGTTCGGCCGGCAAGCCGCGCATCCGGTGCCAGCGTGTCCTGATACAGCGTTACCGGAAGAAAACTCACGGAATCGAGCGTGATCCAGCCGGTGATCACCCGCGCCAGCTGATTGGAGTGCGCGCGCACAGACTGATCGCTGCGCCGGTCCCACGGCCCGGTGAAACCCCAGAATTCGACGCGCCCAGGCGGGTGGGCGGGCAGGTTCAGGCACGCGCCCAGCACGAGCAGAACGATGATCGCTTGGGATCGCCCGCTAATTCGCCGACGATCCTTGTGTGCCGGGACGTCACGCGACAAACTCCCATCATGAGACATGCTCCAACCTACGCGGTACTCCTCGCGCTCGCACCCGTGGTGCTGGGCGCGCAAACCCGCGCCGATCTGGTTCTCACGAACGGGCGCGTGTATACGGTCGACGTCTCGCGCCCGGTTGCGTCGGCGCTCGCGGTGCGGGGCGACCGGATCGTCTTCGTCGGCTCGGACATCGAGGCGCGGGCGCTGACCGGCAGCAGCACGCGGGTCATCGATCTGGGTGGCAAAACCGTCATCCCGGGCATCATCGATGCGCACGCGCACCTCCTGGGGCTCGGCGCGATGCTGCGCGAGGTCAATCTCGTCGGCGCGACGTCGTATGAAGAGGTCGTTGCCCGCGTTACGGAATGGGCGAAAACGGTGAGACCCGGAGAATGGATTCTGGGCAGAGGGTGGGACCAGACTCGCTGGCCGTCGACGGAATTTCCGACGCACGCCGCGCTCTCTCGCGCCCTGCCGAACAATCCGGTGGCGCTCAGCCGCGTCGACGGGCACGCGCTGCTCGCCAATGCAAAGGCGATGGAGATGGCGGGGGTCACGTCGCGGACCCGTGATCCGGCGGGAGGCAGGATAATCCGAACCTCCGCCGGCGCACCGACCGGAGTGTTCGTCGACAACGCCGAGGAGCTGATCACGAGGAGAATTCCCGAATCGTCGGCCGAGGAGAAAAGGAAAGCGATTCTCGCCGCAATCACCGAGTGCAATCGGTGGGGACTGACGGGCATTCACGACGCTGGAGTGTCGGCATCCACGGTCGTGATCTACGAAGAGCTCGCGCGGGCAGGCAATTTCAATCTTCGCAACTACGTGATGCTGAGCGACCCCGTCGACCTGGGATCGGCCGCACGCAATTCGTTCCTCATGCGCGGACCGCAGAATGCGCTGCATGGCGGCCGCCTCTGGACGCGGTCGGTGAAGCTGTACGCCGACGGTGCGCTCGGATCGCGGGGTGCGGCGCTGCTCGCGCCGTACTCCGATGAGCCGGCCAATTCGGGATTGCTGGTCTCGCAGCCGGAGCACATCACGAGGATGTCGGAGTTCGCGCTGCGCCGCGGCTTCCAGGTGAACGTCCATGCGATCGGCGACCGCGGCAACAGAATCGCTCTCGACGCGTTCGAGTCGGCTCTCGGAACGGTGCCGACCCCGAACCATCGGTTCCGCGTCGAGCACGCGCAGGTAATCGGCGAGCGGGATATTCCGCGCTTCGTCCGCCTCGGCGTGATCCCATCGATGCAGGCGACTCACCAGACGAGCGACATGCGCTGGGCGGAGGCCCGAGTGGGGCCGGCACGCATTCGCGGCGCCTACGCATGGCGATCGCTGCTCAACAGCGGCGCCATCATTCCGAACGGGACCGATTTTCCGGTGGAAGAGGTGAACCCGCTGCTGACTTTCCATGCAGCGGTCACGCGTCAGGATCCGGCCAACGCTCCGCCGGGCGGCTGGTATCCCGAGCAGAAGATGACGCGACCGGAAGCTCTTCAGTCCCTGACGATCTGGCCTGCCTATGCGGGCTTCCAGGAATCGGTGATGGGCTCGATTGCGGTGGGGAAGTACGCCGACTTCGTCGTGCTGGATCGCGACATCATGACTATCCCGGAGAGCGAGATACTGTCCGCGCGGGTCGCCGCTACGTGGCTGGGCGGGAGGCAAGTGTACCCCCTGCCTTAACGCGGCACATCGCTTGCCCTCTCTAGTCGTCACCTCGACTTCGACAAAGCAATTTGATGTTTCGCTGTATTCATATTTCCATACTCATCGTCATCGCCACGGCCGCCTGCTCGCGCGACGACACCGTCTCGGCCGGCACCCGCGACAGCGAGACTTCGCCCGACCGGGTCGCTCCGCGCCCGGCCGTCATCACCGCTCCCGCGCAACCCTATAGAGTGGTGCCGGTCGCGGCGGGTGGCAGCATCGCCGGGACGCTCGATGTCGATGGCCTCATTCCGTCCGACACGATCATCCGCCCCTCGCTCGACCAGAATGTCTGCGGAACACAGATCCTCGAGCGGAGGGTCGCGCGATCCGGAACGCGCATCGGCGGCGCACTCGTGTGGCTGACCGACATCAGGAGCGGGAAGGCTCTGCCTCTCGAGCGGCGTTTCGAGATTACGAACGACGATTGCATCCTCGACCCGAACATCCTGGTGATCTACACGACGAGCACGCTCAACGTCGGAACGGAGGACAGGGCTCTCCACACCAATCGCTTCATCAACGTGGGAAGCGGTCTCGTCCAGGCGATCGCTCCGTTCAACGACGCGGGCGAGGTCGTTCCTCTCGACCATGTTTTCAAGGAGCCGTCGCAGATCGAGGTCGTTTGCGAGCAGCACCCGTGGACGCGCGCGTGGGTTGCGGTGCTCGACCACCCCTATTCGGCGAAGACATCCGCAAACGGCACCTTCAACATTCCCGACATCCCGCCGGGCAGGTATCGCGTTCGCGCCTGGCACCCTCATCTCGGATTCACCGACGACAGCGTGACCGTCGTCGCGGGCCAGCAGGCGAATGTAGGCTTTCGCATCCGCAGGCCCGGCGCGCCCCCCCTGACTCCGACGGTTCCCGCTCCGGTTCCCGCAGCGGTGGACACCCCGGCCGGCTCAACCGCGCGACCTCCCGCGCCAGACTCGGCGGGGGCCGCAGACTCACTGCGGACTACCGATTAACTGACGACTGCCGACTTTGGACTCAGCAGTTCCGCAGTTAGTCCGTAATCCGCAATGCTTTTCCCGTCAACTGACCAGCGCGTCTCCCGGCCTGAACTGCCCCCGATAAAGCCGCGAATAAACTCCTTCCGACGCCAGAAGCTCCGCGTGCTTCCCCTCCTCAACTATCACCCCGCGGTCTATCACCACCACCCGATCCGCGCGCAGCACGGTGCTCAGTCTGTGAGCGATGATCAGCGTGGACCGGTGACGGAGCAGCTGTTCCATCGCCTCCTCGATCAGCTTCTCACTCTCGCTGTCCAGGCTCGACGTGGCTTCGTCGAGAATAACCAGGGCCGGATTCTTGAGAAACACTCGCGCAATCGCAATCCGCTGGCGCTGTCCTCCTGAAAGCTTCACCCCGCGCTCCCCCACTCGAGTGTCGAACCCGTCGGGCAGCCGATCGATGAATTCTTCGGCGTGCGCCGCTTTCGCCGCGGAGCGAATCGCCTCCTCGGAGGGGCGCGATCCATCCGCTCCGATCGCCGCATAGGCGATGTTCTCGCGGATGGTGCCGCTGAACAACGTCGGCTCCTGCGGGACGATGCCGATGGCGGCGCGAAGATCCGCGAGCGCCAGCTGGCGGATGTCGACGCCATCGAAGGTTATCCGCCCGTCGATGGCATCCCAGAACCGAGTGAGGAGCGATGCGATCGTCGTCTTGCCCGCGCCACTCG
>Ga0190265_10002344_pt1 | contig 12714 bp, 9 predicted proteins | sample Popmic124T_FD_133135 | JGI IMG/M metagenome (GOLD analysis project Ga0190265, IMG submission 133135) | Populus adjacent soil microbial communities from riparian zone of Indian Creek, Utah, USA - 124 T | ecosystem: Environmental > Terrestrial > Soil > Riparian zone | place: USA: Utah | collected... | reverse complement strand
GCCTGCGTGCGCTTCATGGTCGTGTCGGTGCTCAGCTGCCGCAGCGATCGAGCTGTTTCCGCGGCCTGCTTGGGGTTCGGGCCGTACAGTTCGCTCGTGAGTGCACCGACCGCGCGTTTGGAGGGGACTTTGCCTCCGACTGTGGCGTCGAGCGCCTCCCGGAACGCCGCTGCGTCCTGGTAGCGCTGGAACGGATCCTTCGCGAGCGCGCGCAATACGACCGCATCGAGTGAACGGGGGACCGACTCGTTCACCTCGGAGGGCGCGAGTGGCGCTTCGCTCACGTGCTGATACGCGACGGCTACCGGTGACTCGCCCCGGAACGGCGGACGACCGGCGAGGAGCTCGTAGAGCACGACACCCGCCGAGTACACGTCGGCTCGTGCATCGACGGGCTCGCCCTTGGCCTGTTCCGGCGAGAAGTATGCGGCCGTGCCGATGATCGAGGTCGTCTCGGCCACCGTGGAGGACGAGTCGGAGACCGCACGGGCGATACCGAAGTCCATGACCTTGACCTGGCCGGCATCGGTGACCATCACGTTGCCGGGCTTGATGTCGCGGTGCACCACGCCGGCGCGGTGCGAGTATTCGAGCGCTTCCAGGATGCCGTCGAGGTACCGCACCGCATCGACGACGGGCACCGGGCCCGACGCGATGATGTCCTTGAGGAGCGCGCCGTGCACGAGCTCCATGACGATGTACGGGACGGCCCGCACCGTGCCGTCCGGGCTCGTCGCGGTGTCCTCGCCGGCGTCGTAGACGCGCACGATCGTGGGATGCGCCATCCTCGAAGCCGCCTGGGCTTCGAGCCGGAAGCGAGTGCGGAAGGAGTTGTCGCTCGCGAGGTCGCGATTGAGCAGTTTGATCGCGACCTGGCGGCCGAGCGTGAGGTCGTAACCGCGATAAACCGTCGCCATACCGCCGCGGCCGATGAGTTCATCGACGCGGTAGCGCCCTGAGAGCACGCGCGGCTCAACTGTCACGGTCACTCCCTGTGTGAAAGAGTCAGCCTAACCACCGAAGACTCGAGTCACGGAATCGAGGCTACGGGGTCGGGGTGGGCGTCGGATCGGGAGCGGGTTCCTGGATCTGCGACGTCGCCTCGCCGGACGCGTCCGAGTCACGCTGTCCGCCCGCGCCGCCTGTGCACGTCACCGTATAGGTCACGATGATCGTCTGACCCGGGCTGTTGTCGGCCAGAAGCTGTCCGTTGCGCTCATTCGGACCGAACACCGCCGTCGATTGACCCGTACTCACGAAAGTGCCCTGCACGGCCGTGAAGTTGTAGGCGCTCACCGACCCGGTACCGGACGGGCAGGTGTATCCGCCCCACGAGACCTGGATCTCCTCACCTGCGATCACGGTGCCCTCCATCGTGGGTGCGGCCGGAGCCGGCATCGCCACCTGGTCGGCGTAGAAGGTCAGCGTCAGCAGCTGCGTGGGCGGAATGTTGCCTGTGGGGCTGACGCGGTAGACCTTGTTCACGTCGTCGCCGGTCGGAGCGGGGTCGCCGGCGACGCAGTCCACGGCCTCGATGCCCGCCGCTTGCGCGGCCGCGGCGGCTTCGGTGCAGTCCATGCCTTCGAGTCCGAGGGAATCGACGGCGATCGTCGTCGCGGTCGGGGTCGTCGACGGAGTGGGCGTGCTGCTCGGCGACGCAGACGTGTTCGTGGGTGCGGGGGCGGGTTGCTGGTTCGCCAGGAAGGCCCAGATGGTGCCGCCGAGCACGAGGAGCAGCAGCACGATGAGGGCGATGAGCGGCCAGGTCCACGGGCTGCGCTTCTTCTCCGGCGGCGACTGCTCGTCGACGATCTCTGTGGACGGGAGCAGCATCGTGCTCGCCGCGGTGGTGCCCGCCGGAGTGAGCAGCTGCGTCATGTCGTCGCCGGAGGCGGCACCGGTGGCGATCGCCGGCACGGCAGCCGCAGCCGCCGCGACATCGCCGCGCCGAAGCGCCGTCGCGGCGCGCGCGACGGCGGCCGCAGATGCCGGACGGTCCTCGGGCTTCTTCGCGATCATCGCCATGATCAGGTTCTGCACCGGAACGGCGACGGTCGGCGGCAGAGGGGCAGCCTGCTCGTTGATCTGTGCCATCGCGATGGCGACCTGCGACTCGCCCGTGAAGGGACGCTTGCCCGCCAGGCACTCGTAGGCGACGATGCCCAGCGAATACGTGTCGGTCGCGGGGGATGCCGGATGCCCGGACGCCTGCTCAGGCGAGAGGTACTGCACGGTGCCCATGACCTGGCCGGTCGCAGTCAGCGGAACCTGATCGGCGATGCGCGCGATGCCGAAGTCGGTGATCTTGACGCGGCCGTCGGGAGTGATCAGCAGATTGCCCGGCTTGATGTCACGGTGCACAAGCCCTGCGGCGTGCGCCGCCTGGAGCGCGGCGGATGTCTGCGCCACGATGTCGAGGGTCTTGTCTGTCGACAGTGAGCTGTCGCGTTCGAGGATCGTGGAGAGCGCCTCGCCCGGGACGAGCTCCATGACCAGGAACGCACTGCCGTTCTCCTCGCCGTAATCGAAGACGCTCGCGATGCCCTCGTGGTTCACGAGGGCGGCGTGACGGGCCTCGGCACGGAATCGTTCGAGGAACCCCGGATCGCCCATGTACTCGTCTTTGAGGATCTTGATGGCGACCGTCCGCCCGATCACGTGATCGGTCGCCTCCCACACCTCGCCCATGCCGCCGATCGCGATCCGCGAGTCCAGCTCGTAGCGGCCGCCGAAGGTCACTCCCTGTGTCGGTCTCATCTACCCAGCACCGCCTCCATGACCTTCTTCGCGATAGGCGCGGCGATCGCATCACCGCTGCCCGACTGACCCTCGCCGCCGCCGTCTTCAACCACGACCGCAACAGCCACTCGCGGGTCTTCTGCAGGCGCGAATCCGGTGAACCACAGCGTGTACGGCTGGTCTGATCCGTTCTCCGCGGTTCCGGTTTTGCCGCCCACATCGACCCCGTCTATTCTTGCACCCGACGCGGCGCCATCCCGGACATTGGCGACCATCATCGCAGCCAGCTGCGTGGCGAGGTCTGACTCGAGCGCTCGCCCGAACTCGGTGTTCTCGAAGGTCTGCTGCACCGAGAGATCGGCGCCGATGACCTGATCGACCATGCGCGGATTCATGACCACTCCCTCGTTCGCGATGCCCGCCGAGACCATCGCCATCTGCAGTGGCGTTGCCGTCACCTGTCCCTGTCCGAAGCCGGTCAGCGCCGTCTGCGCGTCATCCAGTCCCCGCGGGTAGCTGGATGCCGTGGTGTCCAGCGGGATCGCGAGCGACATGTTGAAGCCGTATTTTTCGGCCTCCTCGCGGATCGCGGCGTCGCCGAGCTCGACCGCGAGCTCTGCGAACGGGATGTTGCAGCTCAGCCGCAGCGCGTCGGCCAGAGTCACCGTGTCGCCCGGCCCGCACGTGCCGCCGCTGGCGTTGAAAACAAGGCTGCTCGACTGCGGCAGCGGGTACGAGGCGGGGTTCGGGAGAGTCGACTGAGGCGTCCAGTCGCCCGAGGCGAGGGCGGCCGAGGCCACGACGAGCTTGAACGTCGATCCGGGAGGATTCAGATCGCCCGCGATCGTGCGGTTGGAGAGCGGATGCGACGGGTCGTCGTTGAGGGCGTCGTACACGGTGTTCACCTCGTCCGTGTTGTGCGAGGCGAGGAGGTTCGTGTCGAAGCTCGGGCTCGTCACCATCGCGAGAACCCGACCTGTTGCCGGCTCGATCGCGACGACGGCACCCTCGAGATCGCCCAGCGCGTCATACGCGGCACGCTGCACCGTGGCATCCAGCGTCAATTCCACGTTCGAGCCGCGCGGCGGCTGTCCGGTGAAGATCCGCTCGATGCGCGCGAGGAACTGCCCGCTCGCCGTGCCGCTCAGCTCCTGGTTCATCGCCTGCTCGATGCCCGTCGCGGAGCCCAGAACCGGATTGATGTAGCCGGTGACGGGAGCCCACATGTCTGCGTCCACGTACTGCCGCTGCCAGCTGTAGACATCGCCGGAGGGAACCGAGGCCGCGATCGCCGCACCGCTCGCGATGATCGACCCGCGCTGCACCTCGTACGAGTCGTAAAGCGCACGCGTGTTGCGCGGGTTCTCGGCGAGGGTCTCGGCCTGCACGACCTGGATCACGCTCGTCGAGGCGAACAGGGCGAGGAACATCAGCAGCATCAGGATGCTGAGGCGCCGCAATTCTTTGGTCATTTCTCTCCACCCCCGTGAACGCGGGGCGGAGCGACGCTGCCGGCGGTGATGTTCACCCGATCACCACGCGAGGGCGGCTGCGCACCGCATCGGAGATCCGCAGGAGGATCGCGACGATCAGCCAGTTGGCCACGAGTGACGAGCCTCCCGCGGCGAGGAACGGGGTGGTCAGACCCGTGAGAGGGATGATGCGGGTCACGCCCCCGACCATGATGAACACCTGCAGGGCGATCGTGAACGACAGGCCCGTCGCGAGCAGCTTGCCGAAGTCATCCTGACCGGCGAGTCCGATGCGGATACCGCGGCTCGTGAACACCATGTAGAGGCAGAGGATCGCGAAGACGCCGATCAGCCCGAGCTCTTCGCCGAGGCTCGGGAGGATGTAGTCGCTCTGTGAGAGCGGGGTGATGTACGGCCGACCTTGACCCAGACCTGTGCCCACCAGCCCGCCCTGGGCGAGCCCGAAGATTCCCTGCACGAGCTGGTAGCTGCCCCCGCCGGCGTCGATCACCGCGGGGTTGAACGCATCCAGCCAGTTCGTGAAACGGCCGCCGACATACGACAGCACGCGCGACGCGAGGAAAGCGCCGGCCGCGGCCAGCACCACGCCGATGAGGACCCAGCTCGTCTTGCCGGTGGCCACGTACAGCATCGCGACGAACATCCCGAAGATCAGCAGGCCGGTGCCGAGGTCGCGCTGGAGCACGATGATCCCGAGCGAGATCAGCCAGATCACCAGCAGGGGCCCCAGTTCACGAGCGCGTGGCCAGGTGAGGCCGAGGAAGCGCGTGCCGACCGAGCTGAGGCTTTCGCGTGTGCGAACGAGGTACCCGGCGAAGAAGATCGCGAGGGCGATCTTCGCGAGTTCGCCCGGCTGGAAGGAGAAGAAGCCCAGTGACACCCAGACATCTGCGTTGGCGTCGGTGCCCAGGCCGGGCACGATCGGCAGGATCAGCAGCACGACACCGACCAGGCCGGCGATGTAGGTGTAGCGGAAGAGCACGCGGTAGTTGCGCAGGAAGATCACCACGAGGATCGCACCGACGATCGCGATGGCCGCCCACGCGAGCTGCTTGGTCGAATAGGCGTCCCAGCCGCTCAGGTCGACCGCGATGTCGATGCGGTAGATCATTGCGATGCCCAGGCCCGTCAGCACGGTGGCGATCGGAAGCACGAACGGATCGGCATCCCGAGCCCGAAGCCTGAGCACGATGTGCAGCGCAACCGCGAGGGCGGTGAGGCCGCCGCAGTAGAAGAGGAACGTCGCGTCGATCGCTCCCAGGGCACCCAGCTGCACGAGCGCGACGGAGGCGAAGTTGATGACCGAGGCGAACACGAGGAGGAAAAGCTCGCGGTTGCGCTGCTTCTGCGGTACGCGAAGGCGGCGCAGCGCGCGGAGCACGGTCGTGTCGGCCGCGATGGATTCGGTGCTGTTGGTCGGGGCGGTCATCGCGTCACCTCCGCGGAACTGCGCAGGCGGTCCACGATCGCCTCCGCGTCGGCGAGCGAGCGCGCCGAGATGGTGCGCTCCACCGTCGCTCGGCTGAACGAGGACAGGTCGGCGAGCAGGATCTCGGTGTCTTCAAACGGCGTCGACAGGGCGATCGGGCCGATGTTCTGCTGGATCCCCTGGAAGATCACGACGGTGTCGTCGTCGGCGCCGATGAAGTACCGCGTCTGAGTCCAGCTGTAGGCGGCGAAAAGGCCACCGGCGATCAGCGCGAGCACGATCACCAGACCGACGATCCAGCCGATCCGTCGCCGCTTCGCGCGGCGGCGGTCCTCCTCGATGAGTTCCTCGAGGAACTCCGCGGCCGGCTCGAAGTGCGTGGGCTCGTTTGCCGCCTGCCGATTCGGGTGCAGCCAGCCGCCGCGCCCGGAACGTGCGGCGGGCACCTCCACGCCGAGCGGGTTGGAGGCGGAGCCGACGATGGTCGCGGTGCCGGAGAAGATCGGATGCTGTCCCCCGACGTCCACTAACACCAGAGTGACGTTGTCGGGCGCGCCGCCGTCGAGGGCCTGCTTGAGCAGCGCGTCCGCGGTGCGTCCGGGAGCCATTCCCTGGCCCATCGCCTTGGCGGTGTGAGCGTCGTCGACCACTCCCGAGAGACCATCCGAGCACAGCAGCCACCGGTCGCCTGCCTGCGTGGGCATGATGAACGTGTCGACCTCGGGGTCGGCATCCATATCGCCCAGCACGCGCATCAGCACCGAGCGGCGCGGATGGAAGCGGGCCTCTTCGGGCGTGATGCGCCCCGAGTCGACGAGTCGCTGCACGAACGTATGGTCTGTGGTGATCTGCGTCAGTGTGCCGTCGCGATACAGGTAGATGCGAGAGTCGCCGATGTGCGCGATCACGGCGTAGTCGTCGACCATGATCAGCGCGCTGACCGTCGTGCCCATGCCTGCGAGCTCGGGCTTGACCTGCACCGTGTCGATCAGCTCGACGGCGGCGTCCGCGATCGCGTCGCGCAGGGCGCGCTCGGCCGCGGCCGTCGAATCGAACGAGTGATCGAGGCGTTCGAGGCGCGCGATCGCCATGCTCGATGCGACGTCTCCACCGGCGTGCCCGCCCATCCCGTCGGCCACGGCGAACAGGTTCGAGCCCGCGTACCCGGAGTCCTGGTTGTTGGAGCGGACCTTGCCGGTGTGCGAGATGGCGGCGCTCGAGCCTTGGAAGACCATAGGTCGGGGTCCGCTACTTCCGCAGCTCGAAAGTCGTGGCGCCGACCTTGATGGGGGCTCCCGCGGTGATGGGCACCGGTGCGCTCACGCGTGCGCCGTCGTGCCACGTTCCGTTCGTCGAGTCCAGGTCCTGGATCATCCACTGGTCGCCCCACAGCACGAGTCGCGCGTGGTGGCTCGAGGTGTAGTCGTCGCGGATCACGAGGCCCGATTCGCTCGAGCGCCCGATCGTCAGGGGTTCGGTACCCAGCGGGAGCTCGAGGCCCGCCTTCGGTCCGCTCGTGACGACGATCCGTGAGACGGCGTCTGTCGTGGCCGGTCCGCTCCTTCCCGCCGACGGCACGGGCTTGGACGGCGGCACCGGCGCCGTGGCCGATGCCCGAGCGGCGGGAGCCGGAGTCGCGGCGGCGGCCGGCTCCGGCATCCGTCGCACCTTCACGCCGAACAGGTCGGCGCGCAGGGAGTACACGACCGCGAAGACGAAGAACCACAGCAGGACGAGGAAGCCGATGCGCAGCAGCAGGAGGGTCAGTTCGCTCACGGCAACGGCCCTCCGTCGTGAATGTTGTACGCGCGGGTGGCATCATCCGCGGGGCGAGGGGGCCGCGGCGGAGCCGCCTGCGCGACGACGTGGAAGACGATGTCGGTACGTCCGATTGTGACGGTGGAGTCGGGAGGGAGTGCGGCCTCGACGACCTTGCGCCCGTTCAGGAGGGTGCCGTTGGTGGACTGCATGTCTCGCACCATCGCGCGCTCGCCGTCCCAGAGGATCTCGACGTGCTTGCGGCTGGTCCCCGAGTCGGAGATCGTGATGTCGGCGTCGCTTCCACGGCCGATCACGGTGCGGGACTTGAGGAGCGGATGCCGCTTCCCCTCCACATCCACCACGCCCCGCCACGCCACACGGCCTTCCGCAGTGGAGGACTCCACGTGAAGCGTGCCTGTGGAGAGCTGGTCGTCACGCTCGAGCGTGATCGAAACCGGACCGGCGAACGAGTAGCCCTGTGATTTGGCGTGCTTCTGCACGAGCGCGTCGAGTTCCGAGCTCAGGGCGCCTCCGAGCGTGCGCATGTGCTCGTCGTCGGTAGCCGAGAGGCGGACGATGAACGAGTTGGGGGCGAGGATGCGGTCGCGGCTCACGATCGCAGCCTTCTTGTCGAGCTCACTCCGCAGCGCGGAGGCGATCTCGACGGGTTGGATGCCGCTGCGGAAGGTCTTGGCGAACGCGCTGTTGACGGCGCGTTCGAGACCTCTCTCGAAGCTGTCAAGTAGTCCCACACGACTCCTCAGGCAGGGGCAGACCGGTGCGTACATGCTAGTTGCTGAGACTGTGCCAACGATGGATGCCGCCTGTGCCGCGGTTTCGAGGGCTCTTTGCGGCGGTTTCAAGGCCCACCGGGCTGCGTGATATCCTCGGGAAGTTGAGTTGCACTGCGTCTCCGGACGCCGCATCTTGCGCGAGTGGCGGAATAGGCAGACGCGCTGGCTTCAGGTGCCAGTGCCCGAAAGGGCGTGGGGGTTCAACTCCCCCCTCGCGCACGTAATGACGAAGGCCCCCGAGACGGGGGCCTTCGTCATTACGCGCGGATGCGAGTCCGAGCGGATGGGCAACGCCCCACGGGCGCTTACTCCAGCACCGGCACGAGCACCAGAACGATCTCCTCGATCTCGCGTCCGATACCCGGTGCGTATTCGATGTCGCGAGAGACCTCCGTGAAGCCCACCTTGGTCAGCACCGCGAGCGAAGCTGCGTTGTGCGCCGCGACTCGGGCGAACAGCGGCCGCACGGGCTCGCGCGAGACGAGTATGCGAAGCGCCTCGGTCCCCACCCCGCGACCCCAGGCGTGGCGGGCGATCCAGTATGTGACCTCGCGGTCGCCGTCGGCGGAGAAGAGGGCCGCGGTGCCGGCGAAGCCGCCACTCTCGGTCACGACGAAAAGGGCGACGTCCGGCGCCGCACGCTGACGCTCGATCCATGCGTCGAAGACACCACGATCGTCCGGATCGGCAGCCGTGAATGCGGCCATCTCAACGGCTGCGCGGTCACGCATCATCTCGAATATCGCGTCGAGATCCTCGTCGTCCACGTGCCGAAGTTCGATGTGCCCCACGCGGTCAACCGTATCGATGAGACCCGCTGCACGTAAGGTCTGAAAAACTGTGCGGACACCGCTCACCACCTGCCGCGTACCGCTAGAATTCAGGTGTCACGCCTGGCGTGGCCTATCCGGGGGGATCCGTCGACGCCCGGGCTTCGAGTGTCTTTCTCGGCCCGGGCGTGCGATGGAAATGTGCAACGTTTATGTCACCATCTTTCTTCGGAATCTTCACATTTCTCCCGGATTCGATAGCCTGACTGGGACTCGACGCACATGGCGCGGGCACCCCACAGAACGGCAATACATGAGTACCCAGGGCACGGTCAAGTGGTTCAACGCGGAGAAGGGCTTCGGCTTCATCGCTCCTGATGACGGCGGCGCAGACGTCTTCGCGCACTACACCGCGATCCAGTCGGGCGGCTACCGCTCGCTTGAAGAAAACCAGCGCGTCGAGTTCGAAGTAGCTCAGGGCCCCAAGGGCCTGCAGGCTGAGAACATTCGTCCGGTCTAGCGACCCAACGCGGCGTCAACGTCGTGTGACTGTGTGGGGCGAGACCGCGATTCAGTCGCGCTCGCCCCGCACGAGTTCTACCCCTGCGCCCGCGAACTGCCGCAGCGTCGCATCGGGGAGGAACGCGCGAGTCAGACCCGCACCGATGCGGGTCAGATCGCTCTCGTCGCGGAACAACAGGTACATCGTCTCGTACCGCGGGTGGAACTTCTCCTTGAAGCGGTGCAGCGATCCGAACCCGTACACGGGTTCGAGCATGTTCGCCAGCCAGTCCGACAGGCCGGCGATTGCGCCGGCATCCGGCGGGTAATCGTGTGCGAGCGGCGCCCCCGAGAGTGACATGATCTCGGCCCCCTCTTCGGAGAAGTGCTTGGCCGATGATCCGATCAAGAACTCCATGACCGGGCCGAACCCGCCCTCGCGACGGCGCATCAGGTCGAGAGTCCAGCCGCGGACCTTTCCGTCATCGCCGTAGACGGGCAGCCACGAAAGGAAGCCGTCGACGTCCCCCTTCGCCGATACGGCGAGGGCGAGCCGTACCTCCGGGTCGTTCGCCTCATCCAGGGTGCCGAGGGTGAAACCCATCTCAGGGAGCCCCTTGTCGCCGACCCACATCTCCGAGATCGCGCGCAGCTGCTGCTGGGTGCCCCATGTCTCATCGGCAAGCCGGGTCATCCGGAACGTCACCTCTTCGCGAGCGGCGCGGTTGATCGACGTGCGCACGGCAGACCACGCCTTGCCGGTGAACTCCAGCCCCGGGAGGTCGACGATCGTGTCGTCGGCCACCACGAGCTCCCGCCACGTCTCGGGGACGGCATCCTTCGTCGCATCGCTCGCGCTGAAGAAGCACGGGATGAGCCCCGCGCGTTCGGCCATGCCGATGAACTCGCTCACGGATTCGGAACGGGATGCGACGGGACCGAGCGGATCGGCGAGCACGATCGCGACACCTGCACGCTTCTGATACGCGACGATGCCGTGCGAGGTGCGCGCGTAGCTGTTGCCGCCCCATGTCGTCATCCACGACAGCGTGCCTCCGCCGTGAGTTCGGAGCGCCTCTTTGACGTCATCGACGGACGGCTCGGCGCCGATGCCGATCGTCGCTTTGCGGTGAGCGCTGAAAGCGCCGCGTACCCAGATCAGGTAGACGAGCAGGATGGCCCACAGGGCCGACTGGGCGATCGCGACGCTCACGTCGCCGACTGCGCTCTCGATCTGCGCCCCCGGCACGAACAGGAGCGTGACGAAGAGCACACCGGTCAGCACGTTGAACACCGCGAGGATGATGCTCAGAATCCATGCCCAGCGTCGGCCGCGACGCAGACCGTTCGCAACGATCAGCACGATCACCACGTCGATACCGATATCGAGGATCGAGCCGTCTCGTGAGGACGTGTGCCCGAACGGGCCGTCGGTGGGAAGGAAGAACGTGAGCACTTCCACCGCGAGCAGGGCGAGGATGCCGATGAAGGCGAGAAGACGCTGCTCGCGCACTGTGGTGCGCTGAAGGCGCAGGGAGCGATCGACCACGAGCACCAGCCCGACGGCGAGGGCGTGCTCGAGGTCGGCGAGGGAGCCCCAGAAGAACAGTGCGACGAAGGTCACCCCGAGCAGCACGACCCATGCCCGCACCCGCCAGGGCGCGGCGAGCAACCCGGCGGCCGCCGCGATGCACGCCATCGTTCCGCCGGAGGGGCCGACGTCCAAAGCCAGTGCCTCCGCCTGCGCCCACGGCCACGGCAGGTAGGCGAAGAGCCATACGAGGAGCGCGCTCCCGAAGATCGCGAAGAGCTGTCCGATGCCGAAGTACGCGAGAGCGACCCTGGAGCCTCGTCGGAACTCGAGATAGCCCATGCCGATGAAGCCGGCGATGGTGAGGATGTAGACCCATGGCTGATTGACGAAGAAGGTACCTGTGATCGGTGTCCACCACCTCCCCTCGATGAGCGCAGGCAGGCCGTACGCGACGGTCTCCCAGAGCGGCGAATCCTCGAACGGCGTCCAGAGACCGGCGAAGACGACGCCGACTGCGAGGAGCACGACGATCAGCGTCAGCGTCGCCGGGATCCGCGCCACCACCGTGAGGACGAGAGGGCGCGGCGTGGTCTCGACGTCGGTCATGGCTTCACGATAGCGGCCCTCAGGCGCGCGTCCGTGGGTGCCCGTGGCGTGGGTCAGCCCAGCGGGGTTTCGGCGTCAGTGCCCGGTGAGGCGGTCGTAGCCGGCGAGGGCCTGGGCATCCTCGGCGTCCCGCATCGCTCGACGCGCGGCATCCAGCGCCTCCACCGGGTCTTGCGCCTGTCGTGCAGTCGCGAGCTCTCGCTGGGCGGAGGCAAGCCGCGACCGGGCGTCGGCGCTGGCGCTGGTGTGCGCGACGGATGCCTCGGCATGAGCGACCGCGTTGCGGGCGGCGGCGAGTGTGCCCGGCAGTGCGGTGCGCGCACTGCGAAGCCGCTGCTGCGCAGTGCGCGCGTCGCCGAGCGCGAGGTCGAGGCGATCGCGCAGGCGTGCGATGCGATCGATCGCGTGGGTGGGCCGGTGCGCGGCATCCGATTCGAGCTGCGTCAGCTCGGCTTCGATCGCGCGCAGCTCGCCACCGAGACGGTCGGCGTCGACCGGTTCGAGCTGCTCGCGTGTCACGAAGGCTTGGCGCAGGGCGGTGCGGGCGGCGGCGAACTCTCCCGGCGCCGCCTGGGCCGCCTGGGTGACCAGCCGATGCGTCTCTTCCAGCGTGCGGGCTTCGACCTCGGCGCGTCGGAGCGCACGCTCTGCGGTGGCGAGGTCGGCGAGCGAGGTGCGGGTCGGGTCATCGGCCGTCTGCGCGGCGACCGTGAGCGACTTCTCGGCCTCATCGGCACTGTCGACCGCCGCACGGGCTGCCCGCGAGGCATCCGCCCACTCGTCAGCTGCGAACCTCGACGAAAGCTCGGACACCAGCGCTGCCGGATCGCCCATGGAGGCGCGCAGCGCCGCCAGTCGCCGGTCGGCAGCCTCGATCTGAACCGCGGCGGAAACGTTCTCGCGCACCCAGCCCGCGTGCTCGGCACGCGCGGCGGAGATCGTCGCGAGCGCCTCGGTGCTGCGGCGCTGGATGCGGTCCGAGATCCGGCGGATCTCATCGAGTGAGCTGTCGGGCTCGGAGATCGCCCGGTACTCCTCGAAGGAGGCGTCGCGCACGTGCTGCGCGGTCAGGCGCGCGCGCCGAAGG